>Ga0207665_10002446_pt1 | contig 12541 bp, 9 predicted proteins | sample LARL112metaG_FD_184351 | JGI IMG/M metagenome (GOLD analysis project Ga0207665, IMG submission 184351) | Corn, switchgrass and miscanthus rhizosphere microbial communities from Kellogg Biological Station, Michigan, USA - LAR L11-2 metaG... | ecosystem: Host-associated > Plants > Roots >...
CCTCGGTTTCCGCTTTGGCAATGTCGCCTATTCGGCCGACATCAAAAGCCTGCCCGGCGAAAGCATAGCCGCGCTTGCCGGCCTCGACGTCTGGATCGTCGATGCGCTTCGCATTAATCCACACCCGAGCCATTTCAATCTCGAGGAAGCGCTGGACTGGATCGCGCGGATCAAACCCAAGCGCGCCATTCTCACGAATCTGCACAGCGACCTGGACTACGTAGCGCTGCGCGGACAATTGCCGCCGTCCATCGAGCCCGCCTACGACCTGATGACCTTCACGGCATCCTGAAGCGGTTTTGTTGTTGTCTCAAACTTTATCGATCGTTTGGGGCCGTGTTTTCTGGGGTTATCATATATATTCCATAATATGTCTTATGCGAATCATGTGTTTTTATCGCCCTTGCGGACGGGCTTTGCTACGGTCCGCCGCTCCTAACGAGCCCAGCCCCCGCACGCCGAGCTTCCTGTGAAGCCCTCACGCGACATCTCCCGACTGATCGAAATCATGGCGGCGCTGCGCACGCCGGGCACCGGATGTCCGTGGGACCTTGAGCAGAATTTCCGCACCATCGCGCCCTATACGCTCGAGGAAGCCTATGAGGTTGCCGATGCGATCGTGCGCGACGACCTGGCTGGTCTGAAGGACGAACTGGGCGATCTGCTTCTGCAGGTCGTTTTCCATGCTCGCATGGCGCAGGAGCAAGGCGCATTCGATTTTGCCGACGTCGTGGAGACCATTACTGCCAAGCTGGTCCGCCGGCATCCGCATGTCTTTGCGGATGCCGAGGGAAAGACCGCCAAAGCGGTGGAGGGCCTGTGGGAGCGGATCAAAGCCGAAGAGAAGGCCGGGCGCGGCGATCAGGCGCCGAGCGGGGCGTTGGCAGGCGTTCCGCTTGCCCTGCCCGCGTTAACCCGTGCCCTCAAGCTCCAGAACAAGGCCGGCCGCGTCGGCTTCGATTGGAATGATCCACGAGCCGTTCTTGCCAAGATCCGCGAAGAAGCCGACGAGATTGAAGCCGAGCTCGACAGAAACGACGAAAGCCGCGCCGCCGGCGAGGTTGGCGATCTTCTGTTTGCCGTTGTCAATCTTGCCCGCCATCTCGATGCGGATCCTGAGGGCGTGCTTCGGGGAGCAAACCTGAAGTTCGAGCGTCGCTTCGCAGCGATTGAACAGGCGCTCGCGCTGCGCGGGAAGACGCCGCAGGAGGCGAGCCTCGCCGAGATGGATGAGTTGTGGGACGAGGCGAAGGCGGCTGAGAAGGCCGCCTTCGGTCGTGATTGAGATACACGCGTGTGTCCGCGGATCACGTTAACGATTGGAAATGCAACCTCGCGCAGCTGCCCTTGCATGCGGGATTTAAATCGGCGATTTCATCTCCGTCGTTCCCGGGTATTTGTGCTTCACCATTTCAGCGTTCTTCGCATCAGCGCGCACGCTGATCTCCAAACGCCCGTCGTCTCGCATTTGACGGGACAACACTTCTGAGTGGCGATAGAGCCAACTCAGTCCCGCCCCGTCGGAAGGATCGAGCAACAATTGGAGGGTTTGCCGCGCTTCGCCAAGACGCGATTCTATCGCGGTGAGCAAATTCTCGATCCCCTCCCCGCTCAACGCTGACACAAGGAGCGGGTGGCGACGACCTTGCTGACGCTCGGCGGCATTGAAAATGCGCACGCGCTGCTCGGAGTCCAGCCGATCGATCTTGTTCCAAACCTCAAGCAGCCGCTGATCGTCCGGTTCAATGCCTAGCTCGGCGAGAATCGTTTCTACGTCGTGAGACTGTGCTTCAGAGTCTTCGTGGGAAACATCGCGCACGTGCAAGATCACGTCCGCCTCGATCACTTCTTCAAGAGTGGCACGGAAGGCTGCCACGAGCATTGTCGGCAGATCAGATATGAATCCGACCGTATCGGAGAGGATGACGCGCGCACCATGCGGCAGTGCGACGGCGCGCAACGTCGGATCCAGCGTCGCAAACAGCATGTCCGCTGAAAGCACGCTTGCGGTCGTCATTCGGTTGAAGAGCGTCGATTTACCGGCGTTGGTGTACCCGACGAGTGCGATAATCGGATAAGGCACTCGTTTGCGGCTATCGCGGTGCAGCTTGCGTGTCCGCTTGACCTTGTCGAGCTCCACCTCGATGCGCGCTATACGGTCCTCGATGACGCGCCGATCCGCTTCAATTTGCGTCTCGCCCGGGCCACCGAGAAAACCGAAACCGCCGCGTTGCCGCTCAAGATGCGTCCACGAGCGCACCAGGCGGCCTTTTTGGTAGGTGAGATGTGCCAGCTCGACCTGCAGCGCGCCCTCGCGTGTACGCGCGCGGCGTCCAAATATCTCGAGGATAAGCCCGGTCCGGTCGATGACCTTGGTGTTCCACGCCTTCTCGAGATTGCGCTGCTGGACCGGCGAGACAGGACAGTCCATGACAACGACTGACGCGGACAAACTTTTTGCAAGGCCGGCGATCTCGTCGACTTTGCCTTTGCCGATATAGGTTGCCGGCCGGATTTCGCCGAGTGTAACCAATCCCGCCTCGACCACGGCCAGGTCGATGGCGCGTGCCAGGCCAACGGCCTCCTCGAGGCGTGCCTCCGGCGATCGCTCATGCGACGAGCGTATAGCGCCCTTGGCCGGCGGTTTCTTAAGCCATGGCTCAATAACAATCGCCCGGCCGGTCTCGACACCCGACGTTGTCGGGCTCAGCAGATCAGCGCGTTGATTGCGACGGCGTACTTCCAATCAGGCCTTGTCTCCTGCCGGCGGTTCGTCAGCCCCTTCGAAGAGTTGAATGGGGTGACCCGGCATGATGGTCGAAATTGCGTGCTTGTAGACGAGCTGGGAATGTCCATCCCGTCGCAACAGCACGCAGAAATTGTCGAACCAGGTCACCACGCCCTGCAGTTTGACACCATTCACCAGAAATATGGTGAGTGGGATTTTGCTTTTGCGGACGTGATTGAGGAAGGTGTCTTGCAGATTTTGCGCACGATCGGCTGCCATTGCCGTTTTCCAATTTTTGCTCGCGTCTAGCGCGCGAGACCTTCGTTGCCCAAGTCCTTCCGCATGCGAGTTAGGAGCATGCGCCGCTTTACCCCTCGCAAAGCGGTGCGAGGCTCGGGGGATCACTATTAGATTGCAGGTGCTCTTCGGGCGCAAGCGCAAGTTCAGAGATACTGTATTAACATATTGAATAAAAAGGAGTTTTACGTATTTTCTGCGACCATCAACAAATGTCGTACGACGGCAGGCGGCCCGAGCTAATCGCTGACCTCGGCGTATTGATGGTAGTCGCGCCGCAGCCCCGTCGCGATCAGTCCCGGCGCGCCGTTGCCGACCGGCCGGCCGTCGATGCTCACCACGGGCAATACGGTCTGGCTGGCGGACGTAATGAAGGCCTCACGCGCGGCGTAAGCCTCCTCAACCGTGAACGTGCGCTCTTCGAACGCAAGTCCCTGCGCTTTGATCGCATCGATCACAACCGACCGTGTGATCCCGGGCAGAATATCGCTACCAAGCGGATGCGTGATCAGTACGCCGTCGCGGCTGACGATCCACGCATTCGACGATCCGCCTTCGGTGATACGCCCCTGACCGTCGACAAGCCACGCCTCGCGTGCCCCCTGCTCCCGTGCAGCCTGTTTCGCCAATACGTTCGGCAATAGTGAGACGGATTTGATGTCCACGCGCTTCCAACGGATGTCAGGCACCGTGATAACCGCTATCCCGTCGGCCGCCACGTCCTCCAGGGACTTCTGATCGCTGTTGCGCGCCGTGACCACCAGAGATGGCCGAGTGCCCGCAGGAGGAAAAGGAAAATCCCGTTTCGCCACGCCACGCGTAACCTGAACGTAGACGATGCCATCGCGAACCCGGTTGCGCCGGATTGTTTCGCGCAGCACCACGGCGAGAGCGGCGTGTGACATCGGGCGCGCGATCTTCAATTCGCCCAGTGAGCGGTCCAGGCGTGCCATGTGACGGCGTTCATCAACGAGACGCCCACCGATGACCTCGCAGACTTCATAGACCCCATCGGCGAATTGATACCCGCGGTCCTCGACGGGCACCTTGGCGGCGTCCCGAGGCAAATAGCGGCCGTTGACGTATGCAATGCGTGACATGGAGACGGCTAATCTATTCCGAGTGCCTTGAGCTTGCGATGCAAAGCCGAGCGCTCCATGCCGACGAATTCCGCCGTGCGCGAGATATTGCCGCCAAAGCGACTGATCTGGGCGACGAGATATTCCCGTTCGAAGACCTCACGGGCGTCGCGCAATGGCAGGCCCATCAGGTGCTCACCGCCATTGCCATTAGGCATGCTCGGCACCATAGAGCCGACGTCTGGCGGCAACATGCTGGCATTCATCACCGCCTCAGGATCTCCGCCTGCGAGAATCATCAGTCGTTCGATGTTGTTACGCAATTGCCTGACATTACCCGGCCAGTTGTGCGACTGAAGCACCGCCATAGCGTCTTCGCCGATACGTCGCTTTGGCAATCCCGTCGCTTGGGAAATCTGGTCCATGAAATAGTCCACGAGATCCGGTATGTCCTCGCGCCGTTCGGCCAGAGGCGGTACGCGGATCGGAACGACAGCAAGCCGGTGGTACAGGTCTTCGCGGAATTTCCCTTCGGTAATCAGCGTCTCGAGATTGCGCGCCGTTGACGATACGATGCGGACATCGACGGCTATCTTCGCGCTTCCGCCGACGCGCTGAAACGTCTGGTCGACGAGGACACGCAGAATTTTGTTCTGTGTCTCGCGAGGCAGGTCAGCAATATCGTCGATGAACAGCGTGCCTCCGTGTGCCTCTTCAAGCGCGCCGGGCTTGCGTCCTTCCGAGCCGTTGGATTGGTCCACGCCAAACAGTTCGATCTCCATCCGCTCCGGTGTGATCGCGGCTGCGTTGATGACGACGAATGGTCCGTTTGCTCGCCCGGACAGTTGATGAAGCGTTCGCGCTGCAAGCTCCTTGCCCGCGCCTGATGGACCCACGACAAGCACACGGCTATTCGTTGGCGCGACGCGATCGATAGCCTGACGCAACTGTCCGACGGTCGCCGAGCGGCCGACTAGCGTCGATGGTTGCGGCGCAAGCTGCTTGAGCTGTTTGACTTCGCGTTTGAGCCGGGAATTTTCCAATGCGCGGTCGGCGACGAGAACCAGACGGTCAGCTTTAAATGGCTTCTCGATGAAATCGTATGCGCCGTGCTTGATGGCGGCGACTGCGGTCTCGATGTTTCCGTGACCCGAAATCATCACGACCGGCAACTCGGCGTGTTCCTGTTTCACGCTGTCGAGCAATTGTAGTCCATCGAGCTTGCTGCCCTGCAGCCAGATGTCCAGGAAGACCAGGTTCGGCCGACGGCTTGCGATCGCGGACAGGGCATCATCGCTGTTGCGGGCGGTACGCGTCGTATAGCCCTCGTCCTGGAGGATGCCGGCAACCAAATCGCGGATATCGGCCTCGTCATCGACTATCAAGATTTCGTTGGCCATGGTGCTACTCGCTTACGATTTTTTGTTTTTCTGGTTCAGCGGCGTCGGGTTTGCCGGCGGCGGCAATCCGCATCCGCACCCAGGCTCCTCGTTGGCCCGGGATTTTCTCGGCGGCATCACGCAGTTCGATCGTGCCCCCGTGCTCCTCTACAATGCGGCCGACGATGGCAAGCCCGAGGCCCGTGCCCTTCTCGCGGGTCGTGACATAGGGCTCGAGCAGCCGGCTGCGGTTCTCCTTTGGCAGGCCGATGCCGTTGTCGATGATATCGATCACGATATCGTCGCCTTCCCGCGCAGCGTTGACCTGGATCACACCTTTGCCGAGTTCGCCGGGCGGCACTGCCGCAATCGCTTCGGTTGCATTCTTGATGGTGTTGGTCAGCGCTTGCGATATCAGGCGTCGATCAAAACGTGCCGGCATGGGATCTTCCGCAATATCGGCATTGATGTCGATTTCCGAATTGCCCACCCGCATCAGGAACACGGCTTGCCGCACCGTATCGGCCATATTCTCATTGGAGAGCACGGGCTTCGGCATACGGGCGAAATGAGAGAACTCATCGACCATCCGCCTTATGTCATCGACCTGGCGGACGATAGTGTCGGTGCATTGTTCGAACACGCCGCGATCTTCCTCAATCATTTTTCCGTATTTGCGACGCAGTCGTTCGGCCGACAGCTGAATGGGTGTAAGCGGATTCTTAATTTCGTGCGCGATGCGACGCGCGACGTCGGCCCATGCCGACGTACGTTGGGCGGCGACCAACTCGGTAATATCGTCGAGTGTCACGACATAGCCGCGGTCAGAGTCGCCTGATTGCTCGCTCGTGACCCGCACCGACAAATTTCGTTCGCGATTGTTGCGGCTGACGGTGATCTGATCCTGCGGGGAAGCTCCTGATTGAACAGCTGCCATGGTCCCTACAAGTTCGGGCAGCACCTCCGTCAATGGCTGCCCGAGGGCCTCGCTTTCTGTTCGTCCGATCAGCTTTTCCGCGGAACGGTTGAGGATGCTCACCTTTCCGTTGCCGTCGACGCCAATGACGCCTGCACTGGCGCCTGAGAGAACGGCTTCGGTAAAACGCCGGCGACTGTCCATGACGTCGCGCGCGTTCATGATGTCATCACGCTGCGTACGCAATTCCTGGATCATGTGATTGAACGTTTCGCCCAGGTGCGCGAGATCGCCCTCGGCCTGACGCACTGGAACACGAACGTAAAGATTTCCGGCGGATACGGCGTTGGCTGCACCGATAAGGCGGCGGAGTGGCGCAACAAGCCTGTTGGCAAAGTTAAATCCGATCCAGACTGCCGAGAGAAGCACGATCAGTGCGATCACGGTGTACATCAGGGCGAATGCGACCTGCACGCCGAGGCGACGTGACTCAAGCGCGGCGTATTCGGTGACGCTCGCGCGCGTCGCCTGCAGTTGCGGTACGACCCGTGGGTCGAGGAGACGGGTTACGTAAAGGTAGGTGTCGTCGAACTGTTCAAGTTTGATGATGGCCGCAACATAGTTGGCGTCCGGCAACAAAACGATTTGCGGTTCTTTGGAGGTGATATGCGCCAAGGCGTCGCGTGGTGGCAGCGCGAAGGTCTGGCTGGTGTTGACGTTCGCGCGCGCGATGACCTTGAGATCCTTGTCGAGCACGATCGCAGCGCCCAGGCCGCGGGCTGCCGCCTGGAAGGTCAGGAATTGGCGGAGCTTGTCAGGGTCCTGTTCAAACACTGATTTGCTGCGCGCGATTTCGAACGCAGTGATCATGATGTCCGAACGTACGAATTGCGCGTGGTCGCGCAGGTACGCTTCCGCGACGATGAGAGAGTTTTCGACGGCAGAGCGTGTGCGCGTGGAGAACAGTCTGTCGAGACCGCGATCGAGCGTGACGCTCGCGACAATCGCGACGAGAATCGCCGGTACGGCGGCAATGACCGAGAACAGGCCCACGATCCGCACATGCAGTCGCGCGGCGGCGCGACCGCTGCGCCTCGCCTGTATGACCTGCCACACCTCGCGCAGGATGATGCTCAGCAACAGCAGCACCGTCACCGCGTTCACAAGCAGCAAGGTCACGACCACGTTGTGCGTGGGTGAGATAGGCGTCAGGTCGGCGAGGACGATGAAGGTGATGAAAGCCGAGAGTAGTGCGAGCCCAACCACCACTGGGCCGACAACGCGCGATTCACTCCGTTTTGCTGGAGCGGCAGCAGCAAGCGCTGTTTCGGCTGTAGCGGCTTGTTCGACGGTCATGGGCCCCCGGCGGAAGGACACGGGGAGCACCTGTCCAATCGGACAAGTTAGCCAAAGGGCTCAGGCCCTCCCCGGCACTGATGCTTTTATACAACAATGTTGCCGAATTGCGACAAATCCGCGGCACAAAGGCCATAGTGCGGGGTCTTTTAGTTGCCGCCGCGAAACACCTGAATGTCGAGGTCGCGGATTTTCTTCCGCAAGGTGTTGCGGTTAAGACCCAGCAGATCCGCTGCGCGGATCTGATTTCCGCGGGTCGCGGCCAGGGCCGCCGTGAGCAATGGGTATTCGACCTCACGCAGAATGCGGTGATAGAGGCCGGCGGGCGGCAGGCCATCTTCGAACCCCGCAAAATAAGCCGCGAGGTGGCGTTCGACCGCCCCGCTCAGGTTTTCGTCGCCGCGCGGTTCCTCGCTTCCGATGGGAAGCGCGGGCTGCGCTAATTCCGCATCCATCACCGCAGCCGTGATTGTCTCCTGCGGGTAGAGCGCGGCGAGCCTGCGAGCCAGGTTCTCTAGTTCCCGAACATTGCCAGGCCAGCGGTGCCGCTTGAGACGATCGAGGCCGGCCTGATCGATTTGCTTTGGTGGCAGACCCTCACGCTGCGCCTGCGCGAAGAAGTGGCGGATGAGATCCGGAATATCTTCAGTTCGCTCACGGAGCGGCGGCAGTCGCAAAGGAACGACATTGAGCCGAAAAAACAGATCCTCCCGGAACAGACCTTGTTGAATCAAAAGCCGAAGGTCCTTGTTCGTCGCGGCGATGATCCGGACATCGCTCTTGATGGGCGTGCGGCCGCCGACGGTCGTGTATTCGCCCTGCTGGAGTACGCGCAGCAACCGCGTTTGCGCCTCCATGGGCATATCGCCGATTTCGTCCAGGAAAAGCGTTCCGCTTTCCGCCTGCTCGAAACGGCCGGCGCTGCGGCTGTTGGCGCCAGTGAAAGCGCCCTTCTCGTGCCCGAACAATTCGGATTCGATCAGGTCCCGCGGGATCGCCGCCATATTGATGGCGACAAACGCACTTGCGCGCCGCTTGCCGTAGTCATGCAGCGCGCGCGCGACCAACTCCTTGCCTGTGCCAGACTCGCCGGAGATCATCACGGTCAAGTCGGTTTGCATCAGGCGCGCGAGGACACGGTAAATTTCCTGCATGGCCGGCGATCGGCCGACCAGTGGAATTCCTTCAAACTCTTCGCCTTTGGGAGCTGCCGCGCGCGGCTCTTTCGGCTCCGACAGCGCGCGGCCGACGATGCCGATCAGTTCTTTCAGGTCGAAAGGCTTTGGCAGATACTCGTAGGCACCTCGCTCCGACGCGCGAATAGCCGTCATGAAGGTATTCTGCGCGCTCATGACGACGATCGGCAGATCGGGACGCGCCTTGCGAATGCGTGGGATCAGATCAAATGCATTTTCATCCGGCATGACGACGTCGGTGATGACGAGATCGCCGTCGCCTTGCGTGATCCATCGCCACAAAGTTGCGGCGTTGCCAGTTGACCGCACTTCGTAGCCTGCGCGGGAAAGCGCTTGATTGAGCACCGTGCGGATCGCGGCGTCGTCGTCGGCAACCAGAATGCTTCCAGTCGGCATATCTTGTCTCACGAATTAGGGACCGGCGACGCGTCATCGGCGACATTTCCGTCACCGGTGTAGATAGGCATGAGGACGCGGAAGACTGTCCGCCGCGGCTGTGACTCACATTCGATGATGCCACCATGGTCGCCCACTATCTTGGCAACCAAGGCCAGGCCAAGCCCACTACCGCTCTGCTTTGTGGTGACGAAGGGGTCGAATAAATGCGGCATCAGATCTTCGGGGACGCCCGGTCCGTTATCTTTGACGCAGAACTCGAGCGGCAGTGACACGCGTGTCTTGCTGCCAGGCACCGAAAGGCGAACCCCCGGCCGAAAAGCGGTGGTGAGCTGTATTTCGCCGTCGCCTGCCCCCTCGCCGATGGCCTCTGCGGCATTCTTCAGCAGGTTGAGAAACACCTGAACGAGTTGATCGCGGTTGGCGAGAACTGGCGGCAGCGAGGGGTCGTATTCCTCGGTGAATTTGATGTGCCGCGCAAAACCCGATTGAGCGAGCCGTTTCACGTGGTCCAGGATCACGTGGATATTCACGGGCTCGCGGTCTATTGGACGCTCGTCCGCGAAGACCTCCATGCGATCGACAAGCTTCACGATGCGGTCGGTTTCGTCGCAGATCAGCTTGGTGAGCGGCCGGTCGTCATCGCCGGCGGATTGCTCGAGGAGCTGTGCGGCGCCACGAATGCCCGACAGCGGGTTCTTGATTTCGTGGGCGAGCATGGCAGCCAGGGCAATTACCGAACGGGCGGCGCCGCGATGCGTCAGTTGCCGATCCATTTTGTCCGCGATCGTGCGTTCCTGCAGCATAACGATGACGTGTTCCGGATATTCAGGAAGCGGGCCCACGTACAGGTCGACAAGCCGTTCGCCAGGATTTCGCGGCGTGGCCAGATCGACCTTGTATTCGTTGACGGCCGAACCGCGGTGACGGACCTGCTCGATCAAGGTCAGCAAGGGGGAGCCAAACGGCACAAGCTCGCGCAGAGAATGGCGGCGCAGCATCGATGTCGACGCATCGAAGAACTGTTCGGCAGCCACGTTGGCATCGGCGATCTTTCCGTCGGGCGCCACCATGATGACCGGATGCGGAAGCGCATGCAGCATCGCGTCAGCCGGACCATGAACAATTGCGGAGAGAGCGTGTGCGCGCGTCATGCCGCAGCCCTCCGACCGAAATCGTCAAAAGCCTCGGCCAACATCTGCCGCGCGTGCTTTGGCTCATCGGCGGTCAGCACGCGATTACGATGATGTTTGAGCTGCTCGGCCGGCGCCTCGGCGGTTACAGCTGCCGCATTGAGCGCCCACCCGAGGTGCTTTCGGGCGTGACGGCGTCCGATCCTCAGCCCGTGATGATTCAACATCTCGTCGTATAGCGCATCAATCAGATTGAATTGCTCGGCAAGTGACGGCGTGCCGACGCGTGCTCCAGTTGCGAAGTACTGCGCGATTTGACCGGGCAACCATGGACGGCCCTGAACGGCGCGTCCGATCATGACTGCATCAGCTCCAGAATCGACCAGAGCCTGGACGGCATCAGCGCATGTCTGAATGTCGCCATTGACGACGACGGGAATTGAAACTGATTGCTTGACCGCTCGGACGGCGCGCCAGTCAGCGCGTCCGTCGAAGAATTGGCACCGCGTGCGGCCGTGCACGGTGATCAATTTGATGCCGGCCGCTTCCGCGCGCTGTGCAAGCACCGGCGCATTGATTGTTGACGTGTCCCAACCGAGCCGCATCTTCAGCGTAACCGGCACGCGCACGGCGCCCACCGTTGCGTCGATCAGGCTCAGAGCGTGGTCGAGGTCGCGCATCAGCGCCGAACCGGCGGCGCCGTTGGTAACCTGCTTGGAGGGGCAGCCCATGTTGATGTCGATGATGTCGGCGCCCTGCGCCTCGGCGATGCGGGCGCCTTCGGCCATCCATTGCGGCTCACACCCGGCGAGCTGCACGACGTGGATCCCTATCCCGGCACCCTCGCTGCGAACGCTTGCCTCGCGTTCCCCGCGCGCCAAGCCGGCGCACGCCGTCATTTCCGATACCACCAGCCCCGCGCCGAGACGCTCTGCAAGGCGGCGGAAAGGTGCGTCGGTAATGCCTGACATCGGGGCTAGAACGACGCGATTTGGAACCACGACGGACCCAATGGCGATGGGATCGCCAAGGAAATAGTTGGTTTTCTCGGTCGGAGCCTTCGTGCCTACCATTTAGGCTATCCTATTTATTGCTCACAGATTAGCCATTCTGCTCCGCAGCGCAAGTGCTGCAATGCAAAAAACTGTTCATTCCGGAGTGTGGTTACTGCGTTTCCGCACCGCTCGGAAAGCGCTAAAGCAATGCGACATCAAGGAGCAGGACATGGCGGGTGTCGCAGCCATCGTAGTAGCCGCTGGACAAGGCGTAAGGGCGGGCGGTGATCTTCCCAAGCAATTTCGCCGACTAGGTGGAGATACGCTCCTCCAACGCGCCCTCTCCGCTTTTACCGGCGTTGCCGCCGTTTCCCTGGTGCAGCCGGTGATCCGCCCTGACGACCTCGCGCTCGTACGCACGCTGGTCGATGGTATGGACGTCCTCCCTCCCGTTTCAGGAGGCGCCACGCGCCAGGCGTCGGTGCGGGCTGGCCTTGAAGCCCTTGAACCGCGCGCGCCTGACATCGTGTTGGTCCATGACGCAGCGCGGCCATTTGCCAGTTCAGAACTGATCGCGCGTGCCATCGCAGCTGCGCAGAAAACCGGAGCGGCAATCCCCGGACTGCCAGTGACCGATACCGTCAAGCGCATCGATCGGACGGGAATGATTGAAACGACGCTCGATCGCAATTCCATTCGATTGGTACAAACGCCGCAAGCATTTGCCTTTCCAGCCCTGCTCGAAGCTCATCGGCGCGCCGCCGCGCAGGGTCGTGACGATTTCACCGATGATGCGGCGCTCGCAGAGTGGGCAGGCATGAAGGTCAGCGTATTTGAGGGTGAGCCAGGCAATATCAAGCTCACCACACCGGACGATTTCGCGCGCGCAGAAGCCCTCCAGGCGGCATCACTCGGCGACGTGCGCACGGGCTCCGGCTTTGACGTCGTCCTCGGAGTACTGGCCCACGCCCAGCGTGAACAGCTCGAGCAATTCCCGCCCGTAGTTCTCGTTCGGGTTGGTGCCGGTGCTCGACGCACCGTCGAGGTAGAGCAGCATCGCCGGATC
>Ga0207665_10002447_pt1 | contig 12534 bp, 14 predicted proteins | sample LARL112metaG_FD_184351 | JGI IMG/M metagenome (GOLD analysis project Ga0207665, IMG submission 184351) | Corn, switchgrass and miscanthus rhizosphere microbial communities from Kellogg Biological Station, Michigan, USA - LAR L11-2 metaG... | ecosystem: Host-associated > Plants > Roots >...
GGCCGTAGACGATGTAACTGTGGCCGGTGACCCAGCCGATGTCGGCCGCGCACCAGTACACGGAGTCGGGCTTGACGTCGAAGATGTAGTAGTGGGTCGTCGCCGTGCCGACCAGGTAGCCGGCGGTGGTGTGGGCGATGCCCTTCGGCTTGGCGGTCGTGCCGCTCGTGTAGAGCAGGTAGAGCAGGTCCTCCGAGTCGAGCGGCTCGGGCGGGCACGACTCGGGGTCGGAGCTCTCGCCCTCGACCAGGTCGTGCCACCAGCGGTCGCGGCCGTCGTCGAACGGCACCTCGCCGCCGGTGCGGCGGAGGACGACCGCGTGTTTCACGCCGGGGGAGCGGGAGAGGGCCTCGTCGGCGTTGCGCTTCAGCGGCACCGTGCCGCCGTTGCGGAGGCCCTCGTCCTGTGTGATCAGCACCTCGCAGCCCATGTCGTTCAGGCGGTCGGCGAGCGAGTCCGACGAGAAGCCGCCGAAGACCACCGTGTGCGGGGCTCCGAGCCTCGCGCACGCGAGCATCGCGATCGCGGTCTCGGGAACCATCCCCATGTAGATCCCGACCGCGGTGCCCTTGGCGACGCCGAGCCGCTTGAGGCCGTTCGCGAACCGAACGACCTCGTCCTGGAGGTCGGCGTAGGTGAGCGCCCGGCGCTCGCCCTCCGGCTCGCCCTCCCAGTAGTAGGCGACCTTGTCGCCGTTCCCGGCCTCGACGTGCCGGTCGACGCAGTTGTAGGCGACGTTCAGCTTGCCGCCCATGAACCACTTCGCGTACGGCGGCTCCCACTCGTAGAGCTGCGTGAAGTCCTCGAACCAGGAGACCCGCTCCCGGGCCTCTGTCTCCCAGAACTCGTCGAAGTCGCGGTCGTAGATCTCAGGCTGTGCGTTCGCCTGGGCCGCGAAGTCCTCGGGCGGTGGATACCGCCGCTCCTCGAGCAGGATCGTCTCGATTGCCGGCCCGGTCATCGCCTCGGCCATCCTAAGCCTCCGTCCGCCTCGGCATCGGCGAGTCCGCGCGAGAGAGCACCGGCATGCGGCCCCAGAGCGGGCGGCCGACCGGCAGGACCGAGCGCTCCGGCGACATCCCGTTCACGACGCCGGCCGCCGAGGTGTACCAGGCAACCGCGGCCGTCACGATCCCGGCCCAACCACCGGCGTGGAGGATCCACGGCGACATGCCGTGCGCGACCCTGAAGAAGCCGATGACGAGCAGGATCTCCGTGATCTCCAGCGTCAGGAAGACGCCGAACACGGCGACGTTCACCCGCAGGGCCCAGAGCATCATGTACGTGTTGAAGATCGCGAACGACAGCACGAACCACGCGAGACCGTTGTTGACGTCCGCCGGCTTGAGCGTTCCCCCGAGCTTCGTCGCCTCGGCCAGCACGACGAACCCACCGAGCGCGAGCCAGAACCCGCCGTAGGTCGAGAACGCCGTCGAGCCGAAGACGTTGCGGTTCCGGAACTCCCACATCCCGGCAAGCAGCTGCACGAGACCCCCGTAGAACAGGGCGAGTCCGACCCAGAGGATGTCGGGGATGAAGGTGGCGTTGTGCCCGCTCAGCATGAAGGTCGTCAGCGCGAACGCCGCGAGGCCCAACGGGGCCGGGTCGGCGGCGGGGACAGCCTCGATGAGAGTCGGCCGGGCACGTTCTTCCGCGAGAACAGCCATGGCAACCTCCTTCGTTGCCGGCCTCCAGGCGAGCCCTCACCGTTCGGCCGGCGCTGGGCTATATCGATCCGTTGTACCCGGCGAGCCGCTGGCTACACGTGAAGAACGTGTTGCGCGTTCGTTACGGCTCGAGGTCGTACGGATAGTCCGTCAGGACCTCGGGGCCGGATTCGGTCACGAGCACGAGGTCCTCGAGCCGGCAGCCGCCGTAGCCGTGGCGGTAGAGGCCCGGCTCGACGGCGATCACGTCTCCGGCGACGAGCTCGCCGGGCGCCCGCCCGAGGCTCGGCTCCTCGTGCACCTCGAGCCCGACACCGTGGCCGAGCGAGTGGTAGAAGCCGTCCCTGAGCACCTCGCCGGGCTCCTTGGAGCGCAGCGTCGGATAGCCGTGCTCCTCGAAGATGTCGCAGCTGATCTTGTGCAGCGCGCTGCCGGACACGCCCGGCTTGACGGCGGCTACCGAGCGGTCCAGTGCCTCCTTGCAGAGCGTGTGCCACTCGCGGAGCTCGTCCGACGGCGTGCCGACGACGAAGACACGCGTCATGTCGGCGAAGCAGCCCGACTCGCGGTCGCGCGGGAAGAGGTCGAGGCAGACCGGCTCGTCCGGCGCGATCGGGCCGGAGCCCATGTCGTGACCGACCGCCGTCTGCGGGCCGTGGGAGACGATGAACTCGTCTGCGAACGCGCCGTTCGCCGTGAACGCCTGCTCCACCGCCAGCTTGATCCGCTCGCAGGTGAGCGGCTCGCCGTCGAGCAGCACGCTGCCGTTCTGCCGCTCGGCCGAGCGCATCAGCTCGCGCGCGGCGTCCATCGCGGCCTCCGCCGCGCGCTGGGCGCGCCGGATGCCAGCCAGCTCGGCGTCGTTCTTGACCCGCCGCCGCTGGACGAAGAGGTCGCGGTCTGCGCGCACCTGGATCCCGTTGGAGCGCAGGTGGTCGGCCAGCTCGAGCGGGAATGTCCCGGGGACAACCGCGTCGTCGATCCCGAACCGGCGCGCGGCCCGCAGGACGACCTCGAGCTCGATCTCTTCGCGCGTGAGGCCCTGTGCGTAGAGCTCGTCGATGCCGAACTCCTCCATCGGCAGCGCTTCGATGTCGGGCGCGACGTCGTTGATGCGCCCGAGCTCGAACGAGCTGGCCACGACACTGCGCGTCCCGTTGCGCTCCGCGTAGAGGAAGGGGTCGGGCACGCCGAGCGGCACCTCGTGCCGCATCTCGGCAAAGCGGATCGAGTCTGCGTAGATGAGGACGTCTGACACGGCGGGCCGGATCGTACATCTAGGATCACGCGAAGTGGAAGACGTGCTCGAACGGGCGCAGTCCCTGATCGCCGGCTACGACGAGGAGCTGACGCGCGAGCTGCCCGAAAACGTGGAGATCTTCGACGCCCACGTCCACCTCGGCCACGACATCGACGGCATGACCGGGGTCTACGAGGACCTCGACCGAATCAACGAGCGCTACGGGATCTCGCGCTGCTTCATGTTCTGCATGGACGAGGTCGACCGCCATCCGGCCTTCCGCGCCGCCAACGACCGCACGCTCGCGTACGCCGAGCGCTCCGGCGGCTGGCTCATTCCCTTCGTCCGGCTCGACCTCTCCGAGGAGCCGATCGACGAGGCGACCCGCTGTCTCGACCTCGGCGCTCGCGGGATCAAGCTGCATCCGCGGGCCCAGCGCTTCCTGCTGAACGACGAGCGCCTCGCGCCGGTCTTCGAGCTCGCCGCCGACCGCGGCGTGCCGATCCTGATCCACGGCGGCCGCGGGCTGCCGCCGATCGCCGACCACCTGCACCGGCTCGTGGAGCGCTACCCGGGCTCGCAGCTGATCATCGCCCATGCGGGGATCGCCGACCTCGGCTCGCTCGCGGGGTACTTCGCCGGGATGGCCGGGGTCTTCTTCGACACGTCGGTCTGGAGCGCGATCGACCTGCTCAGCCTGTACCACCTCGTCTCCCCCGAGCAGGTCGTCTACGCCTCCGACTACCCCTACGGCCAGCAGCCGAGCTCGCTGCTGATCGCCATCCGGACGGCGCATGTCGCCGGCCTCGACGACGCGCAGCTCCGCATGATGCTGAGCGGGACGGCGAACCGAATCGCCGCGGGCGAGCCCCCGCTCGAGCCGACGGCGCCGATCGGGAACCAGACCTTCTCGCAGCCGATGGCCTTCGCGCGGATCCACCAGTACCTGTCGATGGCGACGCCGCTGCTCTGGACGCGGCAGGCGGACACGATCGGCGTCCTCGGCCTCGCGCTCAACGCCACCGCCGACCGCGACGGGCACAAGGAGGAGCGCGAGCAGATCCGCGAGCTGCTGGAGGCGGCGCGCGAGCTCTGGCGCGTGCTCCCGGAGGTAGAGGACGAAGGCGAGCAGCGAATCGTCAGCCGCACGACGTTTCGGCTCGTGCACCTGGCGGACATCCTGGCGGTGACGTCCGGTGCTTGAGCTTCACGTCAACGGAACCGTGCTGGAGGTGGCCGAGCCGCCGGTCGGGCGCACCCTCGCGGAGACGCTGCGCGACGACCTCGGGCTGACCGGCACGAAGATCGCCTGCGGCGAGGGGCACTGCGGCGCCTGCACCGTCCAGCTCGACGGGGTGCCGGTGCTGTCGTGCATCACGCTCGTGCACACGGTCGGCGAGCGCGAGGTGACGACGATCGAAGGCCTTCGCGACCACCCGCTGGTCGACGCGTTCGTCCGCGCCGACGCGCTGCAGTGCGGCTTCTGCACGCCCGGCCAGATCGTCTCCGCCGCGGCGCTCGTGGCGGCCGAGCCCGAGCCCACGCGCGAGCGCGTCCGCCACGCGATGGCGGGCAACCTGTGCCGCTGCGGCGCCTACCCGCGAATCGAGGAGGCAGTTCTGACATGGCGCGACTGATCCGGACCGAGAAAGAGGTCGAGGGCCGCTACACCGAGCAATGGGTCGTGGTCGAAGGCGACGACGAGGCGCTCGACCAGTGGCCTCAGGGCCCGGGCGAGGTCGTCGGCCGGGCGGCGACCCGGCTCGACGGACTGCAGCGCGCCCGTGGCCAGGCGATCTACACGGCGGACGTCCAGCTCCCCGGGCTCGTCCAGGCGGCCGTGCTGCGCTCGCCCTTCGCGCGCGCGCGCGTGACCAAGCTGGACCTCTCCCGGGCGCTCGAGCTGCCCGGGGTCGTCGGCGCGATCGGCCCGGACGAGTGCCACGTCCTGCAGGCCGAGCCCGGCTACCACGGGGCGCCCGTCGCGGCCGTCGCGGCGGACACGTTCGCCCGCGCGGAGGAGGCGCTGGCGCTGGTCGAGGTCGAGTGGGAGGAGCTCGAGCCGCTGCTCGACCCGGAGGAGGCCGTGCGTGAGGGCTCCGTCCACGAGGAGGCGCGGCGCTACGAGCGTGGCGACGTGGATGCCGGCTTCGCAGAGGCCGACATGGTCGTCGAGGCCGAATACCGGACGCAGACGGTCCTCCACAACTCGATGGAGACGCACCAGTCGGTCGTCCGCTGGGAGGGCGACACGCTCGAGGTCTACATCTCGACGCAGTTCATCTGGGGCGTCCGGGACTCGATCGCGCAGCAGCTCGACCTCCCGCCCGACCGCGTGCGCGTGGTCTGCAACTACATGGGCGGCGGCTTCGGCTCGAAGAACAACCCGGGTGACTACACGTACATCGGGATCGCGCTCGCCGGCAAGACCGGCCGGCCGGTGCGCTGCGCGCTCACGCGGCGCGAGGAGAACCTCGCCACGGGCAACCGCAACGCGACGATTCAGCGCCTACGGGCGGGCGCGCTCTCGGACGGGACGCTCGTCGCGCTCGACGCGGAGTACGTCAACGCGGTCGGCTGGGCCGGCTGGTCCGGGCCGACCTACGGGCCGATCGAGATGCTCTACGCCTGCGACAACGTGCGGACGCTGACGCACGGCGCCAAGCTGAACCTCCCGCCGAACGCGGCGTTCCGCGCGCCCGGCTTCGTCGAGGGGACCTTCGGGCTCGAGTGCCTGCTCGACGAGCTTGCGGCGCGCCTCGAGCTCGACCCGCTCGAGCTGCGGCGCCGCAACCACGCCGACAACGACCTCGCGGACGGCCGGCCGTTCTCTTCGAAGAACCTGCTCGAGTGCTACCGCCGCGCCGACGAGCATTGGGCCCGGCGCGAAGAGGTGCGCGCCCGCTCTGACGGCCCGCTCCGGCGCGGAACCGGGCTCGCGAGCCAGATCTGGTACGGCGGCGGCGGCCCACCGTCCTACGCGGGCGTGCGAGTCGGCTCCGACGGCTCGGCGACCGTGCTGACGGCGATGCAGGACATCGGCACGGGTTCGAGCACCGCGATGGCCCAGATCGCCGCCGAGCAGCTGGGGCTGCCGCTCGATCGCGTCCGCATCGCTCTCGGCGACTCCGCCCGCGGCACGTACGCGTCCATCTCGGCCGGCTCGTCCACGACCCCGTCCATGGGTCCGGCGGTGCGTGCGGCCGCGGCCGACGCGGCCCGGCAGATCCTCGAGATAGCGGCGCAGCGGTTCGACGTCGAGGAGCGCGTGCTCTCCCTGAAGGACGGGCGGATCGTGTCCGCCGACGGCGGCTCGTGGCCGCTCGAGGAGGTGACCGGTCTGCTCGGCGATGCGCAGATCACGGGCAAGGGCGCGCGCGGGCCGAACCCGGCCGGCATGCGCGTGCTCACGTTCGGCGTCCAGGTCGCGGACGTGGCGGTCGACGTCGAGACGGGCGAGGTGAAGGTCGAGCGGCTGGCGGCGATCCACGACGTCGGCCGCGTGATCAACCCGCTCGGGGCGCAGAGCCAGGTCGAGGGCGGGATCATCCAGGGCGTCGGCCACACGCTCTCGGAGGAGCGGCTCGTCGACCCCGAGACCGGGCGCGTGCTGACACAGACGCTCGACGCGTACAAGCTGCCGACGATCGCCGACGTGCCCGAGATGGTGGTCGATCTGCTCGACATTCCCGACGAGCACCTGACGAACCTCGGTTCGAAGGGCCTCGGCGAGCCGCCGATCGTTCCGACCGCCGCGGCGATCGTGAACGCGATCCGCGACGCGACGGGCGCAGACGTGCGGTCGCTGCCGGTGACACGAGAAGAAATGCTCCGGGCGCTCGCCGAGGCGAGAGAACGGGAACGGCTTGCAGCTGCTCCGGCCTGAGTCGCTCGCGTCGGCGACGGCCTCGCTCGGCAACGGGTCGGTCGCGCTCGCCGGCGGGACCGAGCTCGTGCCGCTGCTGCGCTCGCAGCTCGTGGAGGCCGAGACGCTCGTGGACGTCCGCGGCGTCGTCCCGAGGGGCGTCGACGGGACGCGGATCGGCGCCGGCACGACGCTCGCCGAGCTCGAGGCCGACCCGCAGATCCCGCAGGCGCTGCGCGAGGCGTGCGCGCTGGCGTCGTCCCCGCAGCTGCGCTCGATGGGCACGATCGGCGGGAACCTCTTGCAGGCGACGCGCTGCTGGTACTGGCGGTTGAAGTACCCGTGCTTCCTGCACGGCGGCTCGCGCTGCCATGCCCGCCAAGGCGCGCATCGCGAGCACGCGATCTTCGGCAACGAGCGCTGCGCGTCGGCCCATCCTTCGGATCCGGCTGCGGCGTTGCTCGCGCTCGGCGCGACGCTCCGGACCGACCGGCGCGAGCTGCCGGTCGCCGACCTGTATCGGCTGCCGACCGAGGACGACCGCGACGTGGTCGCGCTCGAGCCCGGCGAGCTGATCCTCGAGCTCGAGGTGCCGCAGCCCGAGGCGTCGACCTACCTGAAGGCGATGGACCGGAACCGGTTCACGTTCGCACTGGTCGGCGTCGCCGCTGCGCGCTCCGGCCAGGAGACGCGGCTCGCGCTCAGCGCGGTGGCGCCGATCCCGTGGCTCCTCGGCTCGCCTGACGACCTCGACCGCGCGACCCCGCTGCCGGGCACCGCGTACAAGGTCGACCTCGCGCGGCCGCTGATCCGCCGCGCCCTCGACGCCGTGGCCTGATGGTCTGGGCGGTCGTGCTCGCGGCCGGCGCTGCGAGCCGCTTCGGAGCGCCCAAGCAGCGGCTGCTGCTCGAGCCGGTGCTCGAACGCGTACGCGCGAGCGGCGTCGACGGCGTGCTCGTCGTCAGCGGCGCGCACGAGCTCGAGACCGACGCCCGGACGGTCGACTGCCCCGACTGGGAGCGCGGCCCCGGCGCTTCGCTCCGCTGCGGCCTCGCTGCACTGCCCGCCGAGGCCGAGGCCGCCGTGGTCGTCCTCGCCGACGGCCCGAGCCTCGAGCCGGCGGCGATCGACCGCGTCGTCGCCCGCTGGCGGGACGGACGTGCACCCGTCGTGGCGGCGACCTACAACGGCACGCGCCTCCACCCCGTCCTCTTGGACCGCACAGCCTGGAAGCAGGTTCCGGACGAGGGAGCAAGAAGTCTCGACGCCGTCCTCGTCTCCTGCGACGATCTATCTCCTCCAGGAGACGTCGATTTCGCCGATGAACTGCCGAACGACCTGAAGCCATGGAGCTCGCCAGACCCCTAGCCGCCGAGCCCGCAGCGCAGACGTCGCCGCTGACGTCGCTGCGCCTCCAGCGCAAGCTCACGATCGAGGAGGCCGCCAAGCGCGCGTCGCTCTGGCCGGAGCAGGTCGAGTGGCTGGAGGAGGGCAAGCTCTACCGCTTCCCGCGCCACGACACGGCCGTCCTCGCGCTCTTGCGGTACGCGACGGCGCTCGGGATCGATCACCGCGAGGCGCGCCGCCTCTCCGGCATGCCGGTCGAGCCGCCGACGCGCAGGCCGGTCGGCCGGTGGATCGCGGCAGGGGCTGCTGTGGCGGTCGTCGTCGCCGCGGCCGTCGTGTTCGCGTTCGGTTCGGGCGGCAGCAGCCCGTCGCCCGCCAAGCGGCTTGCCGCGACCCTCCCGCCGCCGTGGAAGTACTCGGTCGACGTGCTCAACGGCAGCGGCGACATCAACTACACGCGCCAGGTCGCAAGCCGCGTCGGCTCGTTCGGCTACCGCATCCAGCACGTCACCAAGGCAAACCGCTTCGACTACCCCGCGACGGCCGTCTACTACGAGCCGGGCGGCGCGACGGCCGCGCAAAGGCTCGCGGGCCAGATCGGCTGCGGCAGCCCGAAGCCGCTCCCTGGCGGCTCGAACCCGCGCCGTCTCGTCGTGATCGTCGGCCCCGCGCGGGCCACCTGCTGACCCCGCCCGCTACTCTCCCCCGCCGTGCTGACCTTTCTGCTCGCTCTCGCCCTCACGCACGTCCAGGTGCAACCCCCGCCTCCCGACTGGTCGGCCTGGCCGGCGCAGGGGACGGTCACGGGCCCGTTCGGCTACGACGGCGGCCGCTGGCACCCGGGGATCGACATCGGCATCCTGCGCTCGCTCGCCGTGCGCGCAGCGCAGCCCGGCCGCGTGGTGGCGGTCGGGTCGCCGCGCGGGTTCGAGGGCTACGGGACGCTCGTCGAGGTCGCGCTCGGCCGCGGCTACGTGGCGCTCTACGCGCACCTCGCGCGGGCCGGCGTCCGCGTCGGCGACCAGGTCTGGACCGGTGAGCGGATCGGCACGGCCGGCTGCACGGGCTCGTGCACCGGGACGCACCTGCACTTCGAGCTCCGCCGCTTCGGGCGGCCGGTGAGCCCGCTGCGTTTCCGTCAGAAGAGCGGCGTGCGCAGCCCGGAGAGCTTCTGCTTCAGGTCAGGCGGCATCTCCTCGACGGCCGCCTGCCGGACGAACATCCTCAGCTTCTCCTCGAACACGTAGCGCTTCCGGCAGTAGGAGCAGATCTCGAGGTGCGCCTCGGCCTCGGCGAGCTCGGAGTCGGACAGCTGCTTGTCGAGGTAGGGCTGGAGGAGCTTCTCGCATTCGTCACACGGATCGACTCCCGGACTGAACGACATCACGCGGTCTCCATGGTCTGCTCGGCCAGCTCCTGTTTCAGGATACGCCGCCCACGATGCAGGCGGGACATGACGGTGCCGATCGGGATCTCGAGGATCTGGGCCGCGTCGGCGTAGCTGAAGTCGCCGATGTCGACCAGGACGATCACGTCGCGGAAGTCGTGCGGCACCGCCGAGAGCGCGGCAACGACGTCGTCCTGCGACAGGCGCTCGTCGACCCGGTCCTGGTCGTTGTTGGGCTCGCGCCCCGACTCCTCGAGCCGGTTGTAGAGGTAGTAGTCGCCTTCCTCGAGCGGCTGCTGGTCCGGTGCGCGCTGGAGGCGCCGGCCGCGGTCGATGTTCAGGTTGGTGAGGATCCGGAGCAGCCACGCGCGCAGATTCGTGCCCGGCTGGAACGAGCGCCAGGCGCGGAACGCGCGTGCATAGGTCTCCTGCATCAGGTCCTCTGCCTCCTCACGGGTGGAGACCAGGCGCCGCGCCACGCGGTAGACCTGGTCGGAGAGGTCGAGCGCCTCCTCCTCGAACCGCACCCGGTCGCGCGCCTCTTCGGCGAGCTTCCTCGGATCCTGCTCGGGAGTGGTCTCGCCCATCGCGGGCCACCCTAGCATCGTCGTGTTGTGGCTTAGGAACGCGTGCAGACGCCTCGCCATTCCCGTTTCCAAACCGCATGCGCTGGGTACGCGGGTCGCCATGGAAGGCTATGACGTCATCGGAAGCGACGACCACAAGCTGGGTGCGGTCACCGCGGTCGACGACGACCTCCTGATCGTCGAGGGCGGGCTGCTGCGCAAATCGAAGCACGCCATCCCGCTGGCATTCGCACATGCCGACGAGAGCGCAGGGGTCGTTCGGCTCTCGGTCTCGAAGCAGGTCGTCGACGACTCGCCGCCCTTGGAGAACGGCGACGTCGACCGGCAGGCGGTTGCACTGCACTACGGGCTCACTCAGCCGACCGGGCCCGAGCCCGACCGGCGCGACAAGCTCTAGCGGCTAGACCGTCTCGAGCTCACGGAACCCGGCCTTCGCCATCTCGGCGAGGATCGCTTCGCGGTCCGTGCGCTCGTCGTCCCACTCCAGCTGCACCTGGCCCATCAGGTTGGCGTTCGCGAACTCGAGCCCGTCGTGCCCGCGCAGGGCCCCGGCGAGGCGGCCGACGCAGCGCTCGCAACGGATCCCGCTGACCTGGATCGTCTCGGAGAGGATCGCCATCTACACCGATCGTACCGTCCGCTCGACGGCGTCGGCCGCGACGGCCTCGAGCCCGCGCGAGCGGCCGATCTCGAGCTGCCGGTCGCCCTCGCACGTCCGTGGGTCGAGCACGCGTACGGGCTCTTCCGTCCCGAGCTCGTGCAGGGCCGGCCCGACGAAGGCGAGCAGTTCGCGGAAGAGCTCCTCGGCTGGAACGAGCCGCGAGCCGTCGGGATGGATCAGCTGCGCACGCGGGCCGAAGCGCAGCGCCGCCCAGCGGTTCTGGGCGTAGTCGCCGCGGTTGGCGGGCTCGGGCGGCTCGCCGCCGAGCACGGTCACGCAGAGCGCCTGCAGCAGCGCCGCGAACGCGGCCGTGCGCTCGACCTCCGTCGGCTGGTCCGGCGCACGCACCTCGAGCGTGCCGAAGCGCGGGTGCGGCCGGATGTCCCACCAGAAGCGGGTGTACCCGTCCGCCAGCCCGATCTCGACGAACCGCTCGACGAACGCCTCCCACGCCTCGTAGGAGCCGAAGACCGGCGGCGCCGCAGCTCGCGGGAGCAGGGCGAGCACCTCCGCGCGGGCCGAGGCAAGACCCGTCTCCTCGCCGGCGAGGTACGGCGAGTTCGCCGACAGCGCAAGCACGAGCGGCAGCCAGGGAAGCACGCCTTCGAGTGCCCGCATGCACTCCTCCGGCCCGGGCATCGAGACGTGGACGTGCAGCCCGCACACCGCCTGCCGCCGCGCGGTGATGCCCGCGTACTCGACGAACTCGCGGTAGCGAGGGTCCGGTGCGATGTCCTGTGTCTGCGGGAGACTGAACGGGTGGGTGCCGGCGGCGGCGATCCGCAGGCCTGCCGCGTGCGCCCCCTCGTCCGCGGCCGCCCGGAGCTGCCGCAGCGCGCCGAGCGCCTCCTGCGGGGTTGCGCAGACGTCGGTGGCCAGCTCGACCATCGACGCGAGCAGCTCCATCTTCAGCACGCCCGGCAGCTCGCGCCCCTCGGCGCCCCCAAGCACCGCTTCGACGCCTGGGGTGAGCGCGAGTGACTCCGCGTCGAGGATCATCATCTCCTCCTCGACCCCCACCGACCACGGCGCGCTCCGGCCGAAGGCCTGCTCGATCACGCCCCTACGCTAACGGGGCGCCTGCGTCAGGGGTTCCAGCGCTGCTTGGCGAAGCTGAGCACGAGCAGGAGCATCGCGCCGCCGGCGAGCATCACGATGGCGTAGACGAGAATCCCGAGCCAGACAGGGCCGCCGCCCGACGAGCCGGGGAGCCCCGGCAGGTTCGGAACCGGCAGGCTCAGCCTCGGCGGCCGGAACGACGCCTTCGGGCGGTCCGGGATGACTGCGACCTTGAGGGCGGCCGTCTGCAGGACGAGCCCGAGGCCGGCGAACGGCTCACTCGGCGAGCTCGAGGCAGCAGCACCGGTGCTCGCCCCGCAGCCCGCGAAGACAGGCCTCGCCGACGACCGGTGGATCCGCTGGCCGGGCGGGACAACCGCGACCGCCAGGCGCCCGAGCGTCGTGCTCGTGCCGCCACGACGGGCGATCATCGTGATTCCGTACGTCCCGGGAGCGAGCGGCCGGCCATGGAAGCGGCCGAGGAAGCGCACTCGGCTGACGCCCTTGCCGAGGCTGACGACCTTCCGCCCGACGAGGCCGCAGCTCGGGCTCGGCCCGCGCACGAGCAGCACCACGGTCGCCGGCGCGGTCAGGTGGAACGTGATCGTCGTGCCACGGCGGCCCGGGCCGCGTGTGTGGAAGCGCGTCCGCGAGACGTGCGCCGCGGTCGCGGCGCTGCGCGACGACGGCTGTGACGCCGACGAGGGAACGGGCCCGGCGC
>Ga0207665_10002451_pt1 | contig 12526 bp, 9 predicted proteins | sample LARL112metaG_FD_184351 | JGI IMG/M metagenome (GOLD analysis project Ga0207665, IMG submission 184351) | Corn, switchgrass and miscanthus rhizosphere microbial communities from Kellogg Biological Station, Michigan, USA - LAR L11-2 metaG... | ecosystem: Host-associated > Plants > Roots >...
CGGTTTTTCACGCTGGACCAAGTAAGCAGATGAACTGGATTACCACGACAGGCAGCGGTTCCATCAACGGTGCCGGCAATCGGTCCGACAGCCAAGACGCGATGAACGGCAACGCTGTCATGTACGACATCGGCAAGATCTTGACGCTTGGTGGAGCCACTGCTTACCAAGACGCCGGCTCCGTGGTCAATACGCAGGCCACCCAGCGGGCGTACACAATTGACATCACCCGCGGTGCCGGACAGCCGGTCAGCGTCGCACGCACCGGCAACATGGCCTACGCCCGCTCATTCAGCAACAGTGTCGTGCTACCAGATGGCACGGTGCTTACTTTCGGCGGTCAGCAGCACCCGCAGGCCTACACCGACACGGCCGGAGTCCGCAGCCCCGAGCTTTGGAGTCCGGCTACCGGCCAGTTCACTGCCATGGCTCCCGAAACCAGCCCGCGTAACTACCACAGCGTCGGTGTACTACTCAGGGACGGGCGGGTGTTCTCGGGCGGCGGGGGCCTTTGCGGTGATGGATGTACGGCCAACCATCCTGACGGTCAAGTCTTTACGCCGCCGTATCTGTTGAATTCGGACGGCACCTTGCGGACCCGGCCCACGATTACGGCTGCGCCGTCCTCCGCGGCAACCGGCGCGGCCATTACGGTCACGACCGGCGCGGCCGTCTCCAAGTTTGCGCTCGTCCGAATCGGTTCCTCCACGCACAGCGTCGACACGGATCAGCGCCGCGTTCCCCTCGCCGTCACTGGGCAGAGCGGCAATACCTATACCCTTGCCATTCCCGCCGACGACGGCGTCGCAATCCCAGGAAATTACTACCTGTTCGCCCTCGATGCCGCGGGGACACCAAGCCTCGCGAGCATCATCAACATCACGTAAAAGTAACGTCCTCGAAACCGTCATTCGTGACAATGGCGCCTGTGACGTATCTGCTCCGCCTGATGCTGCCTGATCGCCCTGGCGCGCTCGGGGCGGTAGCGACGGCACTCGGGCAGGTCGGGGCCGACATCCTGAGCGTGGATGTCGTCGAGCGCGCAGCGGGCCGCGCAACCGATGACATCGTGATCGAGCTCCCGACCGACCGGCTGGCGGACAGCCTTGTGTCCGCCGCCGTGACCGTGCCCGGCGTGCAGGTGGAATCCATTCGGCCGTACGCCGGTCAGTTGGACGCCCACCGGGAACTGGCGCTGCTGGACGCGATCGGCAACCATCCCGAGCAGGCCTGGCCATTGCTCGCTGACGGGGCGACCAAGATCTTCCGTGCGGGCTGGTCGTTGGTGCTGGGGCCTCCCGTTCGCGGGCAAGCACCGGTCCGGGCCGCAAGTGCGGCCGCGCCGGAGATCACCGAGCTGCTCGTTCCGTGGTGGCCACCGCGTCCGGCTCGGTCCCTGGAACCCGACGAGCGGTGGGCCCCGCCGAACTGGGCCCGAATCGGCACGGAGCTTGCCGTCGCGCCGCTCCGGGACGACGCGCTGCTGGTCGGCCGCCCGGCTTTGCGCTGGCGGCCGGCCGAGCTGGTGCGGCTAAACCACCTCGCCTCGATTGCCGCCAGCGTGACCGGCAGCGCGAAGGTGCGCGTATAGCCCGACCGCCCCGGCCACGGTCGCACCGGAGCTCGGGCCCAAACGTCGTGGTTGGACCGGTAACGGTGTTAGCCGGCCATTTTGCCAAACTTGCACCCTTGACCCCTTTTGCCTGCCCCGCGACGCCACGTGCAAGATCATCGCGGATTGGCAGCACGCTTCGTTAGCCTCCGGGTGTGCCGGCTGCGCGGCCGGGCGAGGGAGGCCAGATGCCGGACTTCGTGGCTGCCATAGATCAGGGCACGACCAGCACGCGATTCATGGTGTTCGACCACGACGGGAACGAGATCGCCAAGCACCAGCTCGAACATCAGCAGATCTTGCCGCGGGCCGGGTGGGTCGAGCACAACCCGATCGAAATCTGGGAGCGCACCACCGCGGTCGCACAAACGGTCCTGAGCACGCACCGGCTCGACCCCGAAGACCTCGCCGCGCTCGGCATTACCAATCAACGCGAGACGACGGTTGTCTGGAATCGGCGTACCGGCCGCCCGTACTGCAACGCCATCGTCTGGCAGGACACGCGAACCGCACAGTTAGTCCATGAGCTGGATGTCGACGGACGAGGTGACGTCATTCGCCACCGCGCTGGGCTGCCACCTGCTACGTACTTCGCCGGCGGCAAGCTGGCCTGGATTCTGCGGGAGGTCGACGGGGTCCGCGCCGACGCCGAACGCGGAGACGCGATCGCTGGAACGATCGACAGCTGGTTGCTCTGGAATCTCACGGGCGGCCCCCGCGGCGGTGTGCACGTGACCGACGTGACCAACGCCAGCCGGACAATGCTCATGGATCTCGAGACCCTTGACTGGGATGACGAGCTACTCGGCTTCTTCGACATCCCGCGGGCGATGCTCCCCGACATCCGCCCATCGGCGGATTCGGCTGGATACGGCGAGATCGAACAGCCGCATCTGCTGGTCGGTGTGCGCCCAACCGGAGTGCTCGGCGACCAGCATGCGGCGATGGTCGGCCAGGTCTGTTTCGCGCCCGGTGAAGCGAAGAACACCTATGGCACGGGCAATTTCCTGCTGCTGAACACCGGCCGTGATCTGGTCCGGAGTAAGCATGGGCTGCTGACGACCGTGTGCTACCAGTTCGATGCGGAGTCGCCCGCCTACGCCCTCGAAGGCTCGATCGCCGTCACCGGATCGGCCGTGCAGTGGCTGCGCGACCAGCTCGGGATCATCGCCGGCGCGGCTGACGTCGAGGAACTCGCCCGCCAGGTCGACGACAACGGGGGCATGTACTTCGTCCCCGCGTTCTCTGGCCTGTTCGCACCGTATTGGCGCAGCGATGCCCGTGGCGCCATCGTCGGACTGTCCCGGTTCAACACCAACGCGCACCTGGCCCGGGCAACGTTGGAAGCGATCTGCTATCAGAGCCGGGACGTCGCCGAGGCCATGGAGCAAGACTCGGGAGTGACCCTCGAGGTGCTCAAGGTCGACGGCGGCGTGACTGCCAACGAGCTGTGCATGCAGATCCAGGCCGATGTCCTCGGGGTTCCGGTGAGCCGGCCGGTGGTGGCCGAGACAACCGCGCTCGGGGCCGCATACGCGGCGGGGCTCGCCGTCGGGTTCTGGGCCTCGACGGACGAGCTGCGCGCGAACTGGCACGAGTCGCGCAGATGGCTCCCTCAAGCAACGGAGCAGGACCGCGAACGGGGATATGCCGGTTGGCGAAAAGCCGTGACGCGGACACTGGATTGGGTGGAGAGCGCATGACCAGTTGCGAGGCGGGCCGCCGCGGCCGGCGCGTCGCTCGGAGCACCCCGAGCGCAGTCCGATGTTGAGCGCACCGCTGTCCGCGGCGGCGCGGTCTGAGGCGCTCCATGCGCTCGCCGAGACCGAAGTCGATGTTCTCGTGGTCGGCGGCGGGGTGGTCGGCGCCGGGGCGGCCCTCGACGCGGTGACCCGCGGACTATCGACCGGCATCGTGGAGGCTCGGGACTGGGCCAGCGGCACATCGAGCCGCTCGAGCAAGCTGATCCACGGCGGGCTGCGATACCTGGAGATGCTCGATTTCGGCTTGGTTCGGGAGGCGCTGCACGAACGGGGGTTGCTGCTGTCGACGCTGGCCCCACACCTCGTTCGGCCCGTCCCGTTCTTGTATCCGCTTACTCATCACGCCTGGGAACGGCCCTACGTCGGCGCCGGAATCGCGCTCTACGACGCGATGGCCACGACGTACGGCAGCTCACGCGCGCTTCCGATGCATCGCCACCTCAGTCGGCGGCGCGCACTGCGCCAGGCGCCGTGCCTGCGGAAGGAGTCCCTGACCGGCGCCGTGCAGTACTGGGACGCGCAAGTCGACGACGCTCGGCACACCATGACCGTCGTACGCACCGCGGTGTCCTTCGGCGCGCTCGCCGCCAACCGGGCCAAGGTCGTCGCATTCCTGCGTCAGGGCGAGCGGGTGACCGGCGTCCGGCTGGTGGACCTGGAGACCGGCGAGGCCGTGACCGCCCACGCCAAGCAGGTGATCAACGCGACCGGCGTGTGGACTGACGACACGCAGGCATTGGCCGACACTCGGGGCCAGTTTCATGTCCGGGCGTCAAAGGGGATCCATCTCGTCGTGCCGCGGGACCGGCTGCAATCCAGCACCGGGATCATCCTGCGTACCGAGACCAGCGTGCTACTGATCATCCCGTGGGGGCGGCACTGGATCATTGGTACAACCGACACCGACTGGGGCCTGGACAAAGCGCATCCGGCCGCGAGCGCGACAGACATCGACTACCTGCTGGAGCGGGTGAACCAGGCACTCACCTCGCCGCTGTCCCGGGAGGACGTCGAAGGCGTCTACGCAGGATTGCGGCCTCTCTTGTCCGGGGAGTCGGAGTCGACATCGAGGCTTTCGCGTGAACACGTCGTAGGCCACCCCGTACCAGGCTTGGTGGTCGTCGCCGGTGGCAAGTACACGACCTACCGGGTGATGGCAGCTGACGCGGTCAACGAGGCCGTCCGCAGTCTTGACGCCCGGGTCCCGGAGTCCTGCACCGACCGCGTCCCGCTCGTCGGGGCCGAGGGCTACCTCGGTCTCTGGAACCAGCGACGTCGATTGGCGGCCGTTTCGGGACTGCACGTTGCTCGCATCGAACATCTGCTGCAACGCTATGGGTCAACGATCGACGAGCTACTCGCGCTCGTCCGGGCCGACCCCACGCTGGGGGATCCACTACCCGGCGCGGACGACTATTTGCGGGTCGAGGCGCTGTATGCGGTCACCCATGAGGGCGCCCGGCATCTGGAGGACGTTCTGGCGCGCCGAACCCGGATATCGATCGAGTCGTGGGATCGCGGCGTGGAGTGCGCCGAGACCGTGGGCCGCCTTATGGCTGTCCCACTCGGCTGGGACGAAGCCCAGTTGCAGCGCGAGGTTACGCACTACCGCGCCCGGGTCGCAGCCGAACGGGAATCTCAGAACCAGCGCGACGACGCGACCGCGGACGCGGCCCGGTTGGGTGCGCCAGACATCGTCCGCACCGGTTGATGCCGATCAGGGCGGATCATTCTGGAACTGGAACCTCACCCGAACCGAGTCGTCCAGTGGAACGACAAGGGTCGAGTCACTCGCCGACCAGGCGTCGGGCACGAAGAACATCCGATCCTTGCCTTGGATGAGCAGCCGAAGATTCCGGTAACGGTAGCGGAACGTCTGTCCTTCGCTTGGTGGCAGCGCTGTTTCCTTGATGAACGGGTCGGTGATGTACAACCGCTCCTTCGTATCGAGGATCACCCGGGGCAGGTCGTCGAGGTGTCGCGCGTCCTGCCGCGCCAAGCCGCGACCTGACCACTGCGCGATGGTGGCGGTCGACCAGAACAACGTCGCCGCTACAAGCACGCAGAGCAGCACCAGACCCATTCGCCGGAGCGCGGGCGAGCCCGCCGGTGACGGCAACGCGTCCGGCTGGGGCGGCAGTCGGCTGACCAAGCGCCAGCTGTAGGCGACGACGCCAGCTCCGACGGCAACGATGATCGGCGTGACCAGGTTGTAGTAGGGCCAATCGGCGAGGACGGGATACAGAATGATCAAGGTAATGCCGGCAGCGAGGATGACCAGGCCGATATAGAGCGCGCGATGGGTCACGATTCGGGCCCGTTCGGGGCGCGCTCGACCCAGCCAGGCGGTCACCCAGAGGTGCAGTGCCACCAGGGCCACCGCGATCATGACCAGCACCAGAAGCGGAACGAGCAGCGGCTGTGGGCTGCGCATCACGTAGTCCTGAGTGCTCAAGCCGATGGTGTCTACGTCGATCCCGAAATACGCGTACTGCGCCCGCGACGAGACGTACCCGAAATAGAAGAGCAAAGCGCTGATGATGGTGATCGGCGCGACGACGCTCGCACCGAGACTCAGATAGCGCTCGAACTGGCTGCTCTTGCTCTCGTCGGCCAATGGCGGTCAGCCGGACGAGCCGGACGAGCTTTCTGCGCTGGATTGACTCTCCTCCGACGAGGACGAGCTCGATTCGCCTGGCGGTGCAGACAACGAAACGGTCTGGACCGGCCCCTTATCGAGGATGTCTTTCGCTTGCTGGCAGGTCTGCGCGTCGGGTGCAATGCACTCCCCAACCAAGCTGAGCGCGCCCTGCAAGCCCTCCGGTCCGGGCGGCCTAGTCCAGGCGACATTAGCCTGACACTGGCCGGTGCCAGGGACAAATACGTGTCCGATGCACGGGTCGTTGCAGGACCCGCCAGCCACGACTTGGAAGTCACGGTCAATGTGAATCTCGGCAATGCGGAACCGCACTCCGTCCGGCAGTGGCTGCTGGCCGGTCCAGCTCACAGAGACGCACTTTGGGCCGCTGCTATCGAAGTCCTCGGCCCCGCCGACCGGGAGGGCGGCGAGGGTCACCGACGGTTGGTTCTGCTGGCCTTGCGGCTGCTCCGCCCCGGTCGACTCGGGTGGCGGAGGCGGCAACGAGTCCTCCGTCTGCTGGGACTCAACCGCGGCAGCAGAGGTCGTGCTCGACGCGGATGTTCCGCCGCTGCTGCACGCCGCAGCTCCAGCGAGGAGAACACCGCATACGGCGGTCATGACGAGATTGAGCGGTCGTCGACGAGTCATGACGATCACCTCCCGTTGATCAGGAGGTTAGCGGGCGCCGAAGAATACTGAAGGTTTTCGGCGGTACTTGTTATGACTCTGCGGTCGTGACGATTACCTCGCGCGCAGCATCGGGCCCGTCGGCCAGGAGCACCTTGAAGCCGTCCTCGTCAAGGATCGGCACTTTCAATTGCGCGGCTTTGTCATATTTCGATCCGGGCGATTCGCCGGCTACGACGAATGAGGTCTTTTTCGACACCGAGCCGGACACCTTGCCGCCGCGTGACGTCACGGCCTCGGTCGCGGAATCGCGGGAGTAATCGGCCAGCCCGCCGGTTATGACGACGACGATCCCGTCCAGTTGACGATCTGCGCTGTCCGGGACCGCCTCCGCAAGCGACACACCCGCAGCGCGCCACTTCTCCACGATGTCGCGGTGCCAAGCGACGGCGAACCACTCCTGCAGCGCCTCGGCGATCGTCGGCCCAACGCCGTCTGCGGCGGCCAGCTCTTCTGGCGTTGCCGCGGCGATGCGGTCGAGCGACTGGAATTCCCGGGCGAGAGCCTGAGCGGCAGTCGGACCGACATGCCGAATGGACAGGCCAACAAGCACTCGCCACAAGGGTCGCTGCTTGGCTGCCTGGAGATTCTCCAGCAGCTTCTCCCCGATCGCGTTGAGATCGCCGGCCTGGCGGACCCGACCTTTGACCTTGCTGTCCCGAGTCAGACGAAACAGCTCGACCCGCCGCAGCGAATCGGCGTCGAGGCTGAACAGGTCCCCTTCATCGGTGATGACACCGGCTTCCAGGAGCGCGCCAGCGGCCTCGTAACCGAGTGCTTCGATGTCGAACGCTCCCCGCCCGGCCACATGAAAGATCCGCTCGCGAAGTTGCGCCGGGCACGACCGGGCGTTGGGACAGCGGATGTCCGCGTCGCCCTCCTTCTCCGGTCCGACCGGGGTTCCGCACGCAGGACACTTCGTCGGCATGACGAAGGGACGCTCGCTGCCGTCCCGCAGGGCGACCACCGGACCGACGATCTCCGGGATGACATCGCCGGCCTTTCGCAACACCACCGTGTCGCCGATCAGCACACCCTTGCGCTCGACCTCGCTCTGGTTGTGCAACGTCGCCATCTCGACGGTGGATCCCGATACCTTGACCGGCTGCATGACCGCGTACGGCGTGATCCGACCGGTACGCCCGACATTCACGCGGATGTCGAGCAGCTTCGTATTGACCTCTTCGGGCGGGTACTTGAAGGCGATGGCCCAGCGGGGCGCGCGACTGGTCGCACCGAGTCGCCGCTGCACGCCGAGGTCGTCGACCTTGACCACCACACCGTCGATCTCGTGCTCGACCGAATGCCGGTGCTCCGCGTAGTAGTCGATGAACGCCTGTACCGCAGCGAGATCCGGCTTCACCTCGGCCCGAGCCGAGGTTGGCAACCCCCAGTCACGCAGCCGGGCGTACCAGCCGGACTGACTGAGCACCTCCGGACCGCCTTCGATCCGCCCGACACCGTGTACGACCATGCGGAGCGGCCGGGAGGCGGTGACCCGGGGGTCCTTCTGGCGAAGAGACCCGGCGGCAGTGTTACGCGGATTCGCGAAGGGCACCTTGCCGGACGCCACGAGAGCCTCGTTCAGCCCCTCGAAGCCGGCGACCGGGAAGTACACCTCGCCCCGGACCTCCAGCACCTCCGGTACATCCTCGCCCTGGAGCCGGTGCGGCACACCCTCGATGGTGCGGATGTTGGGCGTGACGTCCTCGCCGGTACGCCCATCCCCTCGCGTCGCGCCGCGCACCAGTCGGCCGGCGCGGTAGACCAGATCAACGGCCAGCCCGTCGACTTTCAGCTCACACAAGTACGCGGGGACTTCACCCACCTCGCGTTCGACTCGGTGGGCCCACGCCGTGAGCTCCTCGACGGTGAACGCGTTGTCGAGCGACAGCATGCGGTCCAGATGCTCCACGGCGGTGAACAACGTGGAGTAGGTGCCGGCGACCCGCTGAGTGGGTGAGGCGGGCGTTCGCAACTCGGGGTAGCTGTCCTCGAGGTGTTCCAGACGGCGCAGCAGCACGTCGTACTCGGCGTCGCTCACCGTGGGTGCGTCGAGGATGTAGTAGCGGTACGAGTGCTCGTCCAGCTCCTGGGAGAGACGGGCATGCTCCTCGCGGGCGTCGACCGGCGCCTCCGACGGTGCGCTCATAGACGGATCCCGCGGATCCGGTGCTGCGGCGATGCACGCGTCCTCACGGGGGCCACGGTACTCAGCCGGTCTGACGATAATGTCCGGCCGATGACCGCACGGACCGACCCCGGCGCCGGGCAGAAGCCTTATCTGCACGGCATGGTGATTGCCCTGCAGGCGCCGGTTTTCGCGCTGTCCACAATCGACGGCCAGGTTCGCGACGGGGCAGCGGGCTGGTACGCCGGTGATCGGCGGATTCTCTCCGGGCTGGTGGTGACCGTCGACGGGGCCGAGCCGGTGCCACTGGATGGGCACTTCGCCGGCGCCGCGCATGCCCGGTTCGTGAGCGCCGGGCGGGGCCTGGGCAACGCGGGCGCCGACCCGACCGTGCTGGTCGAACGGGATCGATCGGTGACCGGCACGGCCGTGCGTGAAGTGATCACGGTGGTGTCGTACGCCACCGAGCCGGTCAGCTGCACCGTTGGAGTCGCGTTAGCCTGCGATCTCGCACCGATCTACGACGTGGCCAGCGGGCGTCCGACGGCCGGGCTGGCCCCGGACGTCCAGCCCGCGGCTACCCGGTGGCGCGGGGCGGACGGGGCGACCGTCCTCGCCGAGTACTCCCCCCCGGCTGACGGCATCACCTCCGCCGGCGCGCTGTCCTGGACAGTCGTGCTCGGCCGCCAGCAGATCTGGGAGTTAGTGATCGTGGTGACGGTCGTCGATGATCCCGTTCCTGCGGTGGTCCTTCCGGTCGGCGACGACCGCGCGTTCGCTATCCCCACCGTGCGCGCTGGCGACCACCGGCTCAGCGAACTGATCACCCAGAGCGTGAGCGATCTGAGCGGTTTGCTCGTCGCCGACGCCGCGGAGACTCGCGACCAGATGCTGGCCGCAGGTGCGCCCTGGTACCTCACATTGTTCGGCCGGGATTCGATCTGGGCCGCGCGGATGACCCTTCCGCTGGGAACGCGGCTCGCGGGCGGCACCTTGCGGGCGCTAGCCCGCCGACAGGGCGTCCGCACCGATGCCGCGGCTGAGGAGCAGCCGGGCAAGATCCTCCATGAGTTGCGGCGGGCGCCGGTCGACCTCGCCTCGGGCCACGCCGGCCACCGGATCGTGCTGCCCCCGGTGTACTACGGCTCCATCGACGCCACCTCGCTGTGGATCACACTTTTGCACGACGCATGGCGGTGGGGCCTACCGGCCGACGAGGTCGAGGCCCTGATGCCGGCGCTTTCCGCCGCGCTGGGTTGGTTGCGCGACTACGCCCTCGGGCCGGACGGCTTCATCCGGTACGCCGATATCACCGGTCACGGACTGGCGAATCAGGGCTGGAAGGACTCGGAAGACGCCGTCCAATTCTCGGACGGGACGCTGGCCAGTGCGCCGATCGCGCTGTGCGAGGTCCAGGCCTACGCGCATGCGGCCGCCGGCCACGCGGCCGCGTTGCTGGACGGGTTCGGCCGACCGGGTGGGGAGTTCTGGCGCGACTGGGCGGCAGCGCTGCGGTCGCGCTTCCGGGCCGCCTTCTGGGTTGAGGACGTCAAGGGCCGCTTCCCGGCGATCGCGCTGGACCGGAACGGCCGGCCGGCCGACACCGTCACGTCGAATCTGGGCCACCTGCTCGGTACCGGCTTGCTCGACCCGGACGAGACAGACGCGGTGGTGCGCCGGCTGGCCCGCTCGGATCTGGACAGCGGTTTCGGATTGCGCACCATGTCGGCCGGCGAGGTCGGCTACAACCCGCTGAGCTATCACTGCGGGTCGGTCTGGCCGCACGACACCGCCATCGCGATCGCCGGCTTGGCGGCTTCGCCCGGCGCCGCCGCGGCGACCGCGGCCCGAAGCCTGATCAACGGACTGCTCGCCGCCGCACCGGCATTCGCCGGCCAACTGCCGGAGCTCTACGGCGGGCAGGCCGCCGCGACCGAGGGCCACCCAGTCCGCTATCCGACCTCGTGCCGGCCCCAAGCTTGGTCGGCTGCGGCCAGCATGGTCATCGTCAGGGCGATCCTCGGCCTGGTGGCCGATGCCCCGGCCGGAGTCCTTCGGATCCAGCCGATGCGGCCGTCACCGGTCGGCGAACTGACGGTTCGCGGACTGCGGGTTGCCGGCGAACCGTTGGATGTTCACCTGACGGCGGACGGCGAGGTCGACATCATCGCCGCGCCCGAGCGATTGATCATCCAGGTCACCTGATCCGACGGCGAGATCCGCACGAGACGCCGACGCGCGGCCGCTCAATCCGTGAGATCGAGCAGTGCCCGCCCCACGTCGCGCACGAGCGCCATCGCTCGCCGCGCGTAGGCCGGCGAAGCGCCCGCAAGGCCACACGCCGGCGTGGGTACGACCGCTGCGGCCAGCCGACCGGGGTCGAACCCCAGCGCCGACCACAGCCGCTCGACCCGGCCGCGCGCTGCCGCCAACGTAACCTCGGCGTCGACCGCCGGTAGCACGCCGAGCCAAAGGGACGTCCTCGCGTCTACCGCCTCCCCCAAGGCGTCGTAATCAGCCGACGTGATCAGCGCCAGATCCACCGACACCGCATCCGCGCCGGCAGCGCGAAGAAGCGGGACCGGGACGTCCCCCGCGCAGCAGTGCACGACTCGACTGCCGGTCGCACCGACGTCGAGCACGTCGCGCAGCGTCGACTCGACGACGCTCGCCTCGACCGCCGGGACGGTGCCATACCCGGAAGGAGTCGGAACCTTCCCGGCCAGGACGGTCGGTAGCGAGGGTTCGTCCAGCTGGAGCACGACGGTGGCCTGCGGAATGCGCGCGGCCAGATCGGACAGCGCTGCCCGTAGCCCCTCGGTCAGCGACGCGGCCAGATCCCGGGTGGCCCCGTGGTCAGACACGATGCGATGCCCGGAGGGCAGCTCGACTCCGGCGGCCAGCGTCCACGGTCCGGCGAACTGGACCTTCAAGGCACCTGTATGTGTCTCGGCGTGACGTTGCAGGCTGTCGAGATCGCGCGTGAGCAGGTCACGCGCGCGGCGCACATCGCGGCCGGGTCGTGCCGTCACTCGCCACCCGGACGGCTGAACCTCGACCGGCATATCGACAAGCAGCCCGGCCGTCCGACCGATCAGCTCCGCGCCAATACCTCGCGCGGGCAACTCCGGGAGGTACGGCAGGTCAGCGAGCTCGCCGAGGACGGTACGCACCGCCTCGTCAACGTCCGTACCGGGCCACGAGCCAATGCCGGTTGCGGTTCCTGGTGGCCAGCTCCGCCCCACAAAATCGCGTGACTGCGCGGGCACCTCGGAATTCGCAGCCATCAGCCCGCCACAGCCGGCGCGGCGACCCGAGCCACGGACGCGATCGTGGCCGAGCCGACGACTGTCTCGCCGTCGACATGCCCGACCTTCCCGTCGTCGTACGTGACGAGCTTCATCGAGAGCGGAGCCAGGCGAGGACGTCGCCGGCGTTCGCGTCGGGCGGGAACACGGGATAGAAGACCTTTACGATCCGCGCATCCTGCGCGACGAGCGTGATCCGCTTGTACAGGGTCAGCTCGGCGATGTCGAACGTCGGCAGGCCGAGCGCGGCGCCGAGCTTGCGCTCCGGATCCGCGATGACGGGAAACGGCATCCGGTTCCGCTCGGCGAACTCGAGCTGGTCGTCGAGCGTCTGCGCGGACAGGCCGGCGACCGCCACGCCGAGCTCCGGATGGACGTCGCGGA
>Ga0207665_10002453_pt1 | contig 12518 bp, 14 predicted proteins | sample LARL112metaG_FD_184351 | JGI IMG/M metagenome (GOLD analysis project Ga0207665, IMG submission 184351) | Corn, switchgrass and miscanthus rhizosphere microbial communities from Kellogg Biological Station, Michigan, USA - LAR L11-2 metaG... | ecosystem: Host-associated > Plants > Roots >...
TACATGGCTGGTGGGCACTACGCATGGAAGGCCATCAAAGGCCCGGTCAAGCTCTTTGCGTGAAGCGGGCGCGGTGAGAATCGTCCATGCCCGAGGAGAGCTTTCTCAGCCGCTTTCCCTTCAAGGGAGGCGTGGTCCTGGAAGCGGACTGGAACGGCAAGGTGCTCTGGGAAGTACGCCATCCCCACCACCATCACCACGGCATCCTGTTGCGCAATGGCAATGTGCTGTTGAACTGCATGCGTCAGGTTCCCGACGACATCGCCCGGCGTGTCAAAGGAGCGGTGGAGGAGGATCGCTTCCCTTCGGGCCAGTACGCGCCCCGGTCGAAGGAGGAAGCCGGCAAGATGTACTCCGACTACCTCGCCGAGGTAACGCCGGCCGGACAGACGGTCTGGGAGTGGCGGACCTGGGAGCATCTCGAGCCCGTGGCAGACGGCATCGCCGAGGTCCAGGCGCCCCGGACGCTATGGGCCCAGGGCAACAATGTCCTGGAGCTGCCTGACGGCGACATCCTCGCCAGCTACCGACCCACGTCAACCGTGATCCGCATCACACGCAAGACCGGGAAGATCGTCTGGAAGCTTGGATCTCCGACAGTCGCGGGCCAGCATGCCCCCACCCAGCTGGGGAACGGCAACATCCTGATCTTCGACCACGGCGTACATCGTCTCGACGACTCCATGCCCTTCTCGAGACTGATCGAGGTCAATCCCGCGACAAACGAGATCACATGGAAGTATCAGGATAGACCGGCGTGGAACTTCTTCTCGCCACGTATGGGCAACGCGCAACGGTTGCCAAACGGTAACACCTTGGCCTGCGAGTCATCGTTCGGCCGATTCTTTGAAGGCACCACAGATGGAGAGATCGTCTGGGAATACGTCAATCCCTTTTTCGGTAGGCCCTTTTTTGCCGGATCGCCAACCACCGAGGGCAACCTGGTCTTCCGGGCGCTCCGGTATAGCGCAGAGGAGATCGCCCGGGCCAAGGCCTCGGCTAACACTTGAGTCCTCCCGGGAGGCTGTGGCGCGGGGGAATCTTGCAACCTCGGGCGGCGCCACGAAGTGAAGAGACATTCCAACAGCCTGTTTGCATACGAATTGTGGACCACAAGGAGGCCCGAGTGAGCGCGAAGAAGAACTTCTACAGCGACAACGTGCCGGGTGCCGCGCCCGAGATCCTCGCCGCCCTGGTCGCCGCGAACGCCGGTGACACCGCGCCGTACGGCGCCGATCCGGCCACCGAGGGACTCCAAGCGCGCTTCGGAGCGCTGTTCGAGACGGAGGTCGAGGTCTTCCCGGTCGGCACGGGGACGGCCGCCAACGGCCTCTGCACGGCGATCGTCTCGGCGCCCTACGGCGCCGTGTACGTGTCCGACTCCGCCCACGTCCACGACAACGAATGCGGCGGGGCCGAGTTCTGGTCCGGGGGCAACGCGCGCACGATCCCGGTGCCGGGCTCCGACGGGAAGATGTCGGCGGCCGAACTGGCGCGGATGGTCGACGCGGCGCTGGCGCGCCCGGCCGAAGTGCCCCCGCGCGCGGTCAGCATCACCCAGGGAACGGAGGCGAGCACGGTGTACACGCTCGCGGAGGTGCGCGCGATCGTCGAGGTCGCCCGTGCGCGGCGCCTCTGGGTGCACCTGGACGGCGCGCGCCTGGCCAACGCCGTGGCCCGGCTCGGCTCTACGCCGGCCGAGGCCACGTGGAAGGCCGGCGTCGACATCCTGTCGTTCGGCGCCACCAAGAACGGCGCGCTCAATGCCGACGCCGTCGTGTTCTTCAACCGCGAGCTGGCCGGAAGCATGCGCTACCGCCGCCGCCGGGCGGGCCATCACTTCTCGAAGATGCGCTTCCTCTCCGTCCAGCTCGAGGCCTACATCGCCAACACCCTTTGGCTCCGGAACGCGCGCCACGCCAACCTGATGGCACGGCGGGTGCGCGACGGGCTGGCGGCGATTCCCGGCGTGCAGTTCCGCGGGCCGACCGAGATCAACCTCGTCCTGGTCGCCCTGCCCCAGCCCATCTGGGACGGGCTGGTCGCCGAGGGCTACAGCTTCTCGCGCCGCGGCGCCCCGAGCGAGGGCATCATCCGCATCGTCTGCGCCTTCGACACGAATGACGCGGACGTGGAAGAGCTGGTCGCGACGGCAAAGCATTACGCGGGCGTCAACGCACACCCTCTCCCCGCCAGGGAGAGGGCAGGATGAGGGGCGCTTACTTCGCCGCCACGGCGACGGAGACGCCGCGCGCGCCGGTCTTCTGGATGGCGCGCGCGACGAGCCCCCGACGCCTTGCTGCCCTTGACGGAGGATTGGAAGTCCCCTGCCTTCCGCCCGCGGTTCAGTACATGGGAATACTGCTGCTGTCCATCCTGACGAGCGAGAACTCGGTCCTGGTGCGCGTAAGGCGGTCGAGGAACGGGTTACAACCAGCGACGACCACGAGAAGGACGACGAGGACTCCAAGCGCCATCGAGTTTCTCATGACGTTCTGCCCTCTCTTCCAGGACTCACTACCGATGGCAACCCTAGCCGGGACGTAGGGCGATCAATCTACATTACACAGGCGACACAAAGACAATTCACCCGCGAAGGACCACCTCAGAGCCCACAGGCCCCGGTCGGTGGCGGCGATGGACGGATCGACGACGCCGTGCGTGTGCCCGTGCCCACAATGAGCATGTTCACCCTGATGCTCGGCGTCGTGGAGATGCCCGTGCTGTTTCATAGTTCCCCTTCTTAGCCATAAGGGTGCCGATTCCAGCACCGAAGGCTACCACCACGGGAGATCCGGCGCCTGCGGTCGGTTCCGGGAGCCGATCCAGACGCCGACCGGAAAGAGATCTGCGCTCACCGGACTACCGCACTCTTGCGGACCTCTTGCTATTGAAGTGACATCGTGTCCGTTCGCTCGTCACAACAACGAGTCAAATCAAGGGCACCAACACACAGGAGGAGAGCAATGAATCGAAAGGGTCCAATCGTGATGGCGGTAGCGCTACTGCTCGGAGCCGGGGTCACCTTGCCGCTGCCGGGCGTGTTCCGGTCGGCCGCAGCCGCCGATGAACCCCAGGCTTCCGCACACGTAAGCGCCGGGACGGGGTTAGTCACGGCGGTTGACGCCGACACGAACACCCTGGTGCTCGAGACACGAAGCGGCACTCAGCGAATCCACGTCGCTCCTGCTGCAACCATTCGTGACGATCACGCTGATACGCTCACGCTCGGCGAGATCGCGCCAGGCGATGCCGTCGCCTACGAAGTGACTGCCGGTGCCGCTGCCGTATTGCACGTTGCACGCGAATTCTGGGCCATACCCAGTCAAGGGTGAGAAACTTCCCAGGCCGGACGGGCCTCTGCTTCAGTTCGCCACAGACCTCACGAGATGTTCATGGTGTGCGACGGTCGAAGATCCACGAGCACGAGTATCAGTGATCAATGATGCACTCTGAGTTCGCGGCGACCCACCATCCGCCGGATCCCTTGCAGGCCTCCTTGGGATCATCTGGCTGCCGCGGTGTCTGGAACGCTTGGCTTCCGCATCCACCCAGAAAGACCACGAGCAGGGCGAGGGCTAGCCCTGCCGCTCTTCGGCGACGCGAATCCCTCGCCAACCCTCTGACTGGTTGTCTGCGGAGTCCGCGGATGTTCATCATTGCCCTCCATCGGGAACGGCATCGACCGGGTAGTGACGCAAACACCCTCCTTTCGCAGAGGACGGCCGCGGGTCTGGCCTCTTCTACGTCGGAATGTACCTTTGCGGTTCAATCTGCCTTCCCCGGTGAAGCCGATCCGCGTATCGCCGTGCACATCCTTGGATCGACGCTGTAGCGGCTGGTCTCTGCGAAGCAGGCACCGCTGAAGAGCGCGACGAGCAGCTCCAGCATCGCGCGGTCGCCGTTCTCATCAGCGGGTCTTGTGGTGGGCGCCCGTGGTCTAGCCTTTGGCGACGTAGCCGTACCTCACGTTGCTACGATCCGCCCCAAGGCGCTCGTACTCTTTCTTCAGTTCGGCCAACCGGTCTGGCCTACCGAGCTCGGCGTGACGGTCATAGCCGTACAGCTTGGCCACGTTCTCACCGAAGATCGCGGTCTTGACGGGCCCGTCGGCCGGCCCAAGCGGTGCGAAGCCGTGCCGCTTCTGCATGTCCTCGGGAATCTCGAGGCGCCGGAGGCCCTCGATCTGCCACTGTGGCGAGCCCGTCCACACCGCGTCCGAGCCCCAGATGACGTGGTCGACCCCCATGCCCTTGATCAATGATCCGAGCGCTCCGGCGCCCAGCCGTGGCGCCGCGATCAACGTCCAGGCCACGACTTGCCCAAGGTCAGCGTAGACGTTGCTCACTCCGTATTTGCCCGGAATGTCGGCGAGATCCGTCAGCCACTCGATCCGCCCTGTCTTCTCGAAATGGGCCTCCGCCTCCGTCGGATCGAACGGCATCCGATAACCGCTGTGGTAGATGATGAAGTTCAACTGCGGCCAGTCCTGCGCGGCCTTACCCACGTCGCGTACGTCACAGTAGGGGCGAAGATTCGGAAACCGTCGATCCAACGCCTCTGGGAAGATCCCCTTGTGGACGCACACGTTCCGGATCCCGGCCTTCGAGATCCTCTCGTACGCCGGGTAGACGAGTTTCTCGTCGTCGAGGTGCCACGGATAGTGGCTCAGATTCTTGTGGTAGTTGTCCCCGATCGTGTATCCCTTGATCGAGTCCGGTTTGAAATCCACGACCGCCTGCTCGAGCGCCTCCAGCCATCCCGGGTGCCCGGGCGTCATCATGCTATGGCTCAGCAACCGACGCGCTCCAAGTCTGGCATTCACCCGGGCCCGCGCCGCCGCGGTTTGCTCGTTGGTCAGGACCCAGTCATCGGGAACGTCCGAGGGCGCGCTACTGATCAGCGCCACCTTCGTATCGCTGTCGAGAAAGATTTCCTTGAAGTAGCTGTCGAACTTCAGATCCTCGATCGTCTGCGGATGGTCGATTTCCGGATTCCACCCGAGCTTTCGGAGCACCTCGCGCATGTTGACAAACGTCATCATCCGCGTGTCGTCCTTCTGGAAATGTGTATGCGTGTCCATGATGAATTGCCCGGCGAGAGCCTTCGCGCGTTCGTCCGAACGAGCTGGATCGGCCGCCTCGGCGCGAGTGGTATCGAAGAGCCGCCCGTACACCTCATTCATCGCGACGAACGCCGCCGCCATTCCGGCCGCGCTCTTGAAAAATGCCCGGCGGCTCAGCCCCTGCCTGCGCCCCAGCTCGTTTCCGAGCGCTTTGAGCCGCGCCTCGACTTCGCGCTGTCGCTCAGTCTGGGGCAGCGGGAGGAACTCATCGCTGGAGACGATCTGCGTCGGGATCGGTCCGGGAAAGGCATGTGTCTCCGCCGGAAGCACTCGATCGAGCTGATCCTGGCTAAGCAGTCTCATGGTCCTCCCCCATGGCCTTAGCGGCGGAACCGCTCCCCGGGAGGCGCCGGCTCTCGAACCCGCGGCAGTGCATCGAGCGCCTCCGAGACCTTCGCCTGCAGGAGCACGGTCGACATCTCGTGCGCGCACTGGAGCCAGGTCCGCCACTCCTCGAACCGCTCGATCGCGGGCGCCACCATCGTGGCCTTGGCCAGACCCACGGCGGCGAGGCTCGAGCGGAGCAACGAGCTACGGCGCTAGTTCGCAGACATCCGCCGCGACGTCGTAGAAGCCGTCGTGCGCCTCACACGTCTCCTTGGCGCTCCTGGTCACGACGGTGTACGTGCAACTCTTTGTCCTCGTGTCGTACGTGCCGCCATGCGCTTTGCACATGGTGGAGGCGCTGAGGCGTATTTTGCCCCTGCTCGCGCAGCCAACCGACGTCATTGCCAGGACGAGAGCGAGTCCAGCGATCAGCGATCCCCGCGTGAGCATAGCCCTACCTCGCAGTCAGTATGGTCCTTCGTTCACAGCGCCACGCGTCGCCGTGTATCACTCATGCGAACGCGGAGAACGTCTGGCGAGTAGCGGTACGGCATCGTCGCGCGCTTCGCCTCCTGGTAGCACTCGTCGACCGCCCGCCCGACGCCTCTTCGCCGGTCACGTTCCGTCTCGTCGCGCCTTCGAGGGAGACAGCCTCCAGCAGGTCTATCGGCGACTCCTCGGCGAGGTAGTCGGCTCGCGGGAGATTGACGCGAGAGAACTCAGCCACGTCCTCCCGGCTCATTCCACCACCAACTCGCCGGGCATGCCGAGTTCGCGGTGCGGCCGGCCTGCTTCCTTCATCTCACACACGAATACGAATTCGAACGTCCCTCGTGCGGCGGGCGTGAACTTGATTTCGGCGGTCTTGCCCGGACGCAACTTCGCGTACTTGATGCCCTTCGGGGCGTCGACTTCCATTTCTACCCCTTCGACTTCGAGATCGAGTGAGGCGAGATTCGGGGACGTGACCATGTGCGTCGTACGTCCACGGTTGATCACTCGGAGAACGACCGGCTTGCCCACCGGGATGGATACCCTCGCCGGGCTGAATGCGTAGTCCTTGAGCTCGATACGAATGACGGGCAAGGGCTCACCGTGCGCCACCCCGTTGACCCAAAGCCAGATGACGGCGATGGTTACCGCGACCGCGAAACAGTACGTGACAGCCATCACTTCACCATGACCTTTCCCACCATCAAGGGATGAATGTTGTCGCTCATCCCCGCTCGCGCAGCGGGTCTCCGTGACCATCACGGCGGGACGACGAATACCGGGAGCAGCGTAGACAGTTGCTCTCGGACACGCGGCGGGCGGGTAGATCCCCCCGCCCAACGCGGCATGCACGCGTTACGGAGCCTCGGTCGTGACGGTGCTGGTGGTGCTCGAATCGGTCCAGACGACCGGCGTTGCGCTCAGCGCCGCGAACGCCAGCAGGATCGCGAATGCGATTCGCTTAATGACCCCTACTGACCAGAACGCCTTGACTGGTGATTCGTTCCTCCGCGTCTCGTGTGGCGCGTCTGCGAACGAACGGCCCCGTGAGGCGTTGGGCACGGGGTGTGCTACTACAGAACCCGGCTCTGGCTGCTCTCGGCCGCGACGCCTCCTGAGCCGTCCGCCCGTGGGAACGCTTGGGTTGAGACAGCGTTCCAATCGGAGCGATAGGGAACAATGGAGAACAACGTGAGTGATTTCAGTTCACAGTCACGAAAAGGACGGAATCGAGTTCGTCCGAGATCGGGACGGCTCGACCCTTGGCTGCAACGCTCTTGCGTATGCCGATGCGCTCTACAACCTGGCGTACTACCTCGCTCGAAACGAGGCCGATGCCGAAGATCTTCCAACCGCCTGTTTGCATGCGAGTTGCGGATCCCCATGCGGCAGGTTTGGCTCTGAGCGTCACCCGACAACGCTGGTAGCTGAAACCGGCGCGGAATCAGGGTCCGAAACCTCGCGACGGCCGGAAAGAGATCTGCGCTCACCGGACTACCGCACTCTTGCGATGACCCCGGCCGAGCGGGCGATGGGCGAGACCGCCTACGCGCCGCGGTGGGCGGCGACACTCTGGAGCGCCGGCAGTGAGGCTCTCTGATGCGCCGCCCGATGACCGCGTCGACGTGTCGCGAAGAGATCCTGGTGGTCGTAGCCGGCCAGCCCGCGAAGGTCGAATCCGCTCGCGGCGAGGGGCACCGGGGTGTCCACCAGGGGAGGATCCAGTGGCCCCCTCGGTCCGCGGCCCCGCCCGTAAGCCGACGAACCTAGCTCGCCATGTCCTCATCCCTTCCGGCGCCCAAGGTCTCGCCACAGCCCGTACGTGCGGGCGTGGTAGGCTCCCCGGAGCCGACCTGCGCCGTCTGCGGCGGGCCACGGGAGGCCTGAAAGCGAGAAGCCTGCTCCGCCAGGTGCCGTGCGGCGCTAAATCGGCAACGACAGGCTGAGGGGCGGGATCTCTGGGACCGGGAGATTCTGGCGCTGCTCGATCATGCCGAGCGGCTCGAGGCCGCTGCGGGCCCAGGCGCGAGCACGCCTTCACCAGAGACGGGAGGGGGAACCTTGGATCGACGGGCCTTCATCTTCAGCGTGACCGGCGGCCTGCTCGCCACGCCGCTCGCCGCTGAGGCGCAGCCGGCGAGGAAACTCCTGCAGCTCTGCTTCCTTACGTTCGACCCGGGAACAGCGCGGTCCCCGTCACCACGCTTCGCTGCCTTCTTCCAGGGCCTTCAAGACCTCGGCTATGTGAATGAGCGGACCATTGCGATCCACTATCTTTCCGCCGACGGTCGCAACGAACGGTTCCCCGAGCTCGTCGCGGAGTGTCTGCGCCTCAAGCCGGACATCATTGCGGTGACGACCACCCCGGCTGCTCAAACCGCGAAGACCGCGACGTCCACAGTTCCGATTGTCATGGTCGCACTCGGCGATCCACAAGGGACCGGGCTTGTCGACAGTCTCGCCCGGCCTGGGGGAAACGTAACCGGCATGTCACAGTTGACTTCGGGCCTCGCGGCGAAGCGTCTCGCGCTGCTGAAGGAGGCCGTGCCCAGGATTTCGCGGGTGCTCGTGCTGACCTTCCTTGTCGACCCGATCGCGCCGTTGCAGGTGAAGGCGCTGAAAGAGGTCGCCCCTTCCCTGGGTGTCTCGCTGCTAGTCCACGACATTCGGACGGCGGAGGACCTTCCCGCGGCGTTTGACGCTGGAGCCAAGGAGCGCGCCGAGGGGCTCCTCACGACGGCCGAGAGTATTTTTCGTGCTCAACGCTCACGGGTGACCGAGCTGGCAGCCCGCCACCGACTCCCAGCGATCCACCCGTATTCCGCCTTCGTGACCGACGCCGACGGTCTGATGGGCTATTCCATACACGATTCGGACCTCCATAGGCGCGCGGCCACCTACGTGGACAAGATCCTAAAGGGGGCCAAGCCCGCCGATCTAGCCGTCCAGCAGCCGACGAACTTCGAGTTCGTCATCAACCTGAAGACCGCCAAGGCGCTCGGCCTGACGATCCCGCCGTCGCTCCTGCAGCGGGCGGATCAGGTGATCGAGTAATGGACCGGCGAGCGTTCATCTTCGGTGGGACGCTCAGCCTCCTCACCGCGCCGCTCGCCACCGAGGCGCAGCAGGCGGGGAAGGTGTACCGGATCGGGTTCCTCGGTAACTCCACCGAGGCTCTGGAGGCTAATCTCGTCGGGCCGTTCCGCGACGGGCTTCGCGAGCGTGGCTACGTCGAGGGCCGGGATCTCACTATCGAGTACCGCTGGGCCGAAGGAGCGTACGAGCGCTTCCCAGCGCTCATCGCGGAACTCATTGCCCTCAAGTCGGATATCATCGTCACGGCTGGCACGCCCGCGGCCCTCGCGGCCAAGCGCACGACCACGACGATCCCCGTCGTCATGGCTGCGGTAGGCGACCCGATCGGCACGGGCTTGGTCAAGAGCCTCGCGCGACCCGGCGGGAACTTGACCGGGTTGGCGGGGATCGCGCCGGACCTGGAGGGAAAGCGCCTGGAGCTGCTCACGCAGATCGTACCCAAGCTCTCGTCCGTGGCCTTCCTGGGGAATCCGGCCAACCCCCTCCACGTGACCTCGGAACAGCAGGCCAGCGCCGCCGCCAAGGCGCTGCACCTGAAGGTGGTGTTCTTTCCGGTGCGAGCCGAGGGCGAGTTCGACCACGCGTTTCAGGCGATCGTCGGCCAGCGGTCCGGGGCGCTCGTCATGCTGGCGGATCGGCTCTTCCTGCATCACCGGGAGCGAATCGTCGAGTTCACCGCCCGGCACCGCCTCCCGGCGGTCTACGCCTACAACGAGCTGGCGCAGGTCGGCGGCCTGATGTCCTTCGGACCGAGCTATCCCGAGATGCACCGGCGTGCCGCCTACTACGTGGACAAGATCCTCAAAGGCGCCAAGCCCGGCGACCTCCCCGTCGAACAACCCACCACGTTCGAGCTGGTCATCAACCTCAAGACCGCCAGGGCCCTCGGCCTGGCGATCCCGCTGTCGCTTCTGCAGAGGGCGGATCAGGTGATCGAGTGAGTCGCTCGCGGAAGCCTCGACCAGCTAGGCCGAAGCCGGAGCCGCCCACGAAGGGCCCGCGCAAACCGCTCCAGGAGGAGAAAAACCTCCCGACGCTGGTGACGGAGATTCTCCAGGTGGCGGCGAAGGGGCGGGCATGAATCGCCGGACATTTCTTAGCACGCTGAGTGGCGGCCTCCTCGCCGCGCCGCTCGCCGCCGAGGGGCAGCCGGCGGGGAAGACGTACCAGGTCGGCATCGTGCACCCGGGCGGGCCGTACTACACAATGATCGACGGATTGAAGGACGGCCTCAAGGAGCTGGGGTTCGAGGAAGGAAGGCAGTACGTCCTTCACATCCGGGACGTGAAGGGTGATCCGAAGGCGTTGGAGCCGGCGGCAAGGACGCTGGAGCAGGAGAAGGTCGATTTGATCTACTCGCTTTCCACCTCGATCACCTTGGCCGTGAGGCGCGTAACGACGAGCGTTCCAATCGTGTTCTACGCCGGAACCGATCCCGTGGTCGTCGGTTTGGTGAAGAGCTTTGCCAAGCCTGGCGGCAGGATCACAGGCGTCCACTCGCTGACGACCGAGCTGGACGCCAAGCGTCTCCAGATCATGAAGGAGATGCTCCCAAAGCTCCGTCGCGTTGCGGTGTTCTATGACCCAGGCAATATGGCCGCCCAGGAAAGCGCGAAATCGGTCCGGGAGGCAGCACGGCAGCTTCGCATCGAGGTCGTCGAGCGCCACGTGCGATCGGTCGAGGAGCTGCGGGCGAGCCTGCAGGCGCTCAAGCCCGGCCAGGTGGACGCTCTCGCCCATGTGGCGGACGCAATGGTGACGAGCCAGACGAAGCTCGTAGTGGACACGGCGGGAGCCCAGAAGCTGCCCGCGATGTCCTTCGAACGGACTTTCGCGGCCGATGGAGGGCTCGCGAGCTATGGGGTTAACTTCCGTGCGGTGGGCCGGCAGTCGGCCAAATACGTCCACCAGGTGCTCTCGGGCACGAGTCCCGCGGAGCTGCCGGTTGAGAGGGTCGACCGGTTCGAGCTGGTCATCAACCTCAAGACCGCCAAGGCCCTCGGCCTGACGATCCCGCCGTCGCTTCTCCAGCGGGCCGACCAGGTGATCGAGTGAGTCGCACGCGGAAGCCGACGCCTCCCCTCGGCCACCGCAGCCGCGGAAGCCGCTCCCCGAGGACATGGTCCGCGATGGTCGTCGGTGCGACGATGGCGGCCATGTTGTCCGGCTGCACGACGACGGACACCGTGATGATGCTGCATCCGCAGACGCACGAGATCGTCCGATGTGCCGAAGGATATCGGGGGTTCATCGATGGGCAAGGCTATCGGACCCAGGAGGAGTGCATCGCTGACTACCAGCGCAAGGGATATGAGCGGTCAGCGGCGCCTGGCAAGTGATCTGCTGGTGACGCAGATTCTCGACGGCGAAGGGTATGCCTCGGTTCGAGTCAACTAGGACAGTCGGGTATCGCGTCGGATGCCGCCCCAATCGCTATGGAGAAACACGCAACCCAGAAGACTTCCGCCGGGCGACGGCACCGTACCATCACGTTGCACCGGCGGTCAATGACGCGATGAGACCTCGACGCCGCCGCCCGGACGCGGTAGTCTCGGCCCCTCGCGGGCAAACGCCGGCCGGTTGGCGGGCGAGCCGGCGGGAACTGGTCGGCCGGGTCGGCGGTTGACTACTCGGCGCTCACGCTGCCGGCCTTCGGCGGCCGCACTCTCCAACTGCCAGCTCCCTAGGAGGATTCCGATGCGGAAAGCGAAGCTCGTGTCCCTGGCACTCGGCACCGCGCTGCTCTTCACGGCCGCCTCGGCAAGCGCTCAGGCTCCGGCACCGCCGCCACCCTACGGCATGCCGATCAACCTCGAGCAGGCCAAGAAGGTGATGGCGGGCGCGGAAGCCGAAGCCAAGAAGAACAACTGGCCCGTTGTCATCGTTATCCTGGATTCGGGCGGTCAGCTCGTCATGGCGCAGCGTCTGGACAACACGCAGTGGGGCAGCGCCGATATCGCCAAGGAGAAGGCCCGCTCGGCGGTCGCGCTGCGCCGGCCGACGAAGGCCCTCCAGGACGCGATCGCGCAGGGTGGCGTCAACCTCCGCTTTTTGAGCACCGGCTTCAGCGTGCTCGAAGGCGGCATCCCGATCGTCGTCGATGGCAAGATCATCGGCTCCGTCGGTGTCTCCGGCGTCCAGTCCAACCAGGACGCTCAGACCGCTCAGGCCGGCATCGACGCGCTGAAGTAGCCAGCAGAACGGAGCGCCCCAGCCTACTGGGGCGCTCCGAACAGAAGGGTCGACCAAGAGCCGTTCGCACCCGCCACCATCGTCGCGCCTACCCGCCCCGGTCGAGTCGCTGGGCGCCACGGCTCTGCCGGGCGGTGGCGGGCCAGCTCCGGATCTGACATCTCTGCGGCTGACCGGGAGGGCACCTGGGCGTGGAGGGGCTGAAGAGCCGCGGGCGCGACGCACTCGGCAGATCCTCTGGAAGCTCCTGGTGGGCCGCCTCACGTGCGCGCCTTTCGAGGAGAAA
>Ga0207665_10002456_pt1 | contig 12514 bp, 9 predicted proteins | sample LARL112metaG_FD_184351 | JGI IMG/M metagenome (GOLD analysis project Ga0207665, IMG submission 184351) | Corn, switchgrass and miscanthus rhizosphere microbial communities from Kellogg Biological Station, Michigan, USA - LAR L11-2 metaG... | ecosystem: Host-associated > Plants > Roots >...
GCCAGCGGATCGACACCGCGATGGTAGTAAAAGCGCTTGTCCTCATAAGTGAGGAGCGCGTCGAGATAACGTGGATCGACCTGGTCCTTCGTCGCCGGAAGCCGCCAGCGGCCTTCGCTCGTCAGATAGGCGCGCAACAGCTTGCCGTTCCGGTCGAGCACGAGCGTCGAGACTTCGAGATCACGCCCGAGCGGCGCAGGCCCAAAGGCCTGTAATAGTCCCGCCACGGCTCCGGCAATTGCCGCGGCGATCCATACCACGCCGACTGCCGCGTAGATCGCTCTGCGTTGCCATCTCGCCCTCTCCGCTGTGGGTGGAGGGCTTTGCGCGCCAACCTCTCCCCCGAGGGGAGAGGAGCCATTTGGATCGTTCCTCATTTTGCCGGTGCGACCGTGACCTCCCCAGTCCCGGTGCGGCCGAAGCGGTCGGGCTGGTACATGTCCTCTGGGGTTACCTGCGGGTGCAGGTTTGGTCCCCTACGGTAATCTTGCCCCAGTTACCCCCTCGCCCTAGTCTGGAGGTGCATGTCGCTTCGCTGCTTGGTATTTTCCTCCGATGAGGGGACGACCGCGATTTTGCGCCAGATTTTGCCGGGTCTGGGCGTAGAGGGTGAATTCTGTTCGAGCGCCGTGACGGCTGCTGGACAAATCACTAATCAACCTTTTCAGATCGTTATCATCGACTGGGACCAGCAGCCAGAAGCCGGAGTGCTGCTGAACACCGCCCGGGAACGAAAAGCCGCCGAACGCCCACTGACTTTGACCATCGTGAGCAAGGATGCGGACGCGCCCGAGGCGCTGCACGCCGGAGCCAACTCGTTGTTGCGTAAGCCACTCGTCGCTAATCAGGCGCGGGAGACTCTGACCACGGCCCGCGATCTGCTGCGCAGCAAACAAGGCGCCGCAGCGCCGCCGGCCTCCAGCGCAGTTTTCCCGGTGGTTGCGGACGCGACTGCCGAGGCCAATCTCCGGGCCGGCGATTTTCTGCAGACTCCCACGTTCGCGCCCGGAGGACTCATCGAAAGTGAAATGACACTTTCTCCAACGCTGGATGAATCTGGGCCGATCGCTTCGCTGAAAGATCTTGAGCCGATGGCGTCATCCGTCGCAGAGAAATGGGAACCCTCGCCGGTACCGCCGCCGAGCGCGTCTGGAAGCCGCGGATTAGAGTGGTACCTGAAAAACCGCCCGGGGGGGCAAGGTGGGGGAAGTTCCGCGGCTGCGGCGGCTCCGGCTCCAATGCCTGCTGGGCCGGCCGATTCGGCCCGAGGAAATCCCGAACTGATTGGTTTCGAGCAGAGCTCGTCGTATGCAGCGGCTCCCGCACCTGCCAAGAGCAGCGAGCCGCCGCCATCCAGACCGGTTCCCAAACCGGAACCCCTATTGCGCGAGCAGAAGCGCGAGCAGAAAAAGGAAGCGGAGCTATTCGCTTATATACAGGGCGAGAAGGCGAGCCCGTCACATTCCTCTGGATCGGGGATCAGTTTCGCCAAGCGCGCGATCGTCCCAGCTGTGGTTCTGGCGGCAATCGCTATCGTCGCGGCGCCGCAAGCTCCGTGGCATCCGCGCCTGCAAGGACTGTGGAGAAACGGGAGACAAGCGCTGCATGCCTGGCTCAATCCCCAGACTCCTACGCCGAAGCAGGTCGTCGCGCACGAAAGCTTCACGCGTCCGGGCGATGAGTACAAACTGCCCGTGGCGGAGGCGATTCCCGACGCCACGACTGATCCCTCGCAAATCGAAGTAGTGCCAGTGGTCGATCCCACGGTCAGGAAAACGAATCCGCAGGGGGGAAACGTAATGGACCCCTCGGCTGTTCCGGTCGATGGATCGGCCGCGCCGCCGGAGGGTCCCGCGACGAGTCCAGCGGTGCAAAATCCAGACACTCCGTCGGGGGCACGCAACTCCGATCCCTTTCGGCCTCCGGCTGATCATGCTACATCGGCGGGTCAGGCAGCGGTAGCCGTGATCGAAACGCCGGCTGCATCCCACGCTGATCCGGTTGCGCCTTCGACTGCGCCAATTTCCGCGCAGCCAAAGCCCTCACCGGCACAGCCACCCCAACCACGTGTGATAACCCCGGCGGGGACGATTCCGCCGAGCCTGAAATCGCAGATTGCGCCGTCGAACAACACCATTGGCGGCAATAAACCGATGGATGCCGCTGGGGCTGCTATCGAACCCGTGCAAGTGTCCGAACTCTCGGAGCGAGCGCTCATTGTGGACAATCCTTCTCCGGTCTATCCGACTAGTGCGAAAGCCCAACAAGGGACGGTGGTCCTACAGGTTCTCATTGCAAGAGATGGCAGCGTTCAGGACGCCAAGTTCATGCAAGGATCGCTGGTATTCGCTCGCAATGCCATCGAAGCGGTCCGGCAGTGGAAATTCAAACCTTATTTGCTGAATGGACGTCCGGTGTCGGTGCAGACCCAAATGACGGTTAAATTCAAGCCCGCGCAATAATGTAAGTTGTTTGTTATGTTGAAGCTCAACTTCTCAGGCGAGTCATGGGCACAGGGGCGGTAGCCGATAGTCGCTGTTCCTACGTGAGTCGCGGTTATCCCCATGCGAGCCGAAACATTGTTACCGACGAGGCTCAAATCGAGCAGCCAGGATATTCCCTATAGCATCTAGAGATATATAATGATCAGAGTTCGCGGGAAGCAATTCCTTCCGGAAGAAGATCACACACAGATGTCCATGAAAACCAAAGCAGCGATCCTGGTTACGTCATTTGCCGTTCTACTCTTCGTGGTTGTCGGATCGATGGGAGGCGTTCACGCCTCGTCGAACGACGGCTCGTATCGCCAGTTACAGGTTTACAGCGAAGTGCTGTCGCGGATTCGCGGCGAGTACGTGGAAGAGCCGAACATTCCCAAGGTGACGGATGGCGCGCTGCATGGGCTGCTGGAGTCGCTCGACTCGAATTCCAGCTACATGACGCCGGAAGCGTACAAGTCATTCAAGAATCACAAGGCGGAAGGCAAGGCAGGGATCGGCGCGGTGGTTTCGAAGCGTTTCGGGTATGCGGCAGTGGTGGCGGTGCTGCCGGGATCGCCGGCTGAGAAGGCGGGAATCGAGCCTACCGACATCTTTGAAGCAATTGAAGGGCAGAGCACGCGCGATATGTCGCTGCCGGAAATCCGGAATCTGCTGAGCGGAGCTCCGGGTACGACTCTCAATGTGCAGGTGGTAAGAGCGCGCAAGGCCGAGCCGCAGAAGATGTCGATCACGCGCGACACGGTCAGCATTCCGCCGGTCACGGACAAAATGATGGACGAGCCCGGGATTGGCTACGTGAAGGCCGAAGCTCTGACAAAGGGCAAGGCGCAAGAGATCGCAGCCAAAGTGAAGGCGCTGGAAAAGTCCGGAGCGAAGAAGATTCTGCTCGATTTGCGCAACTGCGCGGAAGGCGACGAGAACGAGGGCGTTGCCGTCGCGAACCTTTTCCTGAACCATGGCACGATCACTTACCTGCAAGGACAGAAGTTTCCGCGGGAAGCTTTCAATGCCGAGGCTTCCAAGGCGATCACAACGCTGCCGATGGCAGTGCTGGTGAATCGGGGCACGTCGGGCGCTGCTGAAATCGTGGCGGCGGCTATTCTGGAGAATGCTCGGGGAGATGTGGTCGGCGACAAAACCTTCGGCGACGGTTCCATCCAGAAGACGATCGATCTTCCCGACGGCGGAGCGCTGATTCTTTCCGTTGCGAAGTACTACTCGCCCAGCGGAAAAGCAATCCAGGACGTGGCGGTTACGCCCAATGTCGTGGTCGCCGATGTTCCCGATGATGTGGCTGCCAGTGATGAAGATGGCGGGGGCACAGCTCCGGCGGACGATCAGGCCAAACCCAAGAACACCGTGGACGACCAACTGAATAAGGCGGTCGAGGTGCTGAAGAGCCACGCCAGCTAACCAGGTTCAGTTCGCGAGCAAGGACGGCCCAAACGGCCGTCCTTTTGTTTTGGTAATTAGTTATCCCGCAGTCAACTTCCCTCCGCTCCTTTGGGGTGCGCAGTTCTGGTATGGTTGAACAATCCCTAACCAGCGCTCCCATGAGGTCTGCTCAGTCGTATGGAGACGTTCACCCACTCGTTTATTTCCCTGAGTCTTATCTTCCTGGTCTCTGCACTTGCCGTGGTGGTGGTCTATCGAGTATTCCCGCGCCGCGCTAGTGTGCGTACGGCATCTCGACTGGAGGTCTCGCCCCAAGATCTCGGCTCCTTCAGCTATCGGCAACTGATACTGGTCAGCGTCTTGAGCCTGTTTTTGGAGATGCTGATGATCCGCTGGGTCTCGTCCGAGATCAGGATATTTGCTTACTTCAAGAATTTCGTATTGGTCGCTTGTTTTCTTGGTTTCGGGCTAGGCTGTTATTTCTCGCGCCGCCGCGTGCAACTGATCGCCCTGATCGCGCCGCTGCTACTGCTGACGATCGTTCTGAAGACTCCCATCTCGCCTCTGCGCCGCACCATGGCCGCCCTGCCGCAGTTGATCGGGGGCGGGGTTGAGGTCCACGTCTGGGGCGTTCCATCCATGCCGGCGAGTTGGACGGGGATGCTTCTGGCGCTGATGGTGGTTGTGCCGCTGTTTGCGGTCATCGCCACAACTTTTATTCCATTCGGCCAGCTTGTGGGATGGTATTTGGAAAATTCTCCGAAGGGAGTGAAAGCTTACAGCGTCAACGTTCTGGCCAGCCTTGCCGGAATTGCCGGATTCACCTTGCTCTGTTTCCTGCATCAGCCTCCCTGGGTCTGGTTTCTATTCGCAGGCATCTTCGCTGTGCTGATATTTTGGAAGCACCCGGCTGGCAAGAGAGCTCTCTCCGCGACTTTTCTGGGCTGCGTCTGTTTACTGGGTATTCCCGATCATCGCCATGCCAGCACGTACTGGTCCCCGTATCAGAAACTGGTGTTGCAGCCAGTGATGAACAACGGTCAAATCGACGCTTACAATTTGATGACGAACGATACCTGGTACCAGAAGATCGTCAACTTATCGCCCGCTTTTGTGCAGTCGCGCCCAGAGGTTTTCTCCCGCTATCCAGTGGATCGCAATTCATACACCATGCCTTACCACTTCTATCCGGCGCCGCCATCGGTGCTCGTGCTGGGTTCAGGGATGGGAAATGATGTTGCCGCTGCGCTGCGCAACGGTGCCGGACGAGTCGAAGCTGTCGAAATCGATCCCTTAATCCTTCAATTGGGTCGCGAACTTCACCCCGAGCATCCTTATCAATCCGCGCGCGTTCACGTCACTCTCAACGACGCTCGCAATTACATTCAGAACAGCCATGATCGATTTGACCTCATCGTCTTTTCGCTGCTTGATTCACATACCACGACTTCCCATTTCACCAACATTCGCATCGACAATTACGTGTATACCCGCGAGTCCTTTCAGCGCGTAAAAGAATTGCTGCATCCCGATGGGCTGTTGATCGTCAAGTTTCAGGTTGACAATCCCTGGATCGCGGGCCGCCTGTTCAAACTCATTCAGGACGTCTTTCATCAGCAGCCTGTTCAATTTCAGACGGAGGGCGGAGGGTTCGACAGTTCCGGTCGCTTTTTTGTGGCTGGCTCACGCGAGCGCCTGGCGAAAGCCATCTCCGAACCTTGGCTCGCGGCCTACTTACCGGCACACAGCAACTTGCCCCTGCAATCCGCCAGCCTTACCACCGACGACTGGCCCTACTTATATCAACATGAGCCTGGTCTTCCCATCAGCGTGATTTTGGTTTCGCTCGCGGTTCTTGTTGTTTTTGGATGGTTTCTTCGCCAGGCCACCGGAGAGGGTGGCGGCGTCGACGCTCATTTTCTGTTCCTCGGTGCAGGATTCATGTTGTTGGAAGCTCAGATTGTCAGCAAGATGGCACTTCTGTTCGGCACAACCTGGGTTGTCAATGCGGTCGTAGTCTCGGGCCTGCTTTGTCTGATTGTTGCAGCCAATCTGGTGTACAGTCGTTTCCGCCAAGTCCCGCTCGCAGTCCCGTATGCCGGGTTATTCCTCTCCCTAGCCGTGATGTTTACTGTTCCGATTAGAAGTTTGTCGTTTCCGTCATTTTTCTTTCGCGCGCTGGTCGCAAGTTTGGTTCTCTGCACCCCCGTGTTCTTTGCAGGGATTATCTTCGTGTCCAGCTTCGCTCGCGCAGGCTTCCGAGGAAGTGCGCTCGGGTCCAACCTGTTCGGATCGCTTGTCGGAGGCCTTCTGGAGTCGCTCTCCCTATGGTTCGGGCTCAAGTCTCTAGCCATCATCGCGGCCGTTCTTTATCTCGGTTCTGCGATCTTCTTGCGCCGCAGTCAGGCCGCGGACGCAACGGCGGCGGTAAACTCCCCGGCTGTCTCAGGCGCCGAACTGATCTCACGATAACCCGGGCGCCCACGCCCGACTGTAACTGAAGGTTCTACCGGCAAAGTGCTATCCTGAGCTCATCCAGGCATGAGAACTCTTTATGAAAACCTCCCCGAGGTGGAGATCGGGGGGCGCAGGCTTGTGGGCCGCGTTCTGTTCGGCCTGCTGGTGCTGGTCTCCGTTCTGGTGGGGACTACTGCCGGACTGCTGCTCGTTTACACTACCGACCTGCCGCAAGTGGATGCGCTTGAGGCCTACCGGCCCAGTTCGATCACTGAAATTTATGACGATCACGGGGTGGTGATCGGGTCCTTCGCGCTGCAGCGCCGGGTGGTGGCGAACTATGAAGATTTTCCCCAGGTGCTGCGCGATGCATTGGTCTCCACCGAAGACAAGGAGTTCTATACGCATCCGGGGATTAACTTCTTCCGTATTGCGGGGGCTGCGTTCCGGGACATTGAGTCCGGGGGGAAGGTGCAAGGTGCGTCCACGCTGACCATGCAATTGGCGCGCAACCTGTTCTTGTCGCCGGACCGGCGGTGGCAACGCAAAGTGCAGGAGGCGATGCTCGCGATCCAGATTGAGCGGCGGTTTACGAAGCCGCAGATCTTCACGCTCTATGCGAATCAGATCGCGCTGGGCCACGGAGTTTACGGGTTCGAAGCGGCGTCGGAGTTCTATTTCAGCAAGACAGCGAAACAGCTGACATTGCCGGAAGCCGCGCTGCTGGCAGGATTGCCCAAGGGCCCTACCTACTATTCGCCGATCAACCATCCGGACCGCGCGGTGAAGCGGCGGAATCTGGTCATTAATGCCATGCTCGAGGATGGCAAAGTCACGAACGCACAGGCGGACGATGCTCGATCGGCACCCCTGGTGCTGCACTTGGCCCACGATCCCAACTCGCTCGCGCCTTATTTCGTGGAAGAGATCCGGCGTTATCTGGAAGGCAAGTATGGAACCGACCAGGTGCATGAAGGCGGGCTGAAGGTTTACACGTCGCTCGACGTGGACATGCAAAAAGCCGCGAACCAGGCGGTACTTGATGGGCTGGCCGCTTATGAGCGACGGCACGGCTGGAAGAACCATCTGGAAAACATCATCGCAGAGGGAATCGATCCGGCTAAGTATTTCAATTCCGACTGGGACGATGAACTGCAGGTGAACGCATACGTCCACGCGCTGGTCACTTCAGCGGGGACCGGGATTGCGACGCTCAAGTTCGGGCCATACACGGCCGCGCTGGGGCAAGCGGATGTGGCCTGGACCGGACAGAAACTCGCCAATCTCCTGAAGTCGGGCGACCTTTGCTACGTGAAGATTCTTTCCTTGGGCTCAAATGGGGCCGCGAAGATAAGCCTGGAGCAGGATTCGGGAGCGCAAGGCGCGCTGCTGGCCATCGACAACGCGACCGGCGGAATCAAAGCGATGGTTGGTGGACGCGACTTCAACCAATCCAAATTCGATCGCGTTACGCAAGCGTTGCGGCAGGTGGGTTCTTCTTTCAAGCCGTACGTCTACACGACGGTGATTGACCAGGGCGCCAGTCCGGACGACACCATTCTGGATGAGCCCATCAGCTTCGAAACACCGTCGGGGCCGTACACTCCGCATAACTATGACGAGAAGTTCGAAGGCATCATCACGCTGCGGCGGGCGCTGGCGCAGAGCCGCAATATCCCCGCGCTGAAGCTGGCTAGCAAAGTGGGAATCAAGAACGTCATCGAGTACGCGGGGCGGTTCGGGATCACCTCCAAGCTGCCGCCGTACTTGCCGGTGGCATTGGGATCGGCCGAGATTACCTTGATGGAGCAGACATCGGCGTATAGCGTGTTCCCGAATGATGGAGTGCGGGTCAGGCCGCGGTACATCACGCGCGTGACCGATTATGAAGGGCGCGTGCTGGAAGAAGATTTTCCGGACGTGCAGGATGTGATCAGCGAGCGCACGGCGCGCATCATGACCAACATGTTGCGGGAGGTAGTGCTGCACGGTACCGGGGTCGCGGCGGCGCGGCTGCCATTCCCGGTAGCCGGCAAGACGGGAACGACGAACGATTTTACGGATGCCTGGTTCGTCGGGTTCTCTCCGACGATGAGCTGCGGAGTCTGGGTTGGGTATGACGAGAGGAAATCGTTAGGTGCCAAGGAAACGGGAGCGCATGCAGCGCTGCCGATCTGGATGAACTTCATGACGCAGGCGATGGCCGGAAAAGATGTAGGCGACTTCCAGCCGGCACCGCCGACGGCGCGGTCCGTCGCACAAAACGTGGATACTCCGGATGCCGCGCCGGCCAGCGAAGAATCGCATTAGAATGTGACGCCGGCAAATGTGGGGCGCTTGCCCACGCAAGGGGTTCACAGAAAAATGATGCGCAATCTGCTAACCGTACTATTAGGTCTCTGCACGCTCGTCCCAAACGCCTATGCTGCCGATTCCGAATCCGCGATCAAGCATGTCTTGACGGCGCAGCAGGAGGCGTGGAATCGGCATGATCTCGATGGCTTCATGTCTGGGTATTGGAATTCTCCTGATCTCACATTCTTCTCGGGAGCAAAAGAGACTCGCGGGTGGCAGGCTACGCTCGAGAGATATCGCGCGACGTATAACAGTCCTGGTCACGCCATGGGGAAGCTGGATTTTTCCGATCTGCGGATTGAGATGCTGGGGCCTGAGGGGGCGTTCGTGCGAGGGGCTTGGCATCTGACTATGCCTGAGGGGAAGAATCCGGGAGGAAAATTCACATTGATTTTTCGGAAGTTTGGCGATGGGTGGAAGATTATTCACGACCATACTTCGGCGGCGGAATGACTTCCCGGTATAACTGTCGCGGCATTCTTTACGCGGTTTCTCTTGTTGTGACCTTCCGCTCCTGCGCTTGCTCCGACTCCCACACGCTCGCATTGCTCGCGGGGTGGACGACGCGTCCGCCCTACACGGGCTTGATTCTTATTTGCACTCGGGTTCCGTCTGGGAATTTTCCGCCCAGGTCGATTACGCCGTTTTTCACCACGGCTTCAAATTCTTGCGGCGGGAGTGGTTGCGCTCGATTTTGCGCGGCCGCGGGGGAGGGCGTCCGCGCGGTACGTCCCATGCCTCTGTCCATGGCTTCATTCGCGAGTTGGTCTGCTTCCTGATTTTGCTCGCGCATGGCGTGTCCGATGGAGAACCAATCCAGTTGTGCGATCAATTCCTTGGCGCGGCCATGCAAGTCCTGCAGGGTTGGATTTTTGACCTTGTAGATACCCTTAATCTGACGGACCAGCAACTCCGAATCGCTGATGAGCTTGAGCGCCTTGGGACCGTGCTGGAGGGCATACTCGAGGGCCGCGATCAATCCCTGATACTCGGCGAAGTTGTTGGTCTGATGGCCGAGATACTCACTGAGGGCGGCTACTTTGCGGCCCGACTCGTCCTGAATGACCACGCCATAACCGGCGGGTCCGGGATTCCCACGAGCGCCGCCGTCACTGTGCGCGACCAGGTATTTTGCCGGAGGATTCTCGCGTTCATTGAACAGACTTGCGGCATTGCGGGAGGGATAAGAGGGCATGTATGAGTTTACAACTGAGAATCCGAGATTAGGCAAACCAAGGCTATCGTCCGGCAGCGAGACGCGTGGCTAGACGCGCGGGCAGCCTGGCGTCGAAGATCCTGTCCTGTGCGCTTTTCAGGTTGTAGGGCGTGCGATGAAAGTGAACGATCATCGCGTCGGTGTCGAATAGAGCAAAGGCGGCACGCCAGTCGCCATCGCGGGGCTGTCCCACGGATCCCGGATTGACGAGATAGCGAGCGGAGGTCTTGAGCTGCAGGGGGACCGATTCCGCCTGTCCGACGGTATTGTATTCGGGACGGAATCCATCGGCGGAAGAGCCGTTGGCGAAGAATCCACCTTGCAGGTGGGTGTGACCAAAAAAAGTCAGGGGAATGGACGAGGTGATCAGGGGTGCCAAGGCATCGCCCAGAGAGACGACGTATTCGTCCTCATCGTTGGGCGAACCGTGGACCAGTTGCACGTCAGGAAAATTCGGCAGAGGTACGGGACCGTGGGGCAGGGCGCGAAGCCACTGCAGGTTTTCAGGAGTGAGTTCGTTTCGCGTCCACAGGGCTGCCGCCGCGGCCATGGGGTTAAAGTCTTCCAGTTCCATGCCGCCTGTAGCTGCCTTGTCGTGATTGCCGCGGACAAAGGTGGTGCCGATTGCGCGCGAGTGATCCGCCACCTCGTTCGGACTCGCTCCGTACCCAACGATGTCGCCCAAGTTGACGACCAAATCGAAGGATGGAGCGTTGGCCAAGCATGCATCAAGAGCCTCAAGATTCGCGTGTATATCGCTCAGCAGAAGTATGCGCACGGGGCACCGGACAAGTTGCCGATTATAGCCCACTGGGCGCATTGATGATCGGACATCGAGCCCAATGCCCGTCGGCAACCTGCACCAGCGGGGGCAACGCTGCCGCACACTCCACCACGCGAGAGGTGCAGCGCGGCTCGAAGGCGCATCCGGAGGGCAAAGCGGCCAGCGCGGGCACGGTTCCTTCTATTGTCTCGAGAGGACGGGTGCGATCCGTCTTCAAATCGGGCACGGCATGGAGCAGGCCACGGGTATAAGGGTGGGCCGCCGCCCGAAAGATGTCGTGCTTGGCACCAAGTTCTACGAGGCATCCCGCATACATAACGGCGACGCGGTCTGCGACGTGCGAGACGACAGCCAGGTCGTGCGAGATGAACAGCATGGCGAGGCCAAACTTGGCCCGAAGTTCGGCGAGCAGTTCAAGAATCTGGGCTTGGATGGTGACATCGAGGGCGGTCGTAGGCTCGTCTGCAATCAGCAACTGCGGACGGTTCACGATGGCCATAGCGATCACAATGCGCTGTCGCATCCCGCCGGAAAGCTGGTGGGGATAATCGCGGGCACGGGCCGACGGTTCCGGGATGGCGACATCGTTCATGGCATCGACGGCGCGCTTCCACGCTTCACTCCTCGAAACTACATGGTGGGCAAGAACAGCTTCGGCGATCTGGTCTCCCACGCGCATGACGGGGTTGAGTGCGGTCATGGGCTCCTGGAAGATCATGGCCATGAGCGAGCCGCGGAGTTGGCGCATGGAATTGTCGTCGAGGGAAGCGAGATCGCGTGGCTGCGCATTTTCGGTGAGTACGATTTCGCCCTCGACTCGGGCCTGTGGCGGGAGAAGGCGCATGATGGCCAGCGATGTCACGGATTTTCCAGAGCCTGATTCGCCTACCAGGCCCAGCACTTCGCCGGGAGCAATGGACAGACTTAGGTCACGAACGGCGCTGAGAAAAGATGTAGGGACAGCAGATTGTCCGGGCGTCTGCAGGACAGCGGGGCTTCCTTTGCCCGGGAACCCGATGTTGAGATTACGAATTTGTAGCAGCGCGGACACTGAGCCATGTTATCAGCCGGTAAAGCAGTCGAGCTTTCGCTCGGCTGGGCAGCCGAGGGCGGCAGCCCCTACATCAGGTTGCTACACAAAACCTTGGACAGCCCAAGGGGCTGTCCCTACGTGGTCCGTTATTGACCCAGGATTAGGGGGAGGCCGTTTTTTGGGTTCCCTACTACTACCACTTTTGTGTTCGGGCTCTTCGCTAAGGTCTCCGTGGCTTCAATTCCTTTCCACTCCAGTAATGATGGGGTGATTCCCTGGGCCACGATCTGCTGGAAGTCGCGGACTCCTGCGGCTTCGATCCGTTTGCGCTGAGCTTCCTGTGTTTCTTTCTGCAGGCGGAAGTTCATCGCCAACGCTTCTTGCTCGGCCTGCTGCTTGGCCTCGATCGAAGCTTTGAGCGTCGCCGGCAATTGGATGTCGCGGAGAAGTACGTTCTCGACGGTTATGCCGCGTTTGGCCAGCGATTCGTTGACCTGCTCAAAGATCTGCTTGGCGACCATTTCGCGTTCGCCAGTGTAGAGAGCGTTGGCGGTGTGGGAGGCCGTGGATTCGCGGATGGCGGATCGCAACGTGGGCTCGACCACAATGGTCTCGTAGTCCGATCCGATCTTTTGGAAGACTTCCGCGGCGCGATCGGGACTGAGGTGGTAAATCAGCGAGGTATCGAGGGCCATCATCAGGCCTTCGCTGGAAGGCACGCTGGCCGATTCCTTGAGTGTCTGCGTCTGGATCGACAGCTCATTGTTAGTTTT
>Ga0207665_10002457_pt1 | contig 12513 bp, 6 predicted proteins | sample LARL112metaG_FD_184351 | JGI IMG/M metagenome (GOLD analysis project Ga0207665, IMG submission 184351) | Corn, switchgrass and miscanthus rhizosphere microbial communities from Kellogg Biological Station, Michigan, USA - LAR L11-2 metaG... | ecosystem: Host-associated > Plants > Roots >...
GATGTCCACGTTTTTCCCGATCAGCTTCCGCGCGTTATCCACCACCACCATCGTGCCGTCGTCGAGATAAGCTACGCCCTGGTTGTATTCCTTGCCTTCTTTCAGGATGAAGACCCGCATAGTCTCGCCCGGCAGCACAATCGGCTTCAGCGCGTTGGCCAGCTCGTTGATGTTCAGGACTTCAACGCCCTGCAGCTGCGCCACCTTGTTGAGGTTGAAATCATTGGTGATGATTTTTCCCTCATACACTTTGGCCAGCTCAATCAATTTCAGGTCGACCTCGCGCACGGTGGGAAAATCGTCTTCCACGATCTGCACGCTCACGGTCACCATTTTTTGCACGCGCTGCAGAATGTCCAGCCCGCGGCGTCCGCGGTTGCGCTTGAGGGAATCCGCGGAATCGGCCACCAGTTGCAGTTCGCGCAGGACAAACTGCGGAATCACCACCACGCCGTCGAGAAAGCCGGTATCGGCTATATCGGCGATGCGCCCATCGATGATCACGCTGGTGTCCAGGATTTTGAAGCTCTTGCGGCCCTGTTTTTCCGCGCCGAAAATGCCGCCCAGCGCGGCCAGGTTCAGCAGGTCGCCCTTGTTGGCCCCCACGATCAGGCCCACGTACGACATCAGGAGCATCACCATCAGCATGAGGAAACGCTGCGTTTCAGAATGGGTAATGCTGTTCTTGATGACAACGCTGAAGAGGTAGGCGCCAAGGATTCCGAAGATGCTGCCGATCACCGCGCCGATCAAGCGCTTCAGGCTTACCACGCGCAGGCGCGCTTCAAACCATACGACAATCGCGCCAATCGCCGCGCCGGCACAAGCAGAAATCCAGGCAGGAAAATTGGCCAATCCGAATGGCTTTAAGTGATAACAGGCAACCGCAACAACAGAGATGAAAACAAGACGAATAATAATTAGGTCCATAAGGACCCTCCCGACCGGGGCGGACTGCTGGTCAAAGGTAAAAAGTTATGACGTTCCGCCAGGCCCCCAATGAGTAGCCGCCCCCAACAGCTTTCCACCTTGCGGGAAATTAAGAAATAACTTTAAAAAACCCGCAATACGTCAATTCGGCACAGTATACATCAGCTTGGCAGCTTCCATGCCACCTTGTTTGCTATCGACTAAGTAAATACCGCGCCCTGCTTTGCTATTGACCCGCCGCGCGGCCGCGGGGCATCTTGGTCTTATTAGGACTTTACTCAGGGACTTACTCAGGACTTTCGTATGGGGCCCCCGACACGCGCGACTTTCGCATGGTGGGGCAGGCTCCTGCCCCTGCTCTGCGAACAAGTTGGCCGAAAGTAGATGAGCGGCCTGGTTCTCCTGTTTCCCGGGAGACCTTTAAAACCGGCGCCGAAAATCTCGGGGGAGAATAGGCGCCGGTTTTATTTGAGCCGTCTTGCGGGCGTGAGCGAGACGCAGTCGAGCGGGAGCCCGCAGGCGAAATCCTGAGCGAGCGCAGCGAGTCGAAGGATCTGCTTTTGCGGGCGTCCGCAGGCGCCGATTGACGCTCTTACCTGTTCTCTATCGATCCCAGCACATCGTCGTAATACGCCACCATGGCCCGCTTCGGTTTCTCTTTCAACCCTTTGAGCGGCACGTGACCTTCCACGCTGGTGTTGCCGGAAAGCGTCGCTGACCCCAGGCGTGCCACCCTCCCGCCTCCCAGGTCCAGATACAGCGGCACCAGCATGACAAAATCCTTGCTCACGCCGGATTGCGTCACTTTAAAGTTCAGCACCATGTCGCCATTTGCGTCGTTGGAAAAGGAATGCTCAAACTTATATGCCGGATACTCCGTTCCATAAACGTACTCGCTAAAGAACCAGTCCATGGTGTGGTTCTTGTCGATGTCCATTTCCTTCGTCATGTATTTTTCCACCATGGCTTTGAAGTCCTCAGTGCTGGCCTGGCGGTTCTCATAGGTCTTGGTGAATTCGTGCATCATGGCTTTGAACGGCCCGTCCGGATCGCCGCTGCGCTGTGTCATCATGAAACGGATCATTTGCAGGATGTAAGCCCCTTTGGGATACAGCAACCGCCGCCCGATGTCGAAACCGGTCTTCGCATTGTTCAACCGGTAACCCAGTGTGACTGGTCCAACGTCGATCGCCCGCTTGCCTTCTTTGTTCCTGTCGGTCAGGATCTGCCGCTCGTCCGCCCAGAACTTGTGGTAGTCGTCCAGGTTCTTCTGTCCGTAAATGTACTGCAGGAACAGCGATGCGGACATATCGGAAAAGCCTTCGCTCATCCACTGGTCGCGGTAAGAGTTGAACCCCACCATATGGCCCCACCACTGGTGGGCAATCTCATGCGGACCAACCACTTTGAAATAGCCGTGGGCATCTTCCATGCCGATCTGGTGCCGTACCGTGGTATCGAAAAAGTAGGTAATCGGCAGGTAGACCAGCCCCGGCCAGGACTGTCCGTAATTGGTTGCCGTTTGCTGCGTCATCGCCAGGCGCTTGTACGGGGCCTCGCCGAAAAAGTCCGTGTAGATTTCCACGGAAAGCTGGGCTTCGCCCATGGCTTTTTTCATCAGGCTCAGGGTATTCATTGTGCCCAGCGTTCCGGCTGCTGAGAGATGGCTCCCGCCCAGCGTGGGAGCATCGTCGATGTGCTGCAATCCTGTGACGAGGTCCGGCGGGTTGGGGTTCGCGAAGGTTTCCAGCAGGTACGGCTGTTTGAATGGCTTGCCTTCTTCCCGCTTGAAGTTTCCAAAGTTGAATCCGGCGACCGCCTGCGGGAACTCGCTCGTCCATTCCGTAACCGTCTCGTTCCCTTCGTCAATTTTCTTCAGCAGCTTGCCGGTTGCTACCATGGTCATGCCCTTGGGCACGCGGAACGTCATGTCGTAGGTGGCGTAGCTGCCAAACCCCTGGCCCGGATACCAGTTGCTGCGGGCAATCGGATAGTAATTTCCCCCGCCTTCATTGCTGATCGCGTCCTTGCCGCCGTATTTCGTGGTGATGGTGTAGCTATCGCCTTTCTTCAGCTCCCGTGGAAGAATTACGGCGAAGTTCGAGTCCTCGTTCTTGTCCTCCTGAATAAACGACAGCGCTCCATCCGCGCTCGTTACCGAGTCCACCCGCAGCGTGGGAAAGAGTTCAAACGGGACCACCCTCACGCCATCCTCCAAAGCGACGAAGCTGGTCTCCGCCGTGCCCGTCAAGTGGGCGTTCTTGGCGATTGAGGTATCCAGTCTCTGCCGCTGCACGCTTACGTTGCGGTTATTTTCATCGCTGTTGGCCGTCCGGTTTTTGTATTCCGCCAGCAAGTGAAAGCTGGCCCAGATGCCCTCATGCCCTTCGTCCCACAGCAGCAAAGAAACTTCTTCCGGAGACACGCCCATCGCGCCGTGTGGGTCAATGTCGTAAACAATCTTGTCACTGTACTTCTTGCCTTTGATGAAAGCGATGAACTTGCTGCCGGCGTGCCCGCTCATCACGTCTTGCAGCAGCCGCGCCGTCAGATTGTGCCTCAGATTTTTCTTGAGCTGGTGCTGTATGTCCTCGAACTGCCCAGCCGCGTCGCCTCCACCGGGGATGTTGTCGGCGGTTCCGCCCTTGCGGATTTCCTCTTCGCTTCCGTCCGTAAACCGCAATACCACGGTGGAAAACTGCTCTTCAAACGGCTGCTCCTTGGTCAGGATGGCAAGGTTTCGCCGCTCCAGTTCAATGGGAGGCGCCAGCGCAAAACTTCCATCGCCAATAAACACCGCTCCCGTGATCTTCCCGTTCACCGGTTCCACAAATTGAAAGGCCCCGCTCTTGAACGTAAAAGTTCCCGCTTCACGCTTCATGGTGAAGTTATTTACGTGGACCGTTTCTGTGCCCAGCTTGATGTTGCGCAACTTGAGGTAGGTGGGTTCATTATTCGCCAACGCGCGCGGGGCAACCGGCGCTGAATTCGGCTGCGCCGGCCGGGTCTCCAGCGTTTGCGCGGCGCACGCGCCGGCACAAGCCATCGCCACAAGTAAAGTGAGGAAGCAACGGGACATTGGGGTTCTCCTTGCCAATACCTGGCAACCGAAAAAGCAGGGAAATTCGGCACAGATTATGCTCGAAAGCTTGCCATTCGACAATCCAATAACACGCTGGGATAGACCTGTGCTTTCCTGCGCAGGCTTGTCTGCGCTTACTTGTTCTCGACGCTTCCCAGCACATCATCCAGATAGGCAATCATGGCCCGCCGCGGCTTCTGGCCGCCAAGACCGGGCAGCTTTATGTGCTGTTCCACCGTGGTATTTCCGCGGATTGGAAGTCTTCCCAGCCTGGCCACCTGGCCTTTCTCCAGTTCCACATAGACCGGAATCACCATGACAAAGCCATCGCTCACGTGTGACTGCGTCAGCTTCATGTTGAGCACCAGCGTGCCATCGCTTGCTGCGGAAAATGAATGCTCAAAATGGTAGCTGGGATATTCCGTCCCGTAGACGTATTCGTTAAAGAACCAGTCCAGCCGATGGTTGTGCGTCAAGTCCATTTCCGGCGTCATGTGCTTTTCTGCGATGGCCTTGAAGTCTTCAGTGGTCGCGGTGCCGTTGCCGTAAGTTTGCGTAAAGTCGTGCATCATGGCTTTAAAGCGTTCGTCCACGTCTTTGCTTGCGGTGTTTTGCATCATGCAGCGCACCATGTGCAGGATATAAGCGCCCTTTGGATAGATCAGGTCCCGCGGAATATTCACTCCCGTCCTGGCCGTCGCCAGTCGATAACCTAGCGTCACCGGGCCAACGTCAATCGCCCGCTTGCCTTCTCCGTTGGTATCCGTGAGCCGCTTGCGCCGGTCCGCCCAGAATTCGTGAAAGTCGGCCAGGCCGTGTTCGCTATAGACGCCTTGCAGAAACAGCGATGCGGACATCTCCGCAAATCCCTCGCTGATCCACTGGTCGCGATAGGAATTGAATCCCACCAGATGGCCCCACCACTGGTGCGCAATCTCGTGCGGCCCCACAGTGTCAAAATACTGGTGCTCATTGCGAGGGTTAAATTGGTGCCGGTACGTGGCATCGAGAAAATAGGGCAGCGGCAGAAAGACCAGTCCCGGCCAGGATTGCCCGAAATTGCTGGCGTCCTGCTGGGTCAGGGCAAGCCTCTTGTAAGGTTGTTCGCCAAAGTAGTCGGTAAAAAGGTCCAGCGCGACTTGCCCTTCAGCGTTCGCTTTCTTCATCATGGGCACAAAGCTGTATCGGGTCCCCATGCCTCCCGGACCCATTTCATTCACGTCAGTCTCCACCATATAGTGCTTGCTCAGGTCCGGCGACTCCATGCTCTTGAACTCGCCGAAATTGAAACCCGCCACCGGCTGCGCGGCATGAGATTCCCATTCCGTAATGTTCTCTTTGCCTTCATCAATGTTCTTCAGGAGCTTTCCCGTGGCCACCATCTTTAATCCCTTGGGAATGTGGAAGGTCATGGCAAAGTCGCTATGCCCGGCCAGGCCCACGGATGGGTACCAGTTGTCGCGCGCCACGGCGTAATAGTTCTTGTCGCCCTCGTCGATCACGGCGTTCTTGCCCGCATAACTGGTGGTGATGGTGTAGCTCTCGCCTTTCTTCAGCTCTTTGGGCAGGATCACGGCAAAATTGGCGTCCTCCTCCGCGCCCTCCTGGATAAATGAAAGCTGTTCGCCGTTTTGCCCCGTCACCCACGCAACCCGCAAAGTAGGAAAAAGATCGAACGGGACCACCCGGACGCCGTTGTGCGCCGCTACCACCGTGGTTTCTGCAACCCCCTCCAGCTTGCCGTTCTTGGCGAAGGCCGCTTCCAGCTTTTGCCGCGCCACCGTGACCGGGCCATTGTGTTCGTTGCTGTTGACGGTGCCGTCGGCGTACTCATGGGCCAGATGAAAGCACGTCCATATGCCTGCGTCTTTCCAGTCCCACTCGGTCAGCGCCACTTCTTCAGGAGCCAGGGAGAAAAATTCCTGGACGCGAGGTCCCGCTGTCTCCCGCGGCGGCGGATCGGCCATATAAGACACCACGCCTTGCGGATCAATGTCATAGATCAGTTTGCCGCCATACCGCTTGCCTTTGATAAATGCGACGAACTTTCCTCCCGGCTGTGAACTCAACAAGTCCTGCAATAGACGGACATCAAGGTTCTCTTTCAACCGTGTTCTTAGTTGCGACTGCACTTCTTTAAACACGCCGGCAGGATTTCCCGATGCGGAAGCTGCGGCGGGCCCCGCCGCTTTCAGTATTTCCGCGTCCGTGCCGTCCGTGAATCGAAAAACCGCCTCGCTGAACTGCTCTACAAATTCGTGGTCTTTGGCCAGAAACGATAGATACCGTTGTTCCAACTCGGTAGGCGGAGTAAGGCTGAAAGAGGCGTCGCCTAGAAACACTGCTCCAGTGCAGATTCCGTTGATCGGCTCAAGCAGATAAAAAGTCCCGCTTTTGAACGTAAAAATTCCCGCGTCTTTCCTGAGCCGCAAGCCAGTCACCGTCACCGCCTGTCCCGGCGCAACCGCGCGCAGCTTAAGATACGTGGGATCGATATTGGCCAGCGCGCGCGGAGCGGGAGGCGTTGCCGGGTAAGCGGCAAACTGCGCTCTCACCTTCAGCTCTTGCGACTGCAAGCTGCCGCAGGCCAGGATCACGGCAGCCAGAAGGAAGACCAGGCCGGAAAATCTTGAAGATTGTTTCTTCGCGGGAAAAAGTGACGACTTCATGTTGTGGCCCCGATTCAATTTAAAACTGTAAGTACATGCGGCGAACTCAAGAAGACGTGATGAATCTTCCTCAAGCGTAGATATGGTCCCGGTACTTATGTTTGTAATTAAGACAATATGGCGTTATGTAGAGATACTCAAGAAGAAAACTTGTCGTGGACTGTCCCGCGCCGGCCATTCTGTGCGAGCGGCGGTGGATGTCACAGGCGCGTGTGACTCTGTTCCGCCTCCGCTGCGGCGCGCTACCCGCAAGGCGGGGGTAACCCTTTGCACAACCGTAATGTTGCTGGAAGCGCCGCCGGTGTGCGACATTATCCATTCCGTGCTTTCCGGGCAACGGCGCGTTCGTGTCAGGAATCGAATCGGCGGTCAGGTGGATTATGGCAACATCAACAGAGAAACGCACTTACGAAGAAGCTGTGGACTGGCTGCGCGGTCACGGCTTTGACATTCTGGAAGCTCCCGGCACCAAGAACCGCGTCTTCCTCAAGAAGATGAGTGTTTCCGCGGCCATTGAGCGCGCCGATGACGGCGGAACGCGTCTGTTCGCCAAGCCCGGCATCCAGATTGGCAGTGAAATCTCCCGCCTCGTCGACAAGGGATATCAGAAATTTCTCAAGACCACCAAGACTGAAGTCCCGGCCACCTCTGATCATCTTCAGGCCCTGCACCAGTTTTCTGAAGAACTGCGCGAAGCCACAGGGGCCACCAGTCTCTACAACCAGTCGCTGGGAACGGTCAGTGATCGCTATACCTATGACCGGGTTGAGAACCGCGATCTTCCTGAAGCGCAGCGCCCAAAGCGCGCCTGGGAAGGGAAGAAACCTTCCGGCCGCAAGCCTGCCTGATTCCAATTTTTTTTGACAAACCGGCCTTCTCCCGCCTAGACTTTGTGCTCTGGCCGTAATTGATCCTGTAGGTATCTAAGCCAGAAGGAGATTCCCGACTATGTTCCAGAAAAGTTCCCGGACACTGGCAGTGCTGTTTATGCTCTCGCTGTTTGCCACAGGGGCTTATGCCCAGGGCGGCGCGGCTGCCGGCGGCGGCAAAGACGCAAGCAAGAAAACAGCCTCGGCGGATTCCACCGCAAAGAAAGCCAAGAAAGCTGATCTGGTTGACATCAATGCGGCCAGCAAAGAAGAGTTAACGGCCCTTCCCGGCATTGGCGATGCCTATAGCCAGAAGATCATCGATGGCCGGCCTTACAATACGAAGCATGACCTCGTGACCCGTAAGATCATTCCCCAGGCCACCTATGATCAGGTGAAAGACAAGATCATCGCGCACAAAGTGGCCGGCGCGTCTGCGAAGGGGAAAAAGAGCAGCGGCAGCACCACGCCGCCACCTAAGTAGAAACTTTACGTGACTTCACGGCGCTCCTGGCGGAGCGCCTTTTCTTTGGCAACGCCACGGTCGCGGCCGATTCTTCCACCCAGTTCACCCTGAACACCGGGACCGCTTCACTGCGGCCTTTTACTTTCAGTTCGGGCAGGCGCTCCAGGTCAAAAGTCTTGCCCATCTTTCGCGCCGTCGATTCAGAAATCAGGATCTGTCCTCCGGCCGCGTTCGTCATCAGCCGTTGCGCCGTGTTCACGGCATCGCCCACCACGGTGTAGTCAAGCCGCCGGGGTGACCCGATGTTGCCTGCAATGGCGCTTCCAGTGTTGATGCCGATACCCACGCGCAGCTCCGGCCACTCGCGCGCCGCGGCGTCGCGGTTCAGTTCAACCAGCAGCCTTTGGATCTGGATCGCCGAATTGACGGCCGCCGCGGCATCGTTGCCTTTGGAGATCGGCGCCCCAAAGACCGCCATAACCGCGTCGCCGATGTATTTATCCAGCGTCCCGCCATTGTCAAAGATCACGTCAGTGACTCGCGTGAAATATTCATTCAGGATTTCCACTACCCGGCCCGGTTCCATCTCTTCACTCATGGTGGTAAAGCCGCGGATGTCCGCGAACATCACGGTGACTTCCTGGTTTACGCCGCCCAGCCTGATGTCTGGATTCGCCACAACCATCTCCACGACTTCAGGCGAAAGAAAACGTTCCAGCGCCGAGCGCTGCAGAGACTGCTGGGCAATCTTCTCGTGTGCCATCGCGTTATCCACGGCGGCCCCTGCCTGCGCGGCCACCAGGGCAAAAACATTCAGCTCGTCCTGTGTAAACGCTGCCGGCCTCTCCAGGTTGTCCACATAAAGCACGCCAAAAAGCTGTTCTTTTCCCACCAGCGGAGCGCACATGGCGGAGCGCAGGCCGGAAATCTTGAGGCTCTCGCTGCCGCTGAAGCGCTCGTCGGCGCTCACGTCCTCAATCAATATGGGCTGCCGTTCCTTGCGGATCAGCTCCAGCACGCTCTGGCTCAGGATGATCTGCGGCCGCTTCTCGCTGCTTTGCGGATCACGATAGCGGACCTCGCTTTGCCGCACCACGTCTCCGCGCTCATTGAACAACATTACAAATCCGCGCTCAACGCCTTCGATGAGGCACGCCAGCGAGATTACCTGCTCGCAGATGTCCTCCAGCTCCAGCTTCGCGTTCAGCGCCTTGCCGGCTTCATACAAAACCGTCAGCAGGTAGTTTTCCCGCTCCAGTTTTTTTACCCGGCTGGAGAGGTCGGTAAGTCCGCCGCTGGGTACATCGGCGCTTCGCGGCAATTGGGCCTGCGCGGTGCGCTCGCGCATGATGTTGTTCAGCGTTGACGGCCATTCGCCCCGGCGGACCTGTATCCCTTTTTCGTCCACGTTTTCCAGGCGCAGCCGGTAAAGTCCCACCAGCGCAACATCGCCGTCTTTGAGTTCGGTTTCTTTATTGATTTTTGCGTCGTTCAGGACAATGCCGTTGGTGCTGCCCCGGTCGGCAATGAAGATGGAATTGTCTCTAAGTTTGATCACCGCATGAAAGCGGCTGACGCTGGAGTCATTCAGGACAAGATCGTTGGCATTGCCCCGGCCCACGGTAATAACGGGCTTGTTGAGCTCCAGTATCCCGTTTTTCCCGTCAGGCGAGGAGATGATGAGGCGGGCCATAACACATGGTTATTGTTTTTCCAGCGGCTCGTCAATATTGACGACTTTACCTTTTTGCACGCGAATATTTCTATGCACCGGCTTATAGCCGTTCAACTGCAGCACGATGCTGTACACCCCCGGGTCGGCGGGCCAGCGCGCATTGGTCTTCTTGGGAGCGGCCTTGCCGTCCACAACAATGGTTGCGCCTTCAGGGATCGTGCGGATGTGGACCAGACCTTTGCCTTCCGGAATCGTGTCAGTGCCGAAAAAACGCCGCAGCAGGCTGGGATTCTTGCCGTCCTCTGACTGCGGATTCACGCTCAGCAAGACCGGCGAAAAGCTCATCGTCTGGCCTTCGGCAACGGTCGCTTCCGTGGACGCATCCTTGAAGCCCGCCTTGCGCACCGTGACCTTGTGGAACCCTTTTTCCACCGTCAGCTGCGCCGGCGTGGTCATGCCGCTATCTTTGGCGTCAATCCATACGTTTGCCCCCTGCGGATTGCTGGTGACGACAATAGTCGAAACCGCGGGCGACAATTCGGCCGTTACGTCAATGCTCTTGCCGGCCACCGACTCTACTGACTTTGTCTGCTGCAGGTAGCCTGACTTGGTGAACACGATGGTGTGCATGCCGGCGGCGAGATGTGATGCCGTAAATGGCGTTACCCAGTTGGGTTCGCTCCAGCCGTCAATCTCAACCTTGGCGCTATCCGGCTGCGAAAGCAGCTTCAACTCGCTTTGGGCGACAAAAACCTTGTTCGGCGAAACGGTGGCCTTCGGCACCACCGGCTGCTTTTGCGCGGGCGCGGCTTTTTTCGTCGGGAAGAACTTCACCGTGGTATCGGGCGCTATTACTTCTTTGTTTTCGGGTGTAGGGGCCGGCACGGCGATCGCAATCGGCTCGCGCGCCGCCTCTTGTATTTCTTTGGCCTTGGCTGCTTCCGCCAGTTGGCGCATTTTCACCTGCGTCCGGTGATAGGCATATCCTCCCATGGCGCAGCCCAATATCAGGATGGTGACAATGGTGGCAAGCAGCACGCTCCGCTTGCTGGAAAGTATGGCCGTGGTGGGACGGCGCAGCGGAATGGGCCATTTGGCTGGGGCCGGCGCGGCCGCGGCGGCCCGGACTGTGCTTCCGGAAACAACCCGCACCGGTAGCACAACGGTTTTCTCGGCTGGAGCAGGCGCCGGGCTGCTGATCGATGACGAGGTCGATCCCGTGCGGACTGGCCCTGCCAGCTTATAGTTTTCCAGGTCGCGGACAAGGTCCGCTCCGGTCTGGTAGCGATCGTCAGGCGCTTTGGCCAGTGCCTTGGTGACAATCGCGCTCAAACCGGGATGGACTGTTACATCCAGATCGCGTGGCGTGATCGGGTTTTCGTTGACGATTTTGTAAATGATCGTCGTAACATTCTGGCCGACGAACGGCTTCTCGCCGGTCAGCATCTCGTAAAGAATTACGCCCAGGCTGAAAAGATCGGAGCGTCCGTCCAGTTGGCGTCCCTTAACCTGCTCCGGCGCCATATAGTTCGGCGTGCCCAGCACCTGGCCGGTATTGGTGACCTGCCCGCCTGATTTGGCGATGCCGAAGTCCATGATCTTTACCGTGCCGTTCCCGGTAATCATGATGTTGGCCGGCTTGATGTCGCGATGAACAATGCCGTTGGAATGCGCGTAGTCCAGGCCGCGGCAGATCTGGCGGGTCAACTGGAGCACCTGGTCCGTGGCCAGCACGCGCTGCTCCGCCAGCACTTCATGCAGCGTGGTGCCTTCAATGAACTCCATGGCGATGTAGAAGATCCCGTCCTGCTCGCCGGCGTCATAGATCGTGACGATGTTGGGGTGATTGAGGACGCCTGCGGCGCGGGCTTCATTCTGGAAACGGCGCACCATCTCCTTCGCGTCCAGTCCGTGGACGTCGAGCCGCATCGTTTTAAGCGCTACGGTCCGCCCGATCGTAGGGTCCAGCGCCTTGTACACGACGCCCATGGCGCCGCGGCCAAGCTCACCGGTAATCTCGTATCTGCCAACCGTCTGTAGAGACATCATGAGGGCTTTATTTTTTCGAACTTAGTGGCGCCCTTGCCTGTCTTGGGGGAGAGACGTATCAATTTTTTCGACACTACTTCTGGAGAACACACACTCCGAGTGAACCGAAAATATCCCATTCTGTTACTCCGGGTCAATGCGCGCATACCCCGGACATGTGACTTTAGTTTGCTGACTGCTTCACAGATAAATACCTTAATAGCGCCACCTTCGCCTTGTACTTCACCGATTCTCAAATCTGTCTTTCACAATGGTGTGGGTGCCCCATCCTTTGCGTCCCACGCAACTGCTCAACATACAAGGTCCACGGGCGGACGCAAAGGGTGGGTAAACAAACCGGTTGCAGTATCGAGAAATAACTTATTTCTGCTGCGTTCACCGCCTTACAATTCACTCCATGCGCCTTCAACTAATTGCCGTTTTACTGCTGCCTTTTGTCCTTTCCGCCCAGACCGCAACAAAATCGCAACAACCGCAATATCCCGAGGAGGCCCCGGCCGACCAGCGTGCCGATCTTGAACAGGGAATCAAACACGTATTGGTCTCGCAGGTAGAAGCCTGGAACCATGGCAAGCTGGAAGGTTTCATGCAGGGTTACTGGCATTCGCCCGACCTGACTTTCTTTTCTGGAGCCACGGAAACCCGTGGCTGGGAACCTACTTTGGCTCGTTACCGCCAGCGTTACCAGGCGGAAGGCAAGGAAATGGGCAAGCTTGAATTTCAAAAGTTGAATATTGATCTGCTGAGCAGAAGGTCCGCCGTGGTGACCGGCC
>Ga0207665_10002458_pt1 | contig 12506 bp, 6 predicted proteins | sample LARL112metaG_FD_184351 | JGI IMG/M metagenome (GOLD analysis project Ga0207665, IMG submission 184351) | Corn, switchgrass and miscanthus rhizosphere microbial communities from Kellogg Biological Station, Michigan, USA - LAR L11-2 metaG... | ecosystem: Host-associated > Plants > Roots >...
CACGAAGCCAAGGAGCGCGCCGGAATCTTCCAGCCGTACCAGGTTAACCGTGAGCTAATGGCGGGCGCCGCGCCCCATGCGGCGTTCATGCACTGCCTTCCGGCGCATCGGGGCGAGGAAGTCACCGATGAGGTGATGGACTCTGACAACTCGATCATCTTCGAGCAGGCGGAAAACCGGCTGCATGTTCAAAAATCAATTCTTTACTTATTGCTGGGCGGCGCGGTTCGTCTGCCCGTAAGGAGCGCTCATGCCTGAGAAAGTAGTTCTCGCCTATTCCGGTGGATTAGACACGTCAATCATCATTCCATGGTTGAAAGAAAATTATTCCTATGACGTCATCGCCATGGTGGGCGATGTCGGCCAAGGGGACGACATCGAGGCCGTGGTTGAAAAGGCCTACGCCACCGGAGCGAGCAAGGTGATTGTCGAAGACCTGCGTGAGGAATTTCTCACTGGGTACGTGTTCCCTGCCTTGAAGGCTGGAGCGGTGTACGAACACAAGTATCTGCTCGGCACCTCGTTGGCACGTCCGGTAATCGCGAAGCATCAGGTTGAGGTTGCGCTGCGCGAAGGCGCAACGGCCGTCGCTCACGGATGCACGGGCAAGGGAAACGACCAGGTGCGTTTTGAGCTGACATACCAGGCGCTCGCGCCCGAACTGAAGATCATTGCGCCGTGGCGGGAGTGGTCCTTGAAATCGCGGGAGGATTGTTTGGATTACGCCGAGCAGCACGGAATCGCGGTCTCCGCAAGCCGTGAGAAGATTCACAGCCGCGATCGTAACCTGTGGCACATCAGCCACGAAGGCGGCGAATTGGAAGATGCGGGCAATGCGCCCTTGCCGACGACATGGCAGATCACGCGCTCGCCTCAGGAAGCACCCGACAAGGAAGAGCTAGTGAGCATCGAATTCGCCCAGGGCATCCCGGTCTCAGTGAATGGAATGAAGATGGATCCTGTTTCGCTGGTGGAATTGCTCAACGAGATTGGGGCGCGGAATGCGATCGGCAGGATCGACCTGGTCGAAAACCGTTTTGTGGGAATCAAGTCGCGAGGATGCTACGAGACTCCGGGCGGCACTCTCCTGATTGCGGCTCACCGGGAACTGGAGGCGCTGTGCCTGGAGCGCGAGGTTGCGCACTACAAGCAGCACGTTGGACTGAAGTATGCGGAACTTGTTTACTTCGGCTTGTGGTTTACACCGCTGCGCGAAGCTCTCGATGCCTTCGTGGATAGCACGCAGAGGGAGATGACCGGAATGGTCACGCTCTCGTTGTACAAAGGAAATGTTTCCGTGGTCAGCCGCGAGTCGGAGCACTCGCTGTACCGCACCGATCTCTCGTCGTTCACGATGGACGACAGTTATGATCAGAAAGATGCGGCGGGATTCATTCGCATTCTTGGGCTGCCTTCGCGGTCGCGGGCGCGCGCGCGCGTAGAGGTCGCGCGATGAAGATGTGGTCCGGCAGATTCCGGCAACCGCTGGATCCTGATTTCGAGCGCTGGCAGCGGTCGTTCGGTTTCGACCGGCGACTGCTGAAGTGCGAACTCATGGCCAGTAATGCGCACGCGCGGGCGCTGAAAGATGCCGGCATTCTTTCATCGGACGAACTCATCAGCATCCTGCAGGGGCTGAGACAAATCGGCGAGAAGGCTGCTTCGTCGCCGGCGTTCCTTGAAGATGATGAGGCGGAGGATGTTCATCACTTTGTGGAGAAGCAGCTCGTCGCGCTGGTTGGCGAGACTGGATACAAGCTGCACAGCGGGCGCAGCCGCAATGAGCAGATCGCGACCGACCTGCGCCTCTACGTGCGAGCGTCGATCGATCAATTGCGGCACGATCTCGCCGAATTGTGCAGCGTGCTGGCGGACCGGGCGGAGCAGGCCTCGGATGCTGCCATGCCGGCGTATACGCACCTGCAACGAGCAGAACCGGTACTGCTCGGACACTGGCTGCTGGCCTATGTCGAGATGTTTTTGCGAGATGCAGGCCGACTGGCTGACTGTCGGAAGCGGCTGAACCTCTGCCCCTTGGGGTCAGGTGCGGTTGCGGGCGCAACCTTGCCCCTTGATCGCGCCATGATGGCAGAGAGTCTTGGCTTCGATGGTGCGACTGGGAATAGTATCGACGCTACCAGCGATCGGGATTTCGTGATCGAGTTTGTCGGCGCACTATCATTGCTGGCTACGCATCTGAGCCGCTGGGCAGAAGAGATGATCCTGTTTTCGTCCCAGGAATACAGCTTTCTGAGTTTGCCGGAGGCTTATTCAACCGGCAGTAGCGCGATGCCGCAGAAGAAAAATCCGGATCTACTCGAACTGGTGCGGGGAAAAAGCGGGCGCATTCTGGGGAATGCAACCGCCTTGATGGTTACAGTGAAGGGCCTGCCTCTCGCCTACAACAAAGACCTGCAGGAGACCCAGGAACCGCTCTTTGACTCGTCCGACGCGCTGCTGCAAATGTTGCCACTGGTGACGGGATGGATGAAGGCAGTGGAATTTGTGGTCGAGCGTATGCATGATGCGGCGCAGTCGGGTTTCATGAATGCCTGGGCTGCGGCCACCTACCTGGTCGCGCGGGGCGTCCCTTCCAGACTCGCCCACGAACGGATCGGCAAGGCGGTGCAGATGTGCATTGAGCGGGGATGCGAGCTACAGGATTTGTCGCTGCAGGAACTGCAATCGCTGAGTCCATCCTTCGACAAGGATTTCTATGAATCACTGAAGCTCACGTCTGTACTTGCGGTCCACGATGTTCCCGGTGGCACCGCGCCAAGTCGGGTTCGGCAGGCAATCAGCATTACCAGGAAGAGGATTTCGTCTCTTCGAGAGGAGGTCCATGCGCACGCGTAAAGCGATCTTGCCGGATGCACAGCAGATTCATGAGTTGATCGCGGGATACTCGGGCGATGGCACACTCTTGCCCCGCACGCTGCCGGAAATTTGCGAGAACGTCAGAGATTTCGTGGTCCTCGAGGATGAGGGTCGAATCATCGGGTGCGGGGCGCTGCACCTGTATGGCACTCACTTGGCCGAAATTCGCTCGATTACCGTTGCTCCGTGGGCACAAGGAAAAGGGGGTGGCGGACGCTTGGTGAAAGCCCTGCTGGCCGAGGCAAGGCGGCATCGAGTGGACTGCATTTGCCTATTCACCCGCAAACCGGATTTCTTTGGGGGCCAGGGATTCTCGGTCGCGCAGCGCGAAGACCTTCCCGACAAGATCTATAAAGACTGCCATGCTTGTCCGAGATTTCATTGCTGCGACGAGGTGGCAATGGTGCGCGGCGATCTGCCAAAATTTGCGATTCTCCCCGAACCGGCGAACTGGTTGGTGAAGTTGCAGGGATGGTCGCCGAATGTCGACAGCTCTAGCTGAGTTCGGCGGCTCCGTCTTCCGCGGTACACAGGTAGACTTGCGGGGTGATGCCGGTTGAGTTTCGATAGCGTTCCGCAATCTGCTTCGCGAACTCCTGCGCATTGTCGTCGTGCACAAGATTGACAGTGCACCCGCCGAAGCCGCCTCCGGTCATTCGTCCGCCGACGAAGCCTGGCAGCCCTTCGGCGGACTCGACCATAACATCGAGTTCCCTGCAACTGACTTCATAAAGATCGCGAAGGCTGTTGTGGGACTCGCGCATCAATTTCCCTACCGTCGATAGGTCACCTTCCCTTAGAGCTCGAGCCGCATCCACGGTGCGGCGATTCTCGCGGATCACGTGGGCGCATCGTTTGCCGATCGTTGGGGGAAGATCGGGAAGGCGCTGATCGAGTATCTCCACCGTGACGTCGCGCAATGCATGAATACTCGAATCCCAACGGGCGAAATAGCGCACCCCTTCTTCACATTCTTCCCGGCGGGTGTTATAGGCCCCGGTAGCCAAGTCGTGCTTGACCATCGTGTTGCATACCACGAGATCGATACCTGCGGGAATCGGGACGAGCTCAAAATCCAGCGAGCGGCAATCGAGAAGAAGAGCGTGTCCAGCTTTTCCCATCGAAGACACGAACTGATCCATGATTCCAACTCTGGCGCCGACGAACGTGTTCTCGGCTTGTCGGCAGAGCTTGGCAACATCGGGTAGTGGGAGTTGGGTGTCGTCAATACCCATCAGGGCCAGGGCAGATGCCACTTCAATGGCTGCCGAAGAGCTGAGACCTGCGCCGATAGGGACCTCGCCGTGCACCAGCAGGTTGGCGCCATGAAGTTTGTGTCCCTTTTGCTGAAGCACGCTGGCAACACCGAGCACATAGTCGCACCATGACCCGGTGCGTTGCCGGGGCAGGTCCTCGAGGTCAAAGTCAAAATCCCCCGGGAATTCCTCCGAGCGAATCACAAGTCTTCGGTCTGAGCGCGGTGCAACCGCCACATAGGTGGAGAAGGCTACAGCCGCGGGCATGACGAAGCCGTCGTTGTAGTCGGTATGTTCGCCTATCAGGTTGACGCGTCCGGGCGCACGGAAGATTCTCGGGCGATTGCCGAATCGCCTTTCGAAGTGCTGCGCGAGTTCGCTTAGTAAGATCGGCATCATCAAGCTCGAATGCCCATGCAGAACGGATCCTGCGCATCCAGCACCAGTTCGGCCTCGGCGTTCACAAAGGCAGAACCTTTAATGCTGGGATAGACTTTTCCCTCTCGGACCGTGACCCAACCTTCGAAGACGCTGCCGACGATGCTTTCCTGCTTCCATACCTGACCCTCACGCAGTCGTCCGTCGGCATAAAGACAGGCCAGCTTGGCACTCGTTCCGGTGCCGCATGGCGAACGATCGTAGGCCTTGCCGGGACAAAGAACAAAATTCTTGCTGTCGACTAAAGATAAATCAGACGGAGCGAATAACTCTATGTGGTCAATTTCCTGATTCTCTGCACCGGTTATTCCCTGCTCGCGCAGCGCTTTCCGAATCGACCAAGTGAACTCTGTGAGGTTTTCGATGTTGTCGAGTGAGAGTTTCACGCTGTGGCCGCGCACCAGGAAGAACCAGTTGCCGCCCCATGCGATATCGCCATAGACCTTCCCGTGACGGGGAACATCGACTTCTACATTCGTGGCATGGCGATAGCTCGCGACGTTGTTTACGGTGACTTCACCGTTGGGGTGCAGCACGGCACTCACGGTGCCCACCGGAGTCTCAATACGATGCTCGCCGGGTTCGATCCGTTTCATGAAGGAGAGGGTCGCCATCAGACCGATTGTCCCATGTCCGCACATCCCGAGATAACCGACATTATTAAAGAAGATGACACCTGCGGCGCAGGAGGGGTCCTCGGGCTCGCATAACAACGCTCCCACCATGACATCGGAGCCGCGGGGCTCGTTGACCACTGCGGACCGAAAATTGTCGTGCTCGCCACGAAAGTGTTGCAATCGCTGCGATAACGGGCCGAGTCCCAGATCGGGGGCCCCGTCGACCACCACACGCGTTGGCTCTCCTCCTGTGTGGGAGTCGATCACTCGGACTCTATGAGGATGGCTGGCGCTCACTTATATGGCATCTCCTGACAGTATGGAAGGACGATCTGGCTAGTGCAGATTCAAGTCGAGATAGTGATTGAAATTCGCCAGCGAAATTTGATCTCCCCCCGGCAGGTAGAACCCGAACCTGCCTGAGGAGAGATTGGTTCCCGGCAGTGTCCACCGGTCGAGAACGAACCACGTGTTTCCTTGCTTGATCTGATGGACGATTTCGGTTGGAGACACATGAATTTGCAGCGTACGGAAGCTTTTCTTTTCTCCCTTGTGCGAAATCTTTGCGTCGCTCATCTTCTGGCCGTTGCGGATGTCGCTGCGATAGAAATTATTGTCGTCGATCTGGAACAAATCGTAATTGTTCGGGTCAGTATAGTTGACCACCCATTGCAAGCGGTGCCCTTTCGTCAGCATGGCAGAAAATATGAAGGTACCCGACATCGGCGTGACACCATAAAGAATGTAGTCGCCACCTTTACGAACGAATACACCATTTTCCTGTTTCCAACCAGAAGGGTCTTCCCACTCCGACATTCCGCTAGGGGCCAGTGGCAGGTCGAAACTCCGCGACTGTCCGGCAGTGAGTTCCAACGGAGCCGTGCGCACAAAATTGTCAGCAGTGTGAGCGGCTAGAGTATACGTACCGGCTGACAAACTGAAAGTAGTACCGTTGCTTACCTTGACGGGCGGATCGCCCGGTTTCGTCAACGTTACCTGGGCGTCGGCTGGGGTGAAAGTGATCTTCAGTTCGCCAGGCGCTGTCTCCAGAGTGGTGTCGGCCGCAGCGAGCGTCACTGGAGTTCCGACAACGAAATGTTTCTTGAATTGCTTCGGCTTAAACCGATCTTTGCGGAGTTCAACTACGTGATCGCCGGGAGCGACGGCCGATAGGGTGAGCATCCCGTCGGGCTGCACGGTTCCAGCATTCGTTTGGTCAACGAAAACGGTCGCCCCCGGCGGTCCGCCTTGAATGATCAGTGTAGCCATGTGCGGGACGGGAAGGAGTCCGAACACCAGCCGGCCCTGTTCGCCTTTGCGAATCCGGATCTTCTGTTCCGGGGCATCCTGATAGCCGGACTTCGAGACCTTTACGACATACTCCTTCGGCTCAAGATTGGCGACGCGCAGCTGCCCGCCTCGGGTCTCCTGTGGAAGCGCCTTTCCGTTAAGGAACACGCGCGACTTGTCCTGCCCCGTGACCACTACGAGCGTTCCGACATTCTGTCCGGATTCAACGAACGCGCTCAACGCCGGCGCGGCAGCAACTTCGATCGCAATCTTGTATTGCTCTCCGCCACGGCTAAGCGTCAGCTCGTGCGGGCCTGGGGCGACAGAAGACAGGTCAGCACCCTCGGCAGGAATGTCGATGGTCTGTTGCCCATCCAGGCTTAACTTTACCCCTGTATCGCTGGAATAGACGTGGACGTGATCGCCCATGCTGCTGACAACCGCGGCCAGAACTCCCTTCGCGGCGATTGGGGCCTTGACGACGGGTAAAGATCCTGCCGCAGACGTGAGGAGAAAGGACAGGCTGCCCGCCGCACTATCAAACTTCAAGGTGTGATTGCCGGAAGGAATCTTCTCGAGCACCCACTGTGCATCTTGAAGGTCGACCGGATGCTGGTCATCGAACGCTACTGTGCCGGTTGCGCTGTCGGATGACAACCTCATCGCTGGCAGTTCGGGTTGGGGTATCGGGGCCGTCGAAACTGGTTCGACTGGGATAGGCTGGGGCAACGGCGCCGCGGTCTGCTTGTGACCGTGCAGCAATAGCCAAATCACGACTATCAGAACTGCAACGGCGCCGCCGGCAATGGCCAGTACTTTGGAGTTCAGTCCAATGGAGGCGCGTCGCGCCGTGGATGGTGGCGTGATTTTGGCGGCAGTTGCCGGGGAGATCGGCGGCCTCGCTGTGGGCGCCGCAGCGTTTACCAATGGAGTCGTGGCGACCGGCAGAGCAGTAGACGGTGGAACTTGAGCAGGCAGAGCCCCCTGCGGCGAGCCTTCTATCGTTGGCGTACCGGCAAACGACAGCGTGGCCCCGGAAGTCAGGTCTTGATTCGTTCCCTTCCCGGTTACTCCGGGCAAGTTCAATTTTTGCAGCAGAACATTCGCGCTCGACAAGACTTCTTCATCTTCGAGATATTTGTCGGCTAGCGCCCGTGCTTTCGAGCCAAGGGATTGCTTGGTATCCGGGTCGATGGCGGACTCAGCCTCGCTTTCGAGGCGGCGCAGTTCCTCAAGATCGCGCCGGCGCGTTTGACGACGTTGCGTCAGGAGATCGCGCTGCACCGCATCTCGAATCTGAGTCAGACGCATCTCGCGCGGGTACGCAACCAATGCTTCTTCAATCCGAGACAAAGCCGCCGAAAGATCTCCTGAGGTTTGCAGCTTGCGAGCCTGCGAAACGCATTCACTCACGAAGGTCTCGCGCTTCTGATCGAGAATCAGAGTACGCAGCGTCTTGGCCATCGGATGGCCAGGATTCAGTTCGAAGGCTTCCTTGGCTAGTTTTTCAGCTTCATGCCAGTCGGTCTCGACCTCCGCTTGCGCTTGTTCGACCAGGGTGTTCGCCAAGACCGCTCGCGCCAGGGAATTGTTCTCGTCGAGCTCGTACGCCTGTCGCAACAACCGGATGCCTTCGGCAGATTTCTGTTGCGCACACAGATCTTGCCCTTCCGCCATGAGTCGCCGGGCTTCCGAGGTGCGCTCAACACCCTGCTGCGCATGCTTGCGCAATTCCTGCAATTCGTCGTCGTTGGGAAACTCGGCGCCTGCTTGGTCTAGCAGCTCAAACACACGAGTGTAATCGCTGGAGTTCAGGCGCGAGTCGACTTGTGCGATCAACTGCGTTCTTGCTTCGATCCGGGACTGCTGATCGCGCCGCTTCTGCAGGCGTTCGACCTCAAATTTGAGGCCGGGATATTGACTGTAGATGGTCCGCAGAATTTCCCAATCATTTAATGCATCGCTGAAGGCCGCCTGCTCTTCGTGAAGATGAGCACGCGCGACGATCGAATTCACCAGATCGCGCTTGTCTTGGACTAGCCGCAAGGCGCGCTCGAAATGGATTTCGCCGGGATGCTGCTCCAAGGCCTCGCGAAGAATGCTAACTCGTTTATCGAGATCGGGCTCCGCTTCAACTTGACGGTCAAGCTGGGCGATCAGCGATGACAACTCCTGCCGCTGCTGTTCTTCGATGTCATAGCGAAGAGCCTGAAAAATGGCGTTCGTTGGATACTTCGCAAGGTAGGTCTGGCAGGTGGTGATGGCTTTGGCAAAATTTCGGTCCGCGAGCTGCTTGCGCACTTCCGCGTAGGCGGTGTTCATCGCGTCGTGCTCGGAGCGCACCTCGTTATAGAAACTCTGATAACGGGCTCCACTCTCGCGGTTGACGGAGTCGGGAGCCTTGCGATCGAGTTCAAGCACAACTCCCAATTTGGCGAGAGCGCTGCTGACGTCGCCCTTCTGCCAGGCGTCCATGGCGGCTTTGTGGATCTGCTCTTTGTCCTGGCGGAGTTTCTTGTATTCTTGTTCCTGGCGATCGACTTCCGCGAGCAATTGAAGGGCGCGTGCTTCCTTGGGCCGCAGTTGCAGCACATTTTGCAACGCTTCGCGGGCATGTGGATAGGCGTGGTTGTCGATGTGCTGGTTGGCCAAGCGATACCAGTTTTCAATCTGCTTCTCGCTGCGACGATTCTCGATCTTGCTCTTCAGCACCAGGGCCGTGGCATTGTCAGGCTCGATCTGCAGCGCTTCCTGCAACTTCTGAAGCGCAAGCGGATCTTCCTCTTCTTCAAAGCGGGCGCGAGCTGCGTCCAACAACTGGGCCAAGGTCTTGCGGCGGACGGCGTTGTCGAGTTGGCGCCGGAGCGACCCAATCTCAGTGTCCATATGGCCTTCCGCTTCGATCTCCCCAAGAATCTCGCCGGCAAATTGAAGGTCTCCATCGGCCAGCGCCTTGGTGGCGCGCTGCAAGCGCGGGCGAGTCCGCTCGGCATCGAAGAATTCGATAGGCTCGTTGCGCAAGGCTTTGCTGAGGGTATCGCCGAACTCTCGCGCATTGGCGAAACGGTGCCAGGCCTGCTTGGCCATCGCTTTGTGGACGACTCGGCTGATCGATGGAGAAATGGCAGGGTTCACTTCCGAAGCCGGAGGCGGAATCTGGTTGAGGATGGCTTCCACCACTTCATCGGCACGAGCTCGTTGAAACGGATGCCTGCCAGTGAGCGCCTCGTAGCATACGACCCCGAGAGAGAAAATGTCTGATGCGGCGGAAAGAGGCTTCAACTGGATCTGCTCAGGAGACATGTAGAGCAGAGTTCCCTTTTGCGCTCGCGTCGTATGCGCGTCGGCCATATGAGCCACGCCGAAGTCGATGATCTTGACCGAGTCGTCTTCCATCACGAAGATGTTGCTCGGCTTCAGATCGCGATGTACCAATCCGCGCTCATGCGCTGCCTGCAGGCCACGGCACGTCTGAGAAATAATCTCGACCGTTCGCTCGGCCGTAAGATGATGGCTCGACTTTCGGACAAAATGATCAAGCGTTGTGCCGGGCAGAAGGGGCATGACGAAGTAAGGCTTTTTCTTGCCGTCTTCCTCGAACTCGCCAATGTCAAAAATCTCGACGATATTGGGATGACTCATCGAGGCGAGGACATCGCATTCCTTGTAGAACAACTGCAGGGACGCAGGATCGGGAATGTCGAGGATTGTCTTAACGGCAACTTCGCGGCGCACTACGGTGTCATAGGCTCGATAAACGAGGCCCATCCCGCCCTGCCCGAGGATCTGCCGGACCTCGTACCGGCCCGCCAGTTTTTTTGGTGATCCAGTGGACTCCATGACGCGCCCTGCCAAGCAGGGCCCCAGCATTTTATATGATTTTGGTCCGCTTCAGTATCCTAATCTGGAGTTCGCCAGCGGCAAGGGAATCACTGAAAAGCCTTGCTGGAAGCCGGGTTTGGACGCATTGGCATGCCAGGTCGAGATTCGGCCACCGTCAGCTTCGGCCTACCTGGTAGGTTCCCCAGTCGCCGAGAAACTCACACCGGCAAGGGGCCTACCCGAGGCCAGAATTTTGCGGACACTGGCTCGGTTAGGGCCAACTTGTTCTATGGCAGCCGAGAGGCTGCGCAACGCCTGATCAAGAGGCGTACCTTCTGGCACGCGGAAAATCCAGGGAATATTCGTCGAGGTAAGGGCGCGGTCGGACGAGATCGCCACAACGGGGACGAACGACTTTACCGCAATCTGCTCGGCCAGATGGCTGGACGGCCGATCCAGCGCAATCAATGCGACGACGTGTTCCTGATAGACCGCTTTTACCAGGTCGGATGAGGCTTTGCCCCAGGAACCCTCGGAAGGAATCGCGATCAGCGAAAGGTGTTTGCCGGTACTGCTAAGCGGGCTCAGCATCTGGAGGATTTCAGTAGATCGCACCAATTCGTCGGCGTGCGGACCGAAGACGCCGATCTTCAGATCGCCGGCGATCTGGTCAGGCAGTTTGGGGCCGGCGTACTGAACGCCATTCTCGCCAACCTGTGCGTATGGTTTTTCCATGGTGATGCGCCGATAGTCGATTTTGCCCTCGTGCACGCGTGCAAGGAATAATGGCGAGATGTTCTTGCTGTTGGGATCGAAGACCATGTCTCCGGTGACGCCCTTATAGCTTTCGGTACCCGCGAGGGCATCGCGAATTCGCCCGCGATTGAGCCCGGCACGGCAGATCGCATTCAGCAGGATCTGCATGGCGTCATAAGCCAACGCAGCAAAATGATCGGGCTTCTCGTGAAAACGAGTCTCGAAGCGAGCATTGAATTCCTGCCACCGTGAGTCGGCGCGATTCGGATCGTATGGGAAAACGGCCTCGAAACCCTCGGCGGCGGGGCCTGCAAGCTTGATCAGTTCATCCCCAATGGTGCGATGACTGCCGAACACGCGCTGCTTCATCCCTAGTTCCTGCATTTGTTGCAGAATTTTGGCGGTGGGTGCGATGTCGGTCCACAGTACGATGGCGTCGACGCGGGAGTCATCGATGACCTGGAGTTGGCGGCGAAAGTCGGTGTCACCCGGAATAAACTTCTGCTCGATGACCACGGGGTGGCCGAGTCGTCGCGACGCATCGCGGAACTTGATCACCCCGAAGCGCCCGTAGCGGTCATTCACGCGCAGCAGGGCGACTCGTTTGAATCCTAGCTCTGTATAGATATGACGCGCCAGTGTGTATCCCTGCTCACGATCGTCCTGAAGATCGGTGAAATACCACGGGATGATGGTCTCGGGGATCGTGGGATCGGTAGAAGCGCTGTTCACCAGCGGCGTCTCCCCTTTTAGCGTGAGGCGTAAGGCAATGTGGGTGGACTCGGAACTGATCGAACCGAACATCGCCCACACTTTGTCGTCGTAGATCATCCTGACTGCATCGTTTGACGCCGCGCCCCAAATGGCGGAATCTCTCGAGGCTCCCACCGTGGCGGATTTGCTCATCTGCCAGTTGTCGTAGTCGTTGTGGGTGACCAGGCGAAAGGGCTTGCCTCCATATCCGCCACCAGCATTGGCCTCGTCGATCGCCAGAGTTGCGCCATTCAGCATGCGATTCCCCAGCACCTGGTCGGGATGATCGTAAAGAGGCGCCAGGAAGCCGATGCGAATCTCACTCAGACTCTTCAGGTCGGGATCCGGGATGTCCCTGGCCGCCCCGTTGTATTCGACGAGATCCTGATAGTACTCGTGGTAGGGCGGAGTATATTTCGAAAACGGACGCAAATCCTCGGGCGCGTCACTCAATGTGACCACGACTTTGAAGTCTTTCGCCTCTTCACTCGCTGTAGTTTGCTGCGACGTGGACAAGCCACTGGAGCGGACGATCGCGTTGTTCCCGATCTCGCTCACTTTGCCATGGAATATCTTCTTCGGAATTGCATCGATCGTCACGTCGGCAGGTTGTGCCAGCCGCACATTCACAATATCGGTCTCGTCCACTTTCACTTCAGCCGTGATGACCGACATGTCGGCAAGCGTCATCAGCGTG
>Ga0207665_10002460_pt1 | contig 12497 bp, 7 predicted proteins | sample LARL112metaG_FD_184351 | JGI IMG/M metagenome (GOLD analysis project Ga0207665, IMG submission 184351) | Corn, switchgrass and miscanthus rhizosphere microbial communities from Kellogg Biological Station, Michigan, USA - LAR L11-2 metaG... | ecosystem: Host-associated > Plants > Roots >...
TACTGCCGATCCTGCAGGCAGTGCGCAGTGCAGCTTGGCATCCAGTTCGGTGGCATTCCCGTCGTAGGCTTTGTCATCGGCGGTCAGCGTCGCGGTCACGCCCTTTTGAGTTACGGTCAGAGTGCCGTTGCCGTCCGGACTAACCGCGCTGAAATTAGCATCTCCGCCGTAGTGAAACGTGATCGCATAAGTTGGCCCGGGAGAAGCAAAGGTGAGGGCGCTCGTCGTAAAAGATAAGGAGAACGAACCATCGACGCTGCTGATGGCGGCGTTTTGCGAAACGCCATTCAGGCTGATAGCGACGGTGCCGGTTGGGAACGACGCACCTGTGCTGATCTTGCCCGAGAGCACGGTGGATGCAGTTCCGTAAGTGATCGAAGGCGAGCTTAGATTGCTAAAGACGGGAGTGAGCTTCCCAACCGTCAAATTAAAGTTCCCGTTGCTCCCTGCGTGACCGGAGTCGCCTCCGTAGGTACCGGTGATCGTGTGGGTGCCTTGAGAGTTGAGGGCGGGCGTATAAGTGACCGCGCAGGTGACCGTGGCCCCGCTGCCGCTCAACGTACAACTGGTCCCAGGAGAACTAAATGAGCCCGCGGCACTGCTGGTGAAGGTTACGTTGCCACCTGGGGTGGTCGCGCCGGATGCTGACGTATCCGTTATCGTCGCGGTGCAGGTTGTAGGCGATGTGACGGCAACTGAATTCGGGTTGCAGTTGACCGAAGTCGTCGTGGCATGAATGGAGACGACCGTTTCCGTCTGAGTGGCTGAGGCGATGGTCGTGAGTTCGGCCGATGCAGTGACAACGGGCGAACCGCCGTTACTATCTTTGTAGCGGAAGCTGGCAGTGTTGCCGCTCGTCGGAATGGTAACGCCGGTGATCGGAGCGAGGCTACACGTGGTGTCGGTCGAGTTATAAAACTGGCCCCCGCCGGAGCTGCTGCCCAGGCTGACTGGTAGGTTTGCGAGAGGGTTTGTGCCGGTGCTTGCGGCATTCTGACTTTGCACCGTCATGACTGGCGAGCAAGTGCCGGTGTCGACGCTGAATGCCGAAGTCGTGAACGCCAGTTTTGTCAGGCCGTTGTAGTTGGCGCCGTAGACCACCTGGCCGTTACCGCTGAAACCTGCGACACAAATGGTCGCCGGTGTTGCAGGGTTAAAAGTGAAAGGACCTGGCCCGCTCCAGTAGCCAAAAGTCACTGGGCCCTGATTGTTTGTGCCTGTGGCAGAAGCCTGCAGCAGCACGGACTGTCCTGCGTTGACTCCGAAACTTGACCCATTGTTTCCGACATTCTGTGTCACAGGTGAGCCGGCGCCCGTCGTGCAGTTGGAACTTGTTGAGAAAATGGTGGAAGTTAATGAGAATGTGACGTTTCCCGGCTGAGCATTGGCTTTTACGTTGCCATCTGCGAAGGAATTCTGAGCGATTACTCCCGACGAGTTACCGGCTGCGGTCAGCGTAAACTGAATGCCGATGTCGTGCAAGTCCGGTGAGAACTGGTTATTGAGGATCTTTCCGGTGGAATCGGCGACTGCCGTCAGTACCGGGTGGGTGTCGAACAGCGGTGACTCTACCAGCGTCAGCGTAACTGTTTCGCCCGGCTGCCAGCCAGAGCCGGTAATAGTGACTATGCTGCCCGGGGCGTAGTCTTTCGCGTCCGTTTTCACCGTGGCGAATCCGTAGAGCTCCGCAGATGACACAGTGCCCGTGGAATTCGATCCCCCTGCCAGGAACAATATTCCATCCTGCTTGAGCGCGGTGCCCGTTGCATGCTGGCGCGCAGCTGAAGGCGAACCTGTTGCCGCAAATGTGCCGGTCGACGGAACAAACATTTCGGCCGTACCAACTTCATTACCTGAAGATGTCCCTCCGACGATCAGAACGGAATTGTTGTTGGGCAGCAGAAATGCCGCGTGATCGCGCCGTGGCGCGGCCAGCGAAGAAGCTGAAACCGCGAAATTTCCGTTCGCAGGATCGTAAATTTCCGCCGACGCCAAATCCGTCGGAGTGGTGCTTCCATCCGCGTTGGTAACCACATTCGTTCCGCCAACCACCAACACTCTGCCGTCAAGCAGAGTTGTGCCGGAGTGGTTCATGCGCGGCGCGGAGAGTGCCGGGCCTGCCGAAATGGAATTAGTCTCGGGATCGAAAATTTCCGTGGAGGCGACAGGCACATTGCCATTCGAACCGCCGATCACTAGCACGCGGCCATCTGAAAGAACTGCGCTTGCAAAAGACGTTCTGGGTGACGACATCACGCCAGCAGAAGAAAACGACCCGGCAACAGGATCGAAAATTTCAAGTGAGGCAGTCGGCGTTCCTGCGTTATCGCCGCCAGCGAAAAGCACTCGCCCATCGGCCAATAAAGATGCCGTGTGATTCGAACGCGCCTGGATCATTCCGCCGGCAACAGCCGTCCATGAATTCGTAACAGGATCAAAAATTTCTGCTGCGTTCGTGGCGGCCGCGCCCACCGATCCGCCAGCGATCAAGATACGTCCGTCAGCCAGCACCGTCGCGGAATGTGCACTGCGCGGCATACTCATCGGCGGTGCTGCAACGAATGCACCCGTTGTATCGAAAAATTCGGTAGACGCGACCGGGCCTGAGCCGTTGTCGCCGCCTGTAATTAAAATGCGCCCGTCCTGCAACAGCGCGGACGCAGCGCCGCTTCGTGCGCCGGTCATTGATCCGGCCGAAAGCCAACCGCCAATCGACGGCTGCGTGATGCTCCCTTTGACGAAAATTCCAGCGGCAAGAATTAGAACGGCGATGAAGACAGCTTTGACGAAACGCTGCATTGGTACGCTCCCGGTAGTCACGGGCTGGGGAACCCGGACAAGCTCCAACCGCGGCTGAACGCAAGCGTCACCGCTTGAGCGATCAACTTTCGTTAAAAAAATAGGACTCGATAGACTTTTGGCAGCGGGGACCCGCCACAAACAGATAGCTGTTGAGGACTAGAGCATTTCCCCATCCACAAAGCTCGATCTCGTCGGAGCGGCAGCGGTGAGAAGAACCCATGAGAATAAAGAACTTACAAATTTCTCATTCTGAGAAAGTACTAAAACAGTCTGTCACGTTTTGTGTACGGGACGACTGCAAGCTGGAGGTTGAAGCTCTTTTGTGCGCGCAGCACGGCTAGCGCTGCGGCGTACCCTGTGCTGGAAGGTAGAGGTGCCCGTGTCGTCGTAAAGCGTTTAAATTTCCACTGTAGTTATTAACGTTATGGTAGACATAAACGAACGGGAATCCGGCGGAGAAGCCTCTACCGAACGAGAGGAGATATGAGTATCGCGAGGGTGGAAGTTTCTTCTTCATACTGCACACATTGAAGTCCTAAAATCTCGCTCGCCAGAAGCACGGCAACGCTTCTTCGTCTCTGAAGAGCAAACGTGTCTGTCCAGTTCGACACCAAGACCCACGCGTAACACCGATGCATGGGGCAAAGTCTCACTAGTCTGTCGAACGAGTAACGCTGCCTCGGTGTCGTTCTCACCGCGTTGAGTATTCTGCTCTTTGGATGTGGGAGTTACCCAGTCACGTATTTCCCATCACAAATCGGGCAGAAATGGGACATGGCTGCTGATGGAACAGGAGATATAACCCACTTCGAGATTGTGAACGCGCCCACGTCGGACCATACAGACTCCGTAAATATTCACATTACAAAAACGCAACCACGCGCTTATTGGCAAAACAACAGTGCCGGTGCGGAATTGTGGTGGGGAATGCACCAGCTTTCAGATCGGCGATGGGTTGCTGACTACAGCATTGCGAATTTCGATCCGCCGAACCTGATGCGATTTGACTACCAGCATTTTGACTCCAATTCGTATATGGTGGTCCCGCCTCCGGGCACTCCTGCCGGAGATTATTTCGGGTATTCTCAGGATACGTGGTGCGTTAGTGACAGCTACTGCTTGAGTCCTTGGGTTAAAGTCATGTGGCTCGCGCGCATCTCTTACCCAACGGTCGATACTCCGATACTCCTGTGTACAAAGGACCAGCACTTCTTAATGACGAGTATGAGTGTGCTCAGCCGATCGACCTAAGTGAGATAGATAATCCACTGAAATGTGCGCACGAACGTTGGTATTTCGCCCCCAATATCGGACTCGTGGAGATTGCCCCAGAGTGGGTTGCTGTTCCCTGCGATCCAAACTGCTCACCCGGAACTCCGCTCCCACCGATTCCCCAGCGATCAGAAGAACGCTCACGGTGGAAGCGTGGAAGCGGCGGGCCCCGGCTATGTGCGATCGTGCCGGGACAGGCTACGCCTGGCGGCGTACCCGGAGCGGAAGTTTCAAAAGATTAGCAGCAGTCGGTTCGGTGCAGCGGTGCAGCAACGTAGCCTTGGATCTTCTATGTAGCAACACAGCCAGCTCAGTAGGCGTTCTTGTTGGCTGAACCCGAGAATACTGTCATCAGGATGATGCGCAAGTCAAACGTAAAGGTCCAATTTTGCAAATAGTACAAATCAAATTCGACCCGTTTTTCGATTGACGTGTCGCCTCGCCAGCCGTTTACTTGAGCCCACCCGGTGATGCCGACCTTCAATGAGTGTCGATGATTGTAGAGGCTAATTTCCTGCAGGAATTTGTGAACGAAGTGCGGTCGTTCGGGTCGCGGCCCCACTACACTCATGTCCCCCTTGAGGACATTGATAAACTGGGGCAACTCGTCCAAACTTGTTTTGCGCAACAGCTTTCCAAATGACGTTCTACGATTATCCTCTGGTGTTGTCCATTCCGTGTCGCTTTCGGACTTTGAGCCCGCCCGCATCGACCTAAACTTATACATCTTGAAAGGCTTGCCATTCAGTCCAACGCGTTCCTGACTGAAGAAGATCGGACCTTGTGACGTCAGGCGAATGATCAAAGCGATGAGCCCAAGCAGCGGGGCCGTCAATATCAACACAGTGAGCGAAAAACAGACGTCGAAGACGCGCTTGAACAAGGCGTAGTCTAATGATTCAGTGGGCGTTGAGCTAAGATCCAGCATCTGAATATTACCGAGCTGAAACAGTCTCTCCCGAACAATGATCCCCTGGCCCAAGTCGACCAAAGCTCGTGTAGGCAAGCACAAATGGCTCAAGATCTTCATGATCTTCGGGATTTGCGAGAATTGCGCCGGATGAAGCGCGACTACCGCTTCATCGATTCCATGATTTGCGCTTAACAGCGTCAGCTGCTCTAGTTCAAAAACGCGGTGGTCTTGAACGCAGACCTCCTGACCGGGTAGCCTGACAAACGCTGCGATCTGGGCCGGGGCAAAAGATAGACGCTGCAGCCTGAGAGCCGCTTCACATGCAAATTGATCGGCTCCAACCACCAGGATCCGGGTTGGCTTGGCCATATTTGCGCTACTTCTGAACAACGCTCGAAATATCGCGTGCAATATCACAGTGAGCGTCAGTAAGACAATCACGTCACAGACCAATAGTCCGCGAGGGTAGATATCGTTGCGGCTGAAATAGAGCAGAGCTAGGAGTATGAAAGAAGTCGCCAGGCATGCCGACCAAGCGGCGCGCGCTCCAGTACGCTCGCGAAACAATTCGTCAAAACTCGTCACTCTGTAGCGTTCGGAAACAAACGCCCACACTAGCGTCCCAAATAACATGTGGTTGTAGTGACCGTGAAACGAAAATAGAACTGGCCGTCCCAGAAACTGGCAACTGAGGCGCCACACGCACCACCCCAAGTAAAACGCGAGAATGGGAAGAAGATACGTAGCAACCTTCAAAGACAAACGGTACAACCTAAGTCGCAGGATCATGACACTCAGCCTCTCTTAACTTCGCGGCAATGTCCTCTGCACTGTCGTAAAACGTGCCCAGATAGTAACATCCGACGAATTCTGAATCTCAGTTGATGAAAATTTCACTTAAACACGCGCATGGCGCGATCATCAGACTTTGCTTAGATGGCGTCGCTTGCGGTCCTTTGGGTATTGACCTTTGGTTGTGTTCCCCCTCCAGGGCGGTGCGGGTGCTCTGGAGAAGATTCGGACTTACGAATAAACGTGGTGCTGCGTCAAACGGCGTTTTACTGCAACCGGCAGGTATCTCTCGTGCACTCCCAACCAAAAACCTGCCGATTTTGCTATGTCCTTCTTGATTCCTCCTACTGCTGCACTCCGAATCCCACTTCCATTCCCTTGGAACTTCTTCCTGACCAATTTGTTCACTTCTTTCATCATTGAATTCTGCGAAAGCTCATTCCATATTCCAAGCCGCTGAAATGTGTATCCAATATCAAAGTACCGTTTGAACAATTCCACCGTGGTGTGGTTATGCGAGTGCACCACGCTGGCTTCCGGTTCGTATACAATGTCCCACCCCGCGTCCAAAATTCTTTTCGCAATTCCCAGATCCTCGAACACTTTCATATCTTCTGGAAAGCGTGTTGCTTCCCACACTTCTTTTCGTATCGCTGCGTTGGCGTCCGAAAAATGGTAATATCGGTATCCTAGACGTTGTTTGGTCGACGCGTCCTTCACTACACGCTCCGTTCCGTACATTGTGTTCAGCGCGTCGTGTCGTTCCTGCGTCGATCCCTCCTTCGGAACTTGTCTACCATATACGGCTCCGACCGTCCCATACTCAAAATTCCGCAACATAGTCCTAAGCCAGCTATTGTTTGCCGGGACCGCATCTTGTGACAAAAACACCAGGTACTTCCCTGCGCTAAGAGCAGCTGCGTAATTTCTGGTTCGTGCGTGATGGAAAGACTGCGCGGGAATCTCTACAATTCGTACTGGATACCTGCGTGCAACCTCCAGCGTGTCGTCTGTGGAACCCGAGTCCACTAGCACCACTTCCACTTGCCCGACGCCCTCCTGCGAATGAACAGCTTCTAAACACTCTCCGATCCACCTCTCTCCATTTTTTGTTGGGATAACCACTGATGTTTCCGGCATTTTTTACGCCCTTTTTTGGGTGAACTCCTACCCGTGAAATGCTTCCACTTTCTTGCCGACCACAAAAATATTTGTGGCCAACTTATTCAATGGCCACAGCTTTTCGAGGAAAGGATTGAGCGAAAAAGCTCTTTCCACAATCTGGTTTGCAAATCGAAGATCGAATATTCCGCCCTTTGGACTAGAGAGTGTGGGAAGAATCTGGTGATAGCCAAACCGAACTGGTAAGAATCCATGGTGCATGAACATATCCTTGGCTCGACTGAGGGAATACAACCTGAGATGGTGTGGGTTACCCAGTCTTCGATTCATCCATTCTGTATAGGAGTATTTATTCGGTAGCATCGTCATAATGAAGAATCCACCGGGTCTGATAATTCTATAGAGCTCCTTTAAAGACTCAGAATCGTTCGGAACGTGCTCTAGAACTCCGCTTCCGATTACCGCATCGAAGGAATTACTTTCGTAGGGCAGAGAGTATGGATGCGTGAGCTGCGTGTATTTTAGACCGGCATAATCAAAGAACGTCGGATATTCAGCCTGATCGACGTCGCAACCGTACAGTTGTACCTCCGGTCCCCGCAACATGCGAACCAGACACGCATCCGCTGCATGCCGACAGCCCCAGTCAAGTACCGAGCGCGCCTCTTTGAGAAAGTCCTGGCACCGTTCAAAAATGCTCGTTTGCCGGCGGATGACAGCAAGATTTCGAGAGTGAGCGTGAAGGTAGGAATCGCCCTTGGTCTGTGCCTGGACCGAGTAAAGTCTCACTAACTCCGCATCGAAGTCGGACATATCGTGACTTATCCTTACCTCAGAAAAACACTCTAGAACTCGAAGTTTAGCTCGCAAGTGCCATTCGTAGAACCTCTGCCGTCTTGCGTGCCGTTTCGCTCCAGGAAAACTTACTCGCGCGGAGCAATCCTTTTCGTCTCAGTGTTACGCGTATCTGCGAGTTCTCTACGAGTGTTCTGATGCCAAAGGCAATCTCGTCGATCCTCAAAGGATCGACCAAAATTCCTGCATCCCCGACGACCTCTGGTAGCGAGCATACATTCGATGTCAGCACAGGAGCACCGCACGCCATGGCTTCAAGGGGGGGCAGACCGAATCCCTCGTAAAGAGAAGGAAAAACAAATCCGAGGGCACCTCGATACAACTGAGCTAACTCCTCGTTATTGGCCGTTCCCACGAAGCTCACGTTTCCATTCAGATGCAATCCGTCGATTGTCGCCTTCAGTTCACGCGATGGAATACCTGTCATAACCAGCCGAACATCCTGGCAAATTCCCGAAATCGCATAGGCCGACAATAATCGGGGAAGATTCTTATGCGGCTTGTGACTTCCGACATACAGAAGATAGGAGTAGCCCGGCTCGTGCCTCGGCCCATCGATCGTGAAGGGATCACCTACTCCATTCCCAACATTTATGATGCTTTGTTCGTCCATTCCGGCCCAACTTGCAATCTTTTGTTTCGAATACTCGGAGACCGTTAAAACAAAAGCCGCACGATGACAAGCTGGCCGTATCACGCGGTGATAGTAAGCGCGTTTCAGTGCATTCGAGTTTTCAGAGACGCAAAGATGATTCAGATCATGCAACGTAAACACAAATGGCTTGGGCCATCCCAGAGGTGAGTTATACCCTGGGCTGAAAAAAAGTTTTGGCGCCTCCCGCCAAAGCTCAAGTCCCAGAAGCGCGGGGTCGAGCGGATGCCACGGCCGCCGCTTCCGCTGGAATTCCCGCAATTCCGGGAGCGATTTCGCCAACTCAGCCGCGAATCGGCCAATTCCATGAGGTCCAATCCAACGCGCGTCGTAAAGAATTTCGCTCAAGTTAGCCGTCACGCTTACTATTTATTTGTCCCAGCGTCCGCCAAGACGGCAGTAAACCGCGGCGCGGGAGTTCTTTGAGCGATCCGTCCTACTGAAAGTGATGCCCGCGACGAAATCACCATGTTCATAGTAAGCCCAGCAAACAAAAATAGCGGCATGTAGAAATAACGATTCAAAAGAATCGGTTGCACATTTGAGCCGATGAATAGCAACAGATACACGCTTATCCCTAACTTTAGCAGCTCCTCTAGGCCGTTAGGTGGATTCCTTTTTAGTATCTGTAGCATCCGTCTGACGGGGAGGAAGAAGAGTAGCGCAAAGCCAATGGCCCCCAAGATTCCCATTGCGTACCAGTACTGCAAGAAGTTGACGTGAGCCGACATGTATTCTCCGTCCTGGGGGAGATACATCATTCCTGCTTCGCCAAAGTGATCCATTCCCCATCCCAGGATTGGCTTCTGGGAAATTTCCGAAACAGCGATGGCCGCCGTTAGGAGCCTTCCGGAATTTTCATTATCATCTGCGCTCGTTTTACTCAATCGCTCCGCGTAAGCGCCGACCAGATCAGGCGCCACATAATTGGTGGCGATCCACGAAACGATCAGAAAAATTACTCCGCAGGAAATAGCAGCAACCGCTCGGCGACTCAATGGCCTCCAGACTGCCAGCACAAATAGCGCCGGAACCAGGGAAGCAAGAAAATTTCGGGAACCGCTAAGCAGTGCTCCGATTACACACAGCGAGATCTGAACGAGCAACACCCAACGGATAGGCGCATTCTCCTTGGAGAGTAGTAATCCGACCCCAATCAACACTGCTAGCGCAGCTGAAAGCCCAAGGCTCATCGGATGTCCAGCCAAGCCACCATATCTCTCACCGAATTCATAAGCACTTGTCGGCCATTTGGGGTCAATCGTAAGTACGTCCGCGATCCCCGGCCAAGCCACCGCCGCGACAATCGCCGCTGTGCAGCTAATGACCACACCACCCATGAGGAAAATCAAATTCTCCCGCATGTTCCGTGAGTGGACCAAGCCAAGTGGTGCGAACAGTCCAAATAGCGCGATCACTTGAATAGTCGCGAGATTTACGCCGGATAGTGCTGCCCCACACAGGATTATCGCACCAGCCGCCAAGACGCCAGACCCCCGCGATTTCAGCATGCGCCGGTCTTTGCCGCACATCAGCAACAGAAACGACAAAACAAAGAAGTAATCCGCGACCAAGATGCCGCCCGGCCGAATTTGGTCGAACGTCATGGAGGCAAGGCCCATTCGGAATACAAACGCAGAGGAAAGAAAAACCAAGCCTCCTTGCTCAACTTCGATCCGCTCTTTTAATATCGACATGCCATAGAACCTCGACCGAAACGACAAGCGTGCTGGTTTATCGAAAATCGTATCATCGCTTCTGCTCTATTCTGCTTTCATTGCGCGCACCAAGGAGCTTGAATCCGGCGAACGTCTACGCTTTGATATCAGCACGCTTAACACCAGTCCATACCGCGCGGGCTCTCTCCCAATCTCCCGCAATCACTCTCTTGCCGATGCGCAAGCCAATCCCAGCCCAAGTGGAAAATATCGGAATCGGTGAATGTCTTGCAAAGAAACGAGCTGCTGATCTATTGAAGTGCATGTCCAATAGTTGGCTATTCTTCCCGACTGAAGCTTGCGCCTTATGCCACACCTTGGAATCACCCGCGACCCCCAGCCTCCAGCCCGCGTTCCGAAGTCGGAAGCAGTAGTCTGCGTCTTCCCAGTAAAGAAAATAATCCTCGTCCCAGAGGCCGAGGGTTTTGACCGTTGAAGCTCTCAGAAGAATGCTAGCCCCAGTGAGAAATTGAATTTCCCTATCAGCGACGGGGACCTGGAAATGCCGCGAACGTCCTAGCCAGAAATTGACGTGTCCCCCACCCCAGGCCTGCAGCCTCTCAGGGCTGTTCGCATAATAAATCGTGGAACCGACTGCCCCAATTTGATGGTCCGCTTCCGCCTTCTCCACCATTGCTTTCAGCGCTTTCGGGCTCACGGTCGTATCGTTATTCAAGAGCCAGACGTATTCGGCCCCACGTTCCAGAGCGACTTTAATTCCTGCGTTATTTCCTGCGGAAAATCCCAAATTTGCCTTGAGTTGGATGATTTCAACTTCCGGAAACTCCTCCCGAATCCGCTCCACGGACCCATCCGATGAGCCGTTGTCCACTACGATTACTTCCCATTGGTCGTAGTCCAACCGCTCCAGTGAGTTTAGGCATTCGTTCGTGTCCTTCCAATTGTTCCAGTTTAGCAGGAGAATGAAAACTCGCTGCCCCCACGTGCCTGTTCCGTCCCGCTCTCCGCGGTGTCCATCCACCCCAGTCCTCCGTTCGGACTTCATCCTAACCTCTCAATTCGCTCTGCTTCGCCTAGGGCCGGCACTCGCGTCACACCTAGACCAGATGCAGCTTCGAGCATGAAAGCAGTCCAGTTGTAACCAGGCGAAAAAAGCCCCGAACACCAATGGCTCGCGAGCCCCGGAACCGGTACCCACAACCGTGCCCTTCTTCCAAAGAGAATCTGTCGCCAGCAATGAACCCAAGCCTTTACCAAAGCCTTCCAGTAGAACTCTCGTTTCCAAACGTACTTCGCGAGCGCGAGTGGGCTAAGGACGCGCCGCTTAGTCAAGCTCATCCACATGGCGCAGTCGTCGTTACGCCGCGTATACGTTCGAAACACACCTTCGTATTCGGCAAGCGTACTCTTCCGAGTCAGGAAGGTCAGGCAGGTCGAGGCTGCCGTACGCCAGTGTTGCGCCTCAAAAACGGTTAGCCACTCGGGCTCGCGATGCAACAATAGACGGTAGCAATCAGGGTGATCATACGGAGTAACAAAATCTACGTCGTTCCGCTCACGAAGAAAGTTCAACATGACGGGAAACTGGCCAGGGTGATATACGTAATCGTCTTCTGCGAAATAAACAAAATCTGCCTCGTCCTGTGAAAGCAGTATGTCTATTTGTCTGCCAAATGTCGCTTGATTGCCGACTCCAGCCAAATCGATAAAAACCAAATCCTCCCGCGCAAAGTACCGTTCAAAAAGCTCGCGATATGCTTCGGGACACCCATCAAGAATCGCCCATATCCTCACTCGCAGCGGCCCCAGGGAGTTTCGAAACGATCGCAGGCAGGCCTCTGCTAGGCGTAACTTGTCGTCCCCGAGCGGCAACCTTAAGGCGGGCCGCGAGACCCTCGGATAAACTCGATAGGCAACTGCGAGATCGTACGCAGTCCTCTCTGCCTCACGTACCGCCTTTCTCCTCGAACCGTCCAGGTTTTGTTCTTCCACCAAGAGACCCACCTATTTCTTTGCCAGATACATTAATTGGAATCCGAATAGTCCAGGCGCCAAGAGCGCGAGGTATTGCCAGACGGGACGAATATGCCCGGTCATTCTTCCCCCAATGGCCGGATGAAAACGAAGGATTCTGAAACCCGAGTCCTCAATCAGCTTTTTTGCAGTCTTTACAGTGAAAAAACGAACGTGCGTATGATCCAGAGTTCCCGTCGGTTCGTAGTCGAATCGGCCCAACAGAATCTTCAGTCGAGTGATCCAGTGCACGACGTTGGGCAAAGAGATCACAAGAGAACCATCAACGTCAAGCAGCTCTCCGATCTGACGCAGGACACTAGGAGGATCAAGTAGATGCTCCAATACGTCTCCTAGAACAATTACATCGAACGCTCCTTCCGGAAGCATCTTGATC
>Ga0207665_10002462_pt1 | contig 12494 bp, 10 predicted proteins | sample LARL112metaG_FD_184351 | JGI IMG/M metagenome (GOLD analysis project Ga0207665, IMG submission 184351) | Corn, switchgrass and miscanthus rhizosphere microbial communities from Kellogg Biological Station, Michigan, USA - LAR L11-2 metaG... | ecosystem: Host-associated > Plants > Roots >...
CGGGCGGCCGGGGCACAGGCCGGGGAACAGCTGCGCCGCCTGCGCGAGCGGGCCCGGTCGGCCGGGCCCGGCGAGGACGGGCGCATGCACCCGCTGCCGGCGGTCGAGGCGCTGCTGGCGGCGCTCCCGCCCGAAACAATGATCGTCGACGAGGGCGTCACCAGCGACCCGTACATCCGGGCCTTCCACCGGGTGCGGGACCCGGGCCGGTTCCTCTACTCGCGCGGCGGCGGCCTCGGCTGGGGGCTTCCCGCCGCCCTGGGGGTCTCGCTCGGGCGGGACCACGAGCCGGTGGTGGCCGTGGTGGGAGACGGCTCCTTCCTGTACTCGCCGCAGGCGCTCTGGACGGCGGTCAGGGAAGGCCTCCCGGTCGTGGCCGTCGTCATGAACAACCGCGGCTACCTGATCCTGCGGCGGTTCCTGGCCGAGATGCGCGGGCCGTCCGGGCGGGACGCGCCGCGGGCCGGGCTCGACATCGCCGACCCCGGCGTCGATCTGGTGTCGGTCGCGCGGGGGTTCGGCGCCGACGCCGTCCGGGTGGACCGCGTGCCCGAGGTGGGGGACGCCGTCCGCGCGGCGCTGGCCACCGCCCGGCCCACCGTGATCGAGGCGCAGGTCACCGCGCCCGCGGTGGGCTGACCCGCAGTGGGCTGAACAGCGTGGCGGGAGATAATCGCGGGTGTAACCGGAGGAGGGCAGCACGAATGGATCCGCAGGAGCCGTTCATCCGCAGGCCGGAGGCCACCGCTCTGCTGGTGATCGACATGCAGAACGACTTCCTCGTGCCCGATGGGCCACTGCCGGCCGCGGGCGGAATGGCGCTGGTGCCGGTCATCGCCGGCCTGGCGCGGCGGGCCCGGCGGGCCGGCGCGCCCGTTATCTTCACCCAGGAAGCCCACCGGCCCGGGTACCAGGACTTCGGGATCGAGCGCTTCTTCGAGCCCATCCACTGTGTCGAGGGTGGCACCGGGATCGACATCGTGGACGGCCTCGCCCCGGCGCCGTCCGACCTGATCGTCGGGGCCAAGCGACGGTATGACGCATTCCTCGGCACCGAGCTTGACCTGCTGCTGCGGCTGCACGAGATCGAGAACCTGGTCGTGGTGGGCGTCGACACCGATGTGTGCGTCTCGGCCACCGTCCAGCACGCGCGGAACCTGGACTACCGGTGCCTGGTCCTGCGGGACGCGACGGCGGGGACAAGCGTGGAGCGGCACGAGGCGGCCCTGCTCTGCCTGGAGGTGGCGTTCGCGCGGATCGAGACGGTCGACAGCGCCTGCAAGCTCGTCGGCTGGGCCGAGGCCACCTGATCCCGGCCCGGCCCGCTCACGGCAGCGTCTGGAGCGTGTCGCCGGATATCTCGTCCATGCGCAGGATCTGCAGGGCAACGCCGATCCGCAGCGCCGCCGCCGCGTCGTCCGCGAACGCGCCCAGCATCCGCTCCAGCTTGGTCACCCGGTAGCGCATCGTGTTGTAGTGGTAGTGCAGGATGCGGGCCGACTCGGCCACGTTGAAGCGCGTGCTGGACAGCACCGCCAGCGACTTGAGCAGATCGGAGCGGGCGGGCTCGGGCAGCTCGAGCACGGGACCGAGCGTGTCCTGCACGAACGCCCGCAGCTCGGCCTGGCTCACGTTGCTGAGCAGCCGGTACAGGCCGAGCCCGGCGAAGTTGGTGACCGCGCCGCTGCCGCTGAGCCGCTGGCCCACCTGCAGCGCCACCCTCGCCTCCTCGTACAGCCGCGGGATGTCCAGCGGCCCGGCGGCGGCCTGGCTGACACCCACCGAGTAGGGCCGCCCGGTCGACGCCGTCATGTCCGCGTGCACCTTGCTGGCGATCGCCTCCGCCTGGGCCGCCCCGACCACGGCGACGAGCTCGGTGGCGAACCCGGCCACCGCCGCGCTGCGGTCCTTGTCCCGGATCGCCAGGGTCCACAGCTCGACCGCCCGCAGCCCGGATGCCTCCTGCTGGTCGGCCGGCTCGTCGCTGCGCTCGGCGCCGGACTGGCGGGCCACCAGCACGGCCAGCGGCCGCTGCAGGTCCCAGCCGAACCTGACGGCCCGCGCCAGCGCCTGGTCCGGGTCGGCCGCCGTGCCGGTGACCAGGTCGTGCAGCGCGTTCGACGCGAACTGCTGCTCGACCGCGAGCACGGCAAGATCACGGGTGATCTCCAGCGCGGCCACGAGCGCGGCCTGCTCGACCGCGAGGCCGGCCACCCCGGGCAGGCCCTGCGCCCCGCCCACCGCGAGCACGAACCCGTAGCTCATGTCACCGGCGCGGATGACCGCGGCCGCCCAGTGCGTCCCGGCCTCGTCGTCGGAGTGCACGCCCGCGGCCAGCCGGGCGGTGTCCACCAGGCCGCTGTCGTCGCGGAAGCCGCCGGCCGGGACGCCGGACCGGGTGGTGGCGGCCAGCGGGTAGCCGGTCGGGTCGCAGATGACCACGTCGGCGCCGGGCAGGACGTCGGCCAGTTCGTCCGACAGCCGGGCCAGCCCGCCGCCGGTCAGCGCGATGCCAAGGAACGCGTCGTGGATCTGCTGCCTTCTGGCCAGCGCGGCCGCCTGCCGGTTGACGATCGTCTCGAACGTCTGGCTCAGCACGTCATCGAGCGGCGACGTGGCGGGGATCACCACGATGGGGAAGCCGGCCCGGTCGGCCAGCTCCACCGCCGCCGGCGGGACCTCGGCCAGGTACTCGTCCAGCTTGACGCCCAGGCCCGCCAGGCCGTTGCCGGCCAGCTGCTCGATCAGCCGGCAGAACTCCTCGCTCTGGCGGGGCAGCGGGTACCCGGTGGTCAGCAGGAACTCGTCCTGCTTGGTCCACCGCACGATGTTCGGCACCGTCATCACGTTGAGCCGCCGGACCGGCCGGTCCAGCCCGTCGGCGCCGGCGATGATCCGCGCCCCGCGCATGGCGTCCTCGGCCAGCATCTCGCGGACGGTCGGCGCGTCGGCCGTGACCTGGCTGCCCCGCCGTCGGCGGCCGGGCAGCGAGACGACGTTCCCGCGCCCGCCGGATTCCCCATGCGGGGCGGACCGGCGGGTCACCGCCGGCCTGCCGGTGGCCGCGCCGCGGCCGCGCCGGATGGCCACCGGCTCAGCCCGGGTCGCTGGCCGGCAACGGCCCGGCGCACGGATCTTCGACCAGGCCGCGGGCCCAGGCCAGGTCCGCCGCGCTGGGCTCGGTGTCGGCGTCCACGTCGAGCAGCTGCATCGGGTTGTCGCTGATCATCTGGATCACCTGCTCCATCGGCACCCCCTTCTCGAAGATCGTCTGCGCGAAGATGCGCAGCGCCTCCGACGGCAGCGGATTGTGCCGCTGCCCGGTGTCGGAGACGAGCAGGCAGCGGGACGCCCCGATCCTCTCCACGCTCGCCGCGATCTTCTCTGGGGCGGCATACTGCCAGGCCGGCGAGACCGTGCAGTAGCCGAATTCCGGCATGGCGCCCAGCCGGGCGATCTCCTCCAGGGTGTCCAGGTCGAGGTTGGGCACCCGGAAGTAGGGGTGGGTGACGACGATCTTCTCCACGCCGACCGCACGGGCCTCGCGCACGAGCGCCACGATCTCCCTCGGGGCCAGGTGTGAGGTGCCGAGGATCGCGCCGTGCTGCGCGACCAGCTCCAGCACCTCCTTGACCTCGGGCCGGAGCTTCCCGTCCTTGTCCTCCACCCAGATCCCCTCGGCCTGGCTCCGGCCGCCCTGCTGCGAGTCGTAGCCGCCGGTGCCGCCGTGAATCTCGGCGTGATAGCCCGCGTCCACCGTGGGCATCCACACCTCCTTGCCGCCGAGCCGCAGCGACGCCTCGACGGCCGCCGGGTTGATGCCGCCCACGTAGTAGTTGAGGACGATCCCGCCGAACACGCGGATGCCGGGGATGACCCGCTGCACCAGGTAGGCGCGCGACACCGTGTTCTCGTGATGGCACTTGAGCAGGATCGCCTTCATGCCCGCGTCGCGGGCCGCCCGCACGATGTCGAAGTCGTCGGCCAGCCGGGGGAACAGGTCGGGATACGGGTGGCAGTGCAGGTCCACCGCACCAGCCACGTCGATGAGCGGCCCGTTGTACGTGCGCCTGGTCATGCTGTTCCCTCCCGCGGCCATGGTCAGAATCCGGTGATGACGGAGAATCCGAGCGTCTCGTAGGAGTCCATCGCGTCCAGTACCCCGCTGGCCTGCTCCAGCGGCAGCGTCTGGCCGACGATCCGGGCCGGCTGCAGTACCCCGGTCTCCACCAGCCCGAGCAGCCGTGGGTAGTCCACGTGCGGGTTCCCCACGCTCCCGGCGATCTCGATCTCGGCCTCGATGATGTGGTCGAGCGGGATGCCCACGTAGCCGCGCTCCGCCTGGCTGGTCAGGCCGACCTGCACCAGCCGGCCGCCCTTGCACAGCGACAGCACCGCCGCCTCGACCAGCGTTGCCACGCCGATCCCGCCGATCGCCAGGTCGGCGCCGCCGCCGGTGAGCTCCTTGATGGCCGCGGCGACATCGGCCGTCCTTGCATTGACCGCGTGCAGAGCGCCCTCGGCCTTGGCCTTCTCCAGCTTGGCCTCATCCAGGTCGACCGCGATGACCCGGCCGCCGAGCGCCGCGGCGATCTGCACGGCCGACAGGCCGATGCCGCCCGCGCCGTGTACCGCGACCCACTGGCCGGCGGCCAGCCGGCCCTGCCTGGTCACGGCGTGGAACGCCGTCATGTAGCGGCAGCCGATCGCCGCCGCGGACAGCGCGTCGATGCTGTCCGGCAGCTTGATGCAGTTGAAGTCCGCGTTGCGGATGGCGGCATATTGGGCGTAGCCGCCATCGTGGGTGAGGCCGAGGAACTGCATGTCGTCGCAGAGGTTGGAGCGGCCGATCATGCAGTAGCCGCACCGCCCGCAGGACTCGTGGAACGGGGTCGTCACCCGGTCCCCGGGCCGGACGCGGGACACCCCGGCGCCGACCGCCACCACCGTTCCGCCCAGCTCGTGCCCCATCACCAGCGGCAGCGTCGGGACCAGGCCCACCCAGTCCCAGTCACCGTTCCACACGTGCCAGTCGGTCCGGCAGATGCCCTCGGCCTCGACCTCGACGACCGCCTCGCCCGCTCCCGGCGCCGGATCGGGGAGGTCGGCCAGCTCCAGCGGCCGGCGCCGCTCGACCAGCCTGGCCGCCTTCATGCCCGGGCCTGCTCAGCTGCCATCGGTGACTCCTCACGGGCGTGCTGGACGTGCGTGACGCGGGGGCGTGTCCCGCTCCAGGACATAGCGCGTGGTCTCACACTAAAGGTGGGCGTCCCGGGCGCGGTATGTCAAAGTTTGCCGTATGGCGGCCGGATTTCCTGGCAGCCGCTGCCGAACTGGCGCTCACGTGTCGCGCGCGTCGATCAGCGCGAGCACCCGCTCGGGGGTCATCGGCAGCTGGGCCGGGCGGACGCCGATCGCGTCCTGGATGGCGCTGGCGATGGTGGCGGCCACGTTCCCGATCGGCGGCTCGCCGATCCCGCGCGCCCCGAGCGGGCCCTTGCCCTCACCGCTCTCGACGATGTCGACGAGCACGTCGGGGAAGTCCTGCGCGTTCGGGATCAGATAGTTGGCGAACAGGACCGCCTGCGCGTAACCGTCCTGGATGTCCATGTCCTCGGTGAGCGCGTAGCCGAGACCCTGCATGGCGCCGCCCTGGATCTGGCCTTCCACCCGCATCGGGTTGATCGCCCGGCCCACGTCGTGGCAGGCCGCGTACCGCAGCACCCTGACCTGCCCGGTCTCGGTGTCGACCTCCACGTCGGCCGCGTGCGTGCCGTAGGTGTAGTCGGGGAACGTGTCGCCCTGCCCGGTGCGCGGGTCGAACGAGCCCGCCTCCCCCCGCCAGGTGGACAGGTGCGCCGTGCTGATCGACCGCTGCTCGCAGGCGGTTGCCAGTTCCGCCAGCGTCACGCTCACGCCGCCGCCGCCCCCGCCGTTACCGTCCCCGCCGCCACCATCTCCGCCGCCCGCCGTGCCCGCTGCCCCGGCCGGCCAGACCCGGCCGGTGGCGAACTCGAGCCCGTCCGGTGGCACGCCGAGCAGGTCGGCCGCGACCGGCGCCATCCGGTCGCGCAGCTCGCGGGCCGCCTGCAGCACCGCGTTCCCGGACATGTACAGCTGGCGGGTGGCGAACGTGCCGCCGGCCGGCGGGTTGAGCGCGCTGTCGCCGATGTAGATGCTGATGTCGTCCAGGGGCGCGCCGAGCACCTCGGCCGCGATCTGGCACAGGCTGGCCGCCTGCCCGGCGCCGAGGTCGGTGACGCCGCAGCGGATCAGCAGCGTGCCGTCCGCCTGCAGGCTCAGCCAGGCCGCCGCCTTGTCCCGGAACCAGATGGCCCGGCCGTAGGGATGCCGGTTGCAGCCGATGCCGCGGCCGGTCACCTTGCCCGGCCCGGACGGCGCGGGCGGCTCGCCGAGCAGCGCGACCGCCCGGCGCATGGTCTGGCCAACCTCGACGCAGGTGCCGAGCGGCTCCCCGCTCGGCAGCAGGTCGCCCTTGGCCAGGAAGTTGCGCTCGCGCAGCTCGGTCCGGGACATGCCGAGGCGCGCGGCCAGCTCGTCCATCTGCGACTCGTAGCCGAGCACGATCTGCATGGCGCCGAACCCGCGGAACGCGCTGGAGGGCACGTTGTTGGTGAACACCGCGCTGGAGGTGATGCTCGCGTTCGGCACCCGGTAGGGCCCGGACGCGCAGGCGGCCGCGGCGAACAGCACCCGGGGCGACAGGTTGGGGTAGGCGCCGGCGTCGCCGAGGATCTCGACCTGCTGCGCGGTGAGCGTGCCGTCGCCGCTCGCCCCGGTCCGGTAGCGCATGATGAACGGGTGCCGCTTGGTGCTGCCGACCAGCGACTCCTGCCGGTCCCAGATCATCCGCACCGGACGCCGGGTGTGCCAGACCAGCAGCGCCAGGTACGGCTCGACCGTCATGTCCTCCTTGCCGCCGAAGCCGCCGCCCATGTACGCGGCGATCACCCTGACCTTGCTCTGCGGCACCTGCAGGATCCGCGCGATCGTGGCCGCGTGCTCGATGACCTGGGTGGAGACGCGGAGCGTTAGCACGCCGTTCTCCACCCAGCCCACCCCGGCCTCGGGCTCGAGGTAGGCGTGCTCGACGTGCTGGCTCCGGTACTCGCCCTCCACCACCACGTCGGCGGCGGCCAGCGCCGAGGCGGCGTCGCCGCACCGGATCTGCCAGCTCACCAGCGTGTTGCCGACCTCGTGCACCTGCGGCGCCCCGTCGGCGCGGGCCGACTCGACGTCGAACACGCCGGGCAGCTCCTCGTAGTCGACGGAGACCAGCTCGGCCGCCTCGGCCGCGATCTGCTGGGTCACGGCGGCGACGACGGCCACCGGCTCGCCCAGGTACCTGACCCGGTCGGTGGCCAGCACCGGCATGCTCACCTCGAGCTCGGCCAGGCCACCGCTGGCCATCTCCACGATGCGGTTGCTCGGCACGTCGGCGGCGGTGAGCACGGCGACGACGCCGGGCAGCGCGCGGGCCGCGCTGGCGTCGATGCCGGTGATGCGGGCGCTGGGCAGCTGGCTGCGGACGATCTTGCCGTGCAGCATGCCGGGCAGCCGCCAGTCCGCCGCGTAGTGCAGCGCGCCCTTGACCTTGTCGACGAAGTCGTGGTGCGCGGGCGACTGCCCGACCACCCGGTACCGGCTGCCCGGCTGCCCGGTCAGCTGCTCCTCGGTCAGCTGCTGGCCGCCCGCGGGCTGCGGCGGGCCGACGGTCGTCATGACGGCACCCCATCCGGCGTGTCCGCGGCCTGGTCGGCGTACTCCTCGACGGCATCGAGGATCTTGGTGTAGCCGGTGCAGCGGCACAGGTTGCCGACCAGCGCGTACCTGATCTCCTCCCGGCTCGCCCGGCCGCGGCGCCGCACCAGGTCCAGCGCGGTGAGGACCATGCCGGGGGTGCAGAACCCGCACTGCGAGGCGCCGCGGCGCAGGAAGCATTCCTGCAGCGGGTGCAGGGTCTCACCCGGGCCCATCAGCCCGCGCAGCGTGGTGACCGGGCGGCCCGCCGCCTGCACCGCGAGGATCAGGCAGCCGTTCACCGGCTCGCCGTCCAGCAGCACGGTGCAGGTGCCGCAGACCCCCTCGCCGCAGCCGTAGCGGACGTCGGCCAGGCCGAGCTCGTCGTGCAGCACGTCGAGCAGCGTGTCCGACGGCAGCACCCAGACCTCGTGGTCGCCGCCGTTGACGCTCAGCACGAGCCGCCGGCGGTTCATGCCACCGCCCCCGTCGCGCGGGCGTAGGCCTCGCGGAGCGCGCGGGCGGTGAGCACCCGCACCAGCCGCCGCCGGTACTCCCCCGACGCGTGCACGTCGTCCACCGGGTCGAGGCCGCCGGCGATGAGGGCGGCGGCGGCGCCGGCCGCGTCGTCACCGGAGCCCCCGGCCCCAGTGCTGCCGGCCCCCGTGCTGCCAGGCCCAGTGCTGCCGGCCCCGGTGCCGCCGGCCAGCGTGGCGCCGGTCAGCCCGGTGAGCAGGTCCGGGCCGGCCAGCATTACCCGGTCGGCCACCCCGGCCAGCGCCACCCGGGCGGCGGCTATCGTGTCCGCCTCCTCGTCCAGCTCGACCAGGGCGGCCACGGCCACGATCGCGAAGTCGGAGGTGCGCCGCACCATCTCCTGGAAGGACCAGCCCTGCCGTGGCCGGCCGACCGGGATCAGCACGTCGGTGATGATCTCGGACTCGGCCAGCGCGGTGGTCCAGTAGCCGATGAACAGCTCGCTCGCGGGCAGGGTGCGGTCGCCGCCGGGGCCGCGCGCGATGACCCGCGCGCCGGTGGCCAGCGCGCAGCTGCCGATCTCCGACGTCGGGTCCGCGTGCGCCAGGCTGCCGCCGACCGTGCCGCGGTTACGCACGCGCACGTTGCCGACGTGCCGGACCGCCGCCGCCAGCAGCGGGCAGTGCCGGCGCACCAGGTCATGCTCGAGCAGAACGCGGTGCCGGGTGAGGGCGGGCAGGACGAGCATGCCGTCGGCGACGGACGGCTGCCGGTCGTCGGCCGCGTTGATGTCGATGAGCAGCTCGGGGTGGGCGAGCCGGAGGTTGAGCATCGGCATCAGGCTCTGCCCGCCGGCCAGGATCTTCGCCTCGTCGCCGCCGTCGGCCAGCAGGCGCACCGCCTCGTCGTAGCCGCCGGCGGCCACGTACTCGAAGGCCGGCGCCACCATCAGGCCGCCAGCGTCTGCAGCCGGGCGACGGCCGCCGCGAGCACCGCCTGGTTGCTGGTGACCACCGGCAGGCCGAGCCGCTCGGCGATGGCGGGCCGGGCGGCCATAGCGCCGAAGTTCGTGCACGAGGCGAAGACCAGCCCGATGCCGGACCCGGCGGCGAGCGGCCCGAGCGCGCGCTCGGCGAACGCGACGATCTCGTCGTGCCCGACCTCTGCGATCTCGAAGTTGTCGGTGATGCCGAGCCCGGTGATGGTGGCCACGTGCGCGCCGTCCGCCTCGATGCTGGCCTTGATCTTCTCGTTCAGCTCGTCAACGTACGGCGTGATCACGCCGATGCTGGTGGCGCCCGACGCCTGGATGGCGGCCCGTACCGCGCCGATGGTGGACACGACGGGCGCGCCGGCCAGCTCGCCGATCCGCTCGCACAGCTGGGTGTCGTAGTCGTTGCCGCGCAGCGCCCCGGCGCTGGTGCAGCCGAACACCACGACGTCGGGCCGCGCCGTGCCCAGGTCGCGGGCGGCGGGCAGCGCGAACTCGTCCAGCATCCGGTTCTCGCCCGCCGGGGTGGTGTCCTCCATGAACATCCGCGCCGTGTGCAGCGCGGTGCCCGGCGGCAGGTCACGGGCGAAGTCCACCTCCATCATCGTGTTGGAGGACGGGATCATCAGCCCGACCCGGGCGGGCCGCGCGCTCACGCCGGCGCCGCCGGGACCGGGTCGCCGGCGCCAGCTCGTTTGGTATCCGCCGTGCCGTCACCGTCCGCCAGCGGCGGGCCGTCGCGCAGCTCGCGGTAGATCGCGAGCTCATCCGCCGACGGGGGCACGAGCTCAGAGATGTCGTCGCCCACCAGCAGGTCGAACCCGGTCTGCTCGCGGACCTGGCCGACGGTCACGCCCGCCTGCAGCCCGCGCAGCCGCATCCGGCGGCTGCCCGGCTCGAAGTCGAGCAGCGCCAGGTCGGTGACCACGGCGCCGAGCCGGCCGCCGACGAGCCCGGCGCGGGCCCGGCTGTCCCCGCCGGACAGGTAGCCGGGGCTGGTGATGAAATCGACCCGCTCCACGAACCGCCGCGGCTCGTGCTGGGTGACGATCAGCACCTCGTTGCAGAGCGAGATGATGTCGTTCGCGCCGCCGCTGCCGGGCAGCCGGACCCGCGGCCGCTCCATGCTGCCGATCACGCTGGTGTTGATGTTGCCGTACATGTCGACCTGGGCGGCGCCGAGGAAGCCGTAGTCGAAGAAGCCGCGCTGCGCGTACAGGAAGACGTCGGTGATGTCGGTGAGCATCTGCGCCCCGTACGCCGCCCGCATCTCGTTGGTCGAGATCGGCAGCTTGCCCGGCAGCAGCGTGGTCCCGATGATGCCGCCCTCCAGGACGATCGTCAGGTGCGGCGCCTGCCGGTGCCGGGCGACGGCGGAGGCGAGCAGCGGCATGCCGACCCCGGCGAAGACCACCTTGTGGTCGGCCAGCAGCCGGCTGGCGGTGACCGCCATCAGCTCCTCGGCCGTCACGTCGCTCATCGGGCCACCCCCGCGGCGGTCATCGCCCCATCAGCTCCCCCGCGTCCGCCGCCAGCGCGGCCAGCCGCTCCGGCCCGGCCGCCGCGATGAACCCGGCGAAGCCGGCGTGGCCGTCGACGTTCTTTTCGACATAACGCAGGGCCCCGGCCGGCCCTTGTTCCTTCGTGGCGGCGGCATAGGCGGTGAAATGCTCGAAGTCGGGCCCGTAGAGGCCGTAACACTCGTGCGGGTATGAGCCGTGCGGCGCCGCCACGACCGCGTCGACGGCAAAATGCGGCAGCATCGTCTGGGCCGGGCTGGCGGCGATCTCCTCCGGGCTGACGATCCGCTCCGCGCTGACGATCACCATGCGGGCGGCCTTGGCCATGTCGGCGTCCATGTGCCGGTACCCGTCTACCTGCACGTTGCCGAACATGTCGGCCCGGTGGGCATGAATGAGCGCCACGTCAGGGTTGAGCGCCGGCACCGCGGCCAGTTGTTCCCCCGTGTACGGGCAGTCCACGGTCTGCAGGCCGAGCGTGCCGGCCAGGTCGGAGCCGAGCATGGTCAGGCTGGGCAGGAACGGCACGCCCATCGCCCCGGCCTTGTAGCGCAGGCCCATGGCCAGGTGGCTCCACTCGTCGTAGCGGGCCTCGCCGCGCTCGACGTAATGCCGGAAGACCGGGGCCAGCCCCCAGGGCAGGCCGATCCCGACCCAGCTGGTGACGATCCGGTCGAGCGCGCCGGTCGCCAGGAACAGCTCGGTCTCGTAGCAGGCCAGCGGCCGGGACACCGTCAGGTGCCGCCGCCGCTGCCGCAGCAGCGCGAACACCAGCGCCATCGGCGTCCGCGAGTACAGCGTCCCGCCGATCGCCACGTGGTCGCCGTCGCGGATCAGCGCCGTTGCGTCCTCGGCCGTCATCCGCTTGTCAACCACCGGCCGCCCGGCGGCCTCCCGCTCGGCCCGCGCCGTCATGACCGTTACCGGCTCCATCAGGCGACCCCCGCGCGGATCCCGCTGAGCAGCGGCAGCACCTCGGTGGCCAGCCGGTGCACCTGCTCGGTCTCGTAGTTGTACGGGCAGAACACCAGGTGCCGGACGCCGGCGTCGGCGAGGGCGGCGATCTGCTCGGCGCACTGCTCCGGGGTGCCGCGGACCGCGGACTGCGGCGTCGCCTCGCTCCAGGCCGGCACGTCGAAGTACTCGCTTACATACTCACCCGCCCGGCGGGTGGCCTCCTCATAGGAGGAGCCGATGCACAGCGGCACCTGCGCGACCACGTTGAGCTGGGCTGGGTCGCGCCCGGCCTCCTCCGCGTAGCCGCGGATCGCCGACCAGGCCCGGGCGATGGACCCGGCGGTGTAGAAATACGTCACCCAGCCGTCGGAGCGGGTGGCCACGCGGCGCAGCACCCGGTCCACGTACCCGCCGATGAGCAGCTGCGGCCGGGGCCGCGGGAGCGGGAGCATCCGCACGTGCGTGAGCACCCGGCCGTCCCATTCGCCGGTCACGTCGTCGTCGGCCCACAGCCGGAGCATCAGGTCCAGGTTGCGCTCGAAGATCTGGCCCCGCTGGCGGAACGGCACCGCGGTGGCGTCGAACTCCCGCTCGTACCAGCCCGACGCGACGCCGAGCATGAGCCGCCCGCCGCTGGCGAGCTGGAGCGTCGCCGCCGTCTTGGCCACGATGGCCGGTTCCCGGATCGGCAGCACGAGAACGCCCGTGCCCAGCATGATCCGGCTGGTCCGCGCGGCCACCCAGCTCAGCGTGGTCAGCGCCTCCAGGAACGGGAACGGGCGCCGGGC
>Ga0207665_10002464_pt1 | contig 12479 bp, 16 predicted proteins | sample LARL112metaG_FD_184351 | JGI IMG/M metagenome (GOLD analysis project Ga0207665, IMG submission 184351) | Corn, switchgrass and miscanthus rhizosphere microbial communities from Kellogg Biological Station, Michigan, USA - LAR L11-2 metaG... | ecosystem: Host-associated > Plants > Roots >...
AACAGGTCAGCCGCCATGCCGGCGCAGTCGCCGACGTTATCGCCCACGTTATCGGCAATGGTCGCCGGGTTGCGCGGATCGTCTTCCGGAATGCCGGCTTCAACCTTTCCAACCAGATCGCCGCCAACGTCGGCGCCCTTGGTGAAGATGCCGCCGCCGAGACGGGCGAAGATCGAGATCAACGACGCGCCAAAGCCAAGCGCCACGATGGCGTCGATAACCGTGCGATCATTCGGCGCCTTGTGCAGGGTGCCGGTGAGAAAGCCGAAATAGAGCGTAACGCCAAGCAAAGCGAGGCCAGCAACCAGCATGCCGGTGATGGCGCCCGACTTGAAGGCGAGTTCGAGCCCGCCGGCCAGCGACTTGGTGGCGGCCTGTGCGACCCGCACGTTGGCACGCACCGAGACGTTCATCCCGATGAAGCCGGTTGCACCGGACAGGATCGCGCCAATCGCAAAACCGACTGCCACGAGCCAGCCAAGCGTGAATCCGATGATCACGAGGATCACCACGCCGACGACGCTGATGGTGGCGTATTGCCGCTTGAGATAGGCCTGCGCGCCCTCGCGCACGGCCTCGGAAATCTCCTGCATCCTCTTGCTGCCGGGATCGGCGCTCAGCACCGATTGGGTCGCCCAGATGCCATATAAAATTGCGAGCACCCCGCAGCCGACGATCAACCACAAAGTAGACATGGTGGCCATTTTCCCCGATTTGATTGGTGCTGGCGGGACGAACGCTCCCGCCGGCGCCAGGAGCGTCGAGGATGGCCGCTTTAAGGGCGCTTCACCCCGACCGGAAAGCGCGCGGATATAGCCAAAAAGATGCCAGTTGCGCAACGCGGAAAATGGGGTCGGCGCAGGTATTCTTTGCCGCGCGTTTTGGTCGGCCCTATTTTTCCTTGGCCAGAGCCGCTTCGAACTTTGTCTTCTCCTCGGAAAGCCAGCGACGATAGCCCTGTGGATCGACCCAGCCCTGGACACCGTCTTTATCGGCGCGCGCCAGTTTCTCCGCAAAACCGGGGACCTGCGTATGAGCGGGCAGCCAGATATCCGGTTTCATTGATTCGAGCATGCGGAATGTCCGCCGGAAGTCATCGACAATTCCCGGATACGAGGGACGAACGGCCAGTCGATACAAGGGATTGACGCTCGTACAGCAGGGAAACACCACGTTGTATGAACGGCCATCGTCTTCGATCGTCGTGACCCAGGTCGTCGCGCCGCGCGTATGGCCGGCACCGAGCAAGGCGGTCATCTTGATGTCGCCCAGCGTCAGGACGTCCCAATCCTTCAGCACGCGCTCGGCGGTGACCTCCGGAAAGTAGAATGGCGGGCGCGTTCCATAGACAGGATCGATCTTTCCGCCGGATTTAAGCTGATCGAAATCGCGATCCATCACCACGGCCGATCCACCGGACAGGTGCACGAAATACGCCATGGTGCCGGCGTGATCGATATGGGCGTGGGTGATCAGCAGGAACTTGATGTCGCGCGGATCAAAGCCAAGCTTGTGGATCGAATCCTCGATCGCTTCGGCGGAGTCGGGCATGCCCCCATCGAGAAGGACGTGTCCGGCCGGCGTCGTGATCAGATAGGCGGCGAGCCCTTTGGTGCCGACATAATATAGGGGCCCCACGATCCTGAACGGCTCCGCCGGCTCGAGCCAGGTTTTCAGATAAGCGCCCAATGCGGGCGGCACGGGCTGCTGTCCGGAAAGCGCACTGCCAATGTCTGCGAGCGGCGGCGGAAGCGGCTCCTGTGCGACCGCCGCGCCGGCGAGAATTGCCTGAAGAAGGACAAGAATGAACCGCATCAATGCGCCCGGGCGCCGAAGATGCAGGGGACGCCGGGCTTTTGCAACGAGGCGCCGGCACCCAGAGAAGATCACCAGCGGTGCAGCGTGTCGACGATCGCCATGATCGTTCCGAGGATGGCCACAACTTGCGACAGGATTTTCAGCGCGGCGCCAAAGCGCTGACGCCATGGGTTCGTGCGCACCGGGTCGCGGCGCGTTTCCTTGTCGTGCATTTCCGAACTGTTTGATTTTTTTCTGTGCCAATAGCGCATTGCTTCATGCCTCCTGCGCCATTCTTTTCCATATTGCGCGCCTTGACAATATTCCTATAGGATAATATCCCTATGGTTGTCCGCTCCCATGAGGGACGCGAACCGGTTGCGCCGGCTCGTGTGGAACGGACCGGCGCCCGCGCCCGTGGCAAGCAAGCCACGCACCCGGGCGGCGTCGGGGCTCCGCCCGGCGGCCAATACGGGCTGCCTGCCAGGAGCGTGGCTATCGGGTGCGGAACGTTCGCCGGACCTTCGTCGGAAACGACGAAGGGCAAGGCGAATACGACCGCCTCCGCAAAGCGCGGCCCGACGCCGAAGGAGAACGCCGCAACGGCGCGCCGGGAGGCGCCACGTCTTCGCAAGGAGGCGTGCACATACGGATCAGTTGCGCCGCCTGGCGCGCCGTCCCCTCTCTTCCCGACGAAGAGAGAAACGAAACAAACCTCGGGCGCAGGACGCGCCGCGAGAACGAAGGAGGCTGCACGCAATGATGAATGAAAGCGAAACCGAAGCCGAGATGATCGAACGCGAGATCGCGTCGCTTTCGCCAGAGGACAAGGAGCGGGCTCGCATCGGCATCGTGCGCTGGCGCGCGGACTTACTGCACTTCCCGCACCTCTGCCCCAAAGGCAGTTGCCGGCGGACACGCAAATGCTCGGGCAATCCGGACATCTGCATGAATTTGCTGGCGCCGTTCGTGCCCGAGGCGGTGCACGAGGCCGTCGCGATCATCTTCGACGCCGACGACCGCCTCACCTACGACGAGGTTCGAGCCAAGGCGCCGCTCGAAATGCAGGCGTACGAAGAGTGGCTGGGAAAGATCCGTGACTCGAAAGAGGCCACGGCTCCGTTTCTGCGGCGCAAGTCACGTGGCGCGGGCTCGCAATCTCATGAGCAGTGATGGTGACCTGCGGCAATCGCTTTCACGCCGGGACGACGCTAGAATGTCTGACATTCAGGGTTTCCCGACAGGATGCGAGGAGAATGATCATGAGAACACCTGCCATTGCGGCGCTGGCATTTGCCGTGCTGCCAATGTTGGCGCTGGCGGACGATCACGTTGTCGTTCAGCCCGGCGCACTGAAATGGACACCTGCCCCCGCCGGATTGCCGGAAGGCGCGCAAATCTCCGTTCTCAGCGGCAATCCGGGAGCCGACAGTCCTTATGTTGTCCGGGCAAAGCTGCCGTCGGGCTACAAGATCCCTCCGCACACGCATCCGACGGCCGAGAATGTGACAGTGCTGTCCGGCGCATTTCACGTCGGGATGGGCGACAAGTTCGACATGAAGAAAGGCGAGACGCTGCGCGTTGGTGGCTACTTCCGCGCCGAGAAGGACATGCAGCACTACGCATGGACCTCGGCGCCGACCGTGATCCAGATCCACGGCAGAGGTCCGCTCGTCATCACCTACGTCAATCCGGCCGACGATCCGCGCAACAACAAGACCTCGGAGAAGAAGTAGGCGGCATAGCCGCCGTCATGGCCGGGCTTGTCCCGGCCGAGGTCCTCTCCATTGTCATGCCCGCACTTGTTGCGGGCATCCACGTCTTACGGCGTTGCGTGAGGAAAGACGTGGATGGCCGGAACAAGTCCGGCCATGACGGTGTTGAAGCGCCCGCGTTAACGAAATCGTTCTCAGCGGCGACTAATATACGCGGCGATGGAATCGCAGCCGCGCTTCAAGTTCACGCGCATGTTCTGGATCGGGATCGGCCTGCTCGTTCTCGGCACGGGTCCCCTGCTCGCAATCATCCTCGCGGCTTCGCTCGGACTTTTAAGCGACCCCAATCCCAATCCGATCGGACCCGGCCTGCTCGCGTTTTTCACGTTCTGGCCGGCCGTGATCCTGACCGTCTGGGGACTGGTCGCCTCGATCGCGCGCTACCGCCGCGCGCAATCGCAATCCTGATATCAGGCGGCCTGCGCACTAAGCTCCTTGTCCTTCGCTTCGGCACGTTGCGCCGCCGGACGCGCCGCAACGCGTGCAATGTAGTCAGTGAATTCCTTTCGCTCGGGGATCATCTTGAAGATCGTGCCCCAACGGATATTGGAGCCGATCAGCACATCGGCAGCGGTGAACTGATCGCCCATCAGCCAGGGACCTTTCTCGACCGCTTTCGCCAGTACGTTCATCGTGGTGTCGAAATCGCCGTAGCCGAGCATCGCGCGTCTTGCTTCTTCCTTGCGCGGAGCAGCGCGATCGATCACCGCAGGCTCGAGGCAGCCCGGCCCGAAGAACAGCCACTTCAGATAGACGCCGCGCTTTGGCGTGCCGACCGGAATGTTGAGTTTCTTTTCGGGAAATTCATCCGCGAGATAAGTGCAGATCGCCGCGAGCTCGGTGATCACCGTATCGCGGTGCTTGAGCGCGGGAACCTTGCCCATCGGATTGATGGCGAGATAGTCCGGCTTCATGTTGTCGCCAGCGCTCAGCCGCAGCAACTTGATATCGTAAGGCTGGCCGACTTCCTCGAGCATCCAGAGCGCGACCGAGGAACGCGAGGGCGAAGCGTGATAGAGCGTGAGATCGGGCATGAGGCACCTTGCAAAATTGGCGGCGGGAACCAACGTATTAAATCATGAATGTGCTGAGACCGTGACATGACAAATAACATTCGCGACAACACCGAGCGTCATCGCTTCGAACTCGATGCCGATGGTCACATTGCCTTCGCAAATTACAAGCGCGCTGACGGTGTGCTGACCATGCTCCACACCGAGGTTCCCAAGGAGCTCGAGGGGCGCGGCATCGGCTCGGCCCTGATCCGCGGCGTGCTCGATACCGCGCGCCGCGAGGGGCTGAAGGTCAATCCGCTGTGCCCCTTCGCCAAGGCCTACATCGAAAAGCACCCGGAATACGCCGACCTGCGCCAGTGACGTTTATCTACGTGTCCGGTACCGCGTCATTCCGGGGCGCGAGCGGAGCGAGCGAACCCGGAATCCAGACATGGACTCGGTGCGTCGTTCTGGATTCCAGGTTCCGGCCTGCGGCCGGCCCCGGAATGACCGGAGTAAAACACGCGCAAAACCGCCTTTTCCGCGCGCACCTAACCCAATCTTTACTCTTCGATAAGACATTGGCTCCTGTTGCGACAGGAGACGGCGTTGGATTTCTGGCCCGGCATTGCATTCATCTTCCGGCAGACCGGCAATCTGCTGCTCTCGATCGGCTCGCATTTTTCACTGACATCGCTCGCGGCTGCATTGCTGATCGCGACCGTCTTCTTCGTCTGGCAGCGCGTGCGGCGCGGCCGGCGCGTACGCGTTCGAACGATCCTGCGCGCGCTTTTTCCGAAACGCATTCTGCACAGCCGTTCCAACGAAGCCGACATCGGCTATCTGATCTTCAACGTGTTCGTTTACGGCGTGATGTTCGGCTGGGCCGTGCTGTCCTACCAGTTCATCTCCAACGGCATCATTTCCGGATTGGTGACGCTGTTCGGTCCCGTTTCACCGTCGACGCTGCCGGCCTACGCGACGCGATCGGTCATCACCGTGATGCTCTTTCTCGCCTACGAGCTCGGCTACTGGTTCAATCACTGGCTCAGCCACAAGGTGCCGCTGCTGTGGGAATTCCACAAAGTGCACCACAACGCCGAAGTTTTGACCCCGCTCACGAATTTCCGCGTGCATCCGGTCTACACCTGGGTGTTCACCAACATCCTCGCGTTCTCGGCCGCAGTCGCCAACGGACTCGGCAACTACATGTTCGGCGAGACCGCCTATCAGTACGCGCTGTCGGACACGAACATCATCCTGGTGCTGTTCATTCACGCCTACGTACATCTGCAGCATTCGCACATGTGGATCGCGTTCCGCGGCGTGCTCGGGCGCATCTTCGTCAGTCCGGCGCATCATCAGGTACATCACTCGGCCGATCCGAAGCACTTCAACAAGAATTTCGGCTCCTGCCTGGCGTTGTGGGACTGGATGTTCGGCACGCTCTATGTGCCGGAGAAAACGCGCGAGCCCCTCACCTTCGGCTTTCCGGGCCAGCCGGATGCGCACACGCTGAAGGGAGAGTTGGTCGATCCGTTCATCAATGCGGCGGGTCACATCTGGCCGAAGCAGCCCGCCGACATGCCCGCCTTGCCGGTTGCGGAGCGCAAGCAAGCCTAGTTTATTGCGCTGATGCGCCGGCGCACCGTTACCGTCAACGACAAGATGCAGAAGGGTTATCGCTACGTCCTGAGCGCAGCGACCGGACGCAATTTCGATTCCGAATTCAAACCGCAGCTTTCCCCTACGCAGATGCTGCGGCTCGGCGTCTTCGGCGGCAAATACATGACCGACTGCCGCCGCGAGTTCCCGAAAAGCTGGTTCGCGCGCGCGAAGCTTTCGCCGCGCGGGGCCGACCCCGCGTGCAACTTCTTCGGTATCGATGCGAGCCAGCCGCTTTCGGAATGGAAGCGCAAGGGCTGGATCCATCCCGACGATCCGCGCGGCTGGTTCCAGTGGTACTGCCGCTATTACATGGGCCGGCGCCTACCGGACGAAGACCGCCGGCAGATCAAGCGGTGGAAGGCGATCCGGCGTCACGTACGGCAGGTGCAGAAAAATTGCGAGCCCGGCGATCTGCTCTGCCGGCGGCGGCAGCGTCAGGCGCTGCTGCATTGGGCTTACGACAGCCGCAAGATCTGACCGGCCTATTCGGCCGCCACCGCGGGGGCCCGCGTCGCGCGGGGTTTCCAGCGCGACATCACGGCATCGACCAAAGTGACCGCCAGCCCCGCCGCCAGGACCTGCCAGCCCGGCCTGATTCCGGCGTCGAAATCGAAAATCGTTGCCAAAACGCGCATCGGCGAAACGTGGAATGCAATCGCGATGCCGATGGCTTCACCGAGGAAGGTCGCAACCGACACAGCGATTGCGAGCAAGAACAGGCTCAGCGTCGACAATTCGCTGCTGCCTTGCCACCAGGCCAGCACGCGATAGGCGATCAGCCAGAGAAAAAGTCCCGCGGCGAAAGTCGGGACCGTCACGTCGGCTTTCGTCTGCTGGAAGTAGTGAATGAGCGCGAGCAGCGCGATCGCATAGATCGCCTGATGCAGACGCCGCCAGCGCATGCCGCCAAGCCTTCGCACCATGCCGTCGGTCGAGGTCGCCGCCAGCGCCGCAAGCCCGATCCACGCCACCGCGCCGACGATCAGATAAACGCGATGCGTAATTTCGTGGATGAATTTTTCGACACTGTAGCTTTGGTCGGCGAAGAACAACGCGAGATGCCCGGCGATGTAACAGAATGTGCCGACGCCGAGCATTCGACGCACGTCAATCAGATTTCCATAGCGGAAGATGCGGCGGAACGGCGTCACCGCAAGCGTCACGCCGAGGAATACCAACGCCCAGAATCCGGCGCGATGAATCAATTCGTTGAGCGGGCGCGCGCCGTGCGCGATCTGACTCGACTCTGCGACGGCCTTGGCGAGCGGCAGCAACAGAAGCAAGAGCGCCGCAACGCGCAATGCAGATATGCGGCCGCGCCGGTCGCGCCACAATTGCCATGCCGGCGTTACCGGTGTCGCCATAAAGCCTCACTTCCGATCAAACGACGCCGCGAAGTTGCCGCATCGCACAATTTACCAATCGGATATGTACTTCCGTGCTAGCATTTTCAGGTTGGCTTGATTCGTCGCAATCAATCAAAAACTTGCGTACCAACACGTCGCCGCCTTGGAAGAAACATCAGCGGCCAATATTTACGGGAGACGGAGGAGCAGTCCAAGGACGCCACAGTAACGCAGCGCCGGGGGATTTACATGGAGGCCACCGATGTCGCGAACTCTGGTCCGCTCAGTGCTTCTATCTGCACTTCTCTTCGCTTCGTCCGCGTTTGCACATGATAGCTGGGTCAATCGCGGCGCCTTCAAGAATGGCGCCGGCGAATGGTGCTGCGGCGACTACGATTGCAAGAGCTACACCCGCATTTCGTCGACGGCGAGCGGCTGGATGATTGACGGCGAGCTCGTTCCCTACGATGAAGCCATGCCGGTCGCACCGCCCGATGGTCAGGTCACCGTATGCCGGCGACCCGACGGATCACGGCGCTGTGTATTCGGTCTGAAGCCGGGAACGTAGGAGATTTGCGCTTTGGCATGACGACGCGCCGCTTCCGGCGCAGGGGTGGCTTTGTTCAGATGCGCGGCAGCGGACGGCCGCCGGATTGCTTCGACGGAACCTTCACCCAGGCCTCCCCGTCGAGTACCACCTCGTCACCGACCGAACATTTGCACGTCAAACGCGCGCGAAATTTTTCCGGCAACAATTCCGCGACTGCGACGCTGACATCGACGGTGTCGCCGATCTTGACGGGCGCGCGAAAATTCAAGGTCTGCGAAATATAGACTGCGCCTGGTCCGGGCAATCGCGTGCCGAGAACCGCGGAAATGAGGCTTGCCGTATAAAGCCCATGCGCGATACGCGTTCCGAACGGCGTCTTCGCGGCGAAATGTTCTGACAAATGGATCGGATTGCGGTCGCCGGTCACTTCGGCAAAACCGACGACATCAGACGCATCGATGACCTTGCTCAACATCTCGGTCATGCCGAGCGAGAGGTCTTCGAAATAGAGCATCTGGAGCGGCAGCATTTTTCAGCCCTGCGAATTGTCGGTGGCCGGCTTGCAACATAGCCACCACAACAATCCGATTAGCACGACATTGATGATCGCAAAAACCGTCAATACGCCGATGGTTGTCTGCGCGCCCTTTGCCTCGAGCAGAAGCGCGCCGGCTGACGGCGCCAAAGCCTGAATGATCAGGCTCGGGAAAGCGAGTTTGCCCATTAAACGCGGATAACGAACCGGCCCGAACAAGGCGAGCGGCAAAGTTCCGCGGCCGACCCAGGAAATTCCATAGCCCGCGCCATAAAGCAGGATGACCAGGATCAAAGTTGGAAACGCGCCGTATAGCAGCAGCAGACCGATGGCCATGAGCGAACAGGACGCAACCATGGTCCAGATCGGGTGATAGCGGTTGCCGAAAATGCGCTCCACAAGACGTGCGCCGACCTGCGCGGGTCCGAAGATGGTCCCGAGGCTGACAGCGGTTGAAAAATCCACGCCGCGTGCCTGCAGGAAGATCAGCAGATGCACGACCACGATCGAACCAATACCCGCTGCGACTGAAAGAACGACGGCGAGCAATCCGAAGATCAACGTTTCATTGTTTATGCGAGGCGTTTCGCCGGATGCAGCCGGTTTGGCCGCTCCGCTTTCCGTTTTGGGCGGCGCGCGGACCACGCTGACCTGCAACGGCAACATCACAAGCAGATGAATGGCCGCATAGATGAAACACGCGCTGCGCCATCCGAGATGTTCGATCATAAATGCGCTCAGCGGCCAGCAAATTGTGCCGGCAAAACCGCCAAACAACGTCAGGCTGGTGATCGGCCCGCGTGCTTCGCTGCCATACATGCGGCCAAGCGCGGCGAAGACCGCGTCATAGAGGCCCGTGCCCATTCCCAAACCAATGAGCACCCAGGCGAACAAATAGATCGGCAACGCATGCGACAAGCCAACCAGTGCGAGACCCGCGGCGTAGAACAGCGAACTGGCGAGCAATATCGGGCGCCCACCGCGTACATCGATGATGCGTCCGACCTGCGGCGAGATCAGGCCTGCGGTGAGCAGACCGATCGATGTTCCGCCGACGACAAAACCGAGCGACCAGCCGGTGTCCTTGACGATCGGTTCGGCAAACACGGCGGGGAAATAGAACGATGTTCCCCACGCCAGAATTTGCGCGATGCCCAGCGCCGTGATGACGACGCGGCGATCAAGCGGGCGCGCATCTGCAACCAAATGCGTGACCCCTTAGTTCGCGGGCTCCATGCCTTTGGCTTTGAACACGTTTGCCGCGGCGGGACCAGAAAACGTCTTGATCAGCGCCTGCGCTGCATCCTTGTTCTGGGCTGCAGCGCTGAGGCCGGCCGCGTAAGTCGTGGTGTTCTGGATTTCCTTAGGTAATGGCCCAACGAGCACAGCACCTTTTACCGGGACGATTTCGCTGATCTGGTGCACGCCAAGTTCGGCTTCGCCGCTCACGATGAGATCGGCGACATAGCCACCTTTCTTGAGCTTGGCCTTTGGCCGGACCTGATCGGCGATGCCAAGGCGCTCAAGCAGTTTGTCGACATATATTCCACTCGAGCCGCCGCTCGCTGGATCGATGTAGGCAACGGATTTGGCGGCTAGCAGCGCGTTCTTGAAGGCCTCGACCGTACCGATATCAGGCTTCGGCGCGCCTTCCTTCACCACAACACCGATCGAGACGGTCGCCAGATTGACCCGGCTGTTGGGGACGATTTTGCCGGAAGCGGCCAGGCCATCGACGATGGTTGGCGTGATGATAGCGACGTCGAAGGCTTCGCCCGATTCAATCCGTTTCTGCAGGCCGCCCGCGGTGTCGTTATCGACGATGACCTTGTTGCCCGTCTGCTTCTCGAAATCGGGCACCAGCGCGAGCACGACCTGCTTAAAGGCGCCGGCGGTCAGAACCTTGACGTCGGCCGCGGAACTCGACGTGAGAGCGGGCAGGCATAGAGCCGCGGCAAGGCAGACGCAGCCCAAGATATGCGATTTCATGGACGGTACTCCGTTAGATTTTCCGTCGGGAGGACCACAATTCGGCGCCAAAGAAGCATTTTCTACGAACTCTGCGGCCAGAAGTATCAGATTCTGCTTGAAACCCATCAAAGTTTGAATTTTTCCTTGCCGTATGCCCGTTTTAGTCATGCGTTTTTCGCTTAGCTGCAGCGCAACATTATCGGTTTTCATTCGCCAGAACATCCCTATTTTCCTTTCGAAATCAACGACCGGCTTGGGCCGGAACTTACGGAAAGAAGGACACTATGTTTGCCGCACTCGTTCGCTTCATCCAGGAGTGGAAGCGCTATAACCGCAGTTTGAACGAATTGTCGCGCCTGGGCGACCGTGAGCTTGCCGATATTGGCATCAGCCGCTCGGACATCCCCCGTGTTGCGTGGAACGCCTCCCAGCGCGGCTAATCCAAATCGCCAGCTATAAGGCATGACAACGCCCGCGAAGCCTCGCGGGCGTTTCGCTTTTAGGTCTCGCCCGGCCCCCGGTTGCAGCCCTCTACCCAGCGGCCTAGTTATCGTCGAATGGAAAAAGGGCGGTTGCAACCTGTACATGTTATCGGCGGCGGCCTTGCCGGGTCCGAAGCCGCCTGGCAGCTCGCGCAGGCCGGGGTGCCGGTCGTATTGCACGAAATGCGGCCTTTGCGGGGGACGCCGGTCCACAAAACCGATGGCTATGCCGAGCTCGTCTGCTCGAATTCGTTCCGCTCAGATGACTGCGAGCACAATGCAGTCGGCCTCCTGCATGAAGAAATGCGCCGGCTGGGCTCGCTCATCATGCGAGCCGGAGACGAAAATCAGGTGCCGGCAGGTGGCGCCCTCGCCGTCGATCGCGACGGATTTTCTGCTGCGGTGACGGCGGCGCTTGAATCACATCCACTGGTGACGCTCGAGCGTGGAGAAGTCATCCCGCTCGACGAGTGGGACAGCGTGATCGTAGCCACAGGCCCCCTCACGTCGCCCGACCTTGCCTCCGCGATTGCCGGCCTGACGGGCCAGCAGCAGCTCGCGTTTTTCGACGCCATCGCGCCAATTGTCCATCGCGACAGCATCGATCTCGGTCAGGGCTGGTTCCAGTCCCGCTACGACAAATCCGGCCCGGGCGGCTCGGGCGCCGACTACATCAACTGCCCGCTGCCACGTGAGCAGTATCACGCCTTCGTTGCGGCGCTGCTCGCCGGCGACAAGACGAGCTTCCATGAATGGGAGACGAATACACCCTACTTCGATGGCTGCCTGCCAATCGAAATCATGGCGGAACGCGGCATTGAGACTCTGCGTCATGGCCCGATGAAACCATTCGGGCTCACCAATCCGCACCAGCCGGACAACAAGCCCTACGCCGTGGTGCAGCTGCGCCAAGACAACAAACTCGGCACGCTGTTCAATATGGTTGGCTTCCAGACCAAGCTGAAACACGCCGAACAGGTGCGCATCTTCCGCACCATTCCAGGTTTGGAAAACGCGGAATTCGCGCGGCTGGGCGGTCTTCACCGCAATACATTCCTCAATTCGCCGGTTCTGCTCGACGAGGTATTACGACTCAAGGCGAACAAGCGCTGGCGGTTCGCCGGCCAGATTACCGGATGCGAGGGTTACGTCGAGTCGGCCGCTGTCGGCTTGCTTGCCGGACGCTTTGCCGCTGCGGAACGGCGCGGCGACCCCGTGTCCTTGCCACCGCCGACGACGGCGCACGGCGCACTGCTCGTCCACATTACCGGCGGTCATATCGAGACGATCGATGCGGGCCCTTCATCGTTCCAGCCGATGAACGTCAACTTCGGTTTGTTTCCACCGTTAAAAGAGGTTC
>Ga0207665_10002468_pt1 | contig 12472 bp, 9 predicted proteins | sample LARL112metaG_FD_184351 | JGI IMG/M metagenome (GOLD analysis project Ga0207665, IMG submission 184351) | Corn, switchgrass and miscanthus rhizosphere microbial communities from Kellogg Biological Station, Michigan, USA - LAR L11-2 metaG... | ecosystem: Host-associated > Plants > Roots >...
AGTGATCGAGCGAGGCGATCCCGGTGCCGCAGACGAGAACGCGGCGCTGATTGCAGAGCACCTGGAAGCTGCGGAAGATCTGCGCGCTGCATATGCGTGGCATATGCGGGCCGGGACATGGTTGACCAACCGCGACATCGCTGCTGCGCAGGCAAGCTGGCGAAGAGCATGCCAGGTTGCCGATCGATTGCCTGAAGATGCACCGGATCGCACGGCGATGCGCATCGCCCCGCGCACACTGCTCAGTGGAAGTGCGTGGCGTGTCGGCGGCAGTGGCGCCGACACCGGCTTCGACGAACTGCGCGAGCTTTGCGAAGCGGCCGGCGACAAGCGCTCGCTGGCAGTAGGGATGTCTGGTCTTCTGATGGAGCTTTTCACGAACGCCCGCTACCGGGAGGCATCTCAACTTGCCTCCGAGCACACTCGGCTGCTCGAGGCGATCGACGACCCCGAGTTGACCGTTGGACTGTCCTTCGCGGCGCTTGCCACCAAGTTGCAGTGCTCAGAGAACGAGGAAGTTCTGCGATTGGCGCAGCGCGTCATAGATCTTGCCGACGGCGACGCTAGGCGAGGGAACCTGATCGTCGGATCACCGTTGTCGATAGCCCTCATCATGCGTGGCCAAGCCCGATGGTGGTCTGGTGTTCCAGCCGGGAAAGACGATGTACGCCAAGCCATCGCGATGGCCCGAACACTTGGCGGGATGACGCTGGCGGGTGTGGTCTTCTACGCCTACATCACCGCGATACCTTATGGGGTGGTGCGATCCGATGCGACCGCCCTGCGCGAAACCGCCGAGGCGCTTGCGGCCGCACACGAGTCCGGCGACGACCTCGCGCTGATCATGGCAGAAAACGTACGAGGCATCGCGCTCCTGTATCAGGATGGTCCCGAGCGTGATGCCGGCGTTGACCTTCTGGCGAAGGTCCGCGGCGACACTCTGCGCGAGCGTTTCAGTCATCCGGTATTGCCGTTTATCGACGTTGAGCTCGCAAGGCAGAAAGCCAGGTCCGGAGATCTCGACGGTGCCATCGAACTTTCCCGGCCGTATGCAGTCGCGGAACTCGGCGCGGGTGCGATCGCGTACTTCGGGCTGGCCGTGATGGTGCTGGTGGAGTCGCTGCTACGGCGCGGCACTGATTCCGATCTGGTCGATGCGAAGACCGCGATTGCGCGGCTCGCCGCCGTATCCACCAGTTCGGGAGTTGTCGTATTCGATGTGGTCGTGCTGCGGTTGCGGGCGGTGCTCGCACATGCGCAGGGCGACGAGTCCACCTACCGGGAGTTGGTGGATCGATATCGGGCGATGGCGGAATCGTTCGGTTACGAGGGCCATATCGCGATGGCCGCCGCGATGTAGTAATCCCAGGTGATCGGCTATAAGAGTCAACGGCTACCTAGTACCTACACTTAGCCGAATGATTGGTAAACCCGATGCGACTCGGCCGCTGGCCGGGGTGCGGATCGTCGAGATCTCGAGTTTCGTCGCGGTGCCGTTGGCGGGGATGACGCTGGGCCAACTCGGGGCCGAGGTGATCCGCGTCGACCCGATCGGCGGTGCCGCCGACTACCGCCGGTGGCCGGTCACCGACGACGGCGAGAGCATCTATTGGGCGGGCCTGAACAAAGGCAAGCGCTCCGTGGCGGCCGACTTGCGCTCGCAGGAAGGCCAGGACCTGGTGCAGCGGCTGATCGCCGATAGCGGCGTATTGATCACGAATGTCGCAGGACGGCAATGGCATTCGTATGACACGCTCACTCGGTTGCGGCCCGACCTGATTCACGTCGAGGTGTCCGGCCGGGCTGACGGCGGCACCGGGGTGGATTACACCGTCAACGCGGGGATCGGATTTCCGATGGTGACGGGGCCCGCTGAGCTCGCCACTCCGGTCAATCATGTTCTGCCCGCGTGGGATGTCGCGTGCGGCCTCTACGCGGCGCTGGCTGTCGTCGCCGCGCTGCGGCACCGCGACGCGACCGGTCAGGGCCAGCGGATCGGCATTCCGCTGGAAAACGTGGCGCTGGCCACCGCGGGCAACCTCAGCTTCTTCACCGAGGTGATGGTGAACGGCACCGCGCGGCAGCGTATCGGCAACTCGGTGTACGGCCAGTACGGCCAGGACTTCACCAGCAGTGACGGGGTGTCGTTCATGATCGTCGCACTGACGGGACGGCACTTCCGCGGCCTGACCGAACTCACCGGGACGACGAAAGCCGTTGCAGCGCTTGCTGACACACTTGACGCAGACTTCACCGATGAGGGCGAGCGGTACCGCCACCGCGACGCGCTGTCCGGCTTGTTCATCGAGTGGTTCTCACAACACAGTGCCGACGAGATCACCGCGGCGCTTTCGGCCACCTCCGTGCTGTGGGACCGATACCGCACCTTCGCCGAAACGGCCTCCGACGACCGGGTGACCGCCAACCCGATGTTCACCCCGCTCGACCAGCCCAGGGTCGGGCAGTACCTGGCGCCGGGTCTGCCATTGGAGATTGACGGCGCGTACCCGCCCGCCGTCGCCGCACCGGCGCTCGGCGACGACACCGCCGGGGTGCTTGGCGAGTGGCTGGGGATGACTCCGGACGAAATCGACCGTCTCACGGATTCGGGTACCGTGGCATGAGCGCGCTGCTGAAGCTGCTCGACGTGGCGCCGGGCGCTGACGCCGATACATGGATCGGGCCCGCAAGCGGGCCAGCCGGAAAGCGTGCATACGGTGGGCAATTCGTCGCTCAGAGCCTGGCCGCCGCGCGCCACACCGTCGACGCCGACCGGCCGCCGACCAATTTGCACCTGCAGTTCCTGCGCGGTGGCGAAGCCGGCGACCCCGTCGAGTACACGGTGACGCGGGTGTTCGACGGCAGGACCGCTGCCGCGCGCCGCGTCGACTCGAGCCAGGACGGGCGCATGCTGACGACGGCCACGGTGTCGTTCGCCGCCGAGCTGCCCGGCCCCGAACACGGGCACCGGCCCGACATGCCTGGCGATCCCGACTCGCTGCCCCGCACGGGCCCTGCAGGGCCTGCGCCGTCGATGCCGTTGGACGAGATCGACATCAGGATCACCGACGACACCTCGACCGGCGAGTTCGTGCGGCGATTGTGGTGGCGGGCAACGGTTCCACTGCCCGACGATCCAGCGGCGCACACGTTGGTCGCGGCGTACGTCACCGACGTCTACATGATCGATCCCGCACTACAGGTGCACGGGCATTCGATGAAGGCCCGCACCCATCGCAGCGGCACCACCGATTCGTCGATCTGGTTCCACCGTCGCGTCCGGGCCGACGAATGGAACCTGCTGGAGTGCCGGTCGCCGGCCGCGGCGCGCGGGCGCGGGGTCGTCACCGCCAGTTGGATCCGCGCCGACGGTGCCATCGCGGCCACGATGACGCAAGAAGGACTCATCGCACAGCGCTAAGCGGCGAGAGTACGGGTTATGACGAAATAGGCCCGATTTGTGTCATATACCGTAGTCTCGGCGAGCGCTTTGGCCCACGAAGCCGCGATCGCAGCACCGATACCAGTTGGGTCAGCAGCACCCCGACGAACACGGATGCGACGACACCCAGCAGCGGATGGCCACCGAACAGCGGATAGACCTGGTAGTGGGTGAGGTAGATAAACAGCGACGCCTCCGCGACGACGCCTGCGACGACGGTGGCCGCGGGTGGGCAGCGCAGCGCTGGCAGCCAGATCAGCAGTGCAAACCCGGCCAACACCACCATTTCTCGTTCGGTGCGGTCGAAGTAGCCGTGCAGGCCGATGATCAGCACGACCGTCACCGCCGCGCGCTGCAGCGTGGTCGATGCCTTGGCTGCGGACCAGCCGACCGCGAAGAACCAGAACGCCAGCACCGTGAACCATGCGTCGTTGCCCAAATGCAGTCCAAGGATGTCGTACCGCAGCGCCAGTCCTGCGGTCAGGAACGCCAACGCCATGGTGAAGGGCCGGTGCCGTTCCACCCTGTCCATGACCGGCAGCCAACACAGCGCAACCAGCGCCACCAGAATCCACACCAGCACTTCGACGAACCACAGCCGACCGGCGGTCATGCTGTCGTGCGGGCCGAGGAACTTGTTGGCCAGCAACAGATTCGCGGGGGCATAGTCGTCGGTGATCATCAGTGCGATCGCGATCCACGCCACCGCCGGTCCCGCGATCCAGGCGATCGTGCTACGCAGGTGCCGCACCCGACATGTGCGGGGCACCGGCGTGAGGCAGAACCGGCCGAAGTTGTAGCCCGCAATGCCGAGCAGCACGTGCGCGCCGCCCCACAGTTCGTACAATCCGGCGTGTGATCCGACGATGAGCACGATCGCGACGGCGCGCAGGGCGACGCTGGTCTCCAGCGTCGCACCCCACCACGGCCACCACCCTCGCGCCGGCTTGGGCATGGCTTCCAGGTCCCGCAGCGGGAGCCGCTGCCAGTCTGCGGGCAGCCGGCCCAGCGCGCGTTCCAGCCGGACCGACATCGTCACGTAGGACAGCGAATTGCCGCCGAGGTCGACGAAGCTGGCGTCGGGATCGATGCCATCGGCGTCGATCTGCAGCACATCGGCGAACAGCTCACGCAGGCCAACCACGGTGGGCGCGCCGGTCGATGCACTTATCAGATCGCGCACGGCCTGGTAGTGCGCCTTGCCGGACGGCAGCATCGGCAATTCCTCGACCGAGATGGCATGAACGGCGCCGGCCGGGACGCCGGCAGCAGCTGCGGCGATCCGTTGAACCTCAGCCTCGTCGTGACCGGTAACCGCCACCGCGAGGCGGTCGTCGACGTCTGTGCAGAACGCCATCACACCGTGGTCACGCAGTGCCGCCTCGACGCCTTGGAGGTCGATCCGCAATCCGTACATCTTGACGAAACGGCTGCTGCGCCCGATCACTTCGTACAGTCCATCGGGGCCGCGGCGGGCGATGTCTCCGGTGTGCAAAGCGTCGACGGTCTTGCCGAGCGCGAGGTCGGCGGCACGGTGTGCGTATCCCATCATCACGTTTGGGCCGCGGTACACCAGCTCGCCGACACCCTCGCCATCCCATGCGTCGCGCGGTTCGATGGTGAACGTTCCACCTGCGACCGGTCTGCCGATCGCGGCCGGGTGCGACGAGGCGAGATGCGGTGGAAGATAGGCCATTCGGGCGGTGGCTTCCGTCGCCCCGTACATCACGTACAAGTCCCAGCCCTGCTGCCGGCCCAGCTCCGCGAACAGCTGCACGCGCTCGGGTGGCATCCGCCCGCCGGCCTGGGTGACGTAGCGCAGATGCGGTAGATCCAAGGCCTCTGGGCCGATGCGCTCGAGCATCTCAAAGGTGTAGGGCACGCCGGCGAACGCAGTGCCCCGATGCCGGCGGAACAGCTCCCAGAACTCGTCGTCGACGACCGAGTGATCGGTGAGGATCAAACCGGCACCGCGGAGCAGATGGCTGTGGATCACCGAAAGGCCATAGCAGTACGACATCGGCAGGGTGGTTGCTGCCCTGTCGGTTTCGCGGATGTCGAGGTATTCGGCGATAGCGGCGGTGTTGGTGGCCAGATTGCGGTGCGACAGCCGCACCAGCTTCGGTGAGCCGGTGCTGCCCGAGGTGGACAACAACAGGGCGAGGTCGGGGTGCAGGCGGTGGCGTCCGCGTTGATCGCGATGTTGAATCCCGTTGGCGTCGATGACGACGTCGGGCTCATACGTCTGCAGAATTGCGGTGTGGTCGCGTCCGGCGGCGACAGGCAGGACCACGTGCCCGGCCGCCATCGCCGCCACGTAGTGCACCAAAGTGCCCAAGTCGTTGCGGGTTTCGATCAGTACCAGGCGACGAGGCCCGGCGAGCTCTCGCGCTCCGTCGGTCACGGTGTCGGTGAGTTGGTGGTACGACAGCTGCTGGCTGTCCGTGAGCACCGCCACGTTCTCGCCGTGGGCGCGAAGGTGGTCGAGGAGCCGGCTCATGTGAGCACAACCCCGTTGCCCAACACCTCGATCCGCACCTTGGCGTCGATGGGAGGCGGGTTCAGGCTGTGCTGGCGCACGATGATCGGGGCGGTGTCACCGGCTGGATCGATGGTCAACAGCACGTCGTGGCCCAGGAAATCGGTGGCGATCACCGTTCCGACGCCGTCGAGTCGTTCACTGTCGGAAACCACCGTCGCGACAAGCTGTTCGGGCCGCAATACGAGGGTGGCCGGCCCGTCGGCAGTAGATCCCTGCACGGGTATTCGGCCGAGCGCACAGTCGGCGACACCCGATGCGACCGTGCAGGGAAGTGAAATGCAATCGCCCAGAAATTCGGCCGTGAACCGGTCGATGGGGTGCCGGTATACCTGCTGCGGGCTACCGACCTGCGTGAAACGCCCGTCACGCATGACCGCCACCTGGTCCGCGATCGACATGGCCTCTTCCTGGTCGTGAGTCACCAATAGCGTTGTCACGCCCGCGTTCGTGAGGAGACGGGCAACCGCCTTACGGGTCGATGCGCGCAACCCGGTGTCGAGTGCGCTGAACGGTTCGTCGAGCAGCATCAGCACCGGGTGTCGCGCCAGTGCACGCGCCAGCGCGACGCGCTGCTGTTGGCCCCCGGAGAGTTGATGCGGCCGGCGCGACGCGTATGACGCGTCAAGGGATACGGTTTCGAGAAGTTCACTGACGCGGGCACGGACCTCGCCGCGGGCGGTACCGCGCAATCCGTAGGCGATGTTCTGTCCGACGGTCAGGTGTGGGAACAGCGCACCGTCCTGCGCAACGTAGCCGACGCCCCGACGATGCGGTGCCACAGCACTTTCCGGGCTGGCCACCTGACGTCCGTCGATCGTGATCGTTCCGGCGTCCGGTGCCTCGAATCCGGCGATGAGCCGCAGCAGCGTGGTCTTGCCGCAACCCGACGATCCGACGACGGCGGTCGTCGTACCCGACTGCAGGTCGAGGTCGATGTCGTGCAGCACCGTGTTGGCGTGGAACGACTTGGCGAGTCCCTTGACCTCGAGAATGGTCGTCATAGCGCGGCCACCTTCGTCGACTGCCGGAAGAGCACGAGTGTCACTGGGATGGCGAGCACCACCAGCACGAGTGCGTACGGGGCTGCGGCGGCGTAGTCCAGCTCGCTGGAGAATGACCAGAACCGCATCGACAGCGTCCTGGTGCCGGTCGGTGCGAGCAACAGTGTTGCAGTCAATTCCGTTGCCACAGCGACGAATACCAGCGATGCACCGGCAGCCGCTGCGGGCGCGGTCAGTCGCAGTGTGACCCGCAGGAAGGTGGCTGTCGGCGAGCTGCCCAGCGACCGGGACGCCTCTTCGAGGCTCGGCGGCACCTGGGCCAGCCCGGCTCGGACGTTGACCAGTGCGCGGGGCATGAACAGCAGCACGTACGCGAACACGATCAGCGCGACGCCCTGATAGAGCGGGCGAGCGAGGTGGATGGTGACCGTGACGAGCGCGAGGGCGGTGACAATGCCGGGAAGCGAGCTGGTGACGTAGTTGGCGCCTTCCACGAGACGGGCGAGCACACCGCTGGACCGCACGGCGACCCACGCGACAGGAAATGCCAACACCGTGGTCAGCGCCGCCGCGACGGTGGCCAGCCCGATGGTTTGGCCGAGCGCGCTGGCGATGTCGTCGAGCACCCAGACGTCGGCGCCGCCGATCCACAGCCAGCGCAGGATCGTCCAAACCGGCACGCCGAGCGCTAAGACGGTCAGCGCGGCCAAGCCGGCCTGCGCGGGTAACATGCTGCGGCCCAGGCGGATCGGGGTTGCTGCCCGTGGCACGCCTGATCCGATACGGGCGAACCGTGCGCGCCCACGAGCCAGTGCTTCGGCCACCAGCAGCACCAGGCAGAGCAACACCAGCACGCCCGCCAGCATGCTGCCCGCCGCACCGTCGAACGTGACCTGGAACTGCTGGAAGATCGCGACCGTGAAGGTGTCGAACCGCAGCATCGCGAACGCGCCGAACTCGGCGAGAAGATGGACGCCGATCAACAGGCCGCCGCCCAGGATGGCCAGCCGCAGCTGCGGGAGCACCACCCGGAAAAACACGCCGGCCGAATCGGAGCCCAGTGCCCGCGCCGACTCTTCGACGGCGGGATCGAGGCGGCGCAGCGTCGCGGCCACCGGCAGGTACATGAACGGGAAGTACGACAGCGTCGACACCAACACGCCGGCCCACAGGCCGTGCAACGACGGGATCACGCCGACCCACGCGTAGCTGTTGACGAACGCCGGCACCGCGAGGGGCGCGACGAACAACGGACGCCAGAATCCCCGGCCGGGCAGATCGGTGCGCTCCACCAGCCAGGCGACACCGACACCGACGACCACACACAGCGGCACGGTGATGACAACGAGGGCCACCGTATTGAACAGCAACTCGCCGACGCGGGGCCGGACCACGAGGTCGTACGCCCTCGTCCACCCGACGGACACCGCGGCCCACGCGACATATCCGAGCGGAATCAGGGTGGCCGCGACCAGGATCGCGACCGTGGTCGTCACCAGCGGGCCGGGTCGCGACGTCTTGTCAGAGCGCGAGACCGCCGCCGTCGGGCGCGGAACCGGGGGAGCGACCACCTACAACAAACCACCCTTCGTCATCAGGTCCGACACTTTCTGCGCGTCCAGCGTCGATGGGTCCACGACGGGGGCCTGCAAATCGTTCAGGGGAACGAGCGCGGGGTTCGCGGGCACACCACTGGCGACGGTGTACTCGAACGAATCGCCCTTCTCCAGCACCTCCTGTCCGGCCTTGCCGGTGATGAACCGCAGGAACTGCTGCGCCTGTTGCGTCTTCTTGCTGGACTTGAGCACGCCGCCGCCGGAGAGGCTGACGAACGCGCCGGGATCCTGATTCTTGAAATAGTGCAACTCGGTGTTGCCGCTGTCGGCTTTGGTCTTCGCCTGATCGCGGAACCAGTAGTAGTGGTAGATGATTCCGCCGTCGACCTCGCCTGCGTTGACGGCCTTCATAGTGGCGATGTTGTCGTTGTAGACAACCGCATTGGTCTTCATGCCGGCCAACCACTGTGCGGTGGCCTGCTCTCCCTTGAGCTGAAGCAGCGCGGAGACAATGGCTTGGAAGTCCGCCTTGGCCGGCGCCCCGCCCCACCGCCCCTTCCACGCGGGTTGCTCGAGGTCCAGCATGGATTTCGGCAGTTGATCAGGCTGCAGCTTGGTCGTGTTATAGACGAACACCGTGGTGCGCGCGGCCACGCCGGTCCACTTACCGCTGGCCGGACGGTATTGCGACGGAACCTGATTGATGGTCTGGGCGTCGAGGTCGGCGAACAGCGCGGCGTGCTCAACAGCGGCCATCGCGGGGGAGTTCTCGGTGAGGAAGACGTCGGCGGGCGACGCGTCGCCCTCGGCGATCAGCTGGTTGCCGAGTTCCGTGTCCCCGCCCTGCCGGTAGGTCACCTTGACGCCGGTCTCCTTGGTGAACGCGTCGATCCACTCTTTGGTCAGCGACTCATGCTGGGCGTTATAGATCAGCAGTTCGTCGTTGCCGCCGGCACTCGAGCATGCCGTAGCGCCGAGGACGACGGCGAGGGCTGACAGCACTGCTGCGATTCGGCTCCAACGTCGTCGCATCCAGTCATGTCCTTCCCTAGTAGACGTCTTTAGCTGAGGATTACCTAAGCGAACTTACCCTTCCCCGATCTCTAATCTGGCGTCGTGCTGAAATCCGGTGCGCACTCGATTGCGGTGGCACTGCCGGCGCATCGGCGGCGGGCGTGTCAATCACCCCGGAAAACTTCAACTAGATCAGACGCACGCGACGCAGGCTGGTTGTACGTTGGCTGAGATTCGGGGGCCGCGCCCCGCCGCAACGACAGCTGAGGAACGAACTGATGAGAATCTTGGGAACGGCGTTTCGCCGCGGACTTGCCGGAGCCTTTGCCGCCTGTGCGCTGACAGGTGCGGCGGCCGGCACCGTCGCGCTGCCCTCCGCGGCCGCCGCGGATCCGTGCACGGCGAGCGGGTTGGCCACCACTGCGAGCGGCGTGCTCGCCGACGCAGGCACTTACCTCGATGCTCATCCGGACGCCAATGGCGTCTTGACCGCGGCGGGAACGCAGCCTGCGGACGAGGCCAGATCAAATGTGACCTCCTACTTCCTCGGGCACCCTGGCGAGTTCGTCGACCTTCAGAACATCGTTGGGCCGCTGAGGAATCTTCGGAGCCAGTGCGGAGTTTCGGTGACGCCAACCCAGTTGGCGACGCTCTTCGACACGCTTTCCTAGCGGTAACTGGCTGGTGCTCGTCGAGCCCACGGACTTCACCGCTGAGAACTTCAAGTAGTTCTTACGGGTTGCCCGGACCGGCTTGATCTTGAGGTGCTGAGGGTACCTATGCCCTCATGACCATGTCAGCTACTGCCGTGCGCCGCGGCCTGTTCGGCGCCTTTGCCACTTGCGCGCTTGGAGGCGTTGTCGCCGCGACGATCGCGATTCCGACGGCGGGCGCACAGCCCGACTGCACCGCGAGTGGCTTTTCCCATGTGGCCAGCGGGGTGCTCAATTCCGCGGGTGGGTGGCTTGACACGCATCCGGAAGCCAACGAGGTACTGACGGCCGCGGGTATGCAGGGATCGGGAGCGGAAACGTCGGTCCGGGATTACTTCGTCGCCCATCCGCAGGACTATCAAGAGCTGCGCGGTATCGCAGCTCCGCTGATCGATATGCAGCACGGCTGTGGCGCCGCGATTCAGCCTATGCAGATCGCCGCGCTGTACCAGGCGCTGTCCCAGTCGGGTGCGCCGATGTAACACCTACATGCGGCCGTGGCGACTCCGCACGAAGCTGTACGCGCCGAAGGCCGCGATACCAAGCGCGGCCACGACGAGTAGGACCTTGCCGAATGGGGCATGACCGAGTGTCTTGACGGCGGCATCGAACCCGGTCGCCTTCGTGGGATCGGCCTGCAGCGTCGCGACGATGACGAGTACACCCGCGCCTGCGAGCACTACGCCCTTGGCTACGTAACCGGTGATGCCGACCGCCGTGATTCCTGTTCCGCCGGAGACGCGCAAGTCTTTCAGGAACTTCTTGGCAGCGCCTTTGTAGACGTGGTATCCACCGACTGCGACGAGACCCAACGCCACCACGATGAGAAGGGCTTTGCCCCAGCCTGATTGCATCATCTGCGCGCTCAGACCGGCGTTCTGTTGAGTACTCTGTTGACCGCTTCCCATCGCGAAGCGCGCGGCGGAAAGGGCGATCGCGAAGTTGACGATCGCAAGCCCGATGGACTTGGCGCGTTTCCAGACCGGTGTGTCGTCGTGTCGATGCCCGGACCCCTCTCCGGGCTTGGATCCCACGATCGCTTCGGCGATCCGCCACAGGCCGAGAGCCACCAGCCCCACCGCGGCGACCCAGAGGATCACCGTGCCGCCGGTCTGGGCGGCCAGCGTCGCGAGTGCGCCGGATTGGTCCGCATTGCCGCCGGAGCCGAACGCGATTTGCAGAATGATGTAAGCGATGAGTAGATGCAGCAGCCCGCTGACGGCGAAGCCTGCGCGCGCCGCGTACTCGAAAGCGTCGCTGTCGGTCGCTCGGTCGGCGATGCCCTGCAGTGGTTTGTCAACCATGGCTCCGTGTACCCGCATTTTGACGTCTGCGAAACTGCGGTCGAGCGGATTGTGGATGAATTCGTGATTGGGGATCGCGACCGGCGATCCCAACCTGCTGTCGGTGCCCGCCCGGATGGTTGCGGCATGACAACGTTGACCCGTGCCGAGATCGGCGCACTCGGTGAGCAACTGGCCGTTGACCATCTGACGTCTCTTGGGTTGCGCGTGTTGACGCGCAATTGGCGGTGCCGATACGGCGAGCTCGACGTGATCGCGGCCGACGATGCGGCGCGCATCGTGGTGTTCATTGAGGTGAAGACACGCACCGGTGACCAGTTCGGTGGCGTGTCCCAGGCCGTGACACCCACCAAGATGCGCCGGCTGCGGGCGGCTCGCCGGGCTATGGCTCGCGGCGCAGCACGGCAGCTGGGCGGCGGTGCGCATCGACGTGATCGGCGTGCGCATCGGTCGGAGCCGGGCGCCGGAGATCACCCACCTGGAAGGCGTCGGTTGATGGCGCTGGGCAGGGCGTTCTCGGTCGCCGTGCGAGGCCTCGACGGCGAGATCGTGGAGATCGAGGCCGACATCACCTCCGGCCTGCCCGGCGTGCACCTGGTCGGGCTGCCCGACGCCGCCCTGCAGGAGTCACGGGACCGCGTGCGCGCGGCGATCACCAACTGCGGCCACAGCTGGCCGATGGCACGGCTGACGCTGGCGCTGTCCCCGGCGACGCTGCCGAAAATGGGCTCGGTCTACGACCTGGCGCTCGCCTCCGCGGTCTTGTCAGCCAACGGCAAGAAGGCGTGGGAGCGACTCGAAAAGACAGTGCTGCTAGGCGAATTGGCGCTCGACGGGCGGGTCCGTCCGGTCAAGGGGGTGCTACCTGCCGTGCTGGCCGCCAAGCGCGAAGGCTGGCCG
>Ga0207665_10002469_pt1 | contig 12469 bp, 11 predicted proteins | sample LARL112metaG_FD_184351 | JGI IMG/M metagenome (GOLD analysis project Ga0207665, IMG submission 184351) | Corn, switchgrass and miscanthus rhizosphere microbial communities from Kellogg Biological Station, Michigan, USA - LAR L11-2 metaG... | ecosystem: Host-associated > Plants > Roots >...
CCCCATGTCACGCAAGGTCGTCCAGGTAGCGATGAACGGCGTTACCGGCCGGATGGGCTACCGGCAGCACCTGGTCCGCTCGCTGCTGGCCATCAGGGAGCAGGGCGGCGTGCCACTGGCCGATGGAACGCTGGCCTGCCCGGAGCCGGTCCTGGTCGGCCGGCGCGAGGCACGGCTGCGGGAGATCGCCGAGCAGCACGGTATCGAGCGCTGGACGACCAGCCTGGACGACGTGCTCTCCGACCCGGGCATCGATATCTACTTCGACACCCAGGTGACCAGCGCCCGGGAGGCGGCCCTGGCCCAGGCCATCGCGGCGGGCAAGCACGTGTACACCGAGAAGCCGGTGGCCAGTTCGCTGGACGGCGCGGTGCGGCTGGCCCAGGCGGCCCGCGCGGCCGGGATCACCCACGGCGTGGTGCAGGACAAGCTGTTCCTGCCCGGGATGATCAAGTTGCGGCGGCTGATCAGCGAGGGCTTCTTCGGCCGGGTGCTGTCCATCCGGCTGGAGTTCGGCTACTGGGTGTTCGAGGGCGACGGGCTGGCCGCGCAGCGCCCGTCCTGGAACTTCCGCAAGGAGGACGGCGGCGGCATCATCCTGGACATGTTCCCGCACTGGCAGTACCTGCTGGAAGAGCTGTTCGGGCCGATCCAGGCGCTGTACGCGCGGCAGGCCACGCACCTGCCGGTGCGCTGGGACGAGGCGGGCACCAGGTACGACGCGACGGCAGATGACGCCGCGTACGCCCTGCTGGAGTTCGGCAGCGGGGCGATCGCGTCGGTGAACTCCTCCTGGGCGGTCCGGGTCAACCGCCGCGAACTGGTCGAACTGCACGTGGACGGCACGCACGGGAGCGCGGTGGCCGGGCTGCGCAACTGCGCGGTGCAGCACCGGGTCGCCGCGCCGAGGCCGGTCTGGAACCCGGACCTGCCTGACCCCATCGACTACCTGGCCCAGTGGACCGACATCCCGGACAACCAGGTGTTCGACAACGGGTTCAAGGTCGAGTGGGAGCTGTTCTTGCGGGCCGCGGTGGAGGGCCGGGCGTTCCGCTGGGATCTGGCCGAAGGAGCCAGGGGCGTGCAGCTGGCCGGGCTGGCCCAGCAGTCCTCGGCCGAAGGCCGCCGGGTCGACGTGCCCCCACCACCCACCCCGCCCGACGGGCCAGCCGCAGCGGGAGGCCGGTGGTGACGGCGCGGATCAGGCTGCCAGGCCGGCCCGAGCCGCTGGACATTCCTGACCCGCCTTGGGCGCGGAGCCACCCGGCGCCCACCTCGCGGCGGGTCTTCGCCGCCGCGCACGTGGCCGCGTTCCCGGACGGCAGCATCGACTGGGAGTCCACTGCCCGGTTCCGCGATCACGTGTGGTCACACGGGTTCGGGGTGGCCGAGGCGATGGATACTGCGCAGCGGGGCATGGGCCTGTCCTGGGCGCAGGCCCGGGAGCTGATCAGCCGGTCGGCCCGCCAGGCCGCCGACCGGGGCGCCGCGCTGGCCTGCGGGGTGGGCACCGATCAGCTGGCGGGCGGTGGCAGCTACCGGCTGGCCGAGATCACCAGCGCCTACGAGGAACAGCTCGACCACGTGCAGTCCTCCGGCGCGCAGGTCATCCTGATGGCCAGCCGCGCGCTGGCGGTCACCGCCCGGTCGGCCGGGGATTACCTCAACATCTACGGTTACCTGCTGCGCCAGGCGGACCGGCCGGTCATCGTGCACTGGCTGGGCGAGGCGTTCGATCCCCAGCTGCACGGCTACTGGGGGGCGGCCGACTTCACCGGCGCCGCGGCCACCGTGCTGGACCTGGTGCGGCAGGCCGGGGGCAAGGTCGATGGCATCAAGCTGTCCGTGCTGGACGCCGGCCACGAGGTGGCGCTGCGCCGCCAGCTGCCGCCCGGGGTCCGGCTGTACACCGGCGACGATTTCCATTACCGGGAGCTGATCCGGGGCGGCCCGGACGGGCACAGCGACGCGCTGCTCGGCGCGTTCGCCGCAGTCACGGCGCCTGCCGCCGAGGCGCTGCAAGCCCTCGATGCCGGTGACACCACGCGCTATGACGCGGTCATGGGCCAGACGACAGCGTTGAGCAAAAAGGTCTTTGAAGAACCTACTTTTCACTACAAGACCGGCATCGCGTTCCTCGCCTGGCTGAATGGGCTGCAGCCGTACTTCGCCATGCTGGACGGCTTCCAGGGGCGGCGAGCAGCGGGCCACCTGACCCGCGTGTTCGAGCTGGCCGCCCGGTGCGGGGCGCTGCTCGAACCCGAGCTGGCCAGCCACCGGATGCGCCAGTACCTCGGGGCGGGCAGCCGGCGGTGATCGGGCTCAGCCGGCTCTCACTCAACCAGGCCACGGTCAAGCGGCTGCCGCTGGCCCAGGCCCTCGGGCTGTGCCAGCGGCACGACATCCCGGCCGTCGGGCTGTGGCGCGACCGGGTGGCCGAGCTGGGCGTGACCGAGTCCGTGGCCGCGGTCCGCCGGTCCGCGCGGCACGTGTCCACGCTGTGCCGGGGAGGTTTCTTCACCCACGCCGACCCGGATGGCCGCCGGGCCGCGGTGGCCGACAACCTGGCCGCGATCGAAGAGGCGGCCGCGCTGGAAGCCGACGCGCTGGTCCTGGTGTCGGGCGGGCTGGTGCCGGGTACCCGGGATCTCGGCCTGGCCCGCCGGATGATCGCGGACGGGATCGGCGCGATCGTGCCCCGGGCCGCCGGGCTGGGCGTGCGGCTGGGCATCGAGCCGCTGCACCCGATGTTCTGCGCGGACCGCTGCGTGCTGGTCAGCCTGGGCGACGCCGTGGACCTGGCGCTGACGTTCCCGGCCGAGATCGTCGGCGTGGTGGTAGACACCTACAACGTGTGGTGGGACTCCAGGGTGGCCGCCGACATCGCCCGGGCCAGCGGCCGGATCGTGGGCTACCAGCTGGGTGACTGGCTGACCCCGCTGCCCGCGGACGCGCTGCTCGGCCGGGGCCAGCTCGGCGACGGCTCGGTGGATTTCGGGCTGCTCACCCGGCATGTGCTGGCCGCGGGCTACGGCGGCTACGCCGAGGTGGAGATCTTCAACCAGGAGGTGTGGGACACGCCTGCCGAGCAGGTGGCGGCGACGGTGAAAGCGCGGTTCGCACAGCTGCTCGGCTGATTACCAGGCCGCCTGATTGCCAGGCAGCCTGCGGAGGCCATGCGCTCCCGATGTTTAGCCCCTGTGCCACGGGCATGGTCGGAACGCAGGCCTATTCGACTCGCAGGATGCAGAGGTGATCATTGTGCCGGCTGCGGCCCCGCATACTGCCGCAACGCCCGCCACCGACCCGTCCGCTCAGGACGACGGGGAACTCATCGAACTCGTGCACACGCTGCCGCGCAAGTCCAGCCGCCGGGCGGCCGCGTGCGAAGCGCTGGTACTGCGATACAGATCCCTGGTCCGGTCCTGCGCCCGCCGGTACCGGGACAGCCCGGAGCCGGAGGAAGAACTGATGCAGGTCGGCTACGTCGGCCTGCTCAAGGCGATCAACAACTTCAACCCGGACTACGGCGGCAACCTCGCCGCCTACGCGCAGCCCTGCATCAGCGGCGAGATCAAGCGGCACTTCCGGGACAAGCGCTGGCAGGTCCACGTGAAGCGCCCGCTACAGGAACTGCTGCTGGAGGTCCGCAAGGCGCGCGGCACGCTCACCCAGGATCTCGGTCACGCGCCCAGCGACAGTGAGCTGGCCAGTCATCTCAAGGTCAGCACCGGCGACATCCGCGACGCCGACCGCGCCGACCTGGTGTTCCACCCGCACTCGCTGGACGCCCCGGTCTCCGTGGAAGGGGATGCGACCGCCACCCTGGGCGACCTGCTCGGTGCGGAAGACCCGCGGGTCGAGCACACCGTGAACATGGAGGCGGTGTCCACGCACTGGCGGGACCTGCCCGAGCGGGAGCAGCGCATCCTGGCCATGCGGTTCTACGGCAACATGACCCAGGCCGAGATCGGTGAGCGGCTCGGCGTATCGCAGATGCACGTATCCCGGCTGCTCGCCCGGGCTCTCGGTTACCTGCGGGAATGCCTGCTCGGCGGGGAGCACCAGGTCAGCTACCAGTAAAGGCTGATCGGCGTGGCCGGTGCTGGGTAGGCCGCGTGCGGGCGGGTAGCCAGGTTGGTGATGGGAACTACTGCCCGGAGCCCACGGTGAGCCGGCGTAACCGCAGCTATTTCCTGCTGATGGGAACCAGCGTGACGCTGGTCATCCTGGCCTGGTGGCTGGTGCGGCTCTACTCGGTCACCGCCGCCATCGTCATGTCCGTGGTGGCGATGGTTATCCCGCCGATCGCGGTCATCGTCGCCAATGCCGGGGACGAGGCCAGCCGGCACCAGTAGCCATGCTCGCCGGGCAAGCCACCGCAGGCCCGTGAAGCTTGGGCACCCCGGGCGGCACGATGCGGCGCGCCCGCGAAGAGATCGGCGCTGATCTCTTCGCGGGCGCGCCAGGGCCCGGCCCAGGCGCTCAGCCGCTGGCACCCGGGCCGGACGTTCAGCGGCGGCTGGAACTGGAAGCAGCCAGCCGCACACGCCCGTGGAGCCTCTTCCCGGCCCGGCACTCAGTCCTCATCCGTCTCCCCGGTCCCAGTACGCTGCCCGGGATACTGGTCCTGAAACCAGCGGCCCGGGGCGGCCGGCGGCCAGACCTCACCACAGCCGCCGGCCGCCTGGCCCCGCTACCCGCGTCCCGCCGCCTTACTCCAGAGTGCCCCGGCCTTATCCGGTCAGCGCCCATCCCGCCCGGCTGGCCCGCCACGCGCAGTGGCTGGTAGAGAATCGGGACGGCGCCGAGAGAGAGGCCGGGCATGCTGACCGAACAGGACGAGGCGGAGCTGCGTATCCGCCGGGTTATCGAGCTGTGGGTGCTGGCCCGGGACGCCGCCGACTGGCCGGCCTTCGCGTCGGTGTGGCACGACGACGGCTGGATGACCGCCACCTGGTTCCAGGGCCCGGCCGCCGACTTCATCGCCGCCAGCCAGGCCGGGTTCGCGGCCGGGGTCAGCATCCTGCATTTCCTCGGCGGGTTCCGCTGCGAGGTGGCGGGCCAGCGTGCGATCGCGCAGACCAAGATGACCATCATGCAGCGCGCCGAGGTGCACGGGGTCACCGTCGACGTGGCCTGCACCGGCCGGTTCTACGACTTCCTGGACTGCCGGGACGGCCGCTGGGGCATCGTGCGGCGGCAGCCGATCTACGAGAAGGACCGCCTCGACCCGGTCGACCCGGCCGCCCGGCTCACCCTCGACCCGGAGCTGCTGGCCCGCTTCCCGCCCGGCTACCAGCACCTGGGCTACGTGCAGACGCACCTGGGCTTCCAGATCGCGCCCCAGCTGCCCGGGCTGCGCGGGCCAGAGGTCGAGCTTCTCTACCGCGAGGGCCGCGATTGGCAGAACGGCTCACCGCGCCCGGGCCGGCCCACCGCCACCGGACTGGTATCCCCGGCGGCTGATCGCTAGGCGTAGTCACCTCGCCCCGGTGCGGCCGCCGTCAGACGGCTGCCCCAGCCGTGGCCGGCCGCACGGCGGCTCAAGCCAGCGCGGCCGTTCCCAAGGAAGCTCAGACTTCGATCGTGGTTCCCACGTCGACCCGGCGGAAGTCGTCCTCGTTCTTGCCGCACAGCGGCAGGAAGCCGTCCAGCACCATCAGCCCGATGTCGCCGAACAGCGCCTCGTGGATCACGTACCCACGCTGCGGGCTGACTTCCCGGGCATAGTCGATCATCTCGCCGGTCTTCAGCCATGGCCCGCTGGCCGGCAGCAGCAGGGTCTGCGCCGGGTCCTCGGGCACGGTGAACGAGTCACCCGGGTGGAACAGCGTGCCGTCGATCAGGAACCCGGTGTTCTCGACTATCGGGATGTCCCGGTGCAGCTGCGCGTGCAGGTGGCCGTAGGCGTGCACGTCGAACCCGGCCACGCTGAACGCGTCGCCGTGGTCCACGATGTGCACTTGATCACGGCTGAATCCGGCGAACTGACTGGCCACCGACTGGTTGGTCCACAGCTGCAGGCCGGCGTCGGCGTCCAGCGCGGCGCGCAGGCCGTCCCCGTCCAGGTGATCGAAGTGCTCATGCGTGACGAGCACGGCGCTGGCGCCCACCAGCGCTTCCGGCATGCTCCACACCGAAGGGTCGATGGCCAGGATGGCGCCGTCCTTTTCCAGCCGGACGCAGGCATGCTCCAACTTGGTGAGCCGCATCTGTTCTCCCAAAGTTCAGCCGATATGCGCGACCCTACCGGCCCGGCTGACTGCGCACCGCCCAGGGGCCGTGTCACCATGTCAGCCATGCCCGGAGCTAACAGCCTGCCGGCAATCCAGCACGTCGTGGTGCTAATGCTGGAGAACCGGTCCTTCGATCACATGCTGGGTTATCTCTACGCAGCCGACGGAAACATGTCCCCGGCCGGGCAGCCGTACGAGGGGCTGACCGGGACCGAGGCCAACCCGGTGTCCGCCGGCCCGGGGGTCAGCGTGTTCAAGATCGAGCCCGGCACGCCGAACGCGTACTTCATGCCGGGCGCCGACCCCGGCGAGGGGTACATGGCCACCAACGAGCAGCTGTTCGGCACGGACGCCGGCCCGGCCGGCCCGGCCACGCCGCCCGGCATGGCCGGTTTCGTCAAGGACTTCGCCTACACGCTGGGCTGGCAGTCGCGGGAGACAGGCTGGTCGATCCTGCCCGGCACCACCGCCGCCGACATCATGGGCTGTTTCACGCCGGAGGCCCTCCCGGTGCTGTCCGGCCTGGCCCGCGGCTACGCCGTGTGCGACCAGTGGTTCTCCTCGGTGCCCACCGAAACCATGCCGAACCGGGCTTTCGCCTGCTCGGCCACCAGCCAGGGGCACATGGACGACAAGACGCACACGTTCACCTCGCCGTCCATCTTCGGCTTGCTGGAGTCGCATCAGCTGCCCTGGGCCATCTACGGCTACCAGGCGCAGCCGCTGACCAAGGCCACGTTCACCGACATCTTCGGCGTGCCCGCCACCCGGTTCGGGGTGTTCACCGACTTCACCGCGGCCGCCGCGGCGGGCACCCTGCCGGCGTTTACCTTCCTGGAGCCGGACTGGAGCTCGACCGGCAACAGCCAGCACCCGAACTACAACGTCGCGCTGGGCGAGCAGTTCATCCACGACGTGTACCAGGCGGTGCGGGGCGGCCCGGGCTGGGCGCAGACCCTGCTGGTCATCACCTACGACGAGCATGGCGGCTGCTATGACCACGTGCCGCCGCCGTCCGGCGCCACCCCGCCGGACAAGGACGCGGGCGAGTTCGGCTTCGATTTCACCCGGTTCGGCGTGCGGGTCCCGGCCGTGCTCGTGTCGCCGCTGATCGCGCCGGGCACCGTGTTCCGGGTCCCGGCGGGCAGCATGCCGATCGACCACACCTCGATCCTGAGGACGGTGCAGCAGCGCTGGGGGCTGCCCTCGCTGACCGCCCGGGACGCCGCTGCGCCCGGTCTCGGCGACGTGCTGACGCTGTCCGCGCCGCGTACCGACGACCCGCTGGCCGGGGTGACGGTGCCGGTGGCCAGCGGGCCGGGGCCCGCAGCCGGCCGGCCAGCCCACCTCCAGGAGATCCAGGCCGAGCTGGTCTCACGCCAGTTCCCGGCCGGGGTGTCGCCCGCACCGGCAGCGGCCGGTCCCGCGCCGGTCACCGACACGGCGCTGGCCAGCTACATCCGGGCCAACGCGTAGCTGTGCCAGCCTGGCGGGGACGTCCCGGACCCCCGATCGCCCTCCGGCCGGACCGCCGCGCTGCCGCCGCACCGGTTAGCAGACCACCCGACCGCCCCTCCGGCCGGACCGCCGCGGCTGCCGCGGCGCCGGGTTAGCGGACCACCCGGGCGCCTACCGCCATCCGGGTGGCCAGTTCCGTGTCGATCTGCCGGGCGGCATCCAGCAGCCGGGGCAGGAACTGCTTTTCCAGGGTGCGCATCGGCACCCGGGCCGCGTGCGCGCTGGCGTTGATGGCCGCCACCACCTTGCCGGAACTGTCCCGGATCGGGACGGCCACGGACCGCACGCCGGCCTCGAGTTCCTGGTCCACCGCGGCCCAGCCCTGGGCCCGCACCGTGGCCAGGATCTGCTTCAGCTCATCGGGGTCTACCACGGTCTGCTCGGTGAGCTTGCGGAGCGAGGTGCGGCCGAGGATAGCGTCGATTTCGGCGGGCGGCAGCCAGGCCAGCAGGACCCGGCCCATCGAGGTCGGGTAGGGCGGCAGCCGGGTGCCGACGGTCAGCGCGATCGTCATGATCCGGTTGGCTGAGGCCCGGGCAACGTACACGATGTCGTCGCCGTCGAGCACGCTTACCGAGCACGACTCGTGCAGTTCCTCAGCCAGGTCCTCCAGGTGCGGCTGGGCGATCTGGGCCACGCTGAACGAGGACAGGTAGGCGTAGCCGAGGGCGAGCACCCGCGGCCGCAGTGAGAACTGCCGCCCGGTGCTGCCCACGTACCCCAGTTCCTGCAGGGTCAGCAGGAACCGGCGGGCCGCGGCCCGGGTCAGCCCGGTTCGCTCGGCCACCTCCGACAGGGTCAGTGATGGCCGTTCGGAGGAGAAGCACCGGATCACGGCCAGCCCGCGGTCCAGGGATTGGACGAAGTCGGTCCGCCGGCCGCCACTGGCCGCAGCGGAGTGCTCCGCGCCCGTGCCGGTGTCGTCGCCATCAGCAGCGTCCAGCCCCCCGCCAGCCGCACTGCTCGTACTGTTCACATAGCGAACGATAGCGCGATGGGCAGTACGCCGCCAGACAGCACCGTCAGCCGCTGCCGCGCACCGGCAGGCCAGCCGCCTGGTACACGGCGTCGATCACGGTCATGTTGGCCACCGCATCCTCTGCCGTGGTGAGCACCGGCTCGCCATGCAGTACCGCGGCGGCGAACGCCCGGAGCTGATACGTGTAGCTGGATTCGCCGCTGACCCGCTCGCGCCGGGTGTAACCGTCGGCGGTCACCGTGAGCCGGTTGTACGGCCGGGGTGAGGCGTAGTTGAACACCCGCATGACGCCGCGGTCCCCGACCGCCTTGGCGTCCAGCCGGAGCAGCTGGGCCGACCACATCGACGTCGTCATCCGGCCGAGCACCCCGCCCGGGAAGCGGAACGAGGCGGACATGGCCCGGTCGACGCCCGGGCTCTGCAGCTTCGCGCCCGCCGCCACCACCTCGGGCTCACCCGGCCCCAGCATGCGCAGCCAGTTGATCGCGTAACAGCCCGCGTCCATGGTGGCCCCGCCGGCCAGGTGGTAGGAGTACCGGATGTCGGAAAACCGGGGCAGCGGGAAGCACAGGGAGGCCTCCAGGTAGCGCAGCGGCCCGATCTCCCCCGTCCTGGCCGCCGCCCGTTCGCCTGGGTCATCGGCGTCCGCCACCTGGCCGAGCACCACCTCCTGCATCCGCCGGGCCAGCGGGTGGTAGCGGTAGTGAAAGGCCTCCATGACGACGAGCCCGGACGCCTTGGCCGCGGCCGCCACCGCGGCCGCCTCGGCGGCGTTGGCGGTGAACGGTTTCTCGCACAGCACGTGCTTGCCTGCCTCGATGGCCCGCAGCGTCCACTGGGCATGCAGCGAATTGGGCAGCGCGTTATAGATGGCGTCGACCGCCGGGTCCTCGATCAGCGCCTGGTAGCTGGGATGCACCATCCGGATCCGGTGCTTGTCCGCGAACCGGCGGGCGCGCTGCTGGTCCCGCGCGGCCACCGCGGTCACGGTAACCCCCGGCACCTGCCGGGCTGGCCTGAGCAACGCCGCCGGGGTGATCCGGGCGGCTCCCAGCGTCCCGATCCGCAACCGGTCCACGACCACCTCGCTATCTCCGGCTTCCCCTCACCGTGACCCTATGCCCGCTGCGGAGGGCGGGTTAGGCCTGGACGGCGCGCCGGGTGGCTACTTCGTGCAGCGCGATGCCAGCGGCCACGCCAGCGTTGAGCGACTCGGTCCGGGCCGCGATGGGGATGCGGACCAGCACGTCGCAGCGCTGCGCCACCAGCCGGGACAGCCCGCGTCCTTCCGACCCGATGACCAGCACCAGCGGGCCGTCGGCGACCTCCAGGTCGTCGACGGGCGTGTCCCCCTGCGCGTCGAGCCCGGCGACGAACAGGCCATCTTCCTGATAGGCGGCCAGCGTCCGGGCCAGGTTGGTGGCCCAGGCCACTGGCACCCGGGCCAGCGCCCCCGCGGACGCCTTCCACGCGCCCGCGCTGACATGCGCGGAGCGCCGGGCCGGCACCAGCACGCCGTGCGCGCCGAACGCAGCTGCCGAGCGCACGATCGCGCCCAGATTCCGCGGGTCCGTCACCCCGTCGAGCGCGACGACCAGCGGTGGCTCGCCGCGCTCGCGCGCGCGGTCCAGCAGGTCTCCGGGGTGGGCGTAGCCGTAGGGGCGGATCTTCAGCGCGACACCCTGGTGGACCGCGCCGCCGGTCAGCCGGTCGAGCTCCAGCCGCCCCGCCTCGATCAGCGGGATCCTGGCATCGGCGGCCAGCCGGATCAGCTCGGTGACCCGCGGGTCAGAGTCGAGCCGGGGCCCGGCATACAGCGCGGCGGCCGGGACCCGGGCCCGCAGCGATTCCAGCACCGGGTTGCGGCCGGCCACCACCTCGGCGGCATCACCGGCACCGCGGGCCCGGTCGCCGGTGGCGCTGGCCCGTCCGGCGGCCGCGGGGCGGTCCGCGTCTGCGCTCTGCCGGCCCCCCGGCCGCCCGGATGATTTAGCCGCTGCCTGGGCGGCCGCGCGCCGCTGGGCCGGGTGACCGGGCCGCAGATGCGCGGGCGGGGTCGGGCCCTTGCCCTCCAGCCGACGCCGGCCGTAGCCGCCGGTGCCGGGACGTGGTTTCCCGGATTTGCTCCGCCCGCCCCGGCCGGACCGGCCTGCCCCGCCGGATGACGCTGCCCCGGTCATCGCTTCAGCTCCCAGCGCGGTCCCTGCGGGGTGTCCTCGATGAGGATCCCGGCCGCCTGCAGCGAGTCCCGGATCGCATCGGCCGCTGGGTAGTCCTTGCGCTCGCGGGCCGCCTGGCGCTGGGTCAGGGCCACCCCGACCAGCGCGTCGACTACGGCGTGCAGATCATCGCCCGGCCCGGCGTCAGCCCATGGCTCGCTCAGCGGGTCGAGGCCGAGCACGCCGAGCATGGCCTGGACCTCGGTCAGTCTGGCGCTGGCCACGGCGGTATCCCCGCTGGCCAGCGCATTGTTGCCGGCCCGGACGCTGTCGTGCAGGACGGCCAGCGCCTGCGGCATGCCCAGGTCATCGTCGAGCGCGGCGGCGAAAGCGGCCGGCAGCAGCGCCCGGGCCGGGGACGGTCCGGTGCTGCCAGTGACCAGCCCGGCATCCGGGGCACCGGCCGCCTCGGCCGAGGCCAGCGCGCCGGCCAGCGCGGCCGGCTCATCGCCGGGCTCGCCCGGCGGCCCGGTGATCTCGGCGGCCCGGGTCACAAAGTTCTCGATCCGCCGGTAGGCGGCGACCGCCTCGTCCAGTGCCTCCTGCGAATACTCAATGCCCGACCGGTAGTGCGGCTGGCTCAGGTAGTAGCGCAGTTCCACCGGGCGGACCTGGGTCACCATGGCGTCGACCAGCAGCGAGTTACCGAGCGACTTGCTCATCTTCTCGCCAGCCAGCCCGACCAGGCCGTTGTGCAGCCAGTAATGGGCGAACCCGTCTCCCGCCGCCCGGGACTGGGCGATCTCGTTCTCATGGTGCGGGAAGATCAGGTCGAGCCCGCCACCATGGATGTCGAACGTGCTGCCCAGGTACTTGGTGGCCATCGCGGAGCATTCCAGGTGCCAGCCCGGCCGGCCCGGCCCCCACGGCGTGTCCCAGGTCGGCTCGCCCGGCTTCGCCGCCTTCCACAGGGCGAAGTCACGCGGATCCCGCTTGGCGTCGTTCGGCTCGGTGTCGTCGGCGGCCCGCATGTGGTCCAGCCGCTGCCCGGACAGCGCACCGTACGCCGGGTAGGAGTGCACGTCGAAGTACACACCGCCGCCGGACGGATAGGCGTGGTCGGTGTCGATCAGCCGCTGCATCAGCTTGATCATCTCGGGCACGTGCCCGGTGGCCCGCGGCTCCACGTCCGGCGGGACACAGCCAAGTACCTCGTAGGCGCGGCTGAACGCCCGCTCGTTGCGCTGGGCCACCTGCCACCAGGGGACGCCCTCGCCCTCGGCCACCCGGATGATCTTGTCGTCGATGTCGGTGACATTCCGGCAGAACGTGACGTGATACCCACTCGCCCGCAGCCAGCGGGTGAGCAGATCGAACACCACGCCCGACCTGATGTGGCCGATGTGCGGCGGGGCCTGGACGGTTGCCCCACACAGGTACAGCGATACCCGCCCGGGTACCACCGGGGAGAAGTCGCGCACCGTGCGGGAGGCAGTGTCGTAAAGGCGGAGCGTCACGCAGCAAGGTTACGGGATTTGCCGGCTTCCCTGGCCGGTTGGCGGGCCCGCCGGCAC
>Ga0207665_10002472_pt1 | contig 12459 bp, 11 predicted proteins | sample LARL112metaG_FD_184351 | JGI IMG/M metagenome (GOLD analysis project Ga0207665, IMG submission 184351) | Corn, switchgrass and miscanthus rhizosphere microbial communities from Kellogg Biological Station, Michigan, USA - LAR L11-2 metaG... | ecosystem: Host-associated > Plants > Roots >...
TATCCCGGTTCCGGCGGGATGATCCCGAGGTTCATCATCGCCGCTTCCATGATCACGCAGGCCGGTGCGCGCCCCTGGGATTCGAGCTTGTCGATTCGCCGCTCCATTGCGGCCACGTCGTTGAACGGGACCGCGACGGTGAGCTCGACAACGGCCTGTGGCAGGCCTGCTCCGTAGCCGATCGAGGGCAGCTCGTCCGGAGGCATCCCGCTGACGTCCGGGCCGCCCGTCGAGACCATCAATGCATCGTTGTGGCCGTGGTAGGAGCCGAAGATCTTGACGATCGTGTCGCGCCCGGTGAGTCCTCGGGCGATCCGGACCGCATCCATCGTTGCTTCGGTGCCAGAGTTGGTGTAGCGCCATTTCGGCAGGCCCCAACGGCGCTGTAGCTCCTCTGCGACCGTGACGGCGTCCTCGGTCGGCGCCGCGAAATGCGTGCCGAGCCGAATCCGTTCCTCGACCGCCTGGGTGATCGCCGGGTGGGCGTGGCCCTGCGTCATCGACCCAAAGCCGTTGTGGAAGTCCAGCAACTCGTTGCCGTCGACGTCCCAGACCCGTGCTCCCTCGCCCCGCTCGAGATAGATCGGCCAGGGTTCGCGAACCTGGTACGACGAGGCGACGCCCCCGACGAGCGAGCTGCGCGCCCGCTCGTACAGTGCGCCCGATTTCGGCGTCCGCTCGTTCAGCGCCCGCTCCTCGCGCTCGGTCAGCTTGCGAATGCGGTCGCGATCGATCTGACTAGGTGCTTGTACGGCCATGCCACGACCCTAACAAGGTCAGACGCGGATGCAGGCGGCTCGGTGCGTCGGCGTCCGTCCGGCCGCCGGGGGTTCGAGCTTTGGGTCGATGCGCTTGCAATCTTCGATAGCGATCGGGCAGCGCGGATGAAAGCGGCAACCCGGCGGAATGTGCACCGCGTCCGGCGTCTCTCCGCGCAGGATCTGCGGACGGAGCCGGTCGCGAGGATCCCGTCGTGGCACGACCGACAGCAGCGCGCGGGTGTAGGGATGCTGCGGGTTGTCGACGATCTCCCGCGCCGGGCCCTCCTCGACGATTCGGCCGAGGTACATGACCGCGATCCGGTCCGCGAACCGCGCAGCCGTCGAGAGGTCATGAGTGATCATCAGGACTCCGAGCCCCTCGCGCCGGAGACCGTCCAGCAGGCCAAGCACTCCCGCACGCACCGAGACGTCGAGCATCGAGACCGGCTCGTCGGCGACGAGGAGTCTGGGGTCCAGCACGAGCCCCGCGGCGATCGCGACACGCTGGCGCTGTCCGCCGGAGAGCTCATGTGGATAGCGATCGAGGAAGAGCTCCGGCGGTGACAGCTCGGCCTTGATGAGCGCCTGCCGAACGCGCTCCGCCCGTTCCGTCTTGGAGCCGCCGAGCCCGTGGATCAGCAGCGGCTCCTCGACGGTCGCCCGCACGCGTAGCCGTGGGTCGAGCGACTCGTACGGATCCTGGTAGACGAGCTGCATCTGTCGGCGCAGCGGCCGCAGCTCGCGCGTGCCGAGCCGCGTGATGTCGCGTCCCTCGAAGCGGATCGATCCAGACTCCGAGTCGACGAGGCGAAGCACGGCCTGGGCAGTCGTCGTCTTACCGCAGCCCGATTCGCCCACCAGAGCCAGGAGCTCCCCGCCCTGGAGTGTCAAGGTGACGCCCTCGACAGCATGCACGCTGCGCTTTGGCTGCCGGGTCATCGCACCGACGAGGCCGCGCGTCACCGGATAGCGGACGACGAGGCCGTCGACTTCGAGCAGCGGCTTGTCACCGTTCGAGCTCACGGCGCCGCAATCGCCGGCAGGTCGTTCAAGTGGCAGGCGGCGGCGTGACCTGCGCCGATCGTCTTCAGCCCGGGATGGATCGTCGTGCAGGGCCCGAAGGCACGGTCGCATCGCGGCTGGAAAGGACACCCGCGAAGCTCGAGGTCAAGGCGGGGCGGGGCCCCGGGGATTGAAACGACCTCCCCATTGCTGCCCAGATCCGGGGTGGCCGCGAAGAGCAACCGCGTGTACGGATGACCCGGCGAGTGATAGAGGGCGTCGACGGTCGCCCGCTCGACGATCTCGCCCGCGTACATGACCGCGCCGAGATCGCATAGTTGGGCGACCACGGGAAGGTCGTGCGTGACCAGGATCAGGGCCAGCCCGAAATCGCGGCAGAGCGCATCGAGAAGCTCGAGGATCTGCGCCTGCACCATCACGTCGAGCGCCGTCGTCGGCTCGTCGGCGATCAGCACCTTCGGGTTGCAGGAGAGCGCCATCGCGATGGCCGCGCGCTGACGCATACCGCCCGAGAGCTCGTGGGGGAAGCGTTCGGCGCGTTTCGCCGGGATGCCGACGGACTCGAGCAGCTCCCCGGTCTGGGTCCGCGCAGCCGGCCCCTTGGCGCGGCCGTGGAGCTCGATCGCCTCGACGATCTGCGAGCCGACCGTCCGGACCGGGTTGAGAGCGTTCATAGCTCCCTGGAAGACGATCGCCAGGTCGACCCACCGGTGCGGCCTGATCGTCTCCTCGCCGCCCGCGAGGATGTCCTCGCCGTCGAGCATGATTCGGCCGGCCGCGCTCGCATTCGGCGGCAACAGGCCCATCGCCGCGAGCGCAGTGGTTGTCTTGCCGCAGCCCGACTCCCCGACGAGTCCAAGCCGCTCGCCCGGATCGACCGAGAGCGAGACCCCCTGGACCGCGTGGAGTTCGCCGCCATGCTCGAGGTCGAACCAGACGTGCAGATCCTGGATCTCGAGCAGGCTCACACGGCCTCCCTGCCGCGGCCGACAAGGGGTCGCAACCGAAACGATCGGGCGGACAGGTGCGCCACGCGGAGCCGCGGGTTCAACGCATCCTCGAGAGCGCCCCCGACCAGGGAACAGGAGAGGATGATTACGGCCACGAGCAGGCCGGGCGGGACGATCGCCCACCAGGCGCCGGTCGAGATCGCCGCCCGCTGGAAGGCGTTTTCGATCATCTTCCCGAGCGAGATTCGCGACGGGTCGCCGAGCCCAAGGAAAGCCAGCGCCGTTTCGTCGAAGATCGCGACCGCGATCGTGAGCACGGTGTTGGCGATCAGGAGCGGGGCCACCTGCGGCAGGACGTGGCGGAAGACGATGCGGGTGTGCGACGCGCCGAGCGACCGGGCCCGCTTGACGTAGACGCGCTCGCGCACGCTCTTCACCTGAGCCCTGATCACCCGGGCTGTGCTGGTCCAGAGCAGGATCCCGATCACGATGATGATGTGGAACAGGCTCGGTCCCCAGATCGCTGCGACGACGATCATCAGCGGTACGTCAGGGATGACCAGGAAGTAGTCCGTAATTCGCATCAGCGTCGTGTCGGTCTTGCCGCCGAAGTACCCGGCGGCGACGCCGATCGTCCCCCCGATCACCATCGAGACGAATGTCGCGGCGAAACCAACCACGAGCGAGACCCGTGCGCCCCACATCAGCAGCGTCACCATGTCGATGCCGCCGTCGTCGAGACCGAGCGGATGGCTCCAGGATGGGTGTCCGAAGACGGGCCCGACCTGCTTGTGCAGGTCGTATGGGGCGAGCCAGGGGGCCAACAGCGCCCCCAGCACGATCACCAGAAGGATCGCCGAGCCAATCGCGGCCGACGGTCGTCGCCTGATCGTCTCCCAGACGATTCCCCGTCGGGAGCGGATCGGCTCGCTCTCGATGACGGCGCCGGGCTCGCGGACGGCGACGCTCATTCCGTGATCCTCGGGTCGAGCTTGAAGTAGAGGAGGTCGGCTACGAGGTTGAAGAAGACGACCGAGACCGTGAGCACCAGGAAGGCGCCCTGCAACATCGGGTAGTCGCGCGCGAGGACGGCGTCGTAGACGGCCCGGCCGATCCCCGGCCACGAGAAGACGGTCTCGACCAGGATCGCGCCCGCGACGATGTAGCCGAGCGAGAGCGCGATCAGGGTCGCGATCGGCAGCATCGCGTTTCGCAGCGCATGCATGCGCAGAATCGCCGCCGGACGAAGGCCCTTCGCTCGCGCGGTGAGGATGTAGTCCTCACTCAGCGTCTCGAGCATGGCCGAGCGGACGATCAGGGTGTATTCGCCGAAGAGAACGAGCCCCAGAGTGAGTGCCGGCAGCGTGATGTGGGCCACGAGGTCCTTGAAGTGCTGCCAGAACGACGGATTGATCAGGAAGTCGTTCGTCATGCCGCCGGTCGGCAGCGTTCCGGCGAAGAGGATCACAAGCATCAGGCCGAGCCAGTGCGTCGGCATCGAGTAGAACGCGAGCGCGGTCGTGACGCTCGCGCCCTCGGCTGCAGTGCCACGCCGCCAAGCCGCGAGGACGCCTGTGATCGTGCCGATCACGATCGCGAACAGGGTTCCGAGCAGGACCATCGGGATCGTGTTGATCAGAGCCGTCTTCAGGTTGTCGCGCACAGGCTGGCTGTTCTCGAACGAGATGCCGAGGTTCCCGCGGGAGAGCTGCTTCAGGTAGATGAAGTACTGGTCGAGCTTGGACTTGTCGAGGCCGAACTCGCGCTTCAGCGCAAGCCGCGTCTCCGGTGTCGCATGGGGGACACGGGCAAGGTTCGTGACCGCAGTGCCCGGCGCGAGCCGGAAGAGGGCAAAGTTGATTGTGACGGCGATGAAAACCGTCAGCAGCGCAAAGGCGACGCGCTTGATGACGTAGTCGGCGCCCCGCACCGACCCGGCCTACTGCTGGTGCACGCTTGTCAGACTCAGCTTCGAGATCGAGTTGAACGGTCCCTGCGGTGAAGCCACGAGGCCGCCCCAGTTCTTGGCGACTGCCCAGACGTGGTCCTGGGCGGCGAGCCAGATGTAGGGCCGTTTGTTGTACAGGTAGGCCTGCATCTTCCAGACGAGCGCCCGGCGCTTGTCCTGGTTCGGGGTCAGCTGCTGCTGGGAGTACATGCGGTCGTAGCGTTTGTCGCAGTAGCCGCTGTCGCTCCAGCCTCCGTACTGAGCGCAGGTGACGACCGAGAGCATGAAGTCAGGGTCGATCAGCGCGACCCAGTCCCACATCGCGAGGTCGAAGTTCAGGTACTTGTTGTTGGGGCCCGAGATCGCCTCGAACGCAGCGGTCGAGTCAAGGGCACGCTGCGACAGCTGGATGCCGATCTTCTTGAAGTCCGGCTGGAGGATCTGGAAGGTGCGGTTGGTGCTCGGAACGTCGGTCGGCGTGATCACCTGGTACGACATCTTGTGTCCGCCGGCCACGCGGATTCCGCCCGGCCCCTTTTTGAAGCCGGCCTGGTCCAGGAGCTTGTTCGCGAGGGCGAGATCGAACGTCTCCGGCTTGAGATTCTTGTTGAACCATTTCCCCGTCGCGGGCGGGACGATCGAGCTGGCGGGCTTCGCGGTACCGAGGAAGACGACCTTGACGATCTGCTCGCGATCGATCGCGTGCGCGAGGGCCTCCTTGACCTTCAGGTTCAGCAGCTCGCGGTGCTTCGACTTCTTCGGGTTCGAGTTGATGATGAAGTCGGTCTGGTCGACTCCCGGCACCGAGCGGACGTTGAAGCCGCTCCGCAGCGTCTTGATCGCCGTAGCGGGAACATCCTCGATCGCGTCGATCTCGTGCGCTTTGAGCGCCGAGACGAGCGCGTCCGAGTTCGAGAACATCCGGAGCCCGAACGCGTCGGCCTTCGGCTTCTCGCCGTAGAACGAGTTGTTGCGCTGGAAGAGCGCGATTTCGTCCTTCTTGAACTTGGTCAGCTTGAATGGACCCGCACCGACGACCGGCGCGCTGTTCGCAAATGTCTTGAGGTCGGCGCCCTTGTGCCCTGTGTGCTTCGCCCAGATGTGCTCGGGCAGAATCGCGAACTGCTGGAACTGGCCGAGTACGTTGCCGGCCGGCGCCGCGTAGTTGACGACGAGCGTGGTCGCGTTCGGTGCCTTTGCGTTCTTGATGTGAGCGATCAGGCCGGCCGCATTGGCGGCGCCGCTGGCCGCGTACTTGATGTCGGTGTTGATCGACCACGCTGCGTCGCGCGCCGTCAGCGGCTTGCCGTCCGTCCACTTCGCGCCCTTGCGCGTCTTGAACGTCCACGTCTTGCCGCCGTTCGAGGTTTTCCACGAGGTCGCGAAATCCGCAACGAACTTCGAGTTGGCCTTGTCGTACTGGATCAGCAGCGGGTAGATGTACTCGAAGGTCGAGTAAGCATCCTGGTTGAACGCGACATAGGGGTTCAGCGAGTCGATCCGCGAGCTCGTCCCGATCCTGAAGGTTCCGCCGCTCTGCGAGCTCTTGCCGGAGCTCTTTCCGGACGCCGCGTACGCGCCGAGCGCAACCGTGAGCACGCCAATCCCCAGAGCCACCAGCCACCGCTTCCGCATCATCACCCTCCTCTTTGACTCACGCCCTGAAGGGGGATTCCTCGAGCGTGAGCATCCGCCGGTCGGCGTCGAGCGTATACCGAACCCCCAGAGGAATGGAAGCGAGGTGCTTGCCGTGGCCGAGGGGGAGTTTGTAGAGAACGGGCACCCCGAGGGGCTCGAGGTGTTCTTCCAGGACGTCCTCGATCGACCGCGATCGTGCCCAGTCAGAAGCCTCGCGTTGGTCGCCCCAATCGCAATCCTTCATCTCGCCGACGACGACGCCGGCGACGTTGTCGAGCTTTCCTGCGAGACGCAGCTGGGTCAAGAAGCCGTCCACGTAGTAGGGCGGCGCCTTGACATCCTCGAAGAAGAAGATCGCGCCGTCGACGTCGAACTCCCAGGGCGTCCCCATTGATTGCATCAGCAGCCAAAGACATCCGCCCACGAGCGGGGCGCTGGCTTTTCCGCCGCGGAGCGCCCGGACGTATGGATCGTCGGGATCCCGGGGGACGTCGGGCTCGGCTGTGCCATTGAGGACAGCCAACAGCCGGTTGCGCGTGAACTCCGTGGTCTTTGGGTCGCCGACGCCGGCGAGGCCGTTGCCGTAAATCGTCGCCAGCCCCGTTTCCTTCAGCAGTGCTGTGTGCAAGGCCGTGATGTCGGAGTAGCCGACGAACGGCTTCGGGTTCGCGGCGATCACCTCGAAATCGAGATGCGGGATCGTCTGCGCCGAGCCGAAGCCGCCCTGGAAGGACTGGACGACGTCGACCTCCGGGTCGGCAAAAAGCGCGTTCAGGTCCGCGGCGCGCCGCTTCGCGTCCCCCGCGACGTAATCGTCCCGATCGTAGATCCCGTCCGCGAGCTTGACCCTGTAGCCCTTCCCCTCCCACCACTCCACGCCCCGGAGCACTTCGGAACGGGAATCCTGAGGGCTCGCCGGGGCAGAAACGCCGATCGTGCCGCCTTCCGGGAGGGGCCTGGCGAAGAGTGTCGCGCCGGTCACGGTGCTGTTCTACCGCCCGGGAGCTCGCTACGCAGCGCCTTCGGCAGTAGCGGAGCTTGCCCGGCGGCGGCTCGGTTCATCCGCTCGAGGCGTCGTCGCAGCTCCTCTCGCGATTTCGCCAGGTGGCGCTCGAGGCTCTGCTCGAGCCAGGGGCCGGCCTCGTCGCCCTCGCCACGGAGGGATGCGAGCTCCTTCCAGAGATCCGGTCCGATGTCCGGGTCGCCCATCCGCCCCCAGCAGGCGCGCGGAGCATCCCGGCCTCGTCGACTGCGCTCGATTGCGAAGGCTTCCTGGCCGAGATCGGAGCAGAGCCAGTTGAGGCCGACTCGCGCAAGCGAACGCGCGGCACGTCCGTTTTGCCCTGCGCGCACTTCGACGAGCGCTCGTTCGAGCAGCTTGACGTCGTTCGCCGTCTGCTCGTGCGGGTAGGCCGCCGCCTCGCGTGCATCGAGACCGTGCAGACCGCGACCGACGGCCGTGAAGTGCTTGCGCCCCTTGGCCGCGCCGAGCGCAGCGAGCGCATGCGGCTCGAGTGCGCCCTCGAGCTGGCGGGCGCGCGCCTTGTAGTCGAGCTCGTCGGCGGCACCGCCATCGGCCTCGAGCAGGAAGCGGCGGGCCACCTCGGTCAGCTTCACGAGGTAGTCGAAGTCGACCCCGTCGGAGGTGTCGTACTGGGTGTGGTACTCGGTGCGGTCGAACTCGGGCGTGAACGTGGAGACGTTCATCCCGGGGATGCCGGCGGCCAGGAAGGGCCACACCTCCGTCCACGTCGTGGGGCGGCCGAGCTTGTGACCATGCGGGAGCAGGCCGTCCCGCGCAGCGGTGCGCAGCAGCCTTCGGGCCCACGCCGCGAGCTCGGGTGGCGAGTCGACCGTGAACGGATCGCCTGGGCGGCCGCAGCCTTCGAGGTTGAGATAGAAACGCGCCTCGGTCGACCAGTCGCGGTGCTCCTCGACGATCTGGTACCAGGCGCCGTAGCACCAGTCGTATGACGAGTGGGCGATCCCGTACTCCTCGGCGGTGTGCGAGATGAAGACGATCGGCCGCTCGGGCCGGAGGCCCGACCGGGCGAGCGCGAGCGTCATCGCCACTGCGCTCGCATCGTCGAAGGCGGCCCGGAACCAGCCGTCGTGATGGCCGCCGACCAGGATCGGCCCGTCGTCTCTGTCTCTTGTTCCCGGCAGGACGCCGACGACGTTGGCGGCTTCGGTTTCTGCACGCGGCGCTTCGAGAACGACGCGAACCTCGCCGTCGAGGCTTGCGGCGTCCTCGCGCCTGATCGTGACGCACGGCGGCGCCTGCTCGTGCCAGATCCCGTCGAACGTGCCCAGGGCGTTTGCCGCCTGGTAATAGGGTCCGCCTTCAGGTGCCGTCACGATCATGGCTTTGACGCCGCGGAGGCCCAGTTCGAGCCCGACGTGGTAGGGCCACAGCCGTTCCACAACCCAGTCGACGAGGACGATCCTGCCCGCGACGTCGAGACGCTCGAGCTGCCGGCGCCCCCCGCGCCCGACGCGGACGAGCTCACCATGGATGCCGGCGGTCCCGGTCTCCGGCACGCCTCCGAACGACGCGCATTCGAGCCGCGTTCCGTCGGCGAGCTCGACAAACGCGTCTTGTAACCGCCAGGCGTCGACCGGCACCGGCTCCTCGATGACGTCCACGAGGCCCGCGTCCCGCATTTCGCCGGCGATGAAGGCCGTTGCCTCGCGTTCCTCCGGTGTCCCCGCGACGCGGAATCCGAGCCTGTGCGAGCCAAACGACTCGAGACGCTCGACCACGAACCGCAGATACGCGGCGTCGACGTTCAACGCGCCGCCTCGATCCCGAGCAGGGTCTCACGGACGAGCGGCCCGATCGCCGCGAGGTCGTAGCCGCCCTCCTGGACGACCACGGTCGGTACGCCGAGCCCGCCCAGGATGCGCCCCGCTTCGCGGTACCCGCTCGCGCTCGCCTGGAGCGGGCTCTCGGGATCGCCGGCGGCAGCGTCGACACCGAGCGAAACGACGAGCGCCGACGCCTGGGAAGCCCAGGCCGCGAGCTCGCCGATCGCATCGAGCCAAGCTTCGTCGCCCGATCCGGGAGCGAGCGGAAGGTTGCGGTTCGAGCCGGCGCGGGTCTCGCCGGCGAAGCCGACGAAGTGCGGGAACCAGCCGGCCCCGGGGTCGACGTGTACCGATCCAGTGAGCACGTCGTCGCGCTCCCAGAAGATCTCCTGGGTGCCGTTGCCGTGATGCGCGTCGATGTCGATCACGGCCACGCTTCGCTGCAGACGGCGTGCGAGCTCCTCGGCCGCGATCGCCGCGTTGTTGAGGTAGCAGGAGCCGCCGTAGCAGGCCCGGCACGCGTGATGACCAGGCGGCCGACAGCACGCGTAGGCCGCAGACGCCCCCTCGAGCACGAGATCGACGGCAGTGAGTGCGCAGTCGGCCGCGGCGCGCGCCGCTTGCCACGTTCCGGGCCCGATCAACGTCATCGTGTCGTACGCGAAGAACCCCGGCCGCGCCCAGATTGCGGTTGGAACGAGGGGCGACTGCGTCAGTGCCGAATGCGCGAAGACGTATGGGACGACGCGGTCCTGGCCGGGGTCGACGGGTAGGCCGGCCTGTTCCCAGTCGGCCCAGGCCGATGCCAGGTACTCGAGGAAGCCCGAATCGTGAACCGCGAACAGTCGCTCGTCCTCATGTTGTTCGGCGGGAACCGTCTGCCCGCCCGCCGCGCGGAGCGTCTCCAGAATTGCTTGGGTCCGCGCTGCCGTCTCGACGGCCGGCGTCCGGACGCCGATCCAGATCTCGGCTGCCGGATCGTGGAGGCGACAGTCGTCGCTCCAGACGACCGGCATCGTCAGCTGCATCGCGCGAACCTAACGTCCGCGCGGCTGCGGCGTCAGTTAGTCGAACTTACCTCGACTGGCCCGCAGCGCGGGTCGTGGTAGCAGGCGAGGCGAAGGAGCAGCGAGTGCAAGGTCTCGCGGCTCTCGGCGTCGAGCGGAGCCAGCAACTCGTCGCCAAGGTTCTTGGTGATCGAACGCAGGCGAATGAGGACGCGCCGGCCTTCGGGCGTCAGGCTGACGATGTGCCGGCGTCGATCGCTCGGGTCCCGCTGGCGCTCCACGTAGCCGCGCTCCTCGAGCGAGTCCAGGATCCCGACGAGCTGGCTGCGGTCGAGCTGGAGCGCATCGGCGATCGTTGCCTGCGTCTCCCTGGCCTGTTCGCCGAGCAGTGCGAGCACGCTGTAGTCGTAGAGGCTGAACCCGGCCGCCTCGACCTCGGCGATCGCCTTGGCCTTGAAGCCGTAGCCGAGACGAGCGAGCAGAAAGGCCGTGTTGGCAATCAGTTCCTTGGCCAGACGGGGCGGCGGAGCAGCCGGGAGTTCAGTTACTTGAGTAGTCACGGAAATTAGTGTAGCACCAAAACGTCGGCCTGTGCTATCGTGGTGCCGTTCAACTATCTGGAGGGCAAATCAATGACCGGAGAAATTATCGCACAGCCGGTGGACGACCGCCAGGAGACCGATGACAGCAGGCGTTGGCTGGGACTCGCGGTGATCGTCGCGGCACAGTTCATGGTCGTCCTCGACATCGCGATCGTGAACGTCGCCCTGCCGTCGATCAAGACGGATCTCCACTTCTCGGAGACCAGCCTGCAGTGGGTGATCACGGCGTACTCCATCTTCTTCGGCGGCGTGCTCCTGCTCGGCGGCCGCCTGGCCGACCTGCTCGGTCGCAGGCGCCTTTTCGTGATCGGGCTTGCTCTGTTTACTGTCAGTTCGCTCCTTGACGGGCTGGCGTGGTCTGAGGGCTCGCTGATCGCTTTCCGCTCGCTCCAAGGACTCGGTGCGGCGTTGCTGTCGCCCGCGGCTCTGTCGATCCTGACGACGACCTTCCGTGAAGGCCGCGAGCGAAACCTCGCTCTCGGGATCTGGGGCGCCGCTTCGGGCAGCGGCGGCGCGGCCGGCGTGCTGCTCGGCGGTGCGCTGACGAGCACCCTCAGCTGGTCCTGGATCTTCTTCATCAACATTCCGGTCGGCATCCTCGTGCTGGGAGTCACGCCGTGGCTGCTTCGCGAGAGCCGCGCTGATCTCGAGCATCGAACCTTCGACTTCGCCGGTGCGGCATCGATCACCGGCGGCCTGATGCTGCTCGTCTACGCGATGACGCGCGCGACGCAGCACGGGTGGCTGACGGCCGAGACGATCGGTCTTCTGGCGGCCTCAGCCGCGCTGGTCGTCACGTTCGTCGTGATCGAGTTCCGCTCGAAGGCGCCGCTACTGCCCATGCGGATCTTCCGGCTGCGGACGCTCACGGCCTCAAACGTCACCGGCCTGCTGCTGGGCGGCGCGATCTTCTCGCAGTTCTTCCTGCTCACCCTCTACATGCAGCAGGTGCTCCATTACTCGGCGCTGAAGACAGGAGTCGCCTACATCGCCCTGACGCTGACGATCATCAGCTTCTCGGCGGTCTCGCAGGCGCTCGTGACGCGCATCGGGATCCGCGCTGTTCTGACCGGAGGGATGTTGTTCTCGGCGGTCGCGCTCGTGCTCTTCGCCAGGTTGCCCGTACACGGCAGCTACTTCAGCAACCTTTTCCCGGCTTTCATCCTCAGCGGGATCGGACTTGCGCTGGCCTTTGTGCCGATCTCGATCGGCGGTCTGACGGGCGTCCGCCAGGCTGATGCAGGAATCGCCTCGGGGCTGATCAACACGTCGCAGCAGATCGGCGGCGCGATCGGCGTCGCGGCGGCGACCACGATCGCCACCACCTTCACGACGCGCTACCTCGACGTGCACGCGGGCGCGTCGCCGCTTGGTGGCGCGGCGCTGACGCACGGCTTCGGGATCGCCTTCTACGCCCTGGCCGGCCTGGCCGCGCTCGGCGCGGTGCTCGCGGCTGTTCTGGTCGAATCGAATCCCGCGGTCCCCGAGGTCGAGGCGGTCGACGAGCCTGTCGCTGTGGAGCTGGCCGCATGAGCGTGCAGGAGATCGACGACCTGCTGCTCCACATCCGCGGCCTTGTGCTGGTGCGCGAGATCCTCAGACAGCGCGGTGCCAGCGCTGCAGAGCTTGATGCGCACACCGCCGAGCTCGAGCGGCTGAAGAGTCGGCTCGCGGAGCTCGCCGTTCCGGCGACGGTTCCGGGCTAGGACAACGAGAAACGCG
>Ga0207665_10002473_pt1 | contig 12456 bp, 7 predicted proteins | sample LARL112metaG_FD_184351 | JGI IMG/M metagenome (GOLD analysis project Ga0207665, IMG submission 184351) | Corn, switchgrass and miscanthus rhizosphere microbial communities from Kellogg Biological Station, Michigan, USA - LAR L11-2 metaG... | ecosystem: Host-associated > Plants > Roots >...
AGACCTCGAATTATCGACGAAGCGGTCGAAGACCGGACCGGCAAACCCGCCCACGAGTTCGCTGGATTAGCCTTCGACAGCGCCACCAATCAAGGATGGGAAATTCGCGGTGACGTCAATTACCTCGACAGCATCAATATGGTGCCAACCGCGGCGACGCCGCTCCCTTCGCAGGAAGAACTCTTAGTCCGAAGTTCCCCCTTGTAGGGCGGGTCTGAACTCTCGTTTGTATTGATGAGCGGGCATTTCGCGCTCAGAAGCAGCTTTGGTTCGTAGACATGTATAGTCCTTAACTACGCGGCGTGTCACACGGTGATGTACCGGTCTACCGTTGGCAAGTGTGCTACAAAGTAGACATGTATGTGGCGCGGATTCCGAATCGGGGGTCGCCGCCGGCCATCCTGCTGCGGGAAAGCTACCGCCAAGGCGGGAAGGTGAAGAACCGCACCCTGGCCAACCTGTCGCACTGGCCCGAGCCCAAGGTCGATGCGCTGGCGCAGACGCTCAAGGGGCTGCCGCCGAAACTGGATTTGTCGCAGGCCTTTGAGATCACCCGCAGCCTGCCGCACGGGCATGTCGCGGCGGTGCTGGGCACCGCACGTCGGCTCGGCGTGGAGGAGCTCATCGATGCCACGCCCTCGCGCACACGCGATCTGGTGACCGCGATGCTAGTCGCCCAGGTGATCGATCCCGGCTCCAAGCTGGCGGTCGCGCGGGGGCTGCGCGCCGAAACCGCCACCAGCTCCCTGGGACGGCTGCTTGGCGTGGCCAGCTGTGATGAGGACGACCTGTACGCGGCCATGGACTGGGTGCTTGAGCGCAAAGAGGTCATCGAAAACGCCCTGGCTGCCCGGCATTTGGTCAACGGCACGCTGGTGCTCTACGACGTGTCCTCGGCGGCGTTCGAGGGCCGCACCTGCCCACTGGGGGCAATCGGGCACCCCCGTGACGGGGTCAAAGGCCGGCTGCAGATCGTCTACGGGCTGCTGTGCTCGCCCGCCGGGGCGCCGATCGCGATCGAGGTGTTCGAGGGCAACACCGCCGACCCCAACACCCTGGCCGCCCAGATCACCAAGATCAAAACCCGGTTCGGGCTGTCCCGGGTGTGTCTGGTCGGGGATCGGGGCATGCTCACCCACGCCCGCATCCGCGACGAGGTGCGCCCCGGGCAGCTGGACTGGATCAGCGCATTGCGCGCCCCGCAGATCAAAGCGTTGGTCGAGGAGGGCGCGCTGCAGCTGTCGCTGTTCGATACCCAGGACCTGTTCGAGATCAGCTCCCCGGAGTTTCCCGGCGAGCGGCTGGTGTGCTGCCACAACCCCGCCCTGGCCGAGAAGCGGGCCCGCAAACGCCAGGATCTGTTGGCCGCCACCGAAAAAGAACTCACCCCCATCGCCGCCGCCACCGGCCGCGCCAAACGCGCGCTGCGCGGCAAAGACAAGATCGCGCTACGGGTGGGCAAGGTGATCAACCACTACAAGATGGCCAAACACTTCACCCTCACCATCACCGACGAATCCTTCACCTTCACCCGCAACACCGAGGCCATCGCCGCCGAGGCCGCCCTCGACGGGATCTACGTGCTGCGCACCAGCCTGCCCGAACACACCCTGGGCCGCGACGATGTCGTGCTGCGCTACAAGAACCTCGCCGATGTCGAGCGGTTCTTTCGCACTCTCAACAGCGAACTGGACGTGCGGCCCATCCGGCATCGGCTGGCCGACCGGGTGCGCGCCCACATGTTCTTGCGCATGCTGTCCTACTACATCAGCTGGCACATGAAAGCCGCCCTGGCCCCAATCCTGTTCGTCGACAACGACAAACCCGCCGCGGCCGCCAAACGCGCCAACCCCGTCGCCGCGGCCCAACGCTCCGATCAGGCCCTGACCAAAGCGGCGCGTAAACGCACCCCCGAGGACACCCCAGTACACAGCTTCACCAGCCTGCTCGCCGACCTGGCCACCCTCTGCGCCAACCAGATCCAACCCGCCGACGACATGCCCGCATTCACCATGCCCACCAGCCCCACTCCACTACAGCGGCGAGCCTTCGAACTCCTCGACCTCTCCCACCGCCACGGCCTGGCGTAGTCAGTACAACCGCCCCACCACAGCGCAAAACCCCAGCTCAACGCCCCAACCCGTCACCACACCAGGGGGAACTTCGGGCTAGTGTTGACGGATGGCACGAGGAAATTCTTTGGGCACCTCGGCACTGGTCACCGTTGCGGCGGCCCGTATCTGCGTGGGTGTGGCAATGGTATTGGTGCCGGGTCGATTTTTTAAGCAGGCGTCGGGTACCGAAACGCTACTCATGCGCACGGTGGGGATCCGCGATGTAGTCATCGGGACGGGTGCCTGTGCCGCCTTGGCCGCCGGCGCCGGCGGGGAGTTTCGACGCTGGGCATCGATGGGTCTACTCAGTGACAGCGCCGACGTGATCGCAGGACTCACCAGCAGCAGGTCTCTTCCCGACACCAGAAGCGCGTTGATCGCCATTCTTTCCCCCGTGCCGTTTGTAGCCGCCGGAATCTTTGGGGTCGCCCGCGGCGCCAAGGAACTTTAACGTCTCGTGATCGAGATCTACGCTTCGGGTAACTGGATCTGTTTCGGACGCCAGCCTTTTGAGCCCGCGACGCGCCTTCCGAGGTTGCGGTGCTGCCGGCCCAGTCGCCGAAGGATGCGCAGTGGTCGAGTTGCTCACGACGAATGACGTCGGGAACAGAACTTTGTTCGGCGCTCAAGTGACATTGTCGACCAACATCTGCGCGGTTCGGCCTTCGTCGACAAGCAAGCCTTTCCCTCAACGAGCTCTACCAGTAACAGATCGATGCTCGGTCGGCGCGACGATCTGTCACGCTGTTTCGGGATTCCGACGGATGGGCACACGGCGACTCGGAGGAGTGATCGAAAAAGCAGACTGCCTAGCAGGTTTCGGGATTCCCGGCCCACAGCGTGCGTTGACTCGAGGAGACCAGTCGACCCCATCTACAGCGAGTCAGACGTTGATCAGCCCTCCCGCCGCGGCGGGTAGTGGCCGGCGGGATAATTCTGCGTCGGGTCGCGCGGTGCATCGCCCGGGTAGGGCCCCCAGGCGTCGGGGCGGGTGGCCGCTTTGTTACCGAGTTTGCCCACCCGTACCAGACTTGCCAGCGCGTCGAGTACGACACGAGCACTGATGAGTGAGGTCTGCTCGGCCCAGTCATAGGGCGGTGAGCATTCGACGATCTCCAGGCCGGACAGGCCGCCCTCGGCGCAGCCCCGCACCAAGGCGAGCGCTTCGCGGGGAAGCAGGCCACCGGGTTCGGGCCACCCAGTGCCTGGGACGAAACCGGAGTCGATGACGTCGATATCAAACGACAGGTACACCGCCTTTGCTCCCTGCCAGGCAAGTTCCAGCGCGGTCTCGACGATTTTCTCCACGCCGACGCGTTCGACGTCGCCGACGGTCATCACGGTGGTGCCGCGGGCCCGTCCGACCTTCACCCCGGCCCGAGGAGCTTGCCACCCGCCGATACCGATCTGCACGAGGTTCGTTGCCGGAGCGTTCGGGATGTTTGTGGCGTGGAACCACGGTGTCGTGTGCATCCGTTCGTCGAGATCGAGTTCCTGAGTGTCGACGTGGCGGTCGAAGTGGATGATGCCGATGTTCCCGTCGACGTAGGGGGCGAGTCCACGGATGGTTGGGTAGCCAATGGAATGGTCGCCACCGAGAACCACTGGGAAAACGCCCTGCGACGCGACGTGGCCGATCCCTTTGCTGATCTGATCGAACGATTTCTCCAGATTGCCTGGGATCGTGCAGATGTCGCCAATATCGACCATGTTGAGTTGCTCCCGCAGGTCGACACCCATCTCATAGTTGTAGGTACCGAAAAGGTTGGTGGCGCGGCGGATACCTTGCGGACCGAATCGGGTCCCTGGCCGATAGGTCGTGCCGGCGTCTAGGGGCGCTCCGAAGATCGCCACCTCGGCGTCACCGACTTCGTGGACGTTCTCGACATAGGGCGTCTTGAGGAAGGTGCCACGTTCACCCGCGAAGTGCGGGATCTCGCCTCGCGCGAAGGTCGGCAGTGTGCGGTCGGTGATCGAGTCCGCGGCCTCCAGGCCGAAGGCCAGACCGCGATCGATCTCTTCTTGGTGCCTGCGGCTAGACAGGCGAGCTTCGGCCTGCTGCGCCCAGCGTCCCTCCCGGTCAACAGCCTCGGCATCAGTGCCGTGGGAATCAGTCATCATCGGGCCCCAATCATCGTCGAAATGCGGTTGTCTCAGGTGGTCGTTCTTCGCTCGATGCGAGCCTCCCACGGTTCCAAACGTTTGGTGGTGGACGGGGCGATCGTGCGGCTGGACAGCACAGGGGTGCCGACGAGGACGCTGTCTCTCGCCTGCGGTTCTCAAGAATTTGCCGCACGGCAACCGCGTCGGCTGGGTCTCCGAGGCAGCGGCTGTCGCGCCGATGCGCCAATCAACCGAGGTGTTGGTGCCCACATGTTGCCCACACTTGCTACGAACATGCGTGATCGACCGTGCACGATTGTGATGTGTATCTAGAGTGCCATGTTTGCTTCGATCAGCAGCCGGCGGCAGCCTCGCAATGGATCTCGACCAGCGTGGTCCAGCTACTGACCAACATCGCCGTCAGGGTCCCGTCGGGGAACTGCTCGATCTGCTGTTGGTCGACCCCGCCCGATGCTTTACCGAATATTTGCCGCCAATGACTGAGATCCGGGCGGAGTTACCGGTGTGCTGACGGAAGGGCCTCAGAGGCGAAATCGCCTGGTATGCAAGGTAAGACAAGCAGTTTTCGACTCTCCCGCGATATGCGTCCTGTTACGGCCGCGGCCGGCCCTTACGCCGCGATCGAATGTCATTGAACTGGCCGGAGCACTACTACTCCAGGGACGGTCTGTAGGTAGTCGAGGAGGGGACCGTCGACCACCTTGTTATTTGCGCGCAGTGATGATGCGTTTCGAATGACAGGTCCGTCGGGTGTGTCTATGAAGATACCGATGTGCGTGACGTCGAGGCCGCCGTCTTCTGCGTATGCCCCGACGTAGTCCCCGGTGCGCAGTCGGCCTAGGACGCTGCTATCGACCTGCTGACTTGGAATGTACGAGATGGTTCGCGGAACAATTGGTAAACCGGGGAAGTACACCCCGCCGGAATCCTTCTGGTTGAGGTTCTTGGTTACCTGAATTGAGTTGGCGCTAAGACTCGTAGTGACGTCGGTTGCTATCGCAGGTGTCGACACGGACCAGTCCGTAAAGAAGTGCTTCCTGTTTTCGAATCCGACGACTCCGTCCTTGTATCGGACCTTCATTAGGCTGTCGATGAACTCCTCGCGGTTCTTCGCCCGCTTCAGCGCTTCGACGTAGTCGGCATAGGTGAAACAGTCGACCTTCTGCAGTTCAACAACAAGCTGCTCGGGCTCAGTCGCGGAACCAATAAGAGTATTCGCGCCATAAGGTACCCCCAGGAATTGCCGTGACACTGTTTCGGATCGCTCTGAAAGTCCCGCGCGTGAGGCGTTGTTACTAACAGTCAGCAGAGTTTGGAGAATCTGCTCGCTCTGGCTGGAGATCCGAACGGCCGGCGACGTTGTGCCGTGGGTCGCCAGATAGTCCGTGACGGGGATCGATGAGATCGCGGAGTAGCCGATGGGCAGGACCACGTCACCGGCAGTCGTGTTGTAGTACACGTCCCACCGGTAGTAACCCGCAAACGCAGCGGGATCGGCGGCCAGCACCGTCGCATAGTCGTTGACGGCCTGCACGTATTGGTGCGAGTTGTTGTACCGGTACAGGGCGTAATCGCGGTCGTCGGCGAAGCCATTAGCGGCGAGGTAGCGGCCGGCCGCCATGATGCTGTCGTGGGGCGACAGGATGTCGCCCTCGCCGTAGGCGGCAAAGGTCGAGGGCAAGAACTGCATGGGGCCTTGCGCGCCAGCAGTGCTCACCCCGGCGACGCGGCCGAAGCCGGTTTCGATCAGGTTGATCGCCGCCAGGTATGTCCAGTTGACACCGGACGCCGATTCCGACTCGCGGTAGTCACCGAGCAGCTCGTCGGCCGGCCTCGGCGGGACGATGCGCCACGCAGGCAGCGTGTCTTTCGCTCGGCTCATTGCAGCGAGCTGCCGACGCGCGTCGACGTTGCGGTCGTAGATTTCGAGGAGCGACGGCGGGATTCGCAGGCGCGCGATCGGGTCCCACTCGGGGTGCCGTCCGAGGGCACGGTAGGCCGCTTGCTGGCGGTGGGCCGCCGCCATCAACACAGCCTCCGATGATGACGGGTCGCGCAGCGCCTTCTCGTCGGCGACGAGGTCGTCGGCCAGGTGCGCGGGGTCGGATGCCAACAGCGGCTGCAATGGTTCCGATGCCAGCCGCCGCTGCGCAGGTGAGACGGTGGTCGCTGGGACGGTCGCCGTCGTTGTCGCTGACGGCCTGTTCGGCTCTGAGCAGCCGACGAGTGCGAGCATGATTGTGACGACGAGAAGCGGCGTGGCGTCGACACGGTTGTGGCTCAATGAGTTCACTTCCCGGCGATTGCGTGAAATTGTCTGCGGCCCGGGTCTAGTGGCATGCAGCGAGTGTCTCGCATCGGATCGTGTGACATCAAATGCCGGGGAGCTGTGCTCGTGTCCCGCGCGACAGATCGTCCTTCACTGACATCGGCTGGTGCTTGACAGTTGTTTCGGTTGATTCTTGACACTCCCCTAGATGAGGGAGTTGAGCGTGGCCGAGCAGAGGCCGGGCCGGTGGATCGGTCGCACGGGCCGGTGTGCTCCCCGCATCAGATGAATTGCTGTCCGCCGTCGATGTCGTAGGTGGCGCCGGTCAGTGCCGTGTTTACCATCAAGTGGACGGCGAGCGCGGCGACGTCTTCGGGCCCGACGACCCGTCCGATCGGCAATGTCGAGATCAGCTCGGTGCGGCGGTCCTCGAGTTGATCGCCAAGCAGGGACGCTGAGAGCGGGGTGTCGACGAAGCCCGCGGCGATGAGGTTGACGCGTATCGGCGCGAGTTCGAGGGCGAGTGCCGCGGTGAATGGCGGCAACGTCGCGGTTGCGGCGGACACGATCCCGAGGCGATGATCGATGCGCCGTCCTCCGGTGCCGCCCATAAGGATCAGGGTGCCGCCAGGACGCATCTTGGCCTTGGCGTTTCGTGCGACCTCGAGCCCCAGCACCGCGTGTCCGCTGAGCGCCTCGCGCACATCGGCGGTGTCCATCTCGAGCAGCGGACCGTACCGCGGGCCGCCGGCGGTGACCAGCACGTGGTCTATCGGTCCAGACAGATCCTCGAAGAAGTCGTGCAGGGCGGCCGGGTCGGTGGCGTCGAAGGCTGCGGTCCGTTGCGCATCGACTTCGGCTGCCGCTCGCTTGAGCCGATCGGGACTCCTGCCGGTAAGAACCACCTCGGCTCCCTCGGTGCGGGCCCGTCGAGCGGTCTCTAGACCAATACCCGCACTCCCACCAATACAAACGACCGTCTGGCCAAGCAGCTCCGGTGCGCGTTGCATTGACGCAGAGGTGATTTCACCGCTCATGGGTGTCTCCTATTAGGCGTTTCGACGGACGTTGACAGGGATATGGGCGGGACGCGCAAGTAGCGTCGAACCAATCTCACGCCATTGGCTTGGCCTCATCGGAATCCCGCTTCGGGCGAAGCATGTTGGGGTGAACGAACTTCAACCAGGTGTAGGGATGCTCGGGTGAGGTGGTGTTGCCGAGGGTGAACGTTCGGTCGGTGCGACGGGCACGGGCTATCGTGGCCAGCCATGTGGCGACGGTGCTGATGCGGTTCTCCAACCCGGTGAGAAACGCGATGTGGATGAGGCCCCAGCCCAACCAGCCTACGAATCCGGCGAGTTTCACGGGACCGGCTTGCAGCAACGCGTGTCCCCGGCTGATGTAAGCCGCGGAGCCGAAGTCACGGTACCGGTAGGGCCGACGGGGCGTGCCTTCGAGATCGTGACGGACGCAGGCGGCGGCGTGCATGCCACCCTGCATCGCGTTCTCGGCAACGCCCGGCAAGTGGTCACGGCCGGCAAGGTCGCCGACGACAAAGATCTCGGGATGGCCTGCCACGGACAGGTCGGGTTCCACCGTGATCCGCCCCGCGCGGTCGGAGTCTGCGCCCAGAACCTCGGCGACGCGTCGTGCGAAGGGCACGGCCTCGACACCGGCCGTCCACAGGACCGTCCGCGCAGCGTACTCCTCGGACGAGCCGCCGGCCTTTGGTACGGCGGTCACGCCGTTGAGACGAACGTCGGTGACATGCACACCCATGTGGAGCTCGACGCCCAGTTTCTGCAGGATCCGGGTGGCCTTGTGGGTAAGGTCTGGCGCGAAACTGCCGAGGACGCAGCTGCCTCCGTCGAAGAGCAGCACCCGCGCGTCTTCGGGTTCGATGCTGTGGAACTCCTTGGCCAGAGTTCGAGTAGCCATTTCTCGGATCTGCCCGGCCAACTCGACTCCGGTAGGTCCGCCACCGGCTATGGCGAACGTGAGCCATGCGTCGCGCTCGGATCCGGGAGGCAGTGTTTCGGCCATCTCGAACGCACCGAACAGCCGTCGACGGATGCTCAATGCATCGTCGAGTGTCTTCATCCCCGGCGCCCACTGTGCGAATTCCTCGTTGCCGAAATACGACTGCCGCATTCCGGCGGCGACGACCAACACGTCGTAATCGATCGTGAACGTGGTGTCGTCCGGGCGGCGGGCAGTGACCCGGCGCGCGTCTGCGTCAAGGTCGAACGCCTCGCCTAGCAGGGTGGTGACGTTCCGGTGCCGTGCCAGCTCCTCGCGCAGCGACCGGCTGATCTGCCCGATGCTCAGAGTCCCGGTGGCGCATTGATAGAGCAGCGGCTGGAACACGTGGCAGGCCGCGCGATCGAGGAGCGTCACCTCGACGTCGGTACGCCCGAGCCTGCGCGCACAGAACAGTCCGCCGAAGCCACCCCCTATGATCAAAACCTTTGTATGACCGCGGTTCATCACACCACCAATTTCGCGCTCGAAGAACAGTCCACCACGGTGTACCCCATCGGTGTCCGATCCGCGGCAGGAACCGCCGTGTTGACCGTCACCAGTGACGGGTTGTCGATTTCGCAGGTGGCGACGCCGTCTTATCGCCTTGCCGGCGCGGGCCGAGGCCGCACGACCTGCGGCCACCAGAACCAGCGACCGAGCAGCGCCGCGATCGACGGCGTCATGAATGCCCGAATCACCAAGGTGTCGAACAACAGGCCCAACCCGATCGTGGTGCCGACCTGGGCGATCACCACCATGGCGCTGACCGACATCGACATCATCGTAAACGCGAACACCAGGCCGGCTGCGGTCACGACGGATCCGCTGCCGCCCATGGCACGGATGATTCCGGTGTTGATCCCGGCCGGTATTTCCTCCTTCATCCGCGCCACCAACAGCAGGTTGTAGTCCGCGCCGACCGCCAACAGGATGATGACCGCCATCGCCATCACCATGAATTGCAATTCGATGCCCAGCAGGTGCTGCCAGAACAGAACCGACAGCCCGAAGGATGCGCCGAGTGATAGCACCACGGTGCCGACGATGACGCCTGCTGCCACGACACTGCGCGTGATGAGCAGCATGATGATGAAGATCAGGGTTAGTGCGGCGATGCCGGCGATCAGTAGGTCGTATCTGTTGCCTTCCTCCATGTCCTTGAAGGTCGAGGCGGTGCCGCCGATGTACACCCTGGATCCCTCCAATGGCGTGCCCTTGATGGCTTCAAATGCGGCGCTCTTGATGGCGTCGATGCGCTTGATGCCGTCGGCGGACAGCGGGTCTTCTTCGTGGGAGATGATGAACCGGACCGCGTGGCCGTCCGGTGAGATGAAGCTGTCCATGCCACGCTTGAAGTCTTTGTTGTCAAAGATCTCCGGTGGCAAGTAGAAGGTGTCATCGTTATGGGAGTCGTTGAACGCATCACCCATCGCGGACTGATTCTCGTTCATCACCGCCGTCTGATCCTGCTGGCTTGCCTGACTGGAGTGCATGCTCAGCATCATGGTCCGCATGTTCTTCATCGTGTCGATCGTCGGCCCCATCGTCGCAATCATTTGGGGCATGAGGGAATCGAGTCGATTCAGGTCCGGCAGCAGACTCTGGAATTGATCAGTTACGGTGTCCACCCCGTCCAGCGTGTCGAACGTCGACCGGAGCGACCAGCACATCGGGATGTCGTAGCAGTGCGGCTCCCAGTAGAGGTAATTGCGCAGCGGTCGGAAGAAGTCATCGAAATCGGCTATGTGATCGCGTAATTCGGCAACGTCGACGGCCATTTCGGTGGTCTTGCCCACCATGCTGTGCGTCGTCGAGCTCATCTCCTCCATCAGCCCGATCATCCGGTTCATCGTGTCGACGGTGTTCTGCATCTCGTCGGCCTGCACCAGCATGTCGTTCATCACCCTTTGCATGTACGACCGGTTCATCGTCTGAAAGGTGCCGCTCATGCTGAGCTGAGCCGGAATCGTGCTGTACTTCAAGGGCTTACCCTCAGGACGCGTGATCGACTGCACCCTTCCGATGCCGGGCACCTTGGTCACGGCCTTGGCGATCCGCTCGATCACCAGGAAGTCCGCCGAGTTGCGAAGGTCGTGATCGGTTTCGACGAGCAGCAGTTCAGGGTTCATCCGGGAGATGGGGAAATGTCGCTCAGCCGCTGCGAATCCTTGGTTCGCTGGCAGGTCGGCTGGTAGGTACTTTCGGTCGTTGTAGCTCGGCTGGTAGCCCGGCAGGGTGAGTAGGCCAACGAGGGCGAGGATGATCGTCATGAGCAGTATCCAGGCCGGCCATCGAACGACGGCGGCGCCCAGGCGGCGCCAAAAACGAATTCGCATGGCGCGCTTGGGCTCTAATAGTCCGAAGCGGCTCGCGACCGTGATTATGGCGGGCCCCAGAGTCAGCGCCACAAGCACTGCGACGACCATTCCGACAGCGAGCGGGATGCCCAGCGTCTGGAAGTAGGGCAGCCGGGTGAACGAAAGGCAGAATGTCGCTCCCGCGATCGTCATGCCCGAGCCCAGCACCACATGGGCGGTGCCGCGGAACATCGTGTAGAAGGCCGACTCCCGGTCCTCCCCGATGGTGCGGGCCTCCTGGTAGCGCCCGATCAGGAAGATCGCGTAGTCGGTCGTTGCGGCGATCGCGAGGGTTACCAGGAGCTGGGTCGCGAATGTCGACAACCCGATCAGGTCGTGGTAGCCGAGGAACGCCACCACACCACGGGTCACCGACAGCCCCAATACCAGCATCACCAACACGAGCAGGACTGTGATGATCGATCGATAGAAGAACAGCAGCATCAGGATGATGACGATGACCGTCACCGACTCGATAATTCTGACGCTGCGGTCGCCGGCGATCTGTTGGTCTGCCTGTAGGGCGGGCCCGCCGGTCACGAAGACCTTGACCCCGGGCGGCGGAGACAATCCCGCAACGAGTTTCTGAACCGCGGTGACTGACTCGTTGCCGAGCGCTTCCCCCATGTTGCCGCGCAGATACACCTGCACGTATGCGGCTTTTCCGTCCTCGCTCTGCGCTCCAGCGCTTGTCAGCGGGTCGCCCCAGAAGTCCTGAATGTGCTCGACGTGCTTGGAGTCGGCCCTGAGCTTGTAGACCATGTCGTCGTAGAACCGGTGGGCATCCGCGCCGAGGCGATGGTCGCCTTCCAGGACGATCATCGCTGAGCTGTCGGAATCGAACTCCTCGAAGACCTTTCCGACGCGCATCATCGCGATCACCGAGGGTGCCTCTTTCGGGGACATCGACACCGACCGCATCTGGCCTACGACTTCGAGCTGTGGCACGGCCAGGTTCAGGACTGCGATGAGCGCTATCCAGCCGACGATGATCGGAATCGCTAACCGGCGGATCCACCTGGCCACGCCGGTTCTCCGCGGCTGCTCGGCGGGGATGACGGGCTCGATCGTCGGGGCGCTCACCAGGTCGTCATCCGCTGACCGCACCAGTTGGGCACCTCGGTGGGACTCCTCCCCGCGGGGGTTGTATTGAGCTCAGCTCAGTCATACCAGAACCGGACGTCGCGCAAGTGGGGTCCGCCGGCCGCGTAGCGATGGCGACATGGATTGGCGGCGTTGTCCCGGCAGCAACGAGCCGTCAACTTCGCAGACCTACGCGTCGCGGTTCAGATGCTGGAGATGATCTGCTGACGCTTGGCGGTGTATTCCGCGTCGGAGATCGCGCCGCTTTCGCGCATGGTCTCGAGCTGCCGGAGGCGGTGAGGAACCGATGCGGCGGGCGGCCGAGACACAGGAGGCGGCGTTGGCATACCGCTGTTGTAGTGCCAGGGCTGAATCGTGCCGCCCGACCTTCCTCCGAAGTTGAGCAGCCCGAGGCGCAGCAGCAGCACAACCAGGCCGATCCCTCCGATCGGAAGCCCGAAGTACATCCAGCCACCGGGCACGCCGT
>Ga0207665_10002474_pt1 | contig 12453 bp, 15 predicted proteins | sample LARL112metaG_FD_184351 | JGI IMG/M metagenome (GOLD analysis project Ga0207665, IMG submission 184351) | Corn, switchgrass and miscanthus rhizosphere microbial communities from Kellogg Biological Station, Michigan, USA - LAR L11-2 metaG... | ecosystem: Host-associated > Plants > Roots >...
GAGTTCCGCACCGGGAGCGGCGCGAGGTGATCTTTCCCGAGCTCGCGGTACCGCACCGGAGCAGACGTCCACACCGTGCCGGTAGTGATTTGGCCCGGCCCGAAGACCGGCTGCGCCAGGTTTCGCCCCGTCAGGAAGTAGCGGTAGAAGGCCGAGAACGGGATCGAGCGTCTGAGCAGGGTCCCGCCGCTGCGCAGGCCGGTGAGGAACTCTTCGGCCGTTTTGAACCGCGCGCCTCTGGGGGCGGGGATGACGAGTGGGGCCGGGCAGGGGATGATCGACCCTCGGCAGCCGCCGGCTGCAAGCGCGTCCGGAACGTTCACCCTTGCCGGGACTCGGAGCCGGTCGACGCGCACTTCGAGGCGCTCGTCGACGTAGGGGCGGTCGCTGATCAGCGTCGGCGCGAAGCGAAAGTTCATCTTGGCGTAGAGCCCGGCATCCTCTCCCTCGACGTGCTTGGTGAACACGTCGTCGCCTGCGCGGAGATATCGACCCGCGACGACGGCTCGGTCGAGGTGGACGAGCTTTGCCTCGGCAACAGGGTCGATCGCCGACAGGACGAGCGGGAAGGCCGCCGTGGTCCGCAGGAGGGGCCGGTACTGCGGATAGTTGTTGACGTGGAAGGGGCGCCGTCCGGAGAAGCAGTCGAGGCCTGCTTCATGGCCGAACGTCGGCAGCACTCGGGTGTAGAGGTCGAGGTTGAAGGCGCTGCACGACGGCAGCTCTCCTTTCACGCCCGGGCCGCGCTCGACGAAGCCGGACCCTCCGGGACCCAGCACGAAGCGGTCCCTGGGCGCGTAGTAGACGTAGTTGCGCTCGTTGGGGTACCTCGAGAGGCCGTTGTTCGCGACGAACGTGGACGTGAGCCGGAAGAGCTGCTGCGGCGCCTTGGAGAACACGCGCCGGATCGAGAACCAATAGTCCGCTCCCTGCATGACGAAGCCGATGTTCGCGATCGGCGCGGCGACGGCCACTCCCGGGATGCGCTCGATCCTGTGCCACTGCGCGAAGCTAATTCCGCCGTAGATCCCGGAGAGGGAGTTGTCGCGGACGAGCCCCTCGCGGCGTTCGAGCGGCGTCGTCGAGCCGCGCGGGCGGACGAGAATGTCGTACGCCGTCCGGTAGTTCCGCCTGATCGTCCCGCGCGTGTGGAACGCGGCCGTGTGCGCCGACGCCGTCAGGATCGTGAAGGCGACGCCGACAACGAGGATGCCCCCGCCGAGGGCGAGCGCGCGGCCGCGGCGGAACCGCAGCTGCGACGTCACGAACCGGCTCACGGCTCGATACGGCTGATGCGGGCCAGCATCTCCTCGGGCGGGACCGGGCGGGGAACCTCGACGTCGTCGACCAGCCGGCCGTCGTGGAGCCGGGCGACGCGGTCGCCGCGCGCGGCCACGAGCGGGTTGTGCGTGACGACGATGACGGTCATCCCCCGCTCGGCGCGCAGGTCGAGGAGGAGCTGGACGATCTCGAGCCCCGTCTCGGAGTCGAGGTTCCCGGTCGGCTCGTCGGCGAGCAGCAGGCCCGGGTCGTTCACGAGCGCGCGCGCGAGCGCGACCCGCTGCTGCTCGCCGCCCGAGAGCTGCGACGGGAGGTCGTCCTCCCGGCCCTCGAGACCCACGGCGGCGAGCAGCTCTCGCGCGCGCTCGTGCTTGTCGAAGTCGACGCGGTAGGGCAGGAGCGGCGCGGCCACGTTGTCGCGCGTCGTGAGCGCGGGCAGCAGGTGGAAGTGCTGGAAGACGAAGCCGATCCGCCGCCGGTAGCCGACCTGGGCGCGGCCGTCGAGCTCGTGGACGGCGAAGTCGCCGACGGTGATCGAGCCTGCGTCGGCCTCGTCCATGGCGCCGACCATGTGGAGCAGCGTCGACTTCCCCGAGCCGGAGGGGCCCGTCACGGCGAGGACGCCGCCGGGCTCGAGCGCGAAGGAGACGGAGTCGAGGGCGGTGATCGTGCGGGCGCCGGTCTCGAACCTCTTCGTCACCCCCCGCAGCTCGACCCTGAAGCCGCCCACGAGCAGCAACGTACCTTGTCGCAATGCATTGTGTCAATGTAGGATCGCTGCGATGCCGATCCAGCACGCCGTCCTCGCGCTTCTCGCCAGTGGGGAGAGCCACGGCTACGAAATCAAGACGAGCTTCGAGGAGTCCGTCGGGCCCCAGTGGGGCGAGCTCAACATCGGTCACGTCTACCAGGTGCTCGACCGCTGCGTCCGCGACGGGCTCGTCACGCGCCGCCACGTCACGCAGGCCTCCCGGCCCGACAAGACGGTCTACCGCCTGACCGCGGAAGGGGCGCGCGAGCTCGCGCGGTGGCTGGAGGCGCCGTTCGTGCGCCAGTCCGGCTATCGCGACGACTTCTTCCTCAAGCTCCTGGCGGCGTCGCGCCTCGGCGGCGAGCAGCTGACGCGCGTGCTGGCGGTGCAGCGGGAGGCGTATCTCGGAGAGCTTGCCTCGCTCGCCGAGCTCAAGGCGCAGTACCGCGACAAGCCGCTCGTCGGCCTGCTGATCGACGCTGCGGTGCGGCATACCGAGGCGAACCTGCGGATCGTCGAGGATGCGGAGGCGGCAGGCGCCAAGCTCGTCGCAGCCGTGCAGGCCGCCTCTCCTGCCGCGAGCGACGAGCTCGCGGACGCGAGCGGAGCATGAGTCGCGGGCGAGCCGCCGCCGCGGCCGTCCTCGTGCCGCTGCTCGCAGCCTGTGGGACGGCTCACCAGCGCGCGCGACAGGCACACGTCGCCGCCGTCGCACTGCTCCCCGACCTCATCGAGCGACCGCCGGCGCAGGTGATCGGCGGCGTCGTCCGCTGGGGCGGTCGCAACCACTACTCGGTCGGCTTCCAGACAAGCGTCGTCAACCGCGGCCACGGGATCATGCTCATCGAAGGGCACCGCCGCCGCGGGCAGCCTGTGATGGTGGCCGACCAGCTGATCGACCGCGTCGAGGCGCCGCCGCTCGTCGTGAAGCGTGTGGGCTGGCTCAGCTACTACCCCCACGGCCACGACCACTGGCACCTGCTTCCCTTCGCGCTCTACCAGCTCCGGAGCGCGGACGGCCGGAGAGTGCTCGTCCGCGGTCGCAAGAACGGCTACTGCATCGCGTCGAACGGGAGGGCAGCGGCACGACCGGCGCGGATACCGCCGCACGCCTGCGGCATGTTCCAGCCAAAGGCGCTGTTCGTGGGCGAGGGGCTGGGACCCGGCGGGTCCGACACCTATCCCGCATACCTCGACGGCCAGTCGCTCCCGCTCGACGGCATCCGCGCCGGGCGCTACTACATCGTCATCTGGGTGAACCGCGAGCGACGGCTCCGGGAGAGCAACTACCGGAACAACGTCGGCTCCACGCTCGTGCGGATCACCTACGCCGACGGGCTCCCGAACGTCAAAGCGCTCGCGAGCTGCCGCCACGCACCTCCCTGCTAGTCCCAGCCGACCTCGCTAAGGCGTCGCTCGCGACGCCGACCTCAGGCCGCACCGGGCTTGCCGGTGCGGCCGTCTGAACCGACCGGTCGACCCCTCAGGCCTCCCAGCCGACTTCGTCGTGCGTGTCGAGCTTGCGCCAGAAGGTGATGTCCGGCTCTCCCGTCACGCCGACCGCCTCCATCATCGGCTCGATCTCGGGGCGCATCTGCTCGAAGAAGCGCTGGAAGCTCTCCGGGTCCGGCCACTCGTCCACGACCATGATCTGCCCGTCGGCGCCGTAGAAGCGGTGCGCGATGAGCCCATGCTCCTTCGCGCGGTCGGCGATGGAGCGCATCGCATCGGGGTCTGCGGCAGCACGCCGCTCGAGCTCGTCCGGATCGCCTGCCGCACGGAAGGTCATGATCACCGACATTCGAAGCCTCCTTCGATCGGACCACGAAGTGAAGGTGTACTTCTAACCGAAATGTCCATGTCGGCGCAGCCTGTTCGTCGTCACGGCAGACCCGATCACCACGACGAGAGGAGCGACGATGAAGTACCTGCTTCTGATCTGCTGGGACACCGAGCACATGAACGGCCAGACGGAGCCCGAGCCGGGTGCGGCCCCGGCCGAGGAGGGCGGCTTCCCCTGGGCGGACGACCTCGACGCGCGCGGGATCCGGCTCGTCGGCGACCAGCTCGCCCCGCCGCGCCGGGCCCGCTCGGTGCGCGTCCGCGAGGGCAAGAAGCTGGTGACCGACGGCCCGTTCGCCGCCACGAAGGAGGCGGTCGGGGGATTCGACCTCCTCGAGTGCGACAGCCTGGAGGAGGCCGTCGAGATCGCGGCGAGCCACCCGAACGCGCAGCTGGGGACGATCGAGGTCCGGCCGCTGTGGGGCAGCTGACGCGTCAGTCCGCCCGGTGCCAGCCCTCCTCCCCGTGGGCCCACGACACCGCGCTCGAGCGCTCGACGAAGAGCTCGTCCGCCTCGTCGCCCGGGAACACGCCGATCTTGTCGCTGTCGGGATAGACGGAGACGGCCGGCACCCGCGCGCCCGATTATGCGGCTAGCCGTACCCCAAGAGACGGGTCAGCTGCCTACTGCGTCGAGCTCGCTGCTGTCAGCGTGCGGCCCATGGCAGGGACTGTCACACGCATCGGAGCACGGATCACTCCCTCCGTCGGGGTGGCCGTCGTCGGCGCCGGCCCGGCCGGTTTGGCGGCGAGCAGCCGACTGGCGGGTTGCGGCTGCTCGCACGTCGTGCTCGAGCGCGAGCGCGTCGCCTGGAGCTGGCGGTCGCAGCGCTGGGACACCTTCCGCCTGAACACGCCGCGGTGGGCGAACCGCGTGCCGGGCGACCTCCCCGGCGAGCCGGAGAGCTTCGCGTCGGCGCCCGCGCTCGTCGCCGCCCTCGAGCGATTCGCCGCAGGGCTCCCGGTCGTCGAGCGCGCCGAGGTGCTGAGCGCGCGGCCGACTGGGCGAGGCTGGCGACTCGAGACCTCCTACGGGACGCTGAGCGCCGGAACGGTCGTCGTCGCAAGCGGCTTCCAGAACGTCCCGCGCAGACCGACCTACGCCGACGCGCTTCCGGCCGAGATCCACCAGCTCCACGCGGCCGACTACCGCCGCCCCGATGACGTCGAAGACGGCGTGCTCGTCGTCGGAGGCGGACAGTCGGGTGTCCAGATCACGGAGGACTTGCTCGACGCCAGGAAGCGGGTGTACCTGTCCACAAGCCGGGTCGGCCGCCTACCCCGCCGCTATCGGGGCCGGGACGCGATGGAGTGGATGCGGGAGAGCGGCCAGCTCGACTCTCCGGCCGACCGGGCGGATCCCGCCACGGTCGCAACGACCCCGCCTCAGGTATCGGGCGTGGGCGGCGGGCGAACGGTCAGCTACCAGCAGCTGGCGGCCCGCGGGGCGACGCTCCTCGGGCGGGCCGTCGGCTGCGACGGGCGCCGCTTCGAGCTCGCACCCGATCTCGGCGAGAACATTCGCTTCGCGGACGAGACCTCGGCCTTCTTCCGGACGGCCTGGGAGCAGCGCGCGCTGAATCCGGGCCAGACCCAGTCGGCGGTCGCCTCCTGCCCCGCGGGCCAGAGGACGATAGGCGGCGGGTTCAACGGCTCGTCGGGTGCGGTCGTCACGGTCTCGGTGCCGATCGGGAACCAGCAAGCGTGGGCGACGACGGCGCGGAACGACGCTGCGACGCAGGGCTGGATTCAGGCCTTCGCGGTCTGCGCCACGGTCGCTCAGTAGAACCCTCCTCTAGCGGGGCCACGTGTTGGACGTGGCCCCGCCGCCGCCGAGACGTCAGCTCGGTTCGCCCTCGGATTCCTCCTCTTCGGCGCCCGCGCTCTCCTCGTCTCCTTCTCCGTCCTCGCCTCGCGAGCTGACGTAGTGCTGCGCCGCCCCGGCGGCCGCGCCGAGCACGGCGCCTGCCGCTGCTCCCTTCGCCGCGGTGCCGGCGACGGAGCCCGACTCGGACTGCTCGCCGGTCGGCTCTTCGCCCTCCTCGTGCTCGCCGCTTTCCTCGCCCTCGTCCTGCTGGTCCTCGCGCTCCTCGTCGGCCATGGCCGTCCTCCTTCGTCGTAGGTCGAGCGGAGGTGCCCGCCTAGCGGGGAGTGAAACCCGGGGACTCCGCGTCCTCGATCGGCGGAAGCGGCTCCGTCCAGCCGAGCAGGCGCAACGCTCCGTAGACGGCCTCGGTGGCGCCGATCGCGAGCAGCTCGCCGAACGTCGCGGCGACACGCAGCGCAAGCGCGACCGCCGTCGCCGGGACGGCGCCGATCCGGCTCGCGAGGAGCGCGACGAGCGCGCCGTCACGCAGGCCGAGACCGCCCGGCAGCAGCGGCACGAGGAACCCGAGCAGCCACGCGAACGAGTAGACGGCCGTCAGCCAGACGGGCGACACGTTCGGATGTGTGACGAGAGCCCTCATGAGCAGGTAGGCCGCGCCGCCGGTCGTCAGCCAGCCGAACGTGTTGAGGAGGATCACGAGCGCGAGCTCGCGTCCGCGCAGAAGCGACGGGAGCTCGAGGCCGCGCCGCGCGAGCAAGGCCCGCGCCCAGCGCCGGAAGAACGCGGGACGCGCTGCGACCGCGCCAGAGCAAGCGCGACGCCGACGATAACGACCGCGAGCAGCGGCGGCCAGCCCCCTTCGAGCGCGAAGGCGGCCACGCAGACGAAGGCGCCGGCGCAGAGCGTCGCCAGGTTCTCGTAGCCGCTCACGAGCCAGACGTCCTGTTTGGAGGCGGCGAAGCGCCGGCGCTCGCGGATCCGGATCACGAGCTGAAGGGCGCCGGAAGGCGCGTAGCGAAGCAGGAAGGAGCGCATCCAGAGCAAGAGCGCCTCGTCGAGGCGCGCGGCGAGGCCGAGCAGGCGCAGCATCAGCCAGAAGGACACGGCCTGCACGAACGGCGCGACGGCGAAGAGCGCGATCGCGGCGACGAACGACCCGGGGGCGAGACGCCAGTCGAAGTCGAGGAGCGCCCTACGCTCGCTCCACGGGGCGCCGGCGATGCCGAGCGCGGTCGCGATCGCCGCCAGCTCCCGGAATCGGCGAACGGCGAGTGACCAGAGCCGCCGGAGGAAGGTTCTTCGCACCCGCCGAAACTAGGGCGCGAATCGGATGAACGCCCGCTGCACGGGCGGCCGGGTACGCTGGCCGCCGTGCCTCAGGAAGCACGCCTCGCCGACACCGGCGCAGGACTCGTCCCGCAGAGCGACGGCTGGTTCGTGCTCAACGTCCGCGACGCGGCGTGGATGCGGCACGACGTCTTCGGCGCGCGCTGCGGCTTCGAGGCCGACGGCCGCATCGCCAAGGAGCGGCCGGAGCTCGAGGTGCAGCAGCACCCGCAGGTCGGCTTCCGGCTGCACGTCCTCCAGCCGGGCAAGCCGAGCACCATGTACCACCGCGAGTCCGATCAGGAGGACTTCCTCGTCCTGAGCGGGGAGTGCTTCGTGATCGTCGAAGGCGAGGAGCGGCGGTTGCGTGCCTGGGACTTCTTCCACTGCGCGCCTCACACGACCCACTCGTTCGTCGGCGCAGGCGACGGTCCGTGCCTGATCCTGATGGTCGGCGCGCGCACCGAGGACGGCACGATCCTCTACCCGCGCGACGAGGTCGCGCTTCGACACGACGCCGGCGTCGAGCAGGACACCCCCTCGCCGCAGGAGGCGTACTCGCGCTTCCCGCACTGGCGGCTCGGTCGTCCCGACCGCTGGGACGAGCTGCCCTGGAACCGCTGAAGCCCGAGCGCAGCGGAACGTCAGCCGCGCCGGAACAGCCGGCCGAGCGCGCGCCACACGGCGCGGAAGCCGAGCCGCAGACCCTGCACCGGCCTCGCCTGCGCCTCGACGGCGGCTGTGGCCTCCTCCGGACTCGCGGTGAGCTGCGCCTTCAGGCAGTCCGCGAACTGCGTGATCAGCTGCGACGAGACGTCCTGCACCAGCCCGCGGCCGTACTGGGCGACCGCGCCCGCGAGCTGGAGATCGGTGACGATGTCGACCCGCGTGCCGCCGCCGGCCGGGGTCAGGGACGACTCGATCGTCGCGGACGCGTTGCCGCGGCCGCGCGCCTCGCGCGCCTTCGTCGTCAGCTTCGCCCGGCCCATCAGCTCGTCCGCCTCCTCGAGCTTCACGTCCGCCTTGAACGAGAGCGAGATCGCGCCGAGCTTGACTGCCACCGTCGCCTTCCAGCTCGTCTCGTCGACCGCCTCCTCGAGCGTCGCGCCCGGCATGCACGGGACGACCCGCGGGACGTCGATCAGGAGCTCCCACGCCTGCTTCGGCGGCGCAGGCACCTCGAACCAGTTCTCGAGCCTCACCCCTGCGCCGCGCCGAACGCCGCCCCGATCGCGCGCTTCGCCATCACCTGCGCCAGATGGACGCGGTACTCAGCCGAGGCGTACGTGTCGCCGACCGCGCCTCCGAGCGCCTCGGCCACCTTTTCCGCTGCGGCTGCGATCGCGGCCTCGTCGACCGGCGCGATCCCGATCATCGCCTCCGACGCAGCGGTCGCGTGCTCCGGCGTCCCGGTCACCCCGCCGACGACGAGCCGCGCCGCGGAGCACTTCCCGCCCTCGACGGTCACGACCGCGGCCACGCCGACGACGGCGTAGCCCGACGCGGGATTGCGGTGCTTCTCGTACGCCGCTCCGGTCCCGGGGCCGGTCACCGGCACGCGCACGCTCGTCACGAGCTCGCCCTGCTCGAGCGAGGTCGTGAAGACGCCGGTGAAGAAGTCGTCGGCCGCGATCTCGCGCTCGCCGCCGGAGCCCGTGGCGACGATCGTCGCGCCGAGCGCCTTCGTCACCGTCGGATAGTCCGCCCCCGGGTCGGCGTGCGCGAGAGAGCCGCCGATCGTGCCGCGGTTTCGCACCTGGCGGTCGCCGATCCCCTCCGCGGTCGTCGCCAGGACGCGGCACCGCGAGCGCACGAGCTCCGACGCCGCCACGGACGCGTGCGTCGCCAGAGCGCCGATGCGCAGCTCGTCGCCGTCCTGCTCGATCCCGTCGAGGCCGGGAATCCGGCCGAGGTCGACGATCGTGGGCGGCTCCGCGAACCGCAGCTTCATCAAGGGCAGCAGGGAGTGGCCGCCGGCGAGCGGGCGCGCATCGTCGTGCTCCGCCAGCAGGCCGATCGCCTCGTCGAGGCTCGTCGGGCGGTGGTAGTCGAACTCGGCTGGACGCTGTGTGTACACGGCCTCTCCTCTCAGCCTCTCGCCTCTTGCATGGCGCGCCAGACTCGTTCGGGCGTCAGCGGCATGTCGACGTGCCGGATTCCGAGCGGCGCGAGCGCGTCCATCACCGCGTTCACGGCCGCCGGGGTCGACGCGATCGTCCCGGTCTCGCCGGCGCCCTTCACGCCGAGCGGGTTCACGTCGGTCGGCGTCTCCGTCCGGTCGAGCTCGATCTTCGGGAAGAACTCCGCCTTCGGAACCGCGTACTCCATCAGGCTCGACGTCAGGAGCTGGCCGTTCTCGTCGTAGACCGCTCCCTCCCAGAGCGCCTGCGCGACGCCCTGGACGATGCCGCCCTGCACCTGGCCGTCGACGATCAGCGGGTTGATCACCTTGCCGACGTCGTCGACGGCGACGTACCGGAGCAGCTTCACCTCGCCCGTGTCGGGCTCGACCTCGACGATCGCGACGTGCGTGCCGAACGGGAACGTGCAGTTCGGCGGGTCATAGTAGGACGTGTCGTCGAGGAACGGCTCCTCGCCCGGCGGCAGGTCGTAGCCGAGCGCGGCCGTCCCGGCGATGTCCTGGATCGTCTTCCCCGTCGCGGGCGACCCCTTCACGAACGCGCGCCCGTCCTCGTACTCGACGTCGTCGACGTCGACCTCGAGCATGTGCGCGGCCACGCGCCGCGCCTTCTCCTTGATCCGCTGGAGCGCGTTGTAGACGGCGACGGTCCCGACGGCCGCGCTGCGGCTCCCGTACGTGCCGTAGCCGAACGGCGTGCCGAGCGTGTCGCCGAGCTCGACGGTCACGTCCTCGACGGGCACACCGAGCTCGGACGCGACCACCTGCGAGACCGTCGTTTCGTGGCCCTGGCCGTGCGACTGCGAGCCGGTCGTCACGACGACCTTGCCGGTGAGGTGGACGCGGACGTTCGCGCTCTCCCAGAGGCCGGCGCCCCAGCCCTGGCCGCCCGTGCCGATCCAGGCCGAAGGGGCGACGCCGCACATCTCGACGTAGGTCGAGAAGCCGATCCCGAGGTAGCGCCCCTGCTCGCGCGCGGCCGGCTGCTCGGTGCGGAAGTCCTCGTAGCCGACCATCTCGAGCGCGCGTGCCAGCGCCTTCTCGTAGTCGCCGGTGTCGTACTCGAGCCCGGCGAGGATGCCGACCGGGTCGTACGGGAACGCGTCCGCCGGGATGAAGTTCCGCCGCCGCACCTCGACCGGGTCGAGGTCGAGCTCCCGCGCCACGAGGTCGACGGCGCGCTCGACGACGTAGGTCGCCTCGGGCCGGCCGGCGCCGCGGTACGCGTCGACCATGCCGGTGTTCGTGTAGACGCCGAGCACCTCGCAGTGGATGTTCGGGATCCGGTAGGCGCCCGAGAGCATCCGCCCGTAGAGCGTGGTCGGGATCCCGGGCGCGATCGTGGAAAGGATCCCGCCCAGGTTCGCGTAGGTCTTCGCGTCGAGGGCCGTGATCGTGCCGTCGCGCTTGGCGCCGACCTTCAGGTACGTGACGTGGTCGCGCCCGTGCGTCGTCGCCGCGTAGTTCTCGCTGCGAGTCTCCATCCACTTCACGGGCCGGCCGGTCTTCTCGGCCAGCGCCGCCAGGAGGACGTACTCGGGGTAGAGGAAGATCTTCGTCCCGAAGCCGCCGCCGACCTGCGGCGAGATGCAGCGCATCTTCGTCTCCGGGATGCCGAACACGAACGCGGTCATCAGCAGCCGCATCACGTGCGGGGCCTGCGAGGTCATCCAGACCGTGTACTCGCCGGTCGACGGCTCGTGCTGCGCGGCGGCCCCGCGCGGCTCGATCGGCGTCGGCAGCAACCGCTGGTTCACGAGGCGCTGCTCGACGACGACCTCCGCCTCTGCGAGCGCCTTGGCGGTCGCCTGCTCGTCGCCGCAGTGCCAGTCCATGACGACGTTGCGCTCGGCCGCATCGTGCAGCTGCGGCGCGCCCTCCTCGACGGCCCGCTCGGGGTCGACGACGACGTCGAGCGGCTCCCAGTCGACCTCGATCAGGGTCAGCGCGTCCTCGGCCGCGGCGCGCGTCTCCGCGACGACCGCCGCGACGCCCGCGCCGGTGAACGTGACGCGGTCGATCTCGAGCGCTCGCGGCGTGGCGACGAAGTTGTCGGCCCCCGACGCCTGCCACGCGCACGGGAGCGGGTTCAGGTGCTCGAAGTCCTTGCCGGTGTAGACGCCGACCACGCCGGGATGCGCCGCCGCCTTGCTCGTGTCGATGCCGTTGATGCGCGCGTGCGCGTACGGCGAGCGGAGGACGGTGACGTAGGCCATGCCGGGCAGCTTCAGGTCGTCCAGGTACTTCGCCGCTCCGGTGATCATGCGCGGGTCCTCGACCCGCTTCATGCGCGCGCCCATGACGCTCGTCGTCGTCTGCTCTTCGACCTGGGTCGTCATGGCGTCACCTCACCGCCGCCGCGTGGACGGCCTCGACGATGTGCTGGTAGCCGGTGCAGCGGCAGATGTTGCCCTCGAGCCCGTGCCGGATCTCGGCCTCGGTGAGCCGGTCGCCGTTCGTGCCGAGGAGCTCGACGCCGGCCATGATCATCCCCGGCGTGCAGAAGCCGCACTGGAGCGCGTGGTGCTCCCAGAAGGCCTCCTGGAGCGGATGGAGCTCGCCGCCCTGCGCGAGACCCTCGATCGTCGTGATCTCGCTGCCGTCGGCCTGGACGGCGAGCACGGTGCAGGACTTCACCGCGTGCCCGTCGAGGTGGATCGTGCAGGCGCCGCAGAGGGACGTGTCGCAGCCGATCTTCGTCCCGGTGAGCCCGAGGTCGTCGCGGAGGAAGTCGACGAGCAGCGTCCGCGGCTCGACCTCCGCCTCGTGCCGGACGCCGTTGACGGTGAGCGCAATCGGTATCACCCAATGCCTCCTCTCAGACGGTGCCGCCTGGAACTTGCGCAGGCAGCCGGGACCGCAGAAGCCGCAGATCGGATCGATCGTGTACCGGCCAGCATGATCCGTCCCTGCGGGCGAGGATACGCCTCGCCCGTCGCCATTGCCACGTCCTACGATGGACGCGTGGGATTCGGATCCGTCGAGGAGGTCGAGCGCGCCCTCGGGGCCGAGTCGTACCTCCCCGACCGAGGCCTCGCGACCGCCGTCTACCTCGCCGTCGCGATGCAGCGGCCGCTGCTCCTCGAGGGCGAGGCGGGCGTGGGCAAGACGGAGGTGGGCAAGACCCTGTCCCGGGTGCTCGGGGCGGAGCTGATCCGGCTCCAGTGCTACGAGGGCATCGACTCGGCGCAGGCCCTGTACGAATGGGACTACGCGCGGCAGCTCCTGTACGCGCGGGCGCTGCAGGCGGGCGAGGTGCGCGAGCACGTGGCCGAGCTGTACGGG
>Ga0207665_10002475_pt1 | contig 12451 bp, 10 predicted proteins | sample LARL112metaG_FD_184351 | JGI IMG/M metagenome (GOLD analysis project Ga0207665, IMG submission 184351) | Corn, switchgrass and miscanthus rhizosphere microbial communities from Kellogg Biological Station, Michigan, USA - LAR L11-2 metaG... | ecosystem: Host-associated > Plants > Roots >...
GTAATAGTAGTAATAGTAGTAATAGTAATAGTAGTAGTAGTAATAGTAGTAGTAGTAGTAGTAGTAGTAGTAGTAGTAGTAGTAGTAGTAGTAGTAGTAGTAGTAGTAGTAATACTCGTTCTAGTCAAGAAAAAAGATTAGATGAACATATCCAAATATTGGGAAAAGTGACAGAAAAAAAATTTGAAATTCCAGTTGACAGTCAAGGCCGCAAGATGAAAATCAAAACTTTTTCGATTGATCCATATTTCAAAGTTTTAAAAGAAATCAAGTCTACGAAGGCTCCGGAAGACCTTCTCATAACACAATTGGAGCGTGGTGACACAATATTTTCCAAGATAGACGCAATCCGTGCCCTTAAAGACAAATTTTCAGATAATGTAGTTAAAGTATTAAAAAATCTAATTTTGAATAAGGATACGTTTTGGGCAGTGTCAGTTGAAGCAGCTAATACACTCGGATCATATAATAATGCAAACGACCACCTAAAAACTGATAAGGTATATTCAGCTCTAGCGGATTGTTTTTCTTCCGGGATAAAAAATCCTAAATCCAGAAGAGCAGTCGTACGAAACATTGGTGTCTTCGAAAAAGAAGATTCTATCAATCTACTTGTACCCTTGATTCAGCAGCATAGTGATCCTAGCTATTTTGTTGAAGGAGAGGCAGCTACCGCATTAGGAAAAAGTAGCAAGCATATCTTGGATAAAAGTAGAAAGGAGGAAATGATCTCAATACTGAAAAATGTTGCAGAAAGAACTGACACATTTAGAAATATTCCAGCCAGGTCGGCAATTAATGGATTAAAGGAGTTCTTCAAAGATGACGACAAGCAACTTGTTTCCCAAGTTGCAACTTTTCTGATTAATAAAAGTAGATACGGAAACCATGACTTGGTGCGTCGTGCTGCAACTCCTGCATTAGGTAAATTCCTGTTGGATAAAGAGAAAAAAGTCAATTTTGATGTATTTGGGAGGCTAAAGGAGCTATTGAGAGACGAACGGTCACTTATCAGAACCAGTGCATGTACTGCGTTTGCCGATCCTGATGCCAAGCCCTCAAAGCCAGATGCTATACTAATGGAAATCATCGATGAACTAACACAGGTTGCAGGACACGACATAGATGGGTTCACAAGAAGAGCGGCCGAAAACAGCTTCATCACAATTAAAGAATGGATCAAGGAATGGTCGGAAACACCATCGCCAATAGCAGTTGATTTAAGAGAAAAAGAGCGTATTGCAGCAAGAGAAGATAAACAAAAGAAACATAGTGAAAATGCTTTGGAATTAATACGTAAGGAAGTACTTGTAAATGAATAGCAAGGAAAAATATGTATACTTATTCAGTGATAAAAGTAAATGATAAAGTATTTTACAATTTGTAATTATTAAACCTATCTTCAGTTTTGCCTCAAATTCCAGGGATTTTCAAATTACATTTAACATATTTAATTTTGAAGTAGCCATTTCTCGGGCTTATTATAAAGTAATCTTCTCCATACCTGTCATTAATAATAAATAATGTATATATCAATCCTCTAGACCATACAGAAACATAGTATGGAGTAGCAATGCAAATTTAAAGTATTATAGTTTGACTCATTAAATGACTCGATAATATTCTATCCTTATACTATTTCAGAAAGGTTCTAAATAGGTTTCTTAAAATTATCAGTAAATCTTATTCAATATCCTAGCATGGTTAATCCGACATTTAACTTGTTAACACAAGTATCAACTAGTAATATTTTATTTATCCTATTCTCGCATTATAATATATTGATTAACTTCTTACCAAGCATAATAACAGATTATATGTCACATTTATTTTATCAGTTCATTGATACTACGATAGATAACAGATGTTCGCCTGGTATCTCTTTGATACTCACAGGCAGTTTTCACAATCTTGAAGCGACGTTACTTACGAATGTTTAAACCTTCTATCAAATGGCATTCATATCTTCGATCCCGTAATAGCTTTTGTGGCTACATCCAGTTCAAATTGTAGTATCTAGGTAATCAGTCTATTCTTCAACGAAATCTGCAGGTCTTGCATGAACTATAGCCAAATATTGGAAGTCGGTGAGATATACAGTTTATATTGCATCATATATTCATTATACAAGTTTAAGTTATGATATGGCTCACTCAAATCGTCCTCTAACATCTCGTGAATGCAAGATTATGCTGGATACTAATCGTTTTATGGATAGAAAGAAAGGAAAACATGAAATATCGACAATTATTGAAAGATTAGTCAAAGGACAGGGTGGGAATTTCAAGGCAGATGTTGAAGAAAAAGAAAGGAGAACATGGTATCTAGATACTAACGCATATGAACTCTATCACAATAATAATTTTCTGCTCAGAATAAGAAAAAAGAAAAACTCAGATGAGTATGACTTAACCTTGAAATGTAGACATCCGGATAGATATGTCTCCGCTTCGTACGATCTTACGAGTTCTGTAAAAGACATCGAAATTAAATTCGAGGAGGATATAGTTACTGATAAAACTAATCCATTGATCAGTAAATTTTCACTTTCTGCATCTCTTAAGAGAGACCAAGAGCCAGATCTTTATACAATAAAAGACCTAGTATTTGTCTTTCCTGGACTTGATCTGGGAATAGATGCTAATAAGACACTCACCAGAGTAAATAACTTTGAAGCTATAGAAATTGCGTCAGAGATTGGGAAGATCACGTTTGCAGGGGATAAGACCGTCAAGGCAGAACTCAATCTATGGTATTCGTCAGCAGAGCAAGAGAAGCCTATGATTGTAGAATTTACGTTTAACTATAAAGCTAAGAACCATGACGAACAAAAAGAAATGTTGCTAGAAGAGTATCCACATACTCTAGTCACAAGAGCTGGGGCATTTTACAAGTCATTACGGATGGAAGATGTAGTGGATTTAAACACTACAAAAACAAAAACTGACTTTGTATATCAGAATAAGCGTATATCATAATTGTGCTGTCAATCTCACCTAACATATTCTCATAAAATAAGAGGAGATTATTGATACAGTCCAATAATCTCAGTCCAAAGACATGCTCTACAAGTAACAATTTTTGATAGACCACGAGGTGCTTTCCAAGAGTACAATGCTATAGATAATCCTACAATCTGAATACATAAATTAGTCTTTATCATATGTCGTGTTATATTCTGAGTATGCATTTGTACCTCCATCCCATCGTGATTTAACTTTTAATAAGTATGCCAAAAGGAGCATCCGATCTTGATTGGTTTACGATCTGACATACTGCTCAGTAAGAGACTTGTATTATAAATTTTGTAGTGAGGAAAGGAACCCTTTCGAAATGAATCGCCATAGTTTTTTGAAATCAAAGATAGGATAGTGATGGCGACAGCTATCTGAGAGCTGAGTTATTGAGATAGCGATATAATTACGAACCAGGGTAACGAATGTAATTAACTATTGACGCTGGAGGCATTATTCAAATTTTGTTTTATGTGATAAACGTTACAACTAGAAGATCAAGTTCTTTATTTGCGAATATATAAATAAAAGATGGTAGAGTCAGTCAGTCACCAGATGCTAACCTCTCTCTTAATACGGCCTCTAATACTTCTTTATCAATACTTGCAACAATTTTATCGGTTGCCTTCTTCATATCTACGATATATTTCAGACCATCAGAATCGATATTTCCATTCGGATTAGCATCAGTAATAGTCTTTATTGCTGTGCCTAGACTCATTAATACCGCTAATGATTCATCAAGTGTAAATGTTACTGATTCTGGCCTGTAGTTTGATTCTATCGTATCCATATTGCCTAATACTTGTTGGACCATTAACCATTTTAAAGTTCATTGCTTATTCTAATTCGGAATTTCGAAAGCTTGTTTAAAACATAATTTTTATCATCTTATTATTAAGACTTTCTAGAATTCCGAATGCCCATGCACTTGTCGTTAAATTTTCTCAGGAACAGAAAACACTATACGAGAATAAGAAATACATACCTGATCATCTATCTTTATCATAAGTATAAGCTATGAAAGCATCTGATCTCTTTATAAAGTGCCTTGAAGCCGAAAAAATAGAATACATTTTTGGATTACCTGGTGAAGAGAATGCAGATCTTATGATTTCACTGGAGAGCTCACCATCTATTAAATTTATACTAGTCCGACATGAACAAGCTGCTGCTTTCATGGCTGATATGTATGGCAGATTGACCGGTAAAGTAGGAGTGTGTCTTTCTACTTTAGGACCCGGAGCGACCAATCTTACCACCGGTGTAGCAAACGCTAATATGGATAGATCTCCAATTCTGGCTATAACTGGTCAAACCAGTACAGATTTTTTGCATAAAGAGTCTCATCAAAATATGGATGCTGTAGCAATGTTTCTACCGATAACAAAATGGAGATGGTCTATACGAAATCCAGATAGCATTCCACAAATTATTAGAAGAGCATGCAAGATCTCATTAGAAGAAAAGGCAGGAGCAGTTCATCTTGAGCTACCACAGGACATCGCAAAAATGAATTCTGAGATTTTACCAATAGATACTCGCCATCAGTTGTCCAGATCAAGGCCTAGTAGGGCCTTGATAGAAAGAGCAGCCAAGATGATCCTTGAGGCAAGGATGCCTTTATTGCTGGTAGGCAATGGCTGCGTACGAGGAAATGCTTCAGAGTGTATGAGAGCGTTTGTCGAAAAAACTGGGATTTGTTCTATGAATACCTTCATGGCTAAGGGTGTTATTTCTGATCGGACGGAGAGACATTTACAGACAATAGGGATCAAAGAGGCTGATCATGCCTTACTTGCAATGAAAAATTCTGACTTAATAATTACAGCTGGGTACGATCTTGTTGAATATAGTCCCAAAAATTGGAATGGCGATTTGAGCAAAAATATTATCCATATAGATTTTACGCCCGCGGAGGTTGATACTTACTATCTTCCGACAATTGAGTTTGCTGCAGATATTGAATATACCATTAAGGCGATTATGGAGGAAATCGATAAAATAAAAATGAAGACAATATCTACTTATAATCCAAAAAGTAATAACAGTCGAAATGCTGTGCAAGTAACCAAATTCGACAAAGGCACAGATAACATTAGAGACATACCAGAACTCTTTCAAAGAATCAAAAAGGAAGTCGTTTGGAGAAATACTGAAAAATTTAAGCATAATTTTTCATATCCGATTCAGCCTGAAAAGCTTGTATTTGACGTAAGATCTGCACTTGACATGAAAGATATAGTTATCTCTGATGTCGGAGTACACAAGCTTTGGATCTCAAAACTTTATGAAACGTATTTACCAAATACCTGTATTATTCCCAATGGTTTTTGCTCTATGGGTTTTGCATTGCCTGCCGCAATTGCTGCTCAGCTTGCTAAACAGGATAGAAAAGTTGTAGCGATGTGTGGAGATGGGGGATTTTTGATGAATGTTCAAGAACTAGAAACTGCAGTAAGACTCAGGTTACCAATTATTGTGATAGTCTGGTGCGACTCTGATTATGGATTAATATCCCTGAAACAAAAGGAAGAATTTGGTAGAAGTGCATTTACTAAGTTTAATAACCCAGACTTTGCTAAGCTTGCCAAAAGTTTTGGAGCAATTGGTTTTAATGTTCAATCAACAAAAGAATTCTCAAAAGTACTACGTAAAGCAAAGGAATCGACGTATATTCCTGTTATTATATCAATAGATGTCGACTATTCAAGAAATACACTCCTGCTAAACGATAACTTCACAGCACTACAAATTGGGCACTTTGCAGGTTGAAAAACATGTAATACTTAATAAAAACAAAATCTGATGCCACAATATTTAATCCCTAGACAGTAGATATTCAATTTTGTTTAGTTTCACAATCTTCCATATTTTTGATGGGGCAAAAGCGTAAGTAGTGATCTGTGAATAATAATATTAGACAAGGGATGCTAGTCAAAGTCAACAGAATTATAAACAGAGATAAGGTCAGTGTTACAAAGCTTGACATTGATGATAACGGCTCGATTAAAGCCTTGGAGGATCTAGAGCTTAATCTACCGGCAACCGATGATTCAATAATTGAAATATTAAAGAGTTCATCCTATGCAGCCATTTTTACAAGTGGTAGCACTACTACTACTACTATTAAAGATGATGAAAACAAGAGTACTATAATCATAGCTAACGCGATGACTGCAGAAGAACTTGCGCTAGAACAGCGAAAGACGGTAGACGCATCTAGGAGTAGGAGATGAGATGATAATTACAACATGCTAGGTTCCTACCTTCATCTGGACAAGAGTATTTGAATGATAATGCTATATAGTTTTGAAAGCAAGTCTATTATTTTTTTAGCTTAGCCTTCGCTTAATCTTAGTAAATTTGACTGTTTGATTGTACTTATATAATCAATAAGATCTAATGGACATGATAAGTATTGAAAATGACTAAGCTTATATTTATGCATTGTTTGTCTCTCCCTGAATGAAAGCTAGAATGATAACGGCAATTATCGCTTTAATAGTATCAACATTGGCAGTAGCTATAATGTCTAGTTCATTTCTATTAAATTATAAAGCTGAAGCTCAGCGGACATTTGCAACTCGGGTACTTGTTGGTGGAGGAAATGATACCTATCCTTTCTATGGATACGATCCACAACGAGTGGAGATCAAAGCTGGAAGCACAGTAGTTTGGAGTGTCCCGTCAATGGCACCACTGGAACCGCATACGGTCTCATTTCTATTTAGTAATAAGACTTTCGCCATACCTACTGCACCATTTGCTATTCTAAGTTCCACCAAGTTTGTGCCTTTGCCTCACGAAGCCAATAGTAAACCAAATATACTCCCTGGTAAAAATGGAACTAGTATAGCGATTGTTAGTAATGCAATGTCATACTACCCATCTTCAATAGACTCAACCGGTAAGACAAAGATATTTAGTCCTAATGGTAGTTTGCTTATATTTGGAAATGAGCAATACATTAATTCTGGTTGGCTAGTTCCAGAAGGTACTGAAAAAGTATTTCCTGGCGCATCCACGACATTCTCGGCCACATTTCTGAAAGCCGGGATTTCTAGCTATACGTGTTCACTGCATCCGTGGATGATAGGAGATGTCGTGGTAAAGTAGTCAAAATGCAAAATATGCTACAATTTTTCTTCTTTCTGACTAAGATGTATCAGCTTTTATACTAATCTTGTATGGTCTCCTGATTTAAAATAGGTAAGATATTTCATTCCTTTCTTGATAAGGTACGAATCCTGCTCAACCTACCATGAACTTATGTGTTAGAAATTGGTAGCTGTAAGTAATAGTTATTCTCATTAACAAGTAACCTCGGGCGACTCAATGCTCATTTAGCATCAAGTCATATAATATAGTTAACATACCGATTGGCATTAGATTAAGTATGAGTACCAATCTCGTGGAAAAGGTAAGACAAAATATTTGATTCTTAGTCTTATTTATACTGCATAACATAATTACAAGTAACTACAAAGATGTTTAAACAGATAGTAAATAGGTTGATTAATTTTGACGAATTTATATTAATGAGTATAGTAGATAAATTCCCTGCTACCGCTATATGATTGGTCAAATCTAATCACATCCCTTAGCATAATCAATCCTGTATTTAATGCGTATTCTGGAATATCAGTTATCTTTGTCCTTTCCAGTGATTTCTTGTAATGAATTCTTGGCCTTTATTTGATGATATACCTTCAGATAAGCAGTTGCTAATGATTAATTAATGACATTGCGATTATCGTCATATCAATTCATTTGTCTATTTTTTCATCTGTCTTATTTGTTCGTAGAAATGATGTCTCCATCCAAGCGGCAGTGATTCAACAGTAATTGCCCTCTGCATAGCTTCAATATCTGTTTTATCTTCTACATACAGCCTAACAATGTCATTTATAGTAACATTATTTTTGTCTCTACTAATAAGTTTAATTTCATCACCAGCCCCGACATCGCCCTCATTTAATACCTTAAAGTAAATTCCTGGACGACGACTATTCAAAAATTTTCTAATAATATCTGTTCGTTTGAACTTGACTCCAAGTTTATAACACGGCATTCGTGGCTGGGTTGCTATTAACCTGGCCGTGCCAATCTGAAATAAATCCCCGATATTTACAGAGTCCTCAACTAATCCTTCTGTTGTAAAATTTTCACCAAACATCCCCCAAGAGAAAGCTGTCTCAGGTAGCTCATGTTTCCAGTATTTATAATGTTCAGCTGGATATGCATATACTGCCTTATCAATTCCTCCATGTACTGTCAGGTCAGCCTGCCTATCCCCATCGAGATTTAGATTTCTCAATTTAATACGCCCTTTTACTGGTTCTTTAAATATTCCAGTGATAACCACTTCTCCTTTGAAGATGACTTCACGAGGAAGTCCAACATTGACAGAAATGACCTTCATTACTAGATCTACTCTTGATCATCACCACATGTCTTAAAAAGTAGGCGATATCTAATAGGCCTAAATTAATTAATTAAGTAATTAATTAATTAATTAGAAATGTTCCTAGTACACTTTGAATATCCATATCTAATTATTTAACGAAAAATGCTACTACGATAAGTAATTAATTAATTGCACATAGTAGTAAATAAGTAACAATATTGAGGCTTGACGAAAATAAGCGAATAGCGCTTGTGACTGGAGCAAATCGAGGACTTGGCTTGGAGACATGCCGCCAGCTATCCAACTTAGGTCTTGCTGTTTTATTAAGCGCCCGTAATATTGACAAAGGTCAACGAGCGGCTAAACAATTAACAAATGATGGACTTGAGGATATAACCTTTTGTCATTTAGATGTACTAAATCAAAACGATCTTGATCGAGTGGCCTATAACATAGAACAGGAACATGGACATCTTGATGTTCTAATAAATAATGCTGCTATACTTTATGATTATTATCAAACCGCAGTAGCAGCAGATCTTAATGTTGTAAATCAAGCTTTTGCTACTAATCTTTTTGCACCATGGAGATTGTGTAAAGCATTCATACCAATGATGAGGAAGAATAAGTATGGACGTATTGTTAACGTTTCTAGCCTTGCCGGGTCTCTACATTATATGAATGAAGGTAGTGCTCCTGCTTATAGCATATCAAAGGTTGCTTTGAATGCACTTACCAGAAAATTGGCAGCGGAAGTTCACGGTGCGGGGATATTGATCAATTCTATTGATCCAGGATGGGTCGCAACTGATATGGGAGGGTCTGGCGGTAGGCCAGTAGAGGAAGGAGCGAAGGGAATAGTATGGGCCGCTACATTGCCAGAAGATGGTCCAACTGGAGGATTTTACTTTGATAGCCGCCCAGAACCATGGTGATCCGTTTATTTGTCAATCGTGGTTCTCTCCTACACTTTGAAAGTGAATATGGGAAAAATGTCGTATACTTTACTATTCGGCTTCTTGGTTATGTGTTACCTTCAAGAGACAGACTTATTATGAGGCATTTAACTCAAAATTTATTTATATTTGTGTTCAATAGCTGAATTGGATGTTATAGCGTCATAACTAAGTATTCGACAATAATCCTCATCTACTTGCTGGCAATGTTCTGTATGGTTTTCAGGTTTTTTTTATAATCTTCTTCCCTGCGTTCTTTTTTAGATCCTGGCTTATATCTTCCTAGTAGTATTGAGTTTCCAACTACTGTTACTGAGCTCATTGCCATCGCCAAGCCTGCTAACATGGGAAGCCATCCAAATATTCCAACACCACCAAAGGGCACCAAGATTCCGCCAGCGATTGGGATGAGCCCGGCGTTATACGCAAATGCCCAGAATAGATTCTGTTTTATCTTTGACACTGTTTTTCTTCCTAGATCTAGAGCCGTTACAACATCCCTCAGATCACCTTTTATCAATATGATCCCTCCAGTCTCTTTTGCAACATCTGTTCCTGAACCTATTGCAATTCCTAAGTCAGCTTGAGCTAATGCAGGTGCATCGTTTATCCCATCTCCTACCATTGCAACCACATTCCCATTTTTCTTCAGACTAGAAATTACTTGTTCTTTTTGTTGTGGTAATACTTGAGAAAACACCTTACTGATACCAAGTCGGTATGCGACTGCTTTCGCTGTTCTTTCGTTGTCTCCAGTAAGCATTACTACGTCCATTCCCATCAGTTTAAGAGAGTCAATTGCCTCGCCAGCCTCATCTTTTATTGTATCTGCAAACACAATTATCCCCGAAAGGTTATAGTCGATCGCAATGATCGTAGCTGTTTTCCCTTCGCTTTCAAACTGTTTCAGTTTTGTTTCTATGGCTGAGCTAACTGATAATTTGTTTTCTTCCATTAGCTTCCTATTCCCAATGAGAATTGTGTGATCGGCATATCTTGCTCTAAGTCCACGGCCAGATACTGCTTCAAAGAAATCTGGACTTGATAAAATAGCTAATCCTTCATCCTTTGCTTTAATTATGACTGCCTGACTTAGAGGATGCTCTGAACCTGATTCTACAATGGCCGCTAGCCTGAGTAACTCTGCATCACCTAATGCACCATTAGTTAGATCTACTATATCAGTTACAGACGGCTTACCTTTTGTCAAAGTTCCAGTCTTATCAAATACCACTGTCTTTACATTTCTTGCCATTTCCAAATACTCCCCACCCTTAAACAAAATACCATTTTCAGCTCCTTTTCCAGAACCCATCATTAGGGCCGCAGGCGTTGCGATTCCTAATGCGCAAGGACATGCAATTATTATTACAGAAACAAATGCCAAGATGGAATATGTTAGGCCTATACCACCTAGGTAATACCATCCAAAACCTACACACAATGCTATAATCATTACTCCCGGGACAAAATATTTAGCAACTTGATCAACTAACCTTTGCATGTGTGCCTTTCCAGTTCTAGCTTCTTCTACTAATGCAATAATCTGAGAAAGTACAGTATCTTGTCCAACTTTTGTGGCTCTGACTTTGAGTAGACCATTCTTGTTAATTGTTGCTCCTATAACTTGATCACCTTTTTGCTTATCTATTGGGATGCTTTCGCCAGTTATAGCTGATTCATCTATGGATGAGAAACCGTCTTCCACAATCCCATCAGCAGGGATTCTTTCTCCAGGCTTTATTAGCATGAGATCATTTTCTTTGACTTGTTCGATAGGCAAGGCAATCTCAGTTCCGTTCCTAAGAATTTTGGCCATTTTTGGCTGAATGTCCAACAATTTTCGTACAGCATTGGAGGCTCTTTCCTTGGTTCGTGTTTCAAGCAACCTTCCAATCAATATTAAAGTAATGATAATTGCGGCAGTTTCAAAGTATACAGATTTAAAAGGGAGGTAACTAGGAGCGATTGTTACAATGGCACTATAAACATAGGCAGTCGTTGTCCCGACAGCAATAAGTGTATCCATATTGGATGCTCTTGCCCTGATCCCATCCCATAAACCCCTGTAAAATCGCCAGCCTATCCAGAACTGCAAAGGAGTAGCTAATGCTAACATGATAAAATTTGTATACTGCATTACATTCATGGGGATCAAGGCCTCAAAATGGGAAGGGAACATATGAGGCAAGCTTAGAATTACGATGGGTATTGTAAGTCCAATGCTTATAGTAACATAATTTTTGAGCTTTTTTAATTCCTTTTCTGGCTGAGTAAATTCATTCAGACATTGAGAACTACAAAAGTAATATTTCCTCCCGTCCTTTATACTTGCAATTGTATCGTGCTTTTCTTCGACAAACATGCCACAGACAGGATCTTTTGCCATATTCTAGACGACCTTATCTTCTAAATAGATCAATAGGTGTATAAATCTAGGTATTATTTACCCACTGAAGACTAGCAAAATATTCTGTAGCACTACAAGGTTCGTCTTTTGAGCTAATTTGGAATTCTTGAATTTAGATCACTGAATGGCCATAGGCGAGCATTAAGATCAATGAGCTATCAAAATGTAAATGTAAATCTTTGAGGTTAATCAAATGTCGTTTTTGGACATCCTTGACCTTTAACGATTCTTGGCCATCGAACCGAGCGCATACCAAGATATCCTGTTTTATGAATGACTTGTATTTGTCGCATTATAGCAAAAATATGCTGCGCGTCTTTTTGGGTCTTTTTGGGATTTTGATTGTAATTGGCAGTATCATTAGCTCTCGGCCCAGCTGTCGTCAGCTATGTTCAATAATTACTAATACTTCGGTCTATACAATACAAAATGCCACGTAAACTACTGACATTGGTAAGACCTTAGCAAGCAGCGGGAGACACATAAATACTAAATCAATGTAAACGGTAAATTTACACTCTAAATGTAAGCCAAGATAACAATTAGTCTATTATCCAAGATAAAAAAAGGAAAGAACCTTTGCAGGTTATGTTCTACGCTTTTTACACTATCTTACACTACTTATGCTTAGGATCACTTAACAGCCACATGGCCTAACTTT
>Ga0207665_10002480_pt1 | contig 12442 bp, 14 predicted proteins | sample LARL112metaG_FD_184351 | JGI IMG/M metagenome (GOLD analysis project Ga0207665, IMG submission 184351) | Corn, switchgrass and miscanthus rhizosphere microbial communities from Kellogg Biological Station, Michigan, USA - LAR L11-2 metaG... | ecosystem: Host-associated > Plants > Roots >...
CCGTCGGCCTCGATCCGGAGGGAATCGCCGTCGACGTCGCGCGGCGCCGCGCGTTCGTCGCGTGCTCGCGGAGCGATTTCGTCTCGGTCGTCGACCTCGAGCAGCACGAGGTCTTATGCGAGATCCCCACCGGCGAGGAGCCCATCGACATCGGCCTCGATGAGCAGACAGGCCGCGTCTTCACCGCGGACGCGCACTCCGACCAGGTGACCATCATCGACTCCGCGACGCTCGAGGTGGAGACGGCCGTCCCGGTCGGCGGCTATCCGTCCGGCCTCACCCACGTTCCTCAGTTCCGCCGCCTCTACGTCGGCAACTCGCTCGGCTCGACGATGAGCGTCATCGACCTCGACACGCTCGAAACCGTCGCGACCGTCGAAGCGGAGCCGGGGGCCGGAGCGATCGGCGTCGACCCGACCCGCCGCCTCGTGGTCTGCGTCAACTTCGTCGCCGCATCCGCCAACTTCTACGACGCCGACTCCTTCGAGGACGTCGGGCGGCTCGAGCTCGGCATCGGCACGTGCGCGATCGGAATCCTCCCCGAGCGCGGCGAGGCGTTTATCGTCAACTCGATCGCCGGGACGGTCTCGCGTGTCGATCTCGACACGATCGAGGTGGTGGAGGAGATCCGCACTGGCTCCGCTCCGGTCGGGCTGACGGTGGCGCCGGCGCACGACCGGGTCTATGTCACGAACCGGGGCGCCGGCTCGGTCAGCGTGCTCGGCGTCGCCGACGGCGCCGAATGGTCGCAGATCCCGGTCGGTGGCGGCCCCGGTGGCGTGGTCGTCGACCCGCAAGACGGCCGCATCCTCGTGGCCAACGCGGGCAGTCAGACACTGTCGATCGTCGAGGATCTGCTCGCTGCGAAGCCGCCGGCGCCGGTGCTGGAGGAACCGAGCCCGTGGATCGGCAAGAAGCTGCCGGAGTTCGCGCTCGAGGACTACTGGACCGGCGAGCGACGCACGAACCGCGACTGGGCCGAGAAGAAGTACATCCTCAACTTCTTCGCCTCCTGGTGAGGACCGTGCAACGCGGAGGCGCCGTTTCTCGAGGAGCTGCGCATCCGCGAAGGGGCCCGGTCGGGCCTCGAAGTGGTGCTCGTCGACATCTGGGAAGGAACCGAGCCGCGGCCAGAGGTTGAGCGCTTCTGCGAGATGTGGGGCATCAAAGGGCCGATGCTCCTCGACCCGAACCTGGAGCTCGCCGGAGAGCTAGGCGTCCGCGGCGTGCCGACGAACGTCGTCGTCGACTCCGACGGGACGGTCAGCGCTTTCGGAGCGGCCCGCCTGGAGGAGCTCGAGCAGGCGATAGACCAGCTCTACCGCCGCTAGCCGGCTAGCTTCGCCGCGAACCACAGTCCGGCGACGCCGCCGAGGCAGCCGAGAACGAGCGAGGCCAGGCCGAATGCGCTGCCGCCCCACGCCTCCGGCAGGAGGCCGCCGATCGTCGAGCCGACGCCGACGAAGATCCAGACGACACGCCTGTCCATGCGTGGCGTATCGGCATTCACAGACGGATCCGAAAGGCGCGCAGCTGACCGCGAACGGTTCGCGGCAGCTCGATTCGCGCGACCGCGAGGCCTCGTGCTCCCCCGCGGTACGTGAACTCCGCGATGCCGGCGCTGCGCGGCAGGAGCTCGCGGCTCCTCGGCCGTAGCCTCGCCAGCCTTCGGCCGTGGGCGACGAGCGTAAGACGGAGCCCGTCCCGACCGATCCGCTCGGTCACGTTCCCGCGATTGACGAGCCTTAGCTCCAGGAGGCGGCGGCTCCCACGGCGGTGCACCGTGAGCGCACGCGCGTCGAGACGTCGCACGATCCGGCCGCGGACGTGGAGGACGACGATCACGCCCAGCCGGAGCCGCACACGCACGCGGCGCGCGCCGAGCGGCCGCGTCGTCAGGAGGACGAGCGCGGGATGATCGCCGGGCTCGGCCCGGCGTGGAGGCCCGGCGGCGACATGCAGGACAGCCTTCGTCCCGGGAGCGACCCGGAGCCGTCGCGGCCGCACCCGCAGCCACGCGACTGCGCCGCGGGCCGGACGCACGTACGGAAGCCCGCGCAGCGAGCGCGCGAATCCGGCTCGCGATACGTCGACGAGCAGCGGCCGCCTGCCCGGGTTCCGCACCGTGATCGCCGAGGCCGACGCGCCGATCAGTGTCAGGCGCAGCGGGCTCGCGCTGAGCCCGATGCCCCCGCCCGCCGCGGCACCCGGGATGGATGCCGCGGCCGTGGCGAGCAACGCCGCCGCAAGCGCGCGCCTCACTTACCGATCACCGTGAAGGTCAGCGTCGCGGTGTAGTGGCCGGCCGGCACGACCGGCAACGGCGACACGAAGCCGACGCTCGTGGCCCACAGGTCGCCTCCGTCCCCACTCGGGCCGGTCGCGGTGGCGAGGAGCAAGTCGGGAGCGGGCGTGACCGGCACCGCCGTGAGAGCGCCGCTGCCGACCCCGATCCCGAGCGGCAGGTCGTGCGGCGAGAACGCCGTCCGGTGGACGCCGAGCGTGTAGCCACCCGGATCGTTGCTCGTCACCGTCACGTGCTCCGGGAGCGGGTCCGGCACCGTGCCAGGAACGGCGGCGGGGAAGCTCAGCGTCGCGTGGTCGAGTGCGATCGACAGCACCGGCTGCACGTTCACGTCGACCGTGCCGGTCGCGCTCGCGCTGTTCGGAGGCGGCGGCGGCGCAGAGCACGCGCTCGCAGGCGCCGACGAGTTCTGCGGATCGGGCGCAGCAGTCGCGAAGTCGGCCGCGTTGTCGTCCGAGTCGGTGCAGCCGCCGCCCGCGCGGGCGACCGACGCCGTTGCGCTCCCGGCCGGCGCCGCAGCGCTCCCCTCGTAGTCGCTCGCGCCGCCATAGCCGACGAGATCCTCGACGCCGGGAACCGCCGAGCAGCTACCCGGGGAAGCGCCGCAGGAGAGGGACGTGGCGGCGTCGACGACCGCAACCTTGCCTCCGGTGACGGCGAGGTTCGTGGTGCCCGTCGCGTCAGGCGCCGGCAGCGCCGCTCCGTTCGCGCCGCCCGAGGCAAGCTGCACGAGATACCGGCCGCCCGGCGGGATCGACCCGCTGAGTGCAGTCGACTGCCAGGTCGTGCCGGCCGCGGAGGCGTACTGGAGCGTCCAGCCGTCCACAGCGACGGCGCTTGCGCCTCGGTTGAACAGCTCGACGTAGTCGTTGGCATAAGCGGCCCCGCTGTTGCCGCCGGCGGCGAAGACCTCGGTGACAACGATGCCGCCCGCGCCGCTGCCACTCGCAGATGCGGCCGCGAGCAGGAGGGCGAGAGCCGAGAGCAGGACGAGCACGTGGATGCGCTTCATGGAGCCTCCGATCCGGGACGAGGGACGAGGCTCCCCTTGCTACCTCCGTCCGCGCAGCGCCGAAAGTGTCCTTAGCGAAGTCGGCGCGAACTCGGCACGCATCCGCGAACCGAAGTACCCGGCGGCTAGATTCCGCTTGGTGGAGGCGCTCGAGCGAGCACGGCAGGTCGGAGCCGAGTGGGACGAGCGGCTGCGCGTCGACTTCCCCGCCGAGCTCGACATCTTCGACGCCCACACGCACCTCGGCACGGACATCGACGGGATGGTCGGGCGCTACGAAGAGCTCACCGGCCTCATGGACCGCTACGGCGTCTCGCGCGCCTTCATGTTCTGCCTCGACGAGCCCGACCGGCACCCCGGGTTCCGCGCGGGCAACGATCGGTCGCTCGAGTTCGCGGCACGCTCGGAAGGACGGTTCCTCCCGTTCGTGCGGCTCGCGCTCGACGAGGGGCCGGTCGAGGAGGCGCGCCGCTGCCTCGACCTCGGGGCGCGCGGGATCAAGCTGCACCCGAGAGCGCAGAAGTTCCTGCTCGACGACGACCGGCTCGCGCCGATCTTCGCGCTTGCAGCAGAGCGCGGCGTCCCGATCCTCATCCATGCCGGCCGGGGCCTGCCGCCGATCGCGGCCGAGCTCGAGCGCCTCGTCGACGCGCACCCGGGAGCGCAGCTGATCCTCGCCCACGCCGGCATCGCCGACCTCGCCAACCTCGCGTACCGGTTCTCCGGCAAGCGCGGCGTCTTCTTCGACACCTCGGTCTGGAGCGCGATCGATCTGCTCGGCCTGCTGCGGCTCGTGCCTCCGGAGCAGATCCTTTACGCCTCCGACTACCCGTACGGCGGCCAGCCCGGGTCGCTGCTTCTCTCCCTGCGCGTCGCCCGCGTCGCGGGCTTCGACGACCAACAGCTGCGCGACATGTTCGCCGGCAACGCCGAGCGCATCGCGGCCGGCGAGGCTCCGCTCGAGCCGTCGCAGCCGCAGGGCTCCGAGATTCTGGAACAGCCGTTGGCGCAGGCCCGTATCCATCAATACGTCTCGATGGCCATGCCCCTCCTCTTCATCCGGCAGCCGGATGCGTTCGGCGCGCTCGGTCTTGCGCTCAACGCGACGGAGGAGCCGAACGGCACACACCGCGACGAGCTCGGGCAGATCCGCGAGCTGCTGGAGGCGGCGCGCGACCTGTGGCGGACGCTGCCCGAGGCGGAGGACGACAGCGAGCGCCGCCTCGTGGCACGCACCGCCGTCCGCCTGATTCAGATCGCCGACACCGTGGCAGTGACATCCACATGAGCGAGCTCAGGCTGACCGTGAACGGCGGCGAGCACGTCCTCGACGCACCGGTCGGGACGAGCCTCGCGCACGTGCTGCGCGAGGAGCTCGGGCTGACCGGAACGAAGATCGCATGCAACGAAGGTCACTGCGGCGCGTGCACCGTCCAGGTCGACGGCGTGCCGCGGCTCTCCTGCATCACGCTCGCGCACGCTATCGACGGCGAGGTGACGACGATCGAGGGGCTCCGCGACCATCCGCTCGTGGACGCGTTCGTGCGCGCCGACGCCGTCCAGTGCGGGTTCTGCACTCCGGGCCAGGTCGTCTCGGCCGCAGCGCTCGTCGCGGCGAACCCGCAGCCGACGCAGGAGGAGATCCGGCATGCGATGGCCGGGAACATCTGCCGTTGCGGCACGTATCCGAAGATCGAGGAGGCGATTCTCAGTTGGCAAGACTGATCCGCACCGAGAAGGAGGTCGAGGGCCGGTTCGAGGAGGTCTGGATCGTCGTCGAGGAGGATCCGCTCGAGCAGTGGCCCGAAGGGCCGCTCGCTGTCGTCGGCCGGCCGGCGGCGCGGCAGGACGGCCCGCTGCGCGTGCGCGGCGAGGCGCGCTACACCGCCGACCTCAAGTTGCCGGGGATGCTCCACGCAGCGGTCCTGCGGTCTCCTCACGCGCACGCGAGAGCTCAGCGGATCGACCTCGGGCCGGCGTTCGAGCTTCCCGGGGTGCGGGCCGCGATCGGCCCGGGCGAGGCGCACGGGCTCGAAGAGGAGGCAGGCTTTGCCGGGGCGGCGGTCGCCGCGGTCGCGGCCGACACCTTCGGGCAGGCTCGTGCCGGCGTCGAGGCGATCGAAGTGGAGTGGGAGGAGCTTGAGGTCGTGCTCGATCCCGACGACGCGGTCAAGCGCGGGCTGCTCACGGACCCCGAGCCACGCCGTTACGAGCGCGGCGACATCGAGCGGGCGCTCGCCGAGGCCGACGTCGTCGTCGAGGCGACGTACCGCACGCAGACCGTCCTCCATAACTCGCTGGAGACCCACCAGGCGGTGTGCGAGTGGCAGGGCGACGTCCTCCACGTCTACATCTCGACGCAGTACATCTGGGGGATCCGGCAGGCGGTCGCCGACACGCTCGGGCTGCCCGAGGACAAGGTGCGCGTGGTCTGCGAGTTCATGGGCGGCGGCTTCGGCTCTAAGAACAGCCCCGACGAGTACACATACATCGCCGCCGAGCTCGCGAAGCGGACGGGGCGGCCGGTGCGCTGTGCGCTCACACGGCGCGAGGAGCACACCTCGGCCGGAAATCGCAACGCGACGATCCAGAGGCTTCGGGCCGGCGCGCGCAGCGACGGGACGATCGTCGCGCTCGACGGCGAGTTCACGAACTCCGTCGGCTGGTCCGGGTGGAACGCCTCGACCGAAGGGCCGATGCGGATGCTGTACGACTGCGAGAACGTCCGCACCGTCACGTACGGCGCGCAGCTGAACACGCCGCCGATGAAGGCCTTTCGCGCGCCAGGCTTCGTCGAGGGGACGTTCGGGCTCGAGTGCCTCGTCGACGAGGTGGCGGCCCGACTCGACGTCGACCCGCTCGAGCTGCGGCGGCGGAACTACGCCAACTCGAACGAAGGGACTCCCTTCTCCTCCAAGAATCTCGAGGACTGCTATCGCCGCGCCGAGCCGCACTGGGAGCGGCGGCACGAGGTGCGGGCGAGCTCGGACGCGACGTGGAAGCGCGGGGTCGGGATGGCGAGCCAGATCTGGTACGGCGGCGGCGGGCCTCCCTCCTACGCCTGGGTGCGTCTCGGCTCGGACGGGCGCGCGACAGTGATCACCGCGATGCAGGACATCGGCACGGGCACGCGGACGGCGATGGCGCAGATCGCCGCCGAGGAGCTCGGACTGCCGCTGGAGCACGTCGACGTCGTGCTCGGCGACTCCGCGCGCGGGCCGTACGCCTCGATCTCGGCCGGCTCGTCGACGTTGCCTTCGATGGGACCGGCGGTGCGGGCGGCCGCCGCTGATGCGCGGGAGCAGGTCGAGGACATCGCCGAGCAGCGGGGCCTGGCGAAGGGCACTCCGGTGGAGGAGATCGTCGGGGTGCTCGAGGAATCGCAGATCCTCGGCAAGGGCGCGCGCGGGCCGAACCCGACCGGGATGAGCGTGCTTACGTTCGGCGTTCACGTCGTCGAGGTGGCCGTCGACGTCGAGACCGGCGAGATCGTGGTCGAGCGCGTCGCCGCGATCCACGATGTCGGTCGGATCGTCAACCCGCTCGGCGCCTCGAGCCAGGTCGAGGGCGGCGTCATCCAGGGCATCGGCCACACGCTCTCCGAGCAACGGCTGCTCGACCCCGAGACGGGCCGGATTCTCACCACCTCGCTCGACGCGTACCGGATGCCGACGATCGCGGACGTGCCGGAGATCATCTGCGAGTTCGTCGACCGTCCCGACGAGCACCTGACGAATCTCGGCTCCAAGGGTCTCGGCGAGCCGCCGATCGTCCCCATCGCCGCTGCGATCGCCAACGCAGTGCGCGACGCGACCGGCGCCGACGTGCACGAGCTGCCGATCTCGCGCGAGGAGATGCTGCGCGCGCTCGAGGCGGCGAAGCAGAAGGAGAAGCGTGGAGCTCCTGCGGCCGTCTAGCGTCGCGGAGATCGACGGCGGCGTCTTCGTCCACGGCGGGACGGAGGTGGTGCCGCTGCTGCGCGAGGGCCTGCTCGAGGCGGAGCGGCTCGTCGACGTGCGGGGGATCGTCCCGCGCGGTGTGCGGGACGGGGTGATCGGTGCGGGCACGACGCTCGCGGAGCTGGAGGCCGAGCCGGGGATCCCGGACGCGTTGCGCGAGGCGTCCCGGCTCGGCGCGTCGCCGCAGCTGCGGAACATGGGCTCGCTCGGCGGCAATCTCCTTCAGGAGACGCGCTGCTGGTACTGGCGACTCGGCTACGACTGCCGCCTGCACGGCGGCGACCGCTGCCACGCGCGGGAGGGCGAGCACCGCGAGCATGCGATCTTCGCGAACGGCTTCTGCGCCTCGGCGCATCCATCCGACGTCGCGGCGGCCCTCGTGGCGCTCGGCGCGCTGCTGCGGACGAACCGGCGCGAGTTCCCGGTCGAGGAGCTCTACCGGCTGCCCGACGAGGGGAACCGGAGCACCACGACGCTCGAGGACGGCGAGCTCCTCCTCGAGGTCGAGCTGCCGCAGGTGCAGGCAAGCACGTACCTCAAGGCGATGGACCGAAAGCGCTGGGCGTTCCCGCAGGTGGGCGTCGCCGCGGCCCGGCACGCCGACGGCTCGACGAGGATCGCGCTCGCGGGCGTGGCCCCGATCCCGTGGCGCATCGACGGGATCGACGCCCTCGACTCGGTCACACCGCTGCCGCGAACGGAGTGGAAGGTGCCACTCGCACGGGCGCTCGTGCACCGAGCACTTTCCGCGCTCGGCTAAGGCCGTGTCCCTTCTGGACACGGCCGGTAGCTGCTACCGGACCTGTCTTGGTATCTGATACCTGGCCATGTCCGTTTTCGCCGTCGTGCTCGCCGCGGGGGCTTCGTCCCGCTACGGGACGGAGCCGCCGAAGCAGGTCGAGCTTCTCCCCCAGGTGCTCACGGCGCTGCGCGAGAGCTCGGTCGACGGGATCGTCGTGGTGAGCGGAGCACACACACTGCCCGTGGAAAGCGTGCGCTGCCCCGACTGGGAGCGCGGGCCCGGCGCCTCGCTCCGCTGCGGCCTCGCCGCGCTCCCGCCTGACGGCGAGGCTGCCGTCGTCGTCCTCGCCGACGGCCCCGACCTGGACCCGCGCGCCGTCGACCGCGTGATCGACGACTGGCGCACCAACGGCGGCGACGCGGTGGCCGCGACCTACGGCGGAGTCCGTCTCCATCCTGTGCTGCTCGCCCGCGCGCTCTGGGAAGACGTCCCGGACGAGGGCGCGAAATCGCTCCCCGCCAGGCTCGTCGCCTGCGACGATCTGAGCCCGCCGGGGGATGTCGACGTGGCTACTCCAGCGGGATCCTGAGAGCCGCGAGCTTCTGCCGGAGCTCCACGGTCATCTGCTCGTCCCCCGCTGCCTTCCGCACGTAGATGCGCAGGCTCTCCTCGAACCGGTAGCGCCGCCTGCAGAGCTCGCAGTCCGCGAGGTGCGCCTCCGCCGCCGCCATCTCCTCGTCCGTGAGGACATGGTCGAGATACGGCTGCATCATCTCCTCGCAGTGCGCGCAGGGGTCCTTCATGCCTCCTCCTCCGTTGCCGCCTCGGCGAGCTCGCTCTTGAGGATGCGGCGACCGCGATGCAGCCTCGACATCACCGTCCCGACCGGGATGTCGAGAATCTGGGCCGCGTCCGCGTAGCTGAAGTCGCCGAGATCGACGAGCACGAGCACGTCACGGAAGTCGTGCGGCACCGCCGAGAGCGCCGACACGATGTCGTCCTGCGAAAGCCGCTCTACGACGCGCTGCTCGTCGGAGACCCCGTCCCCGTTTTCCGCGAGTCGGTCGTAGAGGTAATAGTCGTTGGCCTCGAGCGGTGTCATCTGCGGTGCACGCTGCTGCCGCCGCCCGCGGTCGATGTTGAGGTTGGTCAGGATCCGGAGCAGCCAGGCACGGAGGTTCGTCCCCGGCGTGAACTGACGCCAGCTGCGGAACGCCCTGGCGTACGTCTCCTGGACGAGCTCCTCGGCGTCCTCGCGCGAGTTCGCCAGGTGCCGCGCCACGCGGTAGACCTGGTCGGAGAGTGCGAGGGCGTCCTCCTCGAACCGGACGCGGTCCCGCGCCTCCGTTGCGAGCCGCTGCGCGTCCTCCTCCGGCTCTGCGTCCACGCGGTCCACCGTACCACTGAGCGCCAGCGCCATTCTCTCCGGAACGGCCGCCCGTACGTAGGTATTCCGCGCTAAACCGTGGCGAGCTCGGGGAAGCCCGACTTGGCGAGCCGCTCGACGATCGCGTCGCGACTCGTCTGCTCGTCGTCCCAGGCCAGCGTGACCTGTCCCATGAGGTTCGCGTTCGCGGCCTCGAGGCCCTCATGGCCCTCGAGCGCATGTGCGAGCCGCATCACGCAGCGCTCGCAGCGGATTCCGTTTACCTGGATCGTGTCGGAGACGGTCGCCATGACCTCAGCCTAACGTCCGCGCGGCGATCTCCCGGACGGCTGCCTCCGGGCCGAGCTCGAGCTGGCGCTCCGCCTCAGGGCCGCCGCCCTCGCGCGCCGCCCGTTCGCGCTGCATCGCGTACTCGTCGCGGTCGAGCGGCTCGCCGGAGAACTCCGCCGCCTCGCGCACGAGCCGCTGCACCTCGGCGGTGATCTCGGCCGTGCGTCGCAGCGACGTCGGCTGGTCCATGACGCGCACCTCGAGCGTCCCGTACACGGGCCGCGGCCAGGCGTCCCAGTGCCGGCGGGTGCTGTCGTTGCGGCTCGCCGCCTCCCAATCGTCCCAGCCGCGCAGCACCGGAGGCGGGCCGCCGGTCGGCATCTCGAGCAGGATCTGGGAGCGAATCGAGCGCCAGCCGCTGTCCACGCCGTCCCAGTAGGGCGAGTTCGCGCACGCGGCGAGCAGCCCGGGCAGCCGCGGCACGACGCCCTCGAACGCGCGCAGGCATGCGTCCGGGTCCGGCACCGAGACGTGGACGTGGAGGCCGCAGACCCGCTGCCGGTAGAGCCGCGGCCCGAGCTGCGCCTTCAGCTTCCGATAGCGCTCGACGGGGACGATCGGGACGATGCCGCGCGCGGTGGGATGCGAGCCCGTCGCCAGCAGGGCCAACCCGTGCTGGGCCGCGCGGTCGGACACCTCGTGCCGCAGCGCTCGCAACTCGGCCTCCGCCTCCTCGGCCGTCTCCACGACTCCGGTCGTGATCTCGACGAACGACTCGAACAGCTCGGGCTTGATCCGCTCGGTCGCCTCGCCGAAGACGCGGGAGAAGCCGTCACGCGCGGGCTCGAGCGTCTCCGCGTTTACGAGCATCAGCTCCTCCTCGACGCCGAGCGACCACGCCGGGGCCGCGCCGAAGCGGCTCAAATCCATCTGCGCCTACTTGCCGCGAACGCCGTGCACGGGCCGGCCGGCTGCCTCCCACGCGTAGTAGGAGGCGCTGGGACCGAAGTCGGCCTCGTACGAGACGATGTGCGGGTTGCGGCCGACCTCCTTCGCGCGCTGCGCGTGGCGGAGGAGGTTCGGGTCGTCCCGCTCCTCCCACACGAGGACGAGGTGCGCGGCCGTCATGAACGTGGCCACGAAGACGCAGCCGGGCGCCGGGCACGGAAACGGGTCGGTGCTGACGCAAAACCAGCCGAGGTGATGGGTGCCGTCCTCCGTCCAGAGCTCGTGGGCCTCGCTCGGGACGGCGTGCTCGACGGTTCCGGCTGTGCCGGGCTGGATCTCCTCCCGCCTCACCCGCGCAAAGGTAGCGACACCCCTGTGCCCGTCGCAGGGCACGAAAACCTTCTGCTTGAATCGATGCATGGAGCAGCTTCAGGTAGGCGGCGAGAGCTACGGCTTCTACAAGCTGGACGAGCGGGCGGCCCGGCTCCCCTACACGCTCCGGATCCTGCTCGAGAACGTCCTCCGTAACGGCGGGGATGCCGAGGCGGTTGCCGGCTGGGTAGCCGGCGCCGAGCCGTCGCAGGAGATGTCCTTCCACCCGGCGCGCGTGCTGTTGCAGGACTTCACCGGAGTGCCGGCGGTCGTCGACCTTGCCGCGATGCGCAATGCGATGCGCGAGCAGGGCGGCGCGCCCAGCGCGATCAACCCGCAGATTCCGGTCGAGCTCGTGATCGACCACTCGGTCCAGGTGGACGAGTTCGCCTCGCGGCTCGCGATCGGGCGGAACGTCGAGCTCGAATTCGAGCGCAACCACGAGCGCTACGCGTTCCTCCGCTGGGGCCAGGGCGCCTTCGACAACTTCCGCGTCGTGCCGCCGAACACCGGCATCGTCCATCAGGTCAACCTCGAGTACCTCGCGCGCGTGATCGAAGTGCGGGACGGCGTCGCCTTCCCGGACACGCTCGTCGGCACCGACTCCCACACGACGATGATCAACGGCCTCGGCGTGCTCGGCTGGGGCGTCGGCGGGATCGAGGCCGAGGCTGCGATGCTCGGTGAGGCGCTCTCGATGCTCGTGCCGCAAGTGGTCGGCTTCCGGCTGACCGGCGCGCTGCGCGAGGGCGCGACGGCCACCGACCTCGTGCTCACCGTGACCCAGATCCTGCGCAAGACCGGCGTGGTCGGGAAGTTCGTGGAGTACTTCGGCCCCGGCGTCAGCTCTCTGGCGCTTGCGGACCGCGCAACGCTCGGGAACATGAGCCCCGAGTACGGCGCGACGTGCGGCTTCTTCCCCGTCGACGAGGTGACGATCGGCTATCTACGGCTGACCGGCCGCAGCGCCGAGCGGATCGCGCTCGTCGAGGCGTACTGCAAGGAGAACCTGCTCTGGCACGAGCCGGACGAGCACCCGGAGTACTCGCAGGTCGTCGAGCTCGACCTCGACGACGTCGAGCCCTCGCTCGCGGGCCCGCGCCGGCCGCAGGACCGCGTCCCGCTCGCCAACGCGAAGGACGCATTCATCGAGTCCCTCGGCAGCTTCGGCGTCGACTACACGAACGGAACGTACGACAAGGAGGTCGCGGACTCGTTCCCGGCCAGCGACCCGCCGACCGGCGACGGGGTGGGCGACGGCACCGAGGCCGCTCCCGCGCACACCGCGACGCTCGAGAAGAAGCGGGTCGACGTCGAGGGCGAGGACTACGCGCTGGAGCACGGCTCCGTCGTGATCGCCGCGATCACGTCCTGCACGAACACGTCGAACCCGTCGGTGATGATCGCCGCCGGCCTGCTGGCGCAGAAGGCGGTGGAGCGCGGCCTC
>Ga0207665_10002485_pt1 | contig 12417 bp, 7 predicted proteins | sample LARL112metaG_FD_184351 | JGI IMG/M metagenome (GOLD analysis project Ga0207665, IMG submission 184351) | Corn, switchgrass and miscanthus rhizosphere microbial communities from Kellogg Biological Station, Michigan, USA - LAR L11-2 metaG... | ecosystem: Host-associated > Plants > Roots >...
CGTAGCCGGACTGGTGATCGCCGGCCTGGGGGTGACCGTGCCCGGCCGGGACCTGCTGAGGGCGCTGGGCAGCCTCTGGCCGGGATTCGCGGTGCTCCGCGATGGCCAGCAGTTCATCGCCCCGCTGGCGCTGGCCGAGGCGCTCGGGGTCGGCCTGCTGGCGTCCTGGGCGGCGCGGCCCCGGCTGTCCGCCGGCGTCAGTGACCACGGCCCCGCCTCCGGCGCGGGCGGCCCCCGCACGGGCGACCGCGGGCGTACCTCCGGCCGGGCCGCGCTGGCCATCGCGGTGGCGCTGCTGCTCGCGCCGGTGCTGCTGCTCCCCGGGCTCGCCTGGGGGGCGGCGGGGCGGCTGAGCCCCGTCTGGTACCCGCCGGAGTGGCTGAACGCCGCCCGCCTCATTGACAACGGCCGGACCCCCGGCAAGGTCCTGGTGCTGCCGTGGACGGCCTACCGGCGCCCGGCCTGGAACGGCGGCCGGGCATTGCTTGACCCGTGGCCCCGGCTGCTCTCCCGCCCGGTGATCTGGAACGACGGGCCGCGGGTGGGGGACGTCCAGATGCTGGCCGACGATCCCGCCGCGCGCCGGCTGGACGGTGTCATCGCCGGACCCGGACCGCTCACCCCGGCGCTGAAAGCCGCCGGAGTGCGGTTCGTCATCGCGGACGGCGGCCCCGGCAGCGGTCCCGCCTCCGGTGACGGCGGCATGCCGGGCCTCGCGGGCCGGTTGCCCGGCGCCACCGTGGCCGCCGTCGCGCCCGGGCTGGTCGTGTACCGGGTTCCGGGCGGCCCGGCCGCGCGCTAACCCGTCGCCCGGCGGGCCGGCTCGGCGGTAGCCCTCCGTCGCCCGGCGGTAGAACCTGATGGTCCTCCGGCCGCCCCTGTCGGCGGATTCCTCATATCAGGCCAGGTATTCGCGCACCTTGGGATAGTTTCTTCGCGATTAGAACGTGTTACAGTTCTGTCCTGTTTTCCGGCATCCCGGATGGTCGGCGGCCACCGTCAGGCAACCGGTCTGTCCCCCCTATCGCGGGAGGAGCGCCATGATCCACCTGCTCATCGCCGTCGCCCTAGGGGTCGCGCTCGCCGTCGGGGGCGCCTTTGCCGCCAGCAGCACGCTGACGAGCGTGACCAACGGCTCTCCGGCCAAGGCCTCGCTGTATCAATACGGGAACCGCTGAATCGGCCGGGCGGTGGTGACCCTGCCGCCGGACGGCGCCCCGAGCGCCGCTCCGGTGCGGATCGAGATCGTTGTCCCGGCCCGCAATGAGGCGCGCAGGCTGCCTGGCGGGCTGGACATGTTGTGCCGCAAGGCGGCCGCCCTGCAGGTCCCGGCGGAGATCCTTGTGGTGGACAGCGCCAGCACCGACGCGACGGGCGACGTGGTACGGAAGTGGCCGGCCGGCCCGGTGCCGGTCCGCCTGCTGCGCTGCGACCGGCCCGGCAAGGGGCTCGCGGTCCGCACCGGGCTGCTGGCCACCCGCGCCCCGTTCGTCGGGTTCTGCGACGCGGACATGGCCACCGACCTGGCCGCGCTTGACGTCGCGGTCGGCCTGCTCGCTGCGGGGAACTCGTTAGTCGTCGGCTCCCGCGGGCTGGCCGCCTCGGTGGTGGAGAACCGGCACAACGCGGTGCGCCGGGCCGGCGCGGCCGTGTTCCGCGCCATGGCCCGCCGCGTCGTCCCCGGCGCCACCGACACCCAGTGCGGGTTCAAGTTCTTCTCCGGGCCGCTGGCCCGCGCCGCGGCGCTACGGCTGACCACGCTCGGCTTTGCCTTCGACATCGAGTTGATCGCCCTGTGCCAACGGCTGGGTGCGAGCCTGACCGAGTTCCCCGTGCACTGGCAGGACATGCCGGGCTCCACGTTCTCGGTGCCCAGGCACAGCGGCGCGGCACTGCGCGACGTGGTGTCGATCTGGCTGACCCACCGCCCCGGGCGCGCGGTGGAACTAGCGCCCGCCCCGGCGCCCGCGGCCACCGCGCCGGTGCTGGAACCGCCGGGCGAGGCGCTGCCCGCCGGGATCACGCCGGCGTGACCGGGCCCGGCGCCCCCGCGGGTCCCCGGACGCCCGGCGGCCCCCGGGCTCCCGGGTCCCCACACGCCCAGGTGCCACCGACCGCTGCGAGCCCCGGAGCCCCCGCTACCGGTCTGACCGGCCTGCGGATCGCCATAGCCAACTGGCGCGATCCCTGGCATCCCGACGCCGGCGGTGCCGAACGGTACGCCTGGGAGATCGGCCGGGGCCTGGCCGACCGGGGCGCGCGGGTGGTCTTCCTGACCGCGCGGGCGCGCGGGCAGGCACGGCGCAGCCGCCACGACGGGATCACGGTCGCCCGGATGGGCGGCCGCTTCACCGTGTACCCGCGCGTGCTCGGGTGGCTGCTCGCCCGCCGCCGGTCCTTCGACGCCGTGCTCGACTGCCAGAACGGGATCCCGTTCTTCACCCCGTGCGTGCTGCCCCGCCGGGTGCCGGTGCTGTGCGTGGTCCACCATGTGCACACCGACCAGTTCGGCGTGCACTTCCCGCGCTGGATGGCGCGGGCAGGCAGGCTGCTGGAAGGACCGGCCGCCCGGCTGGCCTACCGGCGGCATGCCTGCGTGGCGGTGTCCCCGTCCACGGTCACCGCGATGCGCGAACGGCTGCGCTGGACCGGCGACATCTACCTGATCCCGAACGGCGCCCCGCAGCCCGGCCCGGCGCACGCCCCGGGTCCCGGCCGCTCGGTGACCTGGGTGGGCCGCCTGGTCGCGCACAAGCGCGCCGAACTGCTGCTGCCCGTGGCACAGCGGCTGGCGGGCAGTGGGCTCACCGTCGACGTGATCGGGCGTGGCCCCGCCGAAGCGTCCCTGGCCGCCGCGGCCGCCACGCTGCGGCTGCACGGTTTCGTCTCTGAGGTGCGCAAGCAGGAACTCGTCGCCGGTTCGCTGCTGCACTTGAACACCTCACAGGGCGAGGGCTGGGGCCTGTGCGTGCTCGAAGCCGCGGCGCTCGGCGTGCCCACGGTCGCCTTCGACGTGCCCGGCCTGCGCGACGCCATCTGGGACGGCAGGACCGGCTGGCTGGTCCGCGACGGCGAGACGCTCGAGGACGTCACAGAACGCGCGATCAAGGAACTCGCCGACCCCGCCCGCCGCCGTGAGGTCGCCGCGGCGTGCCGCAGGTGGGCATCGTGTCTGACCTGGGACCAGAGCACAGCGCGAATGGCCGCACTGACCAGTTCTTCGGTACATTACGGAACGTCCCGCGCTGCCCATCCCGGGGCCTGGATCGTCTCCGGGGCGGGCCAACAGCAGGCCGATGGCGTACTGGCCGAAGGCCCCCCGCTCGACCTTCTCCTAGCCACAACCCCCGGCCTGACCCTCCGCCCAGCCACCCCGCTAGAGCGCCTTCTCGGCCGCCCAGACCCGGGAAACCTACCGTGACCAGATTCCGGGGCTGGCCAGCCCGGGGACCCGGTCCGCGCCAACGAGGCGCGAAGAACCCAGCGGCCCCGTCATGACCATAGTCCCAGGTCTGATCCGAAGCCGCGTCAGGCACGAGAGCGACCCCCCAGAAGCGGTCCGGAAGGCCGGGCGGTTGCCGTTCACCCCTGACACGAGGCGGATACTCGGGTTCTGCGTGCTGCTGATGGCGCTCCCGTTCCTGACCGTCCCGGGCAACCTGATCGCGGACACCAAGTTCGACCTGGCGATCGACCCGCTGCGCTTCCTGGCCCGCGCGCTGCACCTGTGGGACCCGCAGCAGTTCGGCCAGTTGCAGGACCAGGCGGCGGGCTACCTGTTCCCGATGGGGCCGTTCTTCGCACTCGGCCACCTCGCGGGCCTGGAGCCGTGGGTGATCCAGCGGCTGTGGATCGGCGCGGTCAGCATCGCCGCCTTCCTCGGCATCGTGCTGCTCGCCGGCCGGCTGGGCATCGGCTCGCCGTGGTCGCGGATCGCGGCCGGGCTCGGTTACGCCGCCTCGCCCGCCGCGCTCACCCTGATCGGCGGCCTGTCGTCGGAGTTCCTGCCGGCGGCGATGGCGCCGTGGATCCTGCTCCCGCTGGTCCGCGCGGCCCAGGGCGGGGGCGGGGTGCGCGCCGCGGCCCGGTCCGCGGTGGCCGTGGCGTGCTGCGGCGGGATCAACGCGGCCGCGACGTTCGCGGTGCTGGTGCCCGCGGTCATCTACCTGCTGACGCTGCCACGGCCCGCGCCGCGGTGGCGGATCCTGGCCTGGTGGGTCCCCGCGGTGATCGCCGCGACCTGGTGGTGGTCGGTCCCGCTGGTGCTGCTGTCCAGGTACGGCGTGTCGATCCTGCCCTACACCGAGAGCGCGGCCGTCACCACGTCGGTGACCGGCCTGTCCAACGTGCTGCGGGGCACCGAGAACTGGATCAGCTACCTGCTGGTGAACGGCCAGCCCTGGTGGCGGGTCGGATACCGGATCGCCACGGGGGCGGTGCCGACCATGCTCACCGGGCTGGCGGCGGGGCTCGGGCTGGCCGGGCTGCTGCGCCCCAGGCTCCCGGCCCGCCGGTTCCTGCTCTGCCTCCTGCTTACCGGCCTGCTCATCATTTGCGCTGGCCACGTAAGCACGCTCGGGAACCCGTTGGCGGGACCGGTCCAGCATCTGATCAATGGACCGGCCGCGGCGTTCCGTAATGTCAGAAAGTTCGACCCGCTGATCCGCCTGCCGATCGTGCTCGGGCTTGCCCACCTGCTCGCGTCGGTGCGGCTGCCGCGGCCGCGCGCACTGCTGGCGGCGGCCGCGGCGCTCGCCATCGGCGGCCTGGCGCTGCCCGCCTACGCCGGCGGCCTCGAGGTTGCCGGTGCCTTCCGCCAGATCCCTCCGTACTGGGTGAGCGCCGCCGGCTGGCTGAACCGGCACGCCGGGCATCAGGCGGTGCTCGTGGTGCCCGGTGCCGCGTTCGGCCAGTACCTGTGGGGCAGCCCGCTCGACGACGTGCTGCAGCCGCTGACCACCGCCGACTGGGCCGAGCGTGACCTGTCCCTGATCGGCTCACCGGGCAACGAGCGGCTGCTCGACGCGATCGACCAGCGACTGGCCGCCGGTGATGGGTCGGCCGCGCTGACCGCTGTGCTCGCCCGGATGGGCGTGCGGTACGTGCTGGTGCGCAACGACCTGGCCAGGACGGGTCTGAACGGCGCCTGGCCGGCCAGGATCAGCCAGGCGCTCGCCGCCTCGCCCGGCATCACCAGGGTCGCCCAGTTCGGTGCCCCGATGGGCACGACCCCCGTGGGCGACGCGGCGGCCGACTTCGACCCGCCGTACCCGCCGGTGCAGATCTACCAGGTCGCCGGGGCGCAGCCGGTGGCGGCCGTCCAGCCGGCCGTGGGCACGCTGCGTGTCTACGGCGGCCCCGAGGCCCTGCTCACGCTGGCCGGCGAGGGCGTGCTCGGGCGCCGGGCCGTGCTGCTCAACTCCGATTCCCCGGATCTGCCCGCCGCGTCCTCGGTCGTGACGGACACGCTGCGGCGCCGGGTCCGCAACTTCGGCGAACTGCGGACCAACTACTCGCCGACGCTGACCGCCACCCAGGACGCGCGCACGTTCGAGGCGGTCGACGACTACACCGAGCCGGGCTGGGCCCGTTATCTGAGCGTCGCGCGTTACGAGGGCATCGCGAACGTGACCGCGTCCTCGTCCGCCGCCGGGATCGAGGCGATTCCCGGCCAGTGGGCCAGCGGGCTGCTGCCGTACGCCGCGGTCGACGGGGACATGCGGACCATGTGGGAGTCGGGCAGTCTGGCCGGGCCGGTCGGGCAGTGGATCCGGCTGAGCTTCGACTCCCGCCGCGATCCCCGGCTGATCGACGTCGCCTTCACCGACAGCACCGCGCTCGGGCCGGCCGTGACGCAGGTCGCGGTGACCACCGCGGCGGGCAGCCGCACGGACCGGGTCCAGGTCACGGGCTTGCCCCAGCCGCTCCGGGTGCCGCCGGGCCGGACCCGGTGGCTGCAGATCACGGTCACCGGCCTGGCCGCGCCGCCGCAGCCGCTGGTCGGTTCCCAGGCGGGGATCAAGGAGATCACGGTGCCCGGGCTGCACGCCAGCCGGGTCATCGTCGCCCCCGACGTGCCGCACGTCCGGCCCGCGGCCGTGGTGCTGGCCAAGGCCCAGCCGCTGGCGTCGCCGTGCATGCTCACCCCGGCGCGGTGGGTGTGCTCCCCGTCGCTGGGCCGCCCGGTCGAGGAGCAGTACGGCTTCGACCAGGCGTTCACCATGCCGGCCGCCGCCCCGGCGACCCTGCGGGGATCGGCCGTGCTGTTCGCTCCCTCGCTGGTCAACAGGTATGTGCGGCTGCTGGCCAGGCAGCCGCGGGTAGGCGCGTCGTCGCGGTACACCCGGGCACCGCAGGACCAGCCCAGGTCCGCCTTTGACGGGAACCCGGCAACCACCTGGATCGCCAGCCCCGGCGACGCGAACCCGGTGCTCACCATCTCCTGGCGGCACCGGCTCACGGTGCGCACGGTGACGATCCAGCGGCCGCCCGGTGCGGATGGCCCGCTGCCCGTCCTGGTCTCGGGGGAGCGGGGCCAGGCCCGCGGCGGGGTGCTCGGCCCGGCCGGGGTGCTGCGTTTCGCGCCGATGCGGACCAGGGAACTGGCCTTCCGGTTCAGCCCGCCACAGACACCGCTGCAGATCTCCGGCGTCACGATCCCCCGCGTGCCCGCCCTGCAGACGCCGTCGGGGACGTTCCGGCTGCCCTGCGGCCTGGGCCCGGTCGTCGAACTGGACGGGCGGGTCCTGCCGACCCAGGTGACCGGCACCTTCACCGAACTGCTCGGCGGCCAGCCGATGTCGTTCACCGCATGCCCGGCCGCCCGCGCCGCCGCGGGCGGCAACCGCGTGGTGGAGCCGGCCACCGACCCGTTCGACGTCCAGGACGTCGTGCTCGAGATGCGCCCGGCCGGCGCGGCGCCCGGCACGGCGTTCGGCGCGTCACCCGGGCCTGCTACGGCGGCCGCCATCCGGTCCTGGACCCCGGTCCGGCGGGTCCTGGCGGTCGCCGCGACCGACCGGTCCTACCTGGTGGTGAACGAGAACTTCAACGCGGGCTGGCGGGCGCGCCTGGACGGGCGGACGCTGCCGGCGGCCCGGCTCGACGGGTGGAAGCAGGCGTGGCTGCTGCCTGCTGGTGCCGCCGGTACGGTGACCCTGACCTACGTGCCGGACACGCTGTACCGGGACGCGCTCGGCGGCGGCCTGGGCGGCCTGGCCCTGGTCGTGCTCGTGGCGCTCTGGCCGGGCACGCCTGCCTGGCGGCCGCGGTGGCTCAGGCTGCCCACGTCGTGGCGGCGGGCGAGGGCAAGGCGCACGGACACCGCGCGTGCTGCGGACACGGCGCGTGCTGCGGACACCGCGCGGGCCGCGAACGGTGGGCGTGCCGCGAAGGACGCGCGTGCCGCAACGGAAAAGCACACCCGCGGGCTCATCACCGCCCTGGCCACCGCGGCGGCGGTCGGCTGCTTGCTGCTTGCCGGGCTGTGGCTGAGCGGCTACCCGGGCGCGGTCATCCTCACCGCCGCGACGGCGCTGTTCGCGGTCGCGGTCAGCTACCGGCGCGCCCACTGGGCGTGGTACCAGCTCTCCCGTCCGTGGGTCGTGGCCGCCCTGCTGCTGGCCGCGGCGGTCTGCGCCGCGGTGGGTGGGCAACTGCTGCTCGCCGGGATCACCGGCCCGCTGGCGAGGGCGCTGGTCAGCACCGCTCCGCAGGTCATCTGCCTGGCCGTGGTGGGCAGGATGGCGGCCGCCCTCGTAGTCGGCGACCCTTAGGGCGTGGCCCGCAGATCATCCAGCCTGCTGCGCGTCCACCGGACGGGCGCCTCGCGGCGTTGTCGTCGTCGCCCATAGAAATCCACTATGGGCTCCTCCTCCGCCTTGCGATGCATCCCGCCGGCGGCCGCTCGCGACGGCATAGATCTACGGGACACGCCCTTGCTCACCGGGCGGCGCCTAGTTCACCGTGGCCTGGTGCGCCCAGGCCGGCCGCACCGCGGGCGGGTCCCATGCCTTCGGGTTCCAGCCGCCCGCGACCCTTCTGCCGTCGAACCCGGTCGCCCGCAGGAACCCGTCCGCCGGGCCCGGCCGGGCCGCGGGCACCGGCACGCTGGCGGCGGCGGCCGAGGTGGCGCGGGGGAGGTGCGCCACGGCCGCCGCCAGGCCGGAGGCGGGCACCACGAACTCGGTGATCGAGTAGGCGGGGAAGGTCACGGTGGCGCTGCCGTTGTGGAACGCCTGGGCGGGCAGGTGCACGATCGCCGTGGGGTCGGCCTGGCCGTACTGGAACACCTGGGCGGTCGCGCTTGCCGCCAGGCCGGTCACCGCCAGCGGGCTGGCCAGGGCGTGGTGGGTCTTGTTGATGACGATGGCGGTCAGCGCGCCGTCCGAGCTGCGCTGCGCGGCGTAGATGGCCAGCGTGGTCTGGGCGCTGCTCACGGCGCGGACGCTGGTGTCGCCGAACGCAGAGCCCCTGCCGTCGTAGTCCAGGTACATGCGGAACGCGAACGCCCCCGGGTCGGAGAAGGCAGGCGGTCCCCACAGCGTCGCCAGGTCCAGGCCCTCGCGGCCGAAGATGCCGAGCACGTCGGCCTCGGCCAGGCCACCGTCGATCTTGTCCAGGGCGCCGAAGTTGTACTCGGTGATGGCCACCTTGGTGCCCGGGTAGTTCTGCGCGACAAGCTGCTTCATCCGCGGGATGGCCATGACCGGCTGGTTGATCCAGCTCTGGTCGACGTAGTGCGGGTCCCACAGCATCCGGGTGGAGCGCAGCCGCAGCGCCTGGGTGGCGGGGTCGTCGGCCTCGGTGTCGACGTTCGCCTCCTGCGGGTACCAGTGGTTGTCGAAGTAGTCGAGCAGGCGCACGCCGGTCTGCTGCTGGTAGGCGCGCAGTTCGCGCAGGTACCAGGCGGCGAACGGGACCCCGCCGTGACGGGCCGCATCCGGTGGCACGGATCCGCAGCTATGCGAGGCGCAGTACTGCTGGTCGGAGCCGGAGTAGAACAGTGAGCTCCAGCCCCAGCCGGACGGGCCGATCGTCTGTGCGGCCGGGTCGGTGGCCTTGATGGCCGCGGCGACCTTCTCGGTCTTGCTCAGCATCTCGCTGTAGGTGGCCCCGGCCGGGTGCACGTCACGGTGTGTGGCGAACCAGATGTCGGGCTCGTTGTCGAGCTGGTAGAACTTCACGCCGCCCGCCGCCGCACCGCCGTACTTGCTGTCCAGGTAGCCGACCCACTTGGCCACGAAGGAGGCGCCCGCCCGCCTGCTGGTGTCGGCCGGGTTGTTCCCGGTGATGTACTGCCCGCTGGTGTTCACGCCGTTGCCGCAGTCGGAGTCGTACGGATCGGTGGACTGCTGCGCACCGTACTTAGCCACGCTGAACCCGCACGCCTGGGCGCGGGATTGAGGCGTCCACCCGATCAGCGGCACGGTGATGATGCTGTCCGCGCCGTCACGCTGGTTCCGGCCGATGAACTGGTCAGCGGTGGACCCGTTGGGCAGCACGGCCGGGTTCTTGACCGTGTTCGGGATGTTCTCGAAGTACCAGTCGCTGGCGTGGTTCGCGGTGTCAAGCAGATAGTTGTACCTGGTCGTGGCGTTGCCGCCCCAGCGGACCACGGGGAGCTTGAGCTGGCTTTCCAGGCGGGCCGGAGCGAAGTTCATGCCATAGATGTCGCGGCTGATCGCGTGGCGCCCGGCGGTCAGGCTGACGCTGAGCGTGGGCCCGGCGACCGCGGCGCTGCCGGCCGACGCCGCGCTTGCGGCACCCGCGGCGGCGCCGATACCAGCGAACATGAGCACGCTGGAGACCACGGCGAGGGCTTTGCGAGGCATGCGGGAGGTCCTCTCGGCGGGGGCGGCCGCGGGGCAACAGTAGCGGCCAGACGCCCACGCTGCCGCCCGATCGGCAACGGACAGGATTACGCCCAGCTCTGCGTGGTAGAACTTGTTACAGTTATGGGGCTGGATCGCTGGCGGCCCGCGGGCCGCCGCGGCCGGGGCCAGCGTCAGGGAAGGCGGCCAAGCCGAGTCCAGGAGGATCGATGCGGCGCATCGTCGGGCTCGCCCTCGTCGGGCTGGGAGCGTTTCTCCTTGTGGCTGCGCTGCTCACCCGCACGTATGTGGCCGGCCAGCTCGTCAAGTTCCCGCTGAACACCTACGTCAAGACCACGCTGATCGGCAAGGACGTGTCCTACTTCAGTCCGAAGCTGGTGCGTCCGGTGACCGGGGCGACCATGCAGGTCACCGACACGGTCAAAGGGGACGGCGCGGCCGGCAGCTCATCCACCGCGGTCTGGGACGAGTTCACCTACCTGTACGACCGCACCAATCACGCGGAGTTCTCCTACACCACCCGGCGCGCGGCCTTCGACCGCCGGACCGCCGTCCTCGTCGACTGCTGCGGCGCCAACATCGGTGGCAACAGCTCGATCCGCCAGACCGGCCTGTCCGGGTACGTCTGGCCGATCGGCACCCAGAAGCAGACTTACGACGTGTTCGACACCACGCTGCTCAAGCCGATGCCGTTCCGGTACATGGGCACGGGGACGATCCACGGCATCAACGTGTACCGATTCGTGGAGAAGGTGCCGCCCACCCAATCGGGCACCCAGCAGGTGCCGGGATCCCTGGTGGGCAGCAGCCAGAACCTGGTGACCCTGCCGGAGTACTACGTGACGACCAGCACCTACTGGGTGGACCCGCGGACCGGCGGCGTGCTCGACACCACCTCGTACTCGAAGCAGTACCTGGTCAACACCGACGGCAAGGAACTGCTGCTGTTCAACGGCACCCTGGTCATGACGCCGGCCAGCGTGAACACCGCGGTGTCGCTGGACGCCACCGGCCGCACCGAGTTGCTCTGGTTCGAGGTGATCGGCCCGCTGATCGCCGTCGTGGTGGGCCTGGTGGCGCTGGTCGCCGGGATCGTGCTGGTCCGGCGGCGGGGCGACCGGCCCGAGCAGGCCCGCGCCGAGGAACCCGAGCCCGCGCTCAGGTAGTACGCCGCAGCACAAGCAGCAGGTTCCAGGTCAGGAACTCGCGCAGCACCGGGATCCGCAGCAGCGGCCTGGTCCAGCCCGGCAGGTACCTGGGCACGGCGTCGGCCAGCACGGTCCCGCCCGCCGCCCGGGCCCAGGCCAGAGCGGCGGCCACCGAGACCGGGAACAGGCTGGTGCCGTAGTTGTTCTTCGGCGCCCTGCCGTACCTGCGCTGATAGCGGCGAGCCGCCCGGTCCCCGCCGAGGTAGTGCCAGGGTGAGGTCTCGTGGCCGCCCCAGGGAGACAGCCAGTTGGTGAAGCTGACGACGATGATGCCGCCCGGCCGGGTCACCCGCACCATCTCGGCCAGCATGGCCTCCCAGTCCGCGACGTGCTCGAGCACGTTGGAGGAGAAGCACACATCCACGGCGCCGGTGGCGAGCGGCAGCCGCAGCGCGCTGCCGATCGCGCTGCCCGGTCCCGGGCGGCCCAGGCCGGCCAGTTCGCCGGTGTCGGTGTCCAGGCACACGGCGCGGGCGCCCGCCGCGCGGAACTCCCGCGCGAAGTAGCCCGGGCCGCCGCCGACATCGGCCACCACCCGGCCGTCCAGGCCGGTGTACTGGCCGACCTGGGCGACGGTGTCGCGGGCCAGCCCGGTGTAGTACCCGGCCGGGTCGGCCTGCTCGGTGCGGAACGCCCGGAGCAGCCGGACCGACCGCGCTACGTCCGCCCGGAACGCGGGACGATCACTCACAAGTGAGTCTGTAACAGTCATGCCGCCGCGCCCGCAACTAGAACGCGTTACAACGGTTCTGTTGGGCCACCGGCTCTATGGCGTGGCCTCCGCCAGGTTGAACTCGCCCGTCGCGGTTGGGTAGTAGCCCACTGCCGTGCACCCGCCGGCCGGGGCGCACGACACGCTGCCGAGGAGGTGCACCGTGGAGTCGGCCGGCTTGGCCGTTTGCTGCAGCGACCACGAGGTGCCGTCCCAGCCCGCGGCAATGGTGCGGTGGCCGGTGGACCACACGGCGGCGCAGGCGGTGACCGTCGGGCACGACACGCCCGCGGACACGGCTGTGGTGTTGGTCACCGGGCCCGGTGACGGCTGGATGGACCAGGCGGTGCCGTTCCACGACTCGGCCAGCGTGCCGTCGTAGGCCGAGCCCACGGCGACGCATGCGCTGGCCGACGCGCACGACACGCCCTGCAGCAGGTGCTGGCCCTGCTCGGGGTGCGGGGTCGGCTGGACGGTCCACGTAGTGCCGTTCCACGCCTCGGCCAGGGTTTCGAAGCCTTGCGAGCCGACGGCGGTGCAAGCGCTGGCCGAGGTGCAGGACACCGCGTTGAGGACGTGGTCGACCGAGGTGTTGTGGTGCGGCGTCGGCTGGATGGACCAGGAGGTGCCGCTCCACTCCTCGGCCAGGCTGAACCCGATGAAC
>Ga0207665_10002486_pt1 | contig 12416 bp, 10 predicted proteins | sample LARL112metaG_FD_184351 | JGI IMG/M metagenome (GOLD analysis project Ga0207665, IMG submission 184351) | Corn, switchgrass and miscanthus rhizosphere microbial communities from Kellogg Biological Station, Michigan, USA - LAR L11-2 metaG... | ecosystem: Host-associated > Plants > Roots >...
TGTCGTTGTTGGTCTTCATGAAGGCGGGCGGACTCCACGGACTCGCGAAGAGGGTGAGCCTGCCGCCGGTCGCAGCAATCACGCGCTTGATGAAAGGAATTCGATACTGCTTGTCGTGATTGACGCTGAAGGAACTGAGCGCTTTGTCGCCTTCCGTTACGTAGGTGTAGCTCCCGGACGAGAAGTCGCAGCTATGGATGTTGGTGCGACCGAGGGTGTAGCGAATGCCTTTGTTTGGATCGTAGTAGGCGTCGAGGACTTCTTTCTGCTTCGCCGCCGGAATTTTCGCAAAGGTTTCGGCCGACGAATCGGTTAGTGCGCCGCCGATGCCCAGGATAGTCTGCGCGCGTTTGCCCGGGTCGACGAAGACGCAGATCTGGGTCTCGGCGGGCTGACCCATTTTCTTGAAGCTGAGAGTGTCGGTGCGGGAGAGCCGGAGGTCGGTTTTGTCAGCCGTTGTATAGACGGCGATTGGGCGCGACTGAAGGTTGGGATCGAGCTGGGGTGGCTCGGATGGCTCGGGTGCGGGCTCGGCGATGAGCGGCTTATTCGGGATTTTGCCGAGTGCGACAGCTGAGGACGAGGCGATGAGGAAGCGGCGGCGGTCGATTTTCATGACTGAGTTTGGCGCGCCGCTGTCTCGGCGTCCAGATCGCGGGCTTAACTACCAATCACAATACAAAAGCGGCGAGCTGCCCAGCTTGGAGCTCGCCGCTTCAGTTTCGTGATTGCGATTCGAAGCCGGCCGAGGCCGTACGCCGAGATCTACTGTTTGCCATGCTTGATCTCCGCCAACGACCGACCCAGCAAGTCCTCAACCGGCTGCCGCTCGCCGTCCATGCGCATGTCGTCCATCAGATTGATCTTCCGGGCCTGGTCGAGCGCCGTTGAGACCGGGAGCTCGCGGTACTTGATGAGATAGGCCGCCCACATGTGGCTCGCGCGCCAGGCGACGGTGCAGTGGAGAAGTAGCTTGCCCTTGGTGTCCTTCATGGCATCGCCGAAGTCCTTGAGGTCGTCGGGCGAATAGGGGTACTCGGCGTTGCCGCGCATCGGCAGGTAGACGTACTTCATGCCGAGCTGCTCCACCAGCGCCTTCTCGTCGAACGGAACGCGCGTCGCCATCTCGGGCGGAGTGCGGAGATTCACGACAGTCTTGACGCCCTGCGCGGCGAGATCGCGCAGCGCCTGTTCGGTGGGTTGGCCAGCGATAAAGACGTCATCGCCAACCTTCGCGAACTTGTCCTGGAACTGACCCTTGGGGTCGAGCACGACTGGTGACGGGACGTCACCCGATGGGTTCGGGCCGGTCAAACGCTGTGCGCTTGTTACGCCTGGCATCAGCGAGAACGTTAACGCCACTCCAGCCAAAGTCACGAAGGAAATGCGAGTCATGAAAATCTCCCGGTTTGTCGCAGCCTGCCGCCACGAAACAGTAAATTAGTCCCGCCGCTCTCGCACTGAGTTGCCAATGCGCTATCGCCCAATTCTCGCAGTCGCAGCATTTGCGTGTGCTCTGCCGAAGTTACACGCACAACGCCCGACTATTTCGGCCAACGTTCGTACTTTTGTTGCCATTGACACGCCTGTCGTCGCACTGACACACGCGCGGGTGATCGACGGAACCGGGGCGCCAGCTCGCGACGATCAGACGGTGATCATTCGCGACGGACACATCTCCCAGCTCGGCAGCTCGAGCTCAGTGTCGATTCCCGCCGGCGCCAGGGTCGTCGATCTCACCGGGAAATCGATCATCCCCGGATTGGTGATGGTGCACGAGCACTTCTTTTACCCCACCGGGCCGGGCGTGTACGGCAACGTCGCCGAGAGCTTTACGCGACTCTACCTCGCGGGCGGGGTTACGTCAATTCGCACCGGCGGCAACGTCGGCGGCTTCGCGGACCTCGGCATCAAGCGCGACATCGACACCGGCCGCAAACCGGGTCCGTGGATCGACGCGACTGCGCCGTATCTCGAAGGCAAAGGACTTGGACTCGACCAGGTGCACGAGCTCACCGACGTCGCCGACGCCCGGCGGATGGTGAACTTCTGGGCGGATGCGGGCGCAACGTCGTTCAAGGCGTACATGCACATCACTCGCGCGGAGCTCGGCGCGGCGATCGAGGAAGCGCACAAGCGCGGTATGAAGCTGACCGCGCACCTTTGCTCGGTGACGTTCAGGGAAGCGGCCGCGCTCGGCATCGACGATCTCGAGCATGCGTTCTATGTGTCGACTGATTTCGTCGCTGACAAGAAACCCGACGAATGCCCCGGCCAAGCCGTTGGTCAAAAGGCAGTCGCCGCGGTCGATCCAGATAGCAACGCGGTGCGCTCGCTGATTGCGGAGCTGGTGAGACGCAAAGTCGCGCTGACGTCCACGCCGACGGTGTTCGAGACGTTCGTCCCCGGTCGTCCTTTGCCGCCAGGCCTGGATGTGCTCGACCCCATCCTGCGCACTCAGTTCGAGCAGCGTAAAGCGACGATCGATACAAGCACGACGTCGGTGTGGCGTACGCTTTTCCCGAAAGGACAGGCGATGGAACTGGCGTTCGCGCGCGCGGGAGGCACGCTGCTCGTTGGGACCGATCCCACCGGCATTGGTGGAGTTGTCGCAGGCTACTCCAATCAGCGCGCGCTCGAGCTCCTCGTCGAAGCCGGGTTCACACCGCTCGAAGCGATTCGCATTGGCACCCTGAACGGCGCGACGTTCCTCGGCCGCGCCAATCGCGCCGGCTCGATCGCGATCGGCAAGGATGCGGATCTCGTGGTGATCAACGGCGATCCGTCGACTCGCATCGGCGACATCCGCAAAGTGGAGATCGTGTTCAGGCAGGGCGTCGGGTACGATCCTGCCAGGCTCATCGAGTCTGTTCGCGGGCGGGTGGGTCTGTTCTAGGACTGCGGACTGAGGACTGAACTAAAGGTAGGCAGGTTGCAGAGGCGCAGGCTGGAGTTAGCAGCGTATGGATTTGGCATTCGGAGCGGCAACGAGAACGCCAATATCGTAGCTGTGACCTGCGAGCTGAGCACTCTGCTGACTCCCTACCTTTAGTTCAGTCCGCAGTCCGCAGTGTGTCGAAAATCCGGCCACTCGCTCGTCGCCCAATTGAAGACCAACAAAGGGTGATACCATGAGAAAGCTGATCGTTTCAGAGTTCGTCTCACTCGACGGCGTGATGCAGGCGCCGGGCGGAAAGGACGAAGACACCGACGGCGGATTCAAGCACGGCGGATGGACGTGGCCGTACTGGCACGACGACATCGGCGCCAGCTTCGCCGCGACAATGAAAGACACCGACGCGTTCTTGCTCGGCCGCCGCACTTACTTACTGCACGCTACGGCGTTCGAGCCGCTGCCAAAAGGCGATTTCTTCGGCGATCTGATGAACGCGCCGACGCACTATGTCGTGTCGAAGACCCTCGACAAACCGGTGTGGCGCAACACTGTGATCATTCGCGACAATCCGATGCAGGCGATCCGCGGGCTGAAGCAGCAGCCGGGCAAAAACATTCTCACCGACGGGAGCAGCCAGCTCGTGCACGAGATGCTCGAGAACGATCTCGTCGACGAGCTGCATTTGCTCCTGTACCCGATAGTGTTGGGCGGCGGCAAGCGTGTGATTCCAGAAGGGATGTATCAGACTTTCAAGCTGGAGTCGGCGAAGTCCTATCCGAGCGGAGTCGTTGGCCTCAAATACGCTCGTTAGACTTCCTGGTACGATGAAAATCAGCCCACTCGCTGGAAAGCCCGCGCCGGAATCGATCCTCACCAACATTCCGCGGCTCGTCACCAACTACTACTCGATCTCGCCGGACCCGAACAATCCGGCGCAACGCGTTGCGTTCGGAACGTCGGGACATCGTGGCACTTCGGGTGCCGGGTCGTTCAACGAAGCGCACATTCTCGCCATCACCCAGGCGATCTGCATGCATCGCAAATCGCAGAAGATCGACGGGCCGCTGTTCATCGGCTTCGACACTCACGGTTTATCAGAGCCGGCATTCGCATCGGCGCTCGAGGTGCTCGCGGCGAACGATGTCGAGACCATGATCGATGCGCGCGACGAATGGACGCCGACGCCAGTCGTCTCGCACGCGATTCTCGCCTACAACAAAGGCCGGAGCAACGCGCTGGCCGACGGCATTGTGATCACGCCGTCCCACAATCCTCCCGAGGACGGCGGTTTCAAATACGATCCCCCGAGTGGTGGCCCGGCCGACTCGGCTACAACCAGGTGGATTCAGGACAAGGCGAACGAGATCATTGCGGCCGGCCTGAAAGACGTGCGGCGCATCCCGCTCGCGCGCGCGAAGTCAGCGTCCACGACGCATCGCCACGACTACATCGATCGCTACGTCGGGGATCTTGGACAGGTCATCGAGTTCGATCCAATTCGCCGCTCCAATCTCAAGCTCGCCGTCGATCCACTCGGCGGCGCCGGCGTGCGCTACTGGGACGCCATCGCCGAACGGTACAAGATTCCGCTGACGGTGGTGAGCGAGGTCGTCGATCCGACGTTCCGGTTCATGACTGTCGATTGGGACGGGAAAATCAGAATGGATTGCTCGTCACCCTACGCGATGGCGCGATTGATTGCCATGCGCGATCGATTCGACGTAGCGTGGGCGTGCGATCCCGATCACGATCGGCACGGCATCGTCGCCAAGAGCGAAGGACTTCTGCCGCCGAACGATTATCTCGCTGTCGCGATCTCGTATTTGTTCACTCACCGCCCCGACTGGCCGGGAAGTGCTGGTGTCGGAAAAACCGTCGTCAGCAGCGACATGATCTCGCGCGTGGCGAAAGGACTGACTCGCCCGCTCAGAGAAGTTCCCGTCGGCTTCAAGTGGTTCGTCGACGGATTGCTCAATCGCACTCTGGGTTTCGGAGGCGAGGAGAGCGCGGGCGCATCGTTCGTGCGGCGTGAAGGGAATTGCTGGACGACCGATAAGGACGGCCTGATCATGGGCCTGCTCGCCGCCGAGATAACCGCGGTGATGGGCAAGGATCCTGGCGAGCTGTACAAGGATCTCGTCAGGAAATACGGCCAGCTTTGGTACGCGCGAATCGATGCCGCGGCCAACGCGCAACAGAAAAAAGTTCTTTCCGCGCTCAAGCCGTCGGACATTACCATCACGGATCTCGCCGGCGACAAGATCACGGGCGTTTTCAACAACGCGCCCGGCACCACCGATCCGATCGGCGGGATCAAGGTGACGAGCGAAGGCGGCTGGTTCGCCGCCCGCCCGTCAGGAACCGAGGAGATCTACAAGCTGTACGCCGAGTCTTTTCGGGGCGCCGACCACCTGAAGCGAATTCAGGATGAAGGGCAGCAAATCCTGAAGAAGGTTTTCGGCGACTAGTTCCCTGCTGGCCGCGGCCTCGGCAGCGCCGTTGGCGGCAGCATGTTGTTCAACCGCATGTAGTTCGCGAGCTGGCTGTAGTGATCGGCCAGATCCTGCGCGTGGCCGAGCACCATCCCGGCGCGCGCGACGGTGCGCGAGTTTCCACCAAAGGTGATCGTTACCGGCTCGGCCAGCTTTGCATCGTCTACCTGAGCGATCGCCTGATCGCAGAACGCAAAAGACTCCTTGAGCTGCGCGACGAGTTTCGCCTTTGGCCAGGTCGCCTTGACTGAGTCTGCGGTCGCGGTGTCTTCAGCAGCGCGGGTTCCTTTCATCGCACCGAAGTTATTGCAGAAGAAATAGTTGTCGCTGGCGACATGCTGCGCGATATAGCCGATGCTCAGCTGCGCCGGCGTCGGCTTGTAAGTGAACTTCGATTCCGGAATCGAGTCGAACGCCTGCGCGATGTTGCGGTGCAGCGCTGCAATCCGGTTCTTGAATGAAGCGGTGATCGGGTTCGGCGGCAGGCTGCCGGAAGGCTGCTGCGCGGTCAGCGCGATTGGCGCCAACAGCGCCACAAAGACGAAACGAGACGCTTTCATTTTGCCCTCTGTTTTGAGTAAGTCGCACGACTTTTATAGTGCGCGTGACTGGCTTCCGCAACCGCCGCATTGACAAGCGCCGAAGCCAACGGCCTGAGCTGTCCCTGGAGCCGGGGCTCCGTCAAGCCAGGGGCAATGACACCGTGAAGGTGCTGCCCTCACCGGGCACGCTCTTCACGGTGAGCTCGGCGTCCATCCCGCGCGCGAGCTCGCGGCTGATCGCGAGACCGAGTCCGGATCCCTCTTTGCGATTGTCGGTCTGGGCCTGCACGAACGGCTCGAAGATAGCCTTTTGCATCTCGGGTGAGATTCCGATCCCCGTATCTGCGACGTCGAGCAACACTCGACGCTCGCCGGAGGGATCGCTGCGTACACGCACGGTGATGCTTCCTGACTCGGGTGTGAACTTGGCGGCGTTGGTGAGCAGGTTGAGTGTGATCTGCTCCAGCTTCTCACGATCGGCGCGCACGATCGGCTCCTGATCGACAACCGTGCTCGACGTGATCTGCTTCGCCGCGAGCTGCGGCTCGACCATCGGCAGCACAGTCTTCACTACTTCGGCGAGAGGTACGTCGGTGATTCTGTAGTCGACGCGGCCGGCCTCGATGCGCGAGAGGTTGAGAACGTCGTTGATCAGGCGCAGCAGATGCTTCTGACTGCGGGCGATGCGATCGAGTGCGGTTTTCTGACCTTCCGTTAATGGCCCATGCACACCCATCTCGATCAATTGGGTGTAGCCGCCAATCGCGTTCAACGGTGTGCGGAGCTCGTGACTCATCACCGCCAGGAATTTGCTTTTAGCCTGGTTCGCGTCGTCGGCGATTTTGCGCTGGTTTTCCAGCTCCTCCTGCTGTAGCTCGAGCTCGACGGCCTGCTCCTCGTAGCGCCGGTTCGCCTCCTGCAATTCCTGTTGGGCCGCCTCCGCCGTTTTTCTGGCGCGTACCAGTGCATCCTCGAATTTTCTTCGCTCTTCGACGCGCATCAACGCGCAATCGTTGATAGTGACACCGTTGCGCTCGTGACGGACGGCGTTGAGCAGGAACCCGATGTCTTCGCCGTCGGCGGCCTTCAACAGCACGAAGATCTCGTCCGCGCGGCCTTTCATCGCAATCAGCGGAAAGAGATGCGTCTGGTAGAAGATGCGGCTACCGACGTTCATCAGAGATTCGAACGAGCGTCCCTCGACTTCTTCGCGCCGATAGCCGAGTCGCTCCAGCAAGCGACTGTTGACCTGCTGAATCTGGCCGTCGTCGGTGAATGAAAGGAAACCGCACGGGATCTGCTCGATCAGGCCTCCCATCGCTTCCATCAGATGCTGACCGGCGGCGAGCTCACCGTGTGAAGACTCAGGCAGCAACAGGCGCCTGCAGGTACTCACGCATTAGCTGAATCGTTTCTTCGGGATGACTCAGATGCGGGCAGTGTCCGGTCGCCTTCATTTGCTGGAAGGTACTATTGGCGAGAGACTGATGGACGAAGTCGCCCACCGAGCGCGGGGCGATGAGATCGTCCGAGCACTGGAGAACGAGGGCAGGCACTTTCAGGCCTGCGAGGTCGGAGCGATTGTCGGCGAGAAAAGTCGCTTCAGCGAATCTTCGAGCAATCACCGGATCGGTGGAGCAGAAACTCTCTGTGAGCTCCGCGGTCAGCTCGGGCCGATCGGGATTCTGCATCACGACCGGGCCCAGGAAATTGGCCCACCCGATGTAGTTCTTCTCCATCGTCTCGAGCAAGCCATCGATATCGGAGCGCTCGAACCCGCCGACGTAGGGTGGATCGTTGATGTAGCGCGGCGAAGGGCCGATAAGAATGAGCCGCTCGAATCGATCAGGCTCACGCTGTGCCGCGATGACTCCGATCATGCTGCTCACCGAATGCCCGACGAAAACCGTGTCGCGGAGGTCCAGCTCGTGACAAATGTCGAGCACATCGTCGGCGTACCCTCCGAGCGATGAGTATCGGTCGGCATCGTAAGCGCCCAGATCGGAATGGCCGGAGCCGACGTAATCGAACAGAACAATCCGGTAGTCGTCAGAGAAGGCGGGAACAATGAATCGCCACATGTTCTGGTCGCACCCGAAGCCATGGGCGAGCAGCATCGGCTGGGCACCGTTGCCGAGAACGTGGACGTTGTTGCGCTTGATGATATCTGCCATAGAGAAACCCCCTATTACACCCTACTCACCTACGGTTAACACGGTAAGAGGTGGTAGTAGCGTAGGTACCTGGTACCAGGTTCAAACCTTCCGCAGACCCGTCCTATCCAATTGCAGGGGCCGTCTGCCGCCCACCACCTGCTCCGGGAGCTCCAATGTCGCAACTAACTCGAAAGATTGCCGGACATATGGTCCGCAAATTTCCGTCCGCGCTTTTTCTGCTCTTAGCTGCGTTTCCGCCGACTTTAGTAGCACAAAATGCGGATGAGGGCACCTGGCGTATTTATTACGAGCCAACTCGCGATCGTGTTCAGCTTTCGTTCGAGCATTACGAGAATGGCGGTCGTCACAACGGCAATACGTCTTTTGGGGTGCGCCCTTCAGAGCTGCGCGGACTACCCTCGAATCTCTCCTCGTACAGCGGGCCGGCGAAGTTCCAGCTGGTGCGCGATGCCGGCACGTTCAACTTCGAGGGTGAGCTGCGAGACGGTCACGGCACTGGCTTCTTCACCTTCGCGCCCGATGCGCGGTTCCCACAGCAGCTCGCTTCACGTGGCTACGAACGGCCGTCGACGCAGCAGCAGTTCTGGCTGGCAATGCACGACGTCGGCTACGCGATGGTCGACGAGCTTCGCAATCAGGGATACCAGCGGCCGTCGGTCGACGAGCTAGTCGTGATGGGGATGCACGGCGCCAATCTCGACTACCTGAAGTCGATGAACGCCGCGGGCTATCGCGTCGGCGACACCTATCGCCTCGTCACATTGCGCGACCACGGAGTATCCGACGACTTCATTCGAGGTCTCACCGATGCCGGTTACAGGAATCTTTCAGTTGACGACCTGCAGGAGCTGCGCGATCACGGCGTAACGCCCGATTTCATTGCGTCACTGCGCGGCTACGGTTTCACCAGTCTCACCACCGACCAGTTGCTGGCAGCCCGCGATCACGGTGTGACTGAATCCTTCATCGAAGATTTCAAAGACCTCGGCTACACCAATCTCAGCATTCGCGATTTCGTGCGGATGCGCGATCACGGAGTCTCAGCCGGCTTTGCTCGGCATCTTCGCTCATCCTACGGCCGACTGCTCAGCGTCGACGATCTCATCAGTCGCCGGGACCGCGGTGATTACTAGGCTCAACGCTTTCCTGAGGTAGTGCATCAAAAGATTATGCCCTCAACCGGACACCCGACCATGCAGCGTTATCTCTTTTCCGCCTTCAGTGTTCTGTCGATCGTTGCTGCCACTACTGTCGCCGCTCAAACAGACGAGCGTGCCGAACGGTGGCGCGACAACTGTGATCGCAGCTGGAACAACGACCGTAGCCGTGTCTGCGAGGTCCGCACCTACACCGTCGCACCGTCGGCGAAAATCACGGTAGACGGTGGAGCGAATGGCGGCGCAGCGTTCTTCGGCTCCGATCGACGCGATGTGAGGATCGTTGCGAAGATCGAAGCGAGCGCCGATGACGATGCAACCGCACGCGACATCGCGAGCAAGGTCCGCGTTTTCACCGACGGCGGTCAAATCCGCGCCGACGGTCCTTCGACGAGAAATCACACATCATGGTCGGTGAGCTACGACGTCTGCGTGCCGACTAAAACCAATCTCGAGGCGATCACCGAAAACGGGGGCATCTCGGCTGATAACGTTCGCGGCGAGATCAACTTCGAGGCGACCAACGGCGGCATTCACGTGTCGGACATCGCCGGCAACGTTCACGCACGGACCACCAATGGCGGCGTGGTTGCGGATCTTTCGGGAACGACCTGGCAGGGTCAGGGACTCGATTTACAAACGACCAACGGCGGCGCGACTGTGTATGTGCCGCGCGGCTACAACGCGATGCTCGAGACCGGAACGACGAATGGCGGAATGCACGTGGATTTCCCAATCACCGTCCGCGGCTCGTTGAGCCGGCACATCTCGACCCAGCTTGGGTCCGGTGGGCCGCTGGTGCGCGTCGTCACGACAAACGGCGGAGTCCACATCGCGCAGCGTTGAGCGCATAATTACGCACTTAACTGCGTGGGAGACATAGCCCGGAGAACAATCGTTCCTGCGCGTGCAACCCCGGGCGGGAAGGGTTATTCTCTTGGCGATGAGAATGTCCTTCCCGATCATTGCGCTCTCCGTCGCGACCGTCGCCTGCGCCAGCGCACAGCCGGGTAATTCCCGCAAATCATTGCCAGTACGCGCCGGCTCACGCGCCAGCGATGCCGATACGACCCAACCGCTTTACACGAAAGCCGATATCGAATTCATGGATGGGATGATCTCCCACCATGCACAGGCACTATTGATGGCGAGCTGGGCCGAATCGCACGGCGCGAGCCCCACTATCCGCACCCTCACCGAGCGCATCACCAACGCCCAGAACGACGAGATCATCGGCATGCAGAAGTGGCTGCGCGATCGGCATCAGCCGGTACCCGAGCCCAACCCGCATGGCATGTCGATGAACATGGGCGGCATGCAGCACGAGATGTTGATGCCTGGCATGCTCACCGAAGATCAGTTGAAACAACTCGACGCCGCTCGCAGTAGGGATTTCGATCGGTTGTTCCTTGTTTTCATGATCCAGCACCATCAGGGCGCAGTCACGATGGTGAACAACCTGTTCGCCACCAACGGTGCTGCCCAGGACATAACGGTCTACAAGATGGCATCCGACATCAGCGCCGATCAGACGACCGAGATCGCGCGGATGCAGAAGATGCTGGCAGCAATGGTGTTTGAATCACCGACACAATAGAGAGCTGTAGCTGGAAAACTGTTTCACGATCTCGCGTCATCCACGTTCAGAGGAACTCAAATGAGCTTCAGTCTTCCCACCCGGCAGTCCGTAGTACAAAGGCTGGCGACAGCGCTCGTCGTCGCAGCCTTCGCCTATGCCCCGGCGACTTACGCGCAGTCTACCCCGTCGTCGATGTCCACCATGCCGCCAACACCTGATCCGCGGGTGGGACTCCGCGGCGGTGAGTACAACGCGGCAGAGGCGATCTGGAATCTGAGAGTGGTTTCAGAAACCAAACCGTCGGAAAAATTCGTCAGCGGCATCAACTCCGACCTCGCGTTCCTCGGGAATTACGTCCTGCAGGGGAGCTTCAGCGGCTATCAGGTCTGGGATATCTCCAATCCGCATCAACCGGTGATCAAGACTGCGTACTTCTGCCCTGCTTCGCAGAGTGACGTCTCGGTCTACAAGAATCTGCTCTTCGTCTCCGGCGAAGATCTCGGTGCGCGCATCGACTGCGGCGCCGGCGGCGTCAAGGACACCGTCAGCAAGGATCGTCTGCGCGGGATCCGCATCTTCGACATCAGCGACATCGCCAACCCGAAGCCTGTCGGCAACGTCCAAACCTGCCGCGGTTCGCACACGCATTCACTGCTCGTCGATCCGAAGGACCCGAACAACGTCTACGTCTACATCTCCGGCTCCGCGCCAGTGCGTTCGCCCAACGAGCTGCCGGGCTGTGTCAACCTTTCGCCCGACAAGGATCCGAATTCAGCACTCTTCCGCATCGAGGTGATCAAGGTTCCGCTCGCGCATCCGGAACAGGCAGCCATCGTCAGCTCGCCGCGGATCTTCACCGGACTCACTGCGCCACCCGAGCACGGTGAAACGCAGGCTGACAAAGCAGAGAACGCGCGGCGAGTTGCGGAGGCAAAGGCACACGGCGGCTACACTGCTGTGATTTTCGGAGAGGAACAAGTCGCACCGGATGCCTGGGTTGCCGGTCAGCTGGCAACGATCGTCAAGGAGCGGGGCGGCACGGGTGCTCCGACTGCAGCGGATAGCGCCGAACTGCACAAGAGATTGCCTGATATCATCCGCAAGATGTTGGGTGGTGCGGATCCGAACGGGCCGGCCCCGCCGCGCCAGGGTCCCAGCCAGTGCCATGACATCACGCTGTACCCGGCGATCGGCCGAGCGGGCGGTGCGTGCGGCGGTTACGGACTTTTGCTCGACATCAGTGATCCAGCGCACCCGGTTCGCCTGAACGCGGCGGCGGATTCGAATTTCTCGTATTGGCATTCGGCAACTTTCAATAACGACGGAACGAAGGTGCTCTTCTCCGATGAGTGGGGCGGCGGCATGCAGCCGAAGTGCCGTTCGACGGATCCGAAGGAGTGGGGCGCCGACGCGATCTTCACCGTCGCGGGCAGCACGATGAATTTCCAGAGCTACTACAAGCTCCCTGCTCCGCAGACCAAGAACGAGAACTGCGTCGCGCACAACGGATCGATGATTCCGATTCCTGGTCGCGACATCATGGTGCAGGGCTGGTATCAGGGCGGCATCTCGG
>Ga0207665_10002490_pt1 | contig 12407 bp, 10 predicted proteins | sample LARL112metaG_FD_184351 | JGI IMG/M metagenome (GOLD analysis project Ga0207665, IMG submission 184351) | Corn, switchgrass and miscanthus rhizosphere microbial communities from Kellogg Biological Station, Michigan, USA - LAR L11-2 metaG... | ecosystem: Host-associated > Plants > Roots >...
CAGGCCGGCCTCGCCGTAGACCCCGGCGGCGACCCGGCTCACCCGCGCGCCGAGCGCCTCGAGCAGCATCGCGAAGGCCCCGTTGAGCTCGTAGCAGAAGCCGCCGCGGCGGCGGCGCACGATCTTGTCGACCAGGTCGCCCTCATCCAGCGAGATCGGCTCGGCCAGGTGAATGCTCAGGTTCTCGAACGGCACCGTCAGCTGGTGCGCCAGGTGCAGCGCGCGCAGGGCCGCCGCGTCGCTCGCGGCCGGCTCGGTGACGCCGATGCGGTCGAGGTACGCCAGCACCGTGTCGTGGTCCACGGGGGCAGGCTACCTGGACAAGGGCCGGAAACAGTGCCTGTGCCTGGTGAATTGGGCGCCGTTAGCCTCCGAACAGAGCATTATCGGAGATTGTGCGCGTCAAGCTCAGGCTGGCCCGTTGGCCAGGTGTGTTCCCAGCTGGCTCCGAGGCGGGCGAACTCGAGGCGTTCGGCTTGCGGGCGCTCGACGCCGTCGGGGTCCGCCTGGCCCAGATCTTCCTGGTCACCGTGCTGCTCGGGGTGCCCATAGCCGCCGCGCCGCACCACGTCGGCCCGGCATTAATTACCGGCTTCAGCACGGCGCTGTGCGCGGCGGGCGTGGCCTACGTCCTGCCGCTGCGTCGGGGACCGGCCTGGCTGGCCGGCCTGGTCGTGCTGACCGCGCTGACCGTGGCGCTGCTGGCCGCCGCGGCGGCGGACTTCGGCCCGGACCAGACCCATGCCCTGACCGCCTGGGTCATAGCCGGGATGGCGAGCGGGATCGCCACTTCCCGCGGCCCCGGCTGGGGGATCGCGGTCCTCGTCCCCGGCGTGGCCGCCGAGCTCGTCGTGGAGCAGGCGCACGGCGGCCTGACGTTCGCCCCGGTGCTCCTCGGCGCGCTCACCTACTACGTGGGCGGCGCCATTACGCACGTGCTGGCCCGCCGGGGCTTCGCCACCACCGAGCAGGCGCTGGAGGCCGTGGCTCAGGCCGAGGCGGCTCAGCAGGTCGCCGAGGAGCGCTGGCGGGCGCGACGCGAAGCCGACCGCCTGCTGCACGACACCGTCCTCGCCACCCTGGCCGTGCTGGCCCACTCCGGGGAGGGAACCACGCCGGCCGAGCTGCGCGCGGCCTGCCGCCGTGATCTCGAGCTCCTCGGCCGGGATCACCAGGAAAACGGGCACCAGGCCGCCGCCCGGCCGGAGCCGGGGCCAGGACCGGGGTCAGGCGTCGCGTCGCTGGTGGCGGCGGCCAGGGACGAAGCCGTGCGGCGCGGGCTCGAACTGCGGGCGCACGCCGCTGCGCTCGAGCGGCCCGGCCTGCACCTGGACCCCGCCGTCGCCACGGCCCTGCGCCTGGCGCTGGTCGAGTGCGTCGCCAACGTCCGGCACGCCCAGGTCCGGCACCTGGACCTGATGGCGAGCGTCGCCGACACCTCCCTCGTCCTGGTGGTGCTGGACGAGGGCCGCGGCTTTGATCAGGACCTGGTTCCGGCCGACCGGCTGGGGCTGCGCGCGTCGGTCCAGGAGCGGATCGCCGGCGTCGGCGGCGGGGTGACCATCTGGACGCAGCCCAGCCAGGGCACCAGCGTCATGCTCCGGGTCCCGCTGGCCCGCCTCCCGTTGCCGGGAGCGCCGTCGTGACCGCCAGCGTCCTGCTGGACATGCCGACGCGCCGCCGGGCCTTTCCGCAGATCTTCAACCGGCTCGTCGTGATCCTGACCGTCCAGGCTCACTTGTACGCGCTCGTCGTCATCGCCGGGTCCAAAGCCAGCTACCGCTCGCTGCCGGCCTGCCTGGCGCTGTGGGCGGTGTCGCTGGCCGTGCCGATGACCTGCCTCGTCCTCGCCCGCCGGACCCGCGGCGCCCTGCCGACCGTGCCGTTCCTGGCCGCCAGCGTCCTGCTGGTAGCGGTCGACCTGGGCCTGACGGCCGTGGTCCGGCTGCCGGACCGGGGCACTGGGGCCATGTGGAACTGGGGTGTCATCGGCGTGACCATCCTGGGGTTCGCCGCCTTCCGCCCGGCCCGCGACGTGCTTGTCGTGGCCGGCGTGCACGGCCTGGTCGCGGTCGGGGTCACGGCCACCGCGCCGGACCAGGCCGCCGCGGTCGCCTTCGCCGTGCTCGTCGCGGCCAACGCCGCGGTCACGCCCGCGCTGGCCGCGGCCCGGTACCTGGACCTGTATATCCGGGCGGTGGTGCTGCGCGAGCAGGCCGCGGCCGACCGCCGCCGGATCCAGACCCGGCACGCCGCGGAGCGGGCGATCGAGGAGGACGCCGCCGGGCGGCTGCGGTCGCTCCAGGCCGAAGCGGTGCCGCTGCTGGCGGGCGTCGCGAACGGGACCCTGGCCACCGACGATCCGCAGGTAGCCAGGCTCGCGCGCCGGCTGGGCGCCGACCTGCGCCGGGAGCTGATGGCGGCCCGCAGCAGCCAGTGGCTGCTGCTCACCTCGTCGGCCGGGACGGGCCCCGGGCCGAGCGTCGAACTGCTCGACCCCCACCGCCTCCTCGGCCGTCTGGCCGACAGCGACCGCCTCGCGCTGGCCGCGCTGCTCAGCGTGCTGCGCGGCTTCGCCGACTGGCAGCGCCTCTCCGTCGCCCTGGCCGAGGCGGGCGAATCGGCCGCGGTCACCGTGGTGGCGACCGGGCCCGCCGCCGCCACCGCCGCCCAGGACGCGGCCGTGGTGGCGGCGGCCGACCGGTTCGGCGCGAGACTCGGCCGGGAGGCGAGCGACGTGCTGGTGGCGGAGACGAACCTGATGCCCGGTCCGCCGATGGAGTCCGCCGAGCGTTACGAGGGGTAATTTCCGGCAATCCAGCTGGATGCCCCGGGCGCCGTGGGAAACTTCAGCCATGCCCACTTGGCGGGACCAGCTGGCGGTCGTGCCACGTCAGCCGGGCATCCGCCTGGCCATCGTGGACGACCAGCAGATGGTGCTGTCCGGCCTGAAGGCCTGGCTGGGGCAGGCCGGGGCGGACATCGGCGTGGTGATCGCCGCGCCGAGCTGGGCGGAGCTCATCAGCCACCCGGCTTTCCCCGTCGACGTCGTGCTCCTTGACCTCGACCTGCGAGATGGCATCCCCGCCCCGGTGAAGATCTCCACCCTGCGGCAGGCCGGGGTGGCCGTCATCATGATCTCCAACCTCGCCGATCCGGCCCAGATCAAGGCGTGCCTGGCGGCCGGCGCCGCCAGCTACCTGCCCAAGTCCGAGGCCGCCGAGGAGATCCTCCGGGCCGTCAGCGCCGCCGCGAGCGGGCAGGCCTACACGAACCCCTCGCTGGCCGCGCTCCTGGTGGAGGACCAGGAGGTGCGCGCCGAGGCCACGCCCGCGCTCAGCCCGCAGGAACTGCGCGCGCTGACCCTCTACGCGTCCGGCCTGCCGCTGAAGAGCGTCGCCTGGCGGCTCGGCGTGACCGTGTACACCGCCAAGGGCTACATCGACCGGGTGCGCCAGAAGTACGCGGACGTCGGCCGCGAGGCCCGCACCAAGCTCGAGCTCCACCTCCGCGCCGTCGAAGACGGCTGGCTGGACGAGCGGTAAGGCCCTACTGGCCGCGGATGGTTCCGCGGATGATTCCGCGCCTGGCCGCTCCGGCCACGGCGACGGCGGCCAGGGCCGGCACGGCGCCGCAGATGAGCATGCCGGCCCGGGCGCCGAACTGGTTCGTGAGCGCCCCGATGACGGGCGCGCCGATCGGGGTGCCGCCGATGAAGACCAGCATGTAGAGCCCCATCACCCGCCCGCGCAGACCCGGATCCACGGCGAGCTGGACGGACGCGTTGGCCATGGCCTGGAAGACCAGGTTGACGAAGCCCATGGCCGCGAGCAGCGGGAGGAAGGCGGCCAGGTCCGGCGCGATCGCCGCGGTCACCTGGAGCAGCCCGAACGCCGCGGCCGAGAGCACCAGGACCCGCGGCCGGGGGCGGGCGTACGCCCCGGCCAGCAGCGCGCCGGCCGCCGACCCGATCGCGAGGACCAGGTTGAACAGGCCGTACAGGCTGGCGTCGCCGCCGAACGCCGATTTGGCCATCGCGGTCAGCACGATGGGGAAGTTGAGGCCGAACGTCCCCAGCACCCCGACGAGCACGATCGTCCGCACGATGTCCGGGCGGCGGCGGACGTACCGCACGGCCGTCCGCAGCGCCCGGGGCTGCCTGGCGGCGGGCTGAGCCGGGCCGGTACCGGCCAGCCGGAGCAGGCCGATGGTGGGACCGAGGTAGCAGGCGGCGTTGACCGCGAACACCCACCCGGTGCCCGCGCTCACGATGAGCAGGCTCGCCAGGGCCGGCCCGATCAGCCGGGTGGCCTGGAACACCGCGGCGTTCAGCGCGATCGCGGCGCGGAGCCGGTCGGCGGAGGTGATCTCGGCCACGAACGACTGTCTGGCGGGCGAATCGAAGGCGAAGACCAGCCCGCTCACCAGCGCGAACGCGTACACGTCGGCGGGGCGTACCGTGCCGGCCAGCGTGATGACGGCCAGCGCCGCCGCGGCCGCGGCGTTCAGGGCCTGCGTGGTCAGCAGGATGCGGCGCTTCGGGAACCGGTCGGCCACCGCCCCGGTGTGCAGGCCGAGCACCAGGATCGGCAGGAACTGGAGCGCCATCGTGACGCCGACGGCGGCCGAGCTGTGCGTCAGGTCGAAGATCAGCCAGTCCTGGGCGATGCTCTGCATCCAGGTGCCGGTATTGGCCAGGCTCTGGCCGGCCAGGTAGATCCGGTAGCTGCGCGAGGTGAGGGCGGCGAAGGCGCCCCTGGGTGGCCGAAGTGCCTCGGCGGTGCTCACTGGACGGCCTTCCTGGTTGCCGGCTTCTCGCTGCCTCCCTCGCCATTGTCGGCCGCTAACGGATCATGATGAACCCCTATGGCCTGTCTAATAGTTATTGTTAAACGTTATGACCAGGCCCGATCCGCAGCTGCTGGCGACCTTCCTGGCGGTCGAGCAGACCGGCAGCTTCACCCGCGCCGCGGCCCGGCTCGGCATCCAGCAGCCCACCGTCAGCCAGCACATCCGGCGGCTGGAGGAGCACGTCGGCCGGACGCTCGTGCTGCGGGACACGCACTCGGTCACGCTGACCACCGACGGCGAGGCGATGACCGGCTTCGCGCGCAACATCCTGGCCGCCTACGAGCAGGCGTCGGGCTACTTCAGCGGGTCCCGGCCGCGCGGGCGGCTCCGCATCGGCATCTCGGACGACCTCGCCCTCACCCAGCTGCCCCGGATCCTGCGTGAGTTCCGCCGGGACAACCCGCTCGTCGACTTCGACCTCACGGTGGACCAGAGCGGCCTGCTGCACCAGCGACTCGGGGACGACAAGCTCGACGTGTTCGTCGGCAAGCGCCCGGGCGGCGAGCAGCGGGGCCAGCTGGTCAGGCGGGACCGCCTGGTGTGGGTCGGCACCCCGACGACCAGGCTCGACCTGAGCAAGCCGCTGCCGCTCGTCGTCTACCCGGCGCCGAGCATCTCGCGGACCGAGATCCGCCGGGCCCTGAACCGGGCCCGGCTGCCGTTCCGCAGCGCCTGCGTATGCCGCGGCGTCAACGGCCTCATCGCCGCCGTGGCCGCGGGCATCGGCATCTCGGCGCTCGCCGCCACTCTGGTCCCGGCCCAGCTCACCGCGCTCGGCCCCGGGCACCGGCTGCCCGAGCTGGGCGCGATCGACCTGGTCCTGATGACGAACCCGCGCACGGACCAGCGCCCGGCGGTGCGCGCCCTGATCTCGGCCGTGCTGGCCAGCGGGTCGCGGTCGCTCACCGCCTACCGCGACGAAGCTGCCGGCCGGGCTGCGGGCTGGGCCAAGACCGATATGACCGAACGGGATGGGCCGGACGCCTAGCTGATGGCGGCGAGGTTGTCCTGGGCGGGCGGGTAGTGCTCGCGGGCCGGGCCGCGGGCGAAGCCGAGCAGCAGGTTCGTGTTGACCTGGGTCACGAACCGCCCGGCGGCCGCGGGCACGTGGTGGTCGGTGCCGTCGCCGCCGCGCCCGGCCATCATCGACTCGACCCAGCGCATCGTGCCGGACGCGAACACGCCCGCCCCGCTCGGGGTGGTGTAGTACGCGGTGTCGGAGTAGCCGGGCCGGCCGTCGCACACCACCGGTGAACGGGCCAGCACCTCGATCGGGCGCGGCGTCGGGTAGCCGAGGTCGACCCCGTCGTACTCCACGCCCACCAGGTGCGCGAAGGACTGGCCCCGGCGCGCGCCGGTGCCGGCGTACAGCCAGTGATCAGGCTGGCGGATCACGTAGGGCGCGTCGACCGGGTAGCCCTGGTAGATGACGCCGGTCAGCCGGGATTCAGGGTCGGGCGCGGGCGCGGCCCGGTAATCGGTGGTGGCCAGCGCGGGATGGGAGGAGTACATCGGGTCCTGCCCGACGTCGGACTTGTAGCAGATGACCGACGGGCCGACGGCGCCCCCGGCGAGCCTGATCCGGCGGAAGCAGGTGTTCGCGCCCAGGAACGCCAGGTTGGTGCCGGCGTCCCGGGCCTGGGTGACGGCCGCCCGCCGCCCCGGCGTCCAGTACTCGTCGTGCCCGAGGGTGTAGATCGCGGTCGCGCCCCGCAGGACGGCCGGGTTACGCTCGATGTCAGGACCGGTCGTGTAGGCCAGCGGGATCCCGGTCCGCTCGGCCAGCACGGCGAACGCCCGCTCGTAGATCATGAACCGGGACGCCCCGTCCCCCTCGTAGGGCCGGCTGAAGCTCACCTGGAGGGAGCGGGACCCATAGCTCCCGTCTTCGCCCTGGTACAGGCTGTAGCCGCCCCACCGGTTGTAGGCCTGCCAGGTCTCCGGGGCGTGCACGAGGACGGTCTTGCCCGCGCCGGACGCCGACGCCACGACCAGGGGGACGTAGCGCTGATGGCCGTGGCTGCCGTCCAGCCGGATCAGGTAGGCCCCCGCGGGCCAGCCGCCGGTGGCCACGGTGAGCGCCGGTTCCCACCGGGTGAACACCGTGCGGGTGGCGGCGGCGAACGACGGCCCGGGCTGGCGCCGGCCCCGGATCTCGCCCGATCGCCACACCAGGCGCGCCTGTGCGCCGCGGTACCAGCCGACCCGGTACGCCGAGACGCGGAACGACGTCGCGGTGGTCGACACGTGCAGGGTGAACGTCTCGCCGGGGCGCACGCTCACCTGGCCGGCGTAGCCCTCGATGGCGTCGGGGGGACCGGCCGAGCGGAGCCAGAAATCCGGGTCGCCCGGGAGGTCGCGCTCAGCCACTACTCCAGGACGAGCCCCGGTGCGGGACGGGAGCGGGCTGCTGCGCGATGGCCGCGGACGGGACGAACCGTCCGTGGTGCACCCGGCGGCGGCACCGATCGCCGCGGCCGCGGCGGCGCCGAGCACGGCGCGGCGACGCGGTCCTTCAGCTGCGTTCCTGGGCATGCAGGCCACCTGCCCGGGCGTACGCCCGCTATGTCGCGGCCGGGCGGGATCGCCCGGCTGGCGAATTTCGCGTAGTAACGATACCGGGTTAGCTGGCCGGCTCGGACGGGGCAATTCCCGCCGCGGTGGCGATCTTCGCCGCCTCCGCCTCCGGGTCGACGCCCTCGGGCACGGAGATGACGAAGCGGCTGAACCGTCCCGACCCCGGCGCCATGTCCACCCGGACCGCCGGGCGGTCGCCGTGCAGGATGCAGAAGTCGTAGCCGGTGCCGTGGCGGCGGGTGCCGTACACGGCGCGCCCGACCAAGGCGATCCCCGTCATCCGCCATCCCCGCAGGCCCAGCCACGGCTGGGGGTCGGCCGCGACCGCGGCGACGGAGGGCAGGCGGACCCGGATGTCACCGTGCAGGCCCCAGATCTTCTCGCGCAGGGTGAGACGGACCACCAGGTCCCAGTCGTCGATGATCAGCTCGGCCATGATGGTGGAGGATACGCGGGCCGGCGCTCAGGAGCCCTGGTGGGCGCGGGCCGCCGGGGTCAGCGCCTCACCGACCGCCTCGACCAGCAGCGTCACCTCGTAGGAGACCAGGTCCGTGTCGCAGTCGAGCGCGGCCAGCACGGCCAGGCTCGAGCCGTCGCTGATCACCTTCACGAGCATAAGACCGCCGGCCATCTCGACCAGGCCCTGGGTCGGCGCCCCCGCCTCGAAGATCCGCGCGGCCCCCTGCATCAGGCTGGCAAGACCGCAGGTGATGAGCGCGAACTGCTCGGCGAAGGCAGGCGGGAGATCCTGCGACCGTGCCAGCAGGACACCATCGGCCGACACCACGACCGCGTGCGCGACGTCGGGGACTCGCCGGGTGAAGTCGGTGACGAGCCAGTCCAGATCCCGGTGGTATGCGTAACTCAACGGTCCGTTCTCATCTCTGCTCTGCGTGGGATGCCTGATCCTCGGCCCGGCGGGCGCCGCGCTGGAAACCGCTCAGGCGGCTGCGGGCCGTCTCCGCGGATCGCTGCGGCAGCCCGGACGAGGCCGGCCCCTGGCTGACCCCGGACTGCCTAGCCCCGCGCTGGCCGTCCGCGGATCCGGGAACGAGGTTTGCGTGCGGCACGCGCACGGGCATCCCGGCCACCGTGCGGTCGCCGCGGACCGGGTTGGCCACGGTCTGGGCGGCCTGCTGGCCGCTGGCCCAGCCGTCCGGCGCCGCGGGCCAGGGGGCCTCCGGCCGCGGGGCCGCGGGCCACGGACTCTGCGACTGCGGCGGCGGCGAGGCGTCGGCGGCCTCCGCCCCAGCCGGCTGGCGGTACTGGAACCAGGTCGGCGACGCCGGGCCCGGGGCCTGCCCGGTCGGCTGGAGGACCCGGCTCGGGCCGACGGGGGTCCGCGTCACCTCGGGGACGGCTTCTGGCTGGCCGCCATTGACCCACGGCTCGGTGGCCGACCCGGTGGTGGCCGCCCCGATGGCGGCCGGGGCGCCGAAGGAGGGGACCGCGGGCCGGGCGGCGGCGGGCTCGGCGGCGTGCTGGCCGGGCGCGCGCCTGGCCTCGAAGGCGGCCAGTCGCTGCGGCACGTCGCCGTACTGGCGGCCGGTGCGCTCGGCGACGTTGTCGGGCAGCCACACCAGGGCGGTCAGGCCCTGCGGGTTCCCGGCGCGCAGCCGGACCCGCACGCCGTGCCGCTCGGCCAGGCGGGCCACCGCGTACAGCCCCATGTGCCGGGAGATCGACTCGTCGATCGGCGGCGGATCATCCAGCCGCCGGTTCATCTCCGCCAGCCGGGTGTCGGAAACGCCGACACCACTGTCGCTGACCTGGATCAGCACGCCCCCGCTGGCCAGTTCCTGCACCGACACCAGCACCCGGGTGTCGCTGGCGGAGAACACGGTGGCGTTCTCGATGAGCTCGGCGAGCAGGTGCACCACGTCGGACACCGCGTGCCCGGCGACCATGACCCCGGGCTGGATCTTCAGCGCCACCCGGTTGTACTGCTCGATCTCCGAGATCGCGGCCCGGGCCACGTCGGTGAGCGGGACTGGCTCGCTCCACTTCCGCGCGCCCTCGTGCCCGGCCAGCAGGAGCAGGTTCTCCGAGTTCCGGCGCATGCGGGTGACCAGGTGGTCCATCGCGAACAGGTTGGAAAGCCGGCCCGGGTCTTCCTCGTTCTGCTCCAGCGAGTCGATCATCCGCACCAGCCGCTCGATCAGCGACTGGCTCCGCCTGGACAGGCTGACGAACATCGCGTTGAAGCTCCGGCGCAGCAGCGCCTCGTTGCCCGCCAGCCGCACCGCCTCGGCGTGCACCTGGTCGAACGCCCGGGCGACCTGGCCGATCTCGTCGACCGACAGCACGTCGATCGGCGCTACCGCCAGGCTCGGCTCCGGATCCTGGCTCTCGTCGAGCTGGCGGACCCGTTCAGGAAGCTGAATCGTGGCGATGTCGAGCGCGCCTTCGCGCAGCCTGCGCAGCGGCTGGACCAGCGACCTGGCCACGACGAACGTCGCGAGGAGCACGAGGATCAAGATCGCCGCCGTCAGGATGCCGATGAACATCGCCGACCGCTCCGCGCCCCGCTGCAGGACCTGAGCCCGGGCGACGATGTTCCCGGCCACCCCCAGCTCGACCGTCTGCATCCGGTCGATCGTGTCGGACATCGACTTGTACCACTGGCTAGGCGCGTTCTTCGTGCTGACACCCACGGCGGCGGCATTGCCGACGTCCAGCCGGCCGGTGCTGAGCACGTAGGTCTCGATCTTCACCGCCTGCTGGACCAGGTCCCCGGACACGATGCGGGTGAAGGCGTCCTGCTCGGCGGGCGTGGCGGTCGCGTCGAACGCGGTCGCGGCGGCGCCCTGTCCCGCCACCGCGGTGACCAGGGCCTCCAGCTCGGCGTTGGCGAAGGCCCCCCGGTTGAACGCGTCGTAGAGGATCGCGCGCTGCTGCGAGACCTGGTCCTTCTCCTGCGACAGCGAGTTGAGCGTCTGGACGTCGTTGGTCAGGGCGGGGTCGTTCGCGCCCTGCGCGATCTGGCCGTTCAGGGCCATCATGTCGTTGATCGGGACCGCGTAGTCGGCGATCACGACCCCCGCGGACGAGCAGCCCTGGGCCGAATCGCGAAGCTGGCCGAGGCTGGCGATCTCGGACCGCACGGTGTTCGCCTTGGCCTGGATGTCGGCCGAGAAGGAACCGCCGATCCCGTCGGCCAGGGTCCGCACCTTGGCGGCGGCCGTGTCGGTCGCGCTGTACAAGGGCAGCATGGCCCTGGCATTGCTGACGCTGCCGCACGTCTGGTCGCGCTCGTTCGCCAGGGCCTGGGACAGGACAGTGATCTGCTGCCCGAGGCTCGCCAGCTGCGACACCCGGTTGAACTGGGCCGCGCTGTCGGCCGCTCCCGCTACCCGCAGGCCACCGAAGACCAGGCCCACGGCGAGCGTCAGCATGATCACGGCGAACAGCCGCCAGGACACCGGCCAGTTCCGCAGGGTGAAGGCCTGCGAGCTCAGCAGATGGAAGTCCGTGGACGTCTTCGCGCGCTCGGTCTCTTCGCTGGCGCGGAGTCTGGCGGTGGCACCCCCATGGTTGCCCATTGTTCACATCCTTGCTGACTACGCACAATCAAAGTCTTAGCCCGCTAGCAGCACTCACGCGGTCAGGAGGCAGCTCAAAGCCAGCGGACTCCGGCGCGATCGGCATGCGTAGCGGTAACTGTAGTCCGATCATGTCCCAAAGGATCGAGGTATGAGCACGTAACCGGCAATTTCGGGCCGGATGTCCAGATGAGGCTCCGCGTGGTGACTAGACGTGCCTAGTTACTAGGGTGTGAGGGACGGATGCCGATGCCAGGCGGGGGCTCGCGGCCCGGGGGAGGGATCGGAGGTTCATGGTTACCGGCGTGCTTCTCGTGGTCAGCTTCGCGGTGATGGTGGCCGGGGCAGTGGTGTTCACCAACGCCATCGAGTGGGTTGGCGTGCGCCTCGGCCTCGGTCACACCGCGGTGGGCAGCGTCCTGGCCGCCGTGGCCACCGCGATGCCAGAATCGCTGATCCCGGTCATCGCCGTCATCACCGGGGGCAAGCAGGCCGACCCGGTCGCGATCGGCGCCATCATCGGGGCGCCGTTCCTGCTCGGCACCCTGGCCCTGGCCGTGTGCGCGGCTTCCGCGCTGGCCTACCGGGCCCGGCGCGTCAGCCCGCGGCTCCAGCCCGACCGCGGCACCATCTCCCGGGATCTGTACGTCGTCCTCGGGGCCCTCGTGCTCGCAGTCATCGTCGGGCTCGCGGATTCGCTTCCGCTGCGCGTCGCCGGCGCGGCGGTGCTGGTGACCGCGTGGGCGGTTCTCACCTGGAAGACGGTCACCCAGGGCCGGGAAGAGGGCGGCGCGGACGAACCGGGCAGCCTGTACTTCGACACCACCAAGGACGACCCGCCGACCAACCTCCAGGTCATCCTCCAGGTCCTGGTCAGCATCGGACTGCTCATCGGCGGGGCCCAGCTGTTCGTGAGCAACATCGAGCACCTGTCGCACGGGCTCGGCGTCGATCCGCTGATCCTGACGCTGGTGATCGCGCCGCTGGCCACCGAGCTTCCGGAGACGCTCAACAGCGTGATCTGGATCCGCCAGGGCAAGGACACCCTGGCCCTGGGCAACGTCACCGGCGCCATGGTCCTCCAGTCGATGCCGCTCGTCGCCTTCGGCATGCTGACCACCGGCTGGCGGTTGCACGATCCCGCCCTGGCGGCCATGGTCGCCGCCCTGGTCGGCACCGTGCTCGGCCTGATCGTCCTGCGCAACGCCAGGTACCGGCCGCTGCCCTTCATCGGCTGCTGGACCGGCCTGTACCTGGGCGGGATCGCCTCGATCATCGCCGTCACCTGACCCCCGGCCGCGCCGCGTCTGGAACACTGGACCGTCGGTACGGGAGTGAGGTGGTGACGGGTGGATCTGCAGCTGGCCGGGCGGCGGGTGCTGGTGACCGGCGGGAGCCGCGGCATCGGCAAGGCCGCGGCGGCGGCGCTGCTGGCCG
>Ga0207665_10002492_pt1 | contig 12398 bp, 11 predicted proteins | sample LARL112metaG_FD_184351 | JGI IMG/M metagenome (GOLD analysis project Ga0207665, IMG submission 184351) | Corn, switchgrass and miscanthus rhizosphere microbial communities from Kellogg Biological Station, Michigan, USA - LAR L11-2 metaG... | ecosystem: Host-associated > Plants > Roots >...
CGTGGCGCACACGTCCAGCCGCCGCCGGGGGCTGGGCGTGCCGGGCTCCAGGGTCCGCCACAGGTCCTCGTCGGTGCAGCCCGCCGACACGCTGAGCCCCACCGAGGTCACCTCCGCGGCCGCGGTCAGCAGGTCGAGGTCGCGCAGGATCAGCGTGCCCTTGGTCAGGATCGAGTACGGGTTACGCGCGTCCAGCAGGGCCTGCAGGATGCCCGGCATCAGCCGGTACTTGCCCTCGGCCCGCTGGTACACGTCCACGTTGGTGCCCATCGCGATGTGCTCGCCCTGCCACTTGCGGGCGCCCAGTTCCTTGCGGACCAGATCCGGGGCGTTCACCTTGACCACGATCTTCGAGTCGAAGTCATGCCCCGCGTCCAGGTCCAGGTAGGTATGCGAATTCCGGGCGAAGCAGTTGTGGCTCACCACCCCGTTGGCGATGAAGTCGCCGGTGCCCGTGGTGATGTCGTACATCGGCAGGTCCAGCCCGAGCGGCTCGATGGCGGCCACACCCAGCCGGGCGGTGCTCTTGATCGCGGTGCCCTCGATGGACCGCTTGCGGCTGATCGCTGGGTCGGTGGAGAGGAAGAACCGGAGCTTGTCCCGCAGCCCGCCGGTCAGCCGGTAGTACGTCGCAGGCTTCGCGCGTTCCACGAACCGGTGTTCAACTGCGAAATTGAAGCCAAGCTCCTGTAGCGAGGTATGTATCCACCTGAGCAGTTCTGGATCCGTGTTGCAGATGCGCACGACCCCACGAATATGGCTGCCCTCGGCATCGAAGACGCCGGCCAGGAAGCCCTTGCGCCAGTCCAGGCTGGGCGACTCGGGCCAGCGGATCAGCCACTCGATGGACCAGACTTGGTCGCGGCCGCCACAGCGGATGGCCATGATGCGGCGGCGGGTCTCGGTGGCCTCGGTAAAGGTGAACTCGGTGCAGTTGATGCCAACCCAGGCCAGGTAGCCGCGGGTTCGGTCGAGCGCCTCCTGGTCCACCAGGGCCAGCCGGAAGCGCGGCGAGAAAGCGGCCGACCCATCCGGCCGCCGGTAGCGCCCCTCGGAAATCCACCCATCGCCGCGGATCATGCCGCACAGATAGCCGCGCCGGTAGTCGGCGGACTCCTTGGGCGGTTCTGCGAAGGCTCCCACCCCCATGAGCTTGTTGTTCGTGGTCAGATGCGGCCGCTGCAGGGGGCCACCCTCAGCGCCGGTCACGTGCTTCCAGCCACGATTGCTCAGGAACCGGTGATCGCCGCTGGTGATGAGCTGGGTGCCATCCTCCAGCGTCACCCGGTACGCGGCCTTAACCGTCTGCCAGTGGGCCAGCACCGTCGTGTGCACGTACCGGCGGTAGTTGCCGCGGCGGACCGTCCCGTAGATTTCGTCACCGGGCCGCAGGTCAGCCAGTGGCCGCGTCCGGCCGTCAGCCATCAAGATCGGCGTCTCTCCCGTAAGGCAATAAATACAACTATGGCTACAGCCCCGGTAGGGATTGATGGTCCAGCGGAACGGGACCCGGGAGGTCTGCGGCACCCGGTTGATGATGCTGCGCGCGTGGATCTCGAAGAACGTCATGCCGCGGAAGCCCGGTGTGTCGAACGACCGGGTGGTGATCGCGCTGCGCTCGAACAGGGCGGGCGCGCCGCAGCCCGCGCTGCCGGGCTGGCCAGCTTCGATCCGCATCCCATCCCAGCGCATAGCAGCCACTATAGAACGTGTATTCGAGCCGGGCAACGCGCCGCACGGCGGAGCCGGCCAGGTTCTCGGCTTTGGTGTGCGTCAGACTTTCTGGCCGGGTTTCGGGGCTGATCCGTGACAGGGAGTTCGATCTTGAGCAGGAGCAACGACCCGGTACCGTCGAGACGCAGCTGCAAACCACAAGCGGAAGGAGCCACCCGTGCTGAGGCAGGTCGCGGAGGGTGTGCTGATCCACGAGAGCGAGTTCTGCCAGAGCAATGCCGTTGTCGTGCACGGCCGGGCTGGCGTGCTGCTCATCGACCCCGGGGTGCTCGGCGACGAAATGGCCGCCGTCGCGAACGATCTTCGCGAGCTGGGCCAGCCGGTGGTGGCAGGGTTTTCTACGCATCCGCACTGGGATCACCTGCTCTGGGACGCCAGGCTCGGCGCGGCGCCCCGTTACGGCACGGCGCGCTGCGCGGCCACTGTCCGAGATCGGCTGCCGGACGCGCGTGCGAAGGCCCGCATCGCCGAGCTGATACCGCCGGACATCGTCGAGCAGGTACCGCTGGACCTGCTCGGCCTCATTACCGGCCTGCCCGCCGAGATGACACAGATTCCCTGGGATGGCCCTCAAGTCCGGATTGTCCAGCATCAAGCGCATGCACCGGGCCATGCGGCGCTGTTGATTGAGGAACGAGGGGTTCTCGTCGCCGGCGACATGCTTTCTGATGTCTTGATTCCGATGCTCGACTTGAACGACACCGCTGACCCGATCGAGGACTACCTCGCCGCGCTGCGGCTGCTCGAGGGCGCGGCGGGCGACGTCGATGTCCTCGTCCCCGGCCACGGGTCCATCGGCGGAGCTGATCAGGTACACGCGCGGATCGACCAGGATCGCGCGTACGTGCACACCTTGCGTGACGCCCATGTTCCCAGCGACCCGCGGGTCGGCCCATCGGCCAAGGACGGCTGGGACTGGGTGACCGGCGTGCACGAACGGCAACTACAGCACCTCGCCAGGAGAAGCGAGCGCGACGGGACGCCCGGCTAGCGATCGGTATGCGGCACAATGCCATGTCCGGCACGAGGGCACCAAGCGCGCAAACCGTGCTGCCACAACGGGAACTGGGGCTAACGATCTTGGTGTGGGGGATAGTAAGAGAAAGTTCCCACTGGCGGCGCGTGGAGGTAGCCCACATGGCGCTATCCATGGATGAGCAGCGCATCCTGGATGAGATCGAGCGGGCTCTGGCTAGCGCCGACCCCGGTCTTGCCACCCGGATGTCGTCGTTCGGCACGCGTCGCGTGCTGACCATGCGCATGCGGCGGATCCGGCTGCTGGCCTCGCTGGGCACCCTGCTGGTGGTCGCCGCTGTGTCGCTGGTGGTGTACGCGCTGGTGCCGTTCCGCACCGCCGCCGAGCGTCAGGGGGCCGGCCGGACCGGTGCCTCGCCCGGGGCGCCCGCGGTGATGGCCCCATCCCACGCCACCGGCCGGCCGTCGGCCCCGGCCAGCGGCGCGGCTAGCCTGGCCAGCTCCGCCCCCGCAGGCAAGACCTCAGCCTCCCCGGGCCTGGCGTCGGCCAGCCCGCTGGCGTCCAGCCCGGCCGTGAACAAGCCGTCAGCCACGGCCGGTGCTCAGCCGCGGACCGTGCGATCGCAATAGGCCCGCTCAGTACTCCCGCCAGATCTGCAGCAGGTACTGTTCCAGCCCTTCCAGGTTCTTCCTGGCCTGCTGGAACTCATCACTCAGCGGGTCGACGCCGCGCTCGAACAGCTCCTCGTAGAGCCGCATCACCTCGCGCCGGTTGCGCGCGTAGACCCGGACCACGTAGTCACCCACGCCGCCCGCCAGGGTCAGCCCGTCCACCGCGCGGCCCGCCGACCCCATGTCCACGCTCAGCTGGCCACGCAGGTACAGGGTGCCCTTGGCCTCGTCCTCCCACGCGTCGCCGAACGCCGGGGGCGCGGTGTCCCACTCCTCGAACGTGAGCCGGACCCCGATGTGCTCCTGGAGGCTGCCCACCCACAACTGCTCCCGGTTCACGCTGACCAGCGTGCCGACCGGGGGGAGCGGGCCACCCGGCGCGTTCGGGTCCACCGTCGTGTCATGGACGCGGAACATCCGCCGGTCGGGGAAGACCGGCATTTCCAGCCGGATAAGCCGCCGGCTCATATCTCCCCCTCGGCCATGGACAGGTCTCCAACTACTAGCATGCTCCGAGCGGGAGCGGCGCAGGTTGTCATTCCATGACATGGGTGCTGCTGGTTACGTTCTGCACCTGATTCTGCCGTCTTGGCTACAGATTGCGCACAGACGGCCACGGCCCGGCTGGTCAGGGCGTCACAGGGCCCGCGCCCGCACTTCGGTCCACAGTTCGCGGTAACTCTGCGCGGCCCGGCTGCGCGGCGCGAACGCGCCCACCGGGGCGCGTTCCACCGACATCCGCTCGATCAGCGACAGCGAGGGGATGATCGTGGCGGCCACGTCGGCGCGCTCCTCCGGCAGCTGGCTGGCGATCTCCAGATGCAGCCGCTTGCGCCGGTCGATCATGGAGAAGAAGGCCAGCACGTCGGGGCGGTGCCCGTCGAGACCACCGATGAACTCGGTGAGCTGATCCAGCGTGCGCACCGACAGGGTGGTCGGGATCAGCGGCACCAGCAGGCTGTCCGCGGCGTACAGCACGCTCTCGGACAGCAGTGAGATGCCCGGCGGGCAGTCCAGGAAGATCACGTCGTAGTCGGCGCCGAGCGGGGCCAGCAGCCGGGCCAGCCGCCGGGTCGGCTTCTTGGTCGCGCCCAGCACCAGGTCCAGGTTCCGGTAAGTGAAGTCGGCGGGCAGCAGGTCCAGGCGCTCGAAGTCGGTGCCCTTGATCGAGGCGTCGATCTCCCGGCTGCCGCGGATCAGCGCCCTGCCGCCCCCCTTGACCCGGGGCCGGATCCGGAACAGGAAGCTGGCCGCGGCCTGCGGGTCCAGGTCCCACAGCAGGACCCGCAGCCCGTCCTGCGCGGCCAGGTAGCTCAGGTTGACGGCGGTGGCCGTCTTGCCGACGCCGCCCTTGATGTTGTACGTGGCCAGGATCTTCACCGGCTGGTCCCGCCCATCAGCACCCGGAACCGGTGCTCGCTGGCCGGGCTGGCGAACTCGCGGAACTGCCCGGCGAACTCATCGCGGGCCCCCTGCTGGGCCAGCCCGAGCTGGCCGGCCAGTTCCCCCATGGCCAGCAGCGCGGTCGGAGGCACGCCCTCCTCGCCCATCATCTGGCTGGCGAACTCGCGGATCTCCTCCTGCTGCACCTGCCGGTCCTGGAACTCCCCGAGGCAGTCCTGCAGCCCCTTCAGGTCCTTGACCACCCGCTGATGGGCCCGCGGGCTGTACAAGGACGCGAAGATCTCCAGCAGGTAGCGCAGTTCCTTGCACCTCTTCCGCAAGTCGTGCAGCCGCTCCGGCGGTGAGTCGGGGGTGATCGCCTGCCCTTGCCGCAGCACCCGCCGGTGGGCCCGGCCGATCCGGTCGGCGGCCAGTTCGGCCGCGCTGTACCCACCCCGCCGGCCCCGGCCCGGGGGGAGGCCGGTGAGCACGGCCCGCCATTCGCAGGTTAGCCGGGTGAACCGGGCCGAGCGCAACCCCCGGACCAGTTTCCGGTACTCGGCGGCCCGCTGCGCCCGCAGGTGGGCGTGGAACGGGGCCAGCTCGGCGGGCTTGGCCGAGATCAGGGCCGCCGCCATGTCCTGGTAGCCCAGCAGGTAGACGTCGAGGTCCCGGGTGGGGGTGGTCAGGTCGCCCAGCCACTTGAACTCGGTGCCGAACCGTTCCCGCAGCCCGCTGGGCAGCACGTCCCCGGCGAGTTTCAGCGCGGACCGGGTGCGCCGCACCGCCACCCGCAGGTCGTGCAGGAATTCGGTGTCAACGTCCCGGATGGTGCCCGGCACGTTGGCCTCGAGCGCGTCGAGCAGGTACAGCAGCACGTCCCGCAGGGCGGCCTGGGCGGGCATGCCCGGCGACAGGTGGACGTCGAGCTTGCTGCTGTAGTCCTCGGCCCGCCGCCCGGCCGCCGCAAGCGCGGCGTCCAGCGGGCTGCCGGCCGGCCCGGCGGCCGCCCCAGCCGCGTCAGCCAGCAGCCGGGCCACCTGCTGCGCCTCGGCCTGATAGCCACGGACCGCGGTGACCAGCAGCCGGGTGGGCAGCTGCGCGGCGGCGGGCTGGCGGACCGCGGTGTGATCCAGGCTGATCCAGGCCACGGTCTTGGCGTCGGTGTTCAGGACCCGCAGATCCTGGACGGTACTCACCGCCCGGGCCACCGGCTGCACGGCCCGGATCCCGGACAGCGCCTCCAGCCGGTCCCGGACCGGCCCGGCCGGCAGCTCCCCGGCCAGGGCCGGCCAGCTCAGCCGGCTGGCCTGCTGGGTGAGCTGCGCGCCGTCCCGCCCGGTCAGCACCAGCTCAGCGGGCCGCGGGCCGGTAACGTGTTCCAGCGTGCAGCCGGCCCGGTGCAGCCGCCAGTCGAAGGTGTCCAGCCAGGCCCGGCGCACGGTCCGCGGCCGGCCGGCGCTGGCCAGCGTGAACCGGGAGCCGAGCGCGCCGCGCGCCGTCTCGTCCGCTGGCTGGCCCGCGGCATCGGCTGGCAGCACCACGACGCGCGCGTACGGCAGCACCACGGAACCTCGGCTCGGGTCAGCAAGCAACAACAGATGAACGGCAGGGAAACAAACAACTAATGGCTGATGTACCCCGGCTCAAAGAGTGTAACTAGTACTCGAGCCTGCGTCTCCGCCCCTTGCCGGGTGATTGCCGGCCCGTAGACCCTTAGCCGCCGGCGGCGGCGTCAGTTGCCCCGCTCGTCACCACGGGTGGCGTGCTCGCCGGTCCGGCCACTGCGCCGGGCCGGGCGGGCCCCGTGGTCCTGCTGGCCGGCCCGCTCGCACGCGGGCTTGGGCCGGGCCCCGCCCTTGGCGGCAACCCCGGGCAGGCTCAGCGGCGGCCGCTTGATGGCCGGCATCACGGAAGTCAGGGCGGCGCTGTCCCGGGCCTGCGCACGCTGCTCCTCCTGCTGCTGGTCGACCCGGGCGGCGGCGGCCACCAGCCGGTCGCCCGCCGACTGCAATCGCCTGGCCCGGGCTCTGGCCTTGACGACCCGCTCGGCCAGGTAGAGCAGAACCAGCAGCACTACGAAGGCACCGGCAATGAGCAGGTCAACCATGAACTCCACCATCTGCTAGCAGGGCCTGCGGGACGTCACCAGCCTATGCGAGCCCCCCGCGGCGAGCCGCCGCAGGCACCCCGGGTGCCGGTCCGGATCGGGCATAGTCACGGCAAAGACCGCTTGGCAGACTGGGGCCTGAGCTTGCCGACCTGATCTGAGGAGGCCACGCCGTGCTGTACGTCTTCGGCTTCGAGCGGACCGCTGTCGTGCTCAGCGATCTGTATCACGTGGACCCGGACCCGATGAAGGGCCAGGAAAGCCCCGAGCACGGGGTCCGGCTGGAAGTCCGGCTGCTCAGCGCGGGTGAGCTGAAGGGGGGCATCTACTCGGCCCAGCCCATCGAGATCGGCGAGCTGATCTGGCGGGCCGACCTGCTGGAGTCGGTGGACGGGCGGCCGGGGAGCTTCGACCGGACACACCATCACCCGGTCATCGAGGACGGCTGGGAACCGGGCCCCCGGGTGTTCGAGCGGGAACTGTCCGCGTTCCCGGTGGAATGGGTCGGCAGCCGGCTGGCTGACCTTGACGGGCTGCTGGCCCAGTCGGGTGTGACCGTCCCGGCTGACGCACGGGACGCGCAGCGCCTGCGCAGCTGCCTGCCCGAGATACTTAACGCCCTCACCCGGCTGCTGGACCAGGTCAGGGCGGGTGAGCTTGGCCGGCCTGCCAGCGACGAGCCGGTGACGAGCGCCCGCGTGGGCTGGCTCTAGCCGCGGTGTTTCCCGGTTTGTCGCGGCTGCCTTCTTCTAAAGCCGAGGTCGCCCCGGCACACTGAAAGCGTGCATGACTTCGATCTCCTGGTCATCGGGTCCGGCCCGAGCGGTCAGAAGGCCGCGATTGCCGCCGCCAAGCTGGACCGCCGGGTCGCGATTATCGAGCGGCCCAACATGATCGGCGGGGTGTGCCTGAACACCGGGACGATCCCGTCGAAGACCATGCGCGAGGCGGTGCTCTACCTGACCGGCCTGGACCAGCGGGAGATGTACGGGCAGAGCTACCGGGTCAAGGAAGAGATCACCATCGCCGACCTGGCCGCCCGCACCCAGCACGTGGTCAGCCGGGAAACCGACGTGGTGCGCAGCCAGCTGTCCCGCAACCGGGTGACGATCCTGGCCGGCAACGCGCGGTTCGCCGGCCCCAACACGGTCGAGGTGGACGACGGGCACGGCCGGGTGCGCACGGTCACCGCCGACGCGGTCGTGATCGCCGTCGGCACCCGCCCGGCCCGGCCGGCCAGCGTCGCGTTCGACGAGCGCACCATCATCGACTCTGATGGCATCGTGCACCTGGAGCAGGTGCCGCGGACCATGGTGGTGGCCGGGGCGGGGGTCATCGGCATCGAGTACGCGTCCATGTTCGCCGCGCTCGGCTGCAAGGTGACCGTGGTCGAGCAGCGCGACCGGATGCTCGAGTTCTGTGACCTGGAAGTGGTCGAGGCGCTCAAGTTCCACCTGCGCGACCTGGCCGTGACGTTCCGCTTCGGCGAGACCGTGACCTCGGTGGACGCCCGGGAGGACGGCGCGATCGCGGCGCTGGCCAGCGGGAAGCGGATCCCGGCGGACACCGTGCTGTACTCGGCCGGGCGGCAGGGCGCGACCGAGGACCTCAACCTGGCCGCCGCCGGGCTGGAAGCGGACAAGCGCGGCCGGATCAAGGTTGATGAGTTCTTCCGGACCAAGGTGCCGCACATCTACGCGGTCGGCGACGTGATCGGGTTCCCGGCGCTGGCGGCCACCTCCATGGAGCAGGGCCGGCTGGCCGCCCACCACGCCTGCGGCGAGCCGGTGCACGCCGCCAACCTGCTGCAGCCGATCGGCATCTACTCCATTCCGGAGATCAGCTTCATCGGCCGCACCGAAGACCAGCTCACCGCCGACTGCGTGCCGTTCGAGGTCGGCGTGTCCCGGTACCGCGAGCTGGCCCGCGGGCAGATCATCGGCGACTCCTACGGCGTGCTCAAGCTGCTCGTCTCGCCAGATGACCGCACCCTGCTCGGGGTACACGTGTTCGGCACCCAGGCCACCGAGCTGGTGCACATCGGCCAGGCCGTGATGGGCTGCGGCGGCACTATCGACTACCTGGTGGACGCGGTGTTCAACTACCCGACGCTGGCCGAGTCGTACAAGGTGGCCGCGCTGGACGCGACCAACAAGATGCGCCTGGTCGAGCGGTTTGCCGGCTAAGGATTACCTGGCCCAGGTCAGTGCCCACATAAACTGGCCGGGTGCCTGATTCTCTGCCGACCGCCGGTGCGGTCCCGCTCGATGACCCTTTTGCCCAGCTCACCGGCCCGCTGGCGGCCACCACCAGAATGCGGCTGGAAGTAGTCTCCAGCGAGCTGGCCACGCCGCACATGCAGCGCCTGGTGCTGACCGCGCCCGAGCTGGCCGGTTTCAGTTACCAGCCCGGCCAGGACGTCATGCTCATGGTGGCCGTGGACGGCAACCGGCCGCTGCGCCGCCGGTACACGATCCGCCAGCTGGATCAGGCCGGCCAGCAGCTGACCATGGACATCGTCCGGCACGGTGAGGGTCCGGGAGAGCTGTGGGTGCGCACCGCCCGGCCGGGCGACCAGATCGAGGGCATCGGCCCGCGCGGCAAGATCTTCCTGGCCCCGGAGGCCAGCTGGCACCTGTTCGCGGCGGATGAGTCCGGCCTGGCCGCGGTGTTCGCGATGGCCGCCGCGCTGCCCGCCGGGCAGCGGGCCATCATCTTCCTGGAAGTCCCGGAGCCCGCCGATGAGCAGGACCTGGCCAGCCCGGCCGCGGTGAGCATCAGCTGGCTGCCCCGGGCGGCGGGGGTCCCGGCCGGCGACCCGGCGGCGCTGGCCAGCGCGCTGCACACGGTCGACCTGCCGCCGGGCACCGGGCACTGCTACCTGTTCGGCGAGGCCAAGGTGGTGCTGCGGCTGCGCGAAGTGCTAGCTGCCCGCGGCCTGGCCGACGGGCAGGTCTCGGCCAAGGCGTACTGGGGCCGGGGCCGGGCCAACGCCCAGCACGGCGAGCCCGCCCGGGATAGCTAGGGACCTAGAATCTGGTCTCGGCCAGCCAGCGGCTGAGCACTGCGGGATCACCCAGGACCTGAACGGCGTGGTCGCCGGTTGGCAGCCGGTTCATCAGCACCAGCAGCAGGTCCGATGCCCCGCCGCGCACGGCAGCGTCGGCTTTGCCGTGCTCCCGGCGGGCCTGCACGCCGGACTGGTCGCGGCGGACCAGCCACTCCCCAGCCCCGGCTGGGGCGTCGGTGGCGTGCACATGCAGCGACTGGCCCTCATCCAGCGCGGCCAGCCGCAGGTCGGGCTCGTTCTCCAGCGGGCCCGACAGATCCATCAGCCACTCGTCGATGCCGTCGGCCGCGATGTCTGGGTCGATGACCGGCGCCTTGCCCGCGGCGATCTGTGCGTCCGCGCGGTGCACGGCGGTCTCGTGCGCCATCCGGCGGGCCCAGAACGAGGCCGGGCGCTGGCGGCCGAACGCCCACACCCGGTCCTGCCCAGCCGCGCGGACCGCGTCCACCACCCGGTCGGCACCCGCGTGCAGCCAGCCGACATGCTCAGCCGGATCGTCCGGGATCCGGCCATCGGGCACGCTGCGGAACGGGATGAACTCGGCCGAGCGGGTGCTGACGATCTCCGCGGCCCAGCGATGGGCCCGGCCCACGTGCGTGGCCAGTTGGCGCAGGGTCCAGTCCGGGCAGGTAGGCACCGGACGGGTCAGGTCGGCGCCGTCGATCAGCTCGGCAATGATCTGGGTGCTGGCCGTCAGTTCCGCGTAATGGCGTTCAGCAGAAAGAACGGTCACTGCCCGGTCACCGGCAGCCGCACGCGCCACCACAGCAGCCGCCGCCACCGTCGCCGCGTGATTGGGCCGCGCCCGCCCGGCCGCCGACGGATACCGTGGATAGCAGCTTGACCGTGTCGTCGTGCCCGTTCGGGCACTGGCACGGCGCGGAGGACTCGCTCATCGGGCGGCTGCGCTCGAACGTGGACCCGCACGCGCGGCACCGGTACTCATAACGTGGCACGGCCAAATCGTACGCGACCAGGCCCGGCCTGGCGAGATGTGATCATGGAAGGCACCGGCCGGCTGGCGGATGTATGGTCAGCGGGGCCAGGGTGGTGCTGGGGGCTAGGGGGAGGAAACCGCGATGCCCACGACGACGCAGTATCCGCCAGGAACGCCATGCTGGGTTGATCTGTCCACCGCTGACCCGGTGGCGTCCATCGCTTTCTACAAGAGCCTGTTCGGCTGGGAGTCCTACTCCGCGCCGGACGGCAAGGGGCCCGCGTACACGTTCTTCGCCCCGGCCGGCACCCGGCCCGAGGACTTTCCCGGCCGGGTGGTAGCGGGCCTGATGCCCAGCCCCGGCACGGGCTGGGCCGCCTGGAACACCTACGTGGGAGTGACCGACGCCGAGGCGACCGCGACCCGCGTCACGGCGGCCGGCGGCCGGGTGCTGGTCCCCCCGGTCGATGTGCAGGGGCAGGGCCGGATGGCCATGTTCGCCGACGACCAGGGCGCGCTGGTCGCGGCCTGGCAGCCGGGCGCGTTCCACGGCGCCGGGCTGGTCAACGAGCCCGGCTGCTTCTGCTGGAGCGAACTGGCCTGCCGGGACACGGCCGCCGCCAGCACGTTCTACGGCAGCGTGTTCGGCTGGGCCACAGACACCAGCCAGCTGGGGCCGATGACCTACACCGAATGGCGGCTGGGCGGCCGCGCGGTGGGCGGCATGGTGCACATGGACGAGAACTGGCCGGGCGGGATCCCGCCGCGCTGGGTGGTCTACTTCGCGGTGACCGACTGCGACGCGGCCGCGGCGCACGCCACCGAACTGGGCGGGCAGGTAGCGGTGCCGCCCGCCGACGCCCCGCCGGGCCGCCTGGCCGTCATCAGCGACCCGCAGGGCGCCACGCTGACCATCATCAAACTGGCCGGGGAGGGCGCGGGCGGGTAACGCCTAGAAGGCTGACGGAAAGGTCAGGGCCAGCTCCGGGGAGCCCTCCCGCCGTTACTGGCCGGAGGGCTCTTTCGTTCCGCCGGCAACGCCATCCCAGCTAAGACTGGCAGCTCGGCCAGGTATCCATTAGTTCCCGCATACGAAAACTAATCCGGGTAACTGGCAGGCGCGGCCCGCGCCAGGCCCCCCACTACAAAGAGCTGGAACTCGAGTCCGCTCCCGTAACTGGCGCGGGCCGCTTCACCGCTCCCGAAGGCGCGGCGAGCGCCCGAACTACCCGCTGCGGCCCCGTGTGAACATCGCAGTGGCCTGCACTTTCACATCCACGGTATGCCCACCGGGGACATCGCTGCCATCCACGCCCACGGCGGCGACCGGGCCAGCCTGACCCGCCGCGCTCAGCCCGCAGGCTCGTGCGGCGGGCGGTACCAGTGGGACCGGCAGCCCGGCTCTGGGCAGGACACACCACCACATGCCCGGACGGCCCATCCGGCTCACCCCTCGACACGAAATACCACAGGCGGTCCATCATATTGTCCTTATTGTCACGAGTTTGGCGGACACG
>Ga0207665_10002494_pt1 | contig 12393 bp, 11 predicted proteins | sample LARL112metaG_FD_184351 | JGI IMG/M metagenome (GOLD analysis project Ga0207665, IMG submission 184351) | Corn, switchgrass and miscanthus rhizosphere microbial communities from Kellogg Biological Station, Michigan, USA - LAR L11-2 metaG... | ecosystem: Host-associated > Plants > Roots >...
GATGCCGCCGGACCGCGGCCGGGGTCAGGTTCAGCCGGGTGCTCAGCCCGGCCGCGGTGACCGGGCCGTTTTCCAGGATCAGCCGGGCGATCTGGGCCCGGGTGCCCCGCTCCGAACCGGGCTGGGCCGGGGCAGCACCAAAGCCAGCACCGCGCGCGGTGCCTGCCGGTGTCGCCGTCGATCCCACGTATTTCACAACATCATTGTGCCGTAAATGCTTCCTGGCCCGCAATCCGGCCCCGGGCGGAGGGGCTGGGCCGGGCCGGCCGGTGAATTCTCTGGCCGGGACGGGTCGTACTCACCAGGCATTTCACCAGCCCGCGCCGAAGGGGAGCGAATGTTGAGCGGCACCGGCCACGACAGCAACGCCAGCCACGAGCTGACCGCGGAACGCATGATCAGCGGGACCCCGGCGGACGTGTTCGACGGGTTCCTCAGCCTGTACGGCCCGGGCCGGCCGGACTGGGTCCTCGAATCCGAGCTCGACCTGCGGCTCAGGGTGACCAGACCCGGGTCGGGCTGACCCAGTCCGGCTTTCCCGATGCCGCCACCCGGGAGGACTTCGCGGCAGCGTGGCCGGACGTGCTGAGCGGGGTAGCCCGCCGCCTCGCGGCCTGACCGGACCGGTGCCAGGCTGGCCAGATGGAACGAACCTGGCCCGATGACTGGGCCGCCCGGCGGGCCGGACGGGACTGCCCGAAGTGCGCCGAGGGACGCCCGGCTGAGGATCGGTGGGGTGTCCGCTTCTTCATGGGCCAGTGGGCCGACGCGTACCTGGAACGCGAGCCGCCCCAGCCGGGCAAGGCAGTGGTGATCTTCCGCGGCGGGCGGCACGTGCCCGACCCCTGCGACTTCACCGACGAGGAACTAACCGGGTACTGGACCGACGTCCGCACCGCGGCCCGGGCCATCGAGCGCACCTACCAGCCCTGCCAGCTGAACTACGCCACCTACAACAACGCCGTGCCGCACGTGCACACGCATATCATTCCGCGCTACCCCGACGATCCGGCCCCTGGCCGCCCGCTGCCCGACTCGGTGTTCGCTGAGGCCACTGACCTTGACCCGGCTGAGCTGGCTCGCCAGGTCCAGGCACTGCGCCGCCATCTTCCTGGGGCCAGAAGTGTCCCGGCTTCCGCCTCTAGTTGCCGAAACGATCGAAATTGAGTACGATTTATTCTTTTCTAGTGCTATTATCGTGAGCGTAGTAATCCATCCGTCGACAGGCTTGTGATGCAGCTCTCCTTAGCGGACGACCAGCCACTGCTCAGCGCTGAGCCCCCAGCCGACGAGGAGCTGTTCGGGCTGGCACCAGACCCGGCCAGCGATCCGCCTGATGACCCGGACGCATGGCTGAGAGATCTGACTGAGCCGGAACGGGACGCGTACCTGGCCACCACCCAGCTACCGCCTCGGCAACGGGTGTTCGAGGCTGGTTTCCTGCCCCGGGACGTGGGCCTGGGAGCTGGATTCGCCGGTGGTGGGGTGCTGGACCGGCTGCCCGCTGGCCCCGTCCTCGGCCAGTTCGCGGCCGACGCCTGGGCTCAGGGCCTGGCCGGAGCCACTGACGATGAGCTCATCGGCGTGCTAGCCGCCTGGCGGCGGCTGACCTCCTGGGCCAGTGCGGGTGAGGCCGCGGCGGTGACCGAGCTGACCGAGCGGCGCAGGTCCCAGGGGCTAGCGGGCGGTGACCCGGACCTGATGGAGTACCTGCCTGACGAGCTGGCCGCTGCACTCACCCTGACCAAACGGGCGGCGAGCGGCGTGCTCGACTTCGCTTGCGGGCTGGCCCGGCTGCCCTGCACCGGGGCCGCGCTGGCCCGCGGGGACATCGACCGGCCCAAGGCGCTCGTGCTGGTAAACGAGATGTGCGGCGTGAGCGACGAGCTGGCCGCCACAATCGAAGAGCAGGTCATCGGGGCCGCGCCCACACAGACGACTGGCCAGTTGCTGGCATCCACCCGCCGGGCCGTGCTGGCCGCTGACCCGGCGGCCGCCGTGCGGCGCCGGGAGAAGGCGCAGCGGGACGCACGGGTCGAAGTGTGGACCGAGCAGTCCGGCACCGCCACGCTGGCCGGCCGGGACCTGCCGCCGGCCGACGCGCTCGCCGCCGATCAGCGCATCGATGCGCTGGCCCGCCAGCTCAAGGCCGATGGGGCAATCGGCTCGCTGCCGCAGTTGCGCGCGCGCGTCTATACTGCCCTGCTGCTTGGCGAATCCGTGAAGTCGCTGCGCCCCAGCGCACTGTCTTCCCCCTCGGCCAGGCCGCCGTCGCCGGGCCTAGCAGGCTCGGTGAATCTGACCATGCCGCTGTCCAGCCTGCTGGGCACGGCCGGGGCACCCGGAGAGGTGCCCGGTTTCGGGCCGCTGGACGCCAGCGCGTGCCGCACGCTCGCTGCCGCACTGGCCTCGCGGCCAGGTAACCGCTGGTGCCTGACGATTACCGACTCCAGTGGCCACGCCGTTGGGCACGGCTGCACCCGGCAGGCACCTCACGGCTCAGGCTGGGCGCTCCTGATCGAGATAACCGATCTGGGGTCCGCTCTCTGTAGGCCAGACCAGGGCCAGCACCGGGATGACCACGCCGGCTACCGGCCGTCGAGGCGGCTGCGGCACCTGATCGAAACCCGGCACCGGACGTGTGTGTTCCGCAGCTGCCGCCGCGCCGCCACTCGCTGCGACGTTGACCACACGGTCCCATACCACCTGGGCGGAGCCACCTGCCGATGTAACCTGGCACCGCTGTGCCGACGCCACCACCAGGCCAAGCAAACCCGGGGCTGGCAACTCAGCCAGCCCGAGCCAGGCCAGCTGGTCTGGCGTTTGCCACACGGCCGGAGCTACCGGATCAGGCCTGATCCGTATCCGGTGAGCTAACCTCTCGCCCAGCACTTGCGCGGGAACCTTGTTACCTGGGGCCCAGCGCTGATTAACGCGCTGGCGGGCACCGGGCGGGCCGCGATGTTCGGTAGCGCCGGCGGCCGCCCAGTTACAGGTGCTTGCCGAGGAAGGCGGTGACGGCCGCCACGGCCTGGGTGACGTAGGGCTCGGTGTCGTACAGGTCGATGTGCAGCTTGGCATCCAGCCAGACGGCCTGTTTCGGCTCGGCCATCCGCTGGAAGGCTTCGCGTGCCCCGGCTGGGGAGCAGTAGGCGTCCTCGACGCCGTGCACGATCAGGCCCGGCGTGGGCGAGAGGAAATCAGCACCGGTCATGTTCTCCATGGTGAGCAGCTCACGGACCGATGCCCGGGTGACCGAGTTCTGCCAGCCGGCCGACGCGCCCCGGCTGGTGCCGTAATAGGCAAACGGCTCCGCCCCCGCCATGGCTGCCTCGCCCTCAGCCGCCACGGCCGGGAGGTACTGGACAGGGCCACCGCGGTCGTGTTCCTCCGCTGTACGGGTCAGCGAGGTGAGTATCTGCCGGTAGCCTTCGGCGCCGATCCCGGTCCGCATTGCGTACGGGCTGTTGTACGCGCCAGCGATGCCGGCGAACGCCTTGACCCGGGGGTCGAAGGCGGCGAACTTGAGCGCGTAGCCCCCGCCCAGGCAGATCCCGACGGCGCCGATCCGCTCGGGGTCGGCCTCCGGCCGGGCCCGCAGGAACGACACCGCGGCCCGCAGGTCGGCCAGCTTGCCCTGCGGGTCCTCGTGACGGCGGGGCTGCCCGCCGGAGTCGCCGAAGTTGCGGTGGTCAAACGCCAGCGTGACAAACCCGTCGTCGGCCAGCCGTTCCGCATACAGACCGATCACCTGGTCGCGGACGCCGGTAAACGGCCCGGTGAAGACCAGGCCCGGCGCGCGGGCAGCACCGGCCGGGACGCGCAAGTCACCCACCAGCGTGATGCCGTCTGCCCCGAACTCGACCCGCTCCATGGCTAGCCTCCAACCCGCCGGGCACGGGGAACGATTACGAGATTACACCTGCGCGATGTCGATTCCCGGTTTCGGAGGCCGCCATTGCAGGCGCAACGCAGCCTGGCCCGGAGGGCTGTACTAAGTTCCGCCTATGAGCCCCCAGGTAGAGGCCGCACTTATCGCTGGCGTTGTGAGTCTCATCAGCCTCGGCGGCACGGTGCTCGTGGCGATTACCGGGTTCCGGACGACCAGGAGCGTTACTGGCAGCACGCTGGCCGAACAGCGCACTCGAACGCTGAACGAGCGGTTCGCTACGGCGGCTGGCCAGTTGGGCAGTGACAAGCCGCCGGCCGTCCAGCTGGCCGGGGTGTACGCCATGGCGGGCCTGGCCGACGACTGGCAGATGAACCAGCAGACCTGTGTCGATGTACTGTGCGGCTACCTGCGCCTGCCCCATGAGCCCGACCCGGGCGACCAGGCTCCCAAGGACCAGCTTGGCTTCCGGGCGAGCCGCGAAGTCCGCCACACCGTCACCCGGGTCATCACCGCCCATCTGAAAGCCGACGCAGCAGTGTCCTGGCAGGGTCTTTACTTCGACTTCAGGGGCGCCGTCTTTGACGGCGCCGACTTCACTGGCGCCGAGTTCGCTCGCGGCACACTCGACTTCAGGGGCGCCACGTTTTCCGACGGCATCGCCGACTTCGGTGGGGCCACGTTCTCCGGCGGCACGCTCGACTTCAGCGACGCCACATTCTCCGGCGGCACGGTCCGGATCGGCGCCTCGTTCTCCGGCGGCACGGTCGACTTCCACCGTGCCACGTTCTCCGGCGGCACGGTCTATTTCACCGGCGCCAACCCCTTCCACGGCGCCGCATTCTCCGGGGGCACGATCGACTTCACCGGCGCCACATTCTCCAGCGGCACAGTCAGCTTCGCTGTCGCCGAGTTCTCCGGTGGCGACGTCCACTTCACCATGGCCACGCTTTCCGGCGGCACGGTCAGCTTCAATACGCTCCAGCTCTCCGGCGGCACGATCGATCTCAGCCTCGCCGAACTCTCCGGCAGCACGGTCATCGACTTCAACAACGCCAACATCGCTGGCGGCACGGTCGACTTCAGCAGCACCACGGTGTCCAGCGGCGCAGTTAGCTTCCGGAGCGCCGAGTTCTCTGGCGGCCGGGTTGACTTCGACGGCGCCGAGTTCTCCGGCGGCACGCTCGACCTCGACAGCGCCAAGTTCTCCGGTGGCGAGGTCGACCTCAGCAGCGCTGGCGACTGGGCAGTCCAGCCCGATTTCCCCTGGACAGGCACGCCGCCCGCAGGCGTGACACTCCCCCAGCAGGAAGAGGCCGACTGACGGCCCCGCCAGTTATTTCAGGAAGCCGCGGAGCAGCGCGCCGGTCCCATCCAGATGATCGGCAACCGCCTGCTGCGCGCGCCTGGTGTCGCCGGCCAGGATGGCGTCCACGATCGCGGTGTGCTGCGTGGCGGTGTGCCTGATGTTGTGCTGGAGCACCGGGATCGCGTTGAGCAGGTCGTTCAGCCGCATACGGGCGTCCGCGCAGGCGGCTGAGAGCAGGCTCGACCCGGTGAGCTCCGCGATCGACAGGTGGAACAGGGTGTCCATCCGGCGGTAATCCTCGGGGGTGGCCTGGTTGAGGTCGGCCAGCCGGCCGGGCAGCACCTCGCGGACCCGCGGGTCGGCCGCCCCGGCCCGCACGGCCTGGGCCAGCACCTGGGCCGCGCCGGTCTCGACCGCCATCCGGAAGGTCAGCGCGTCACTGATCTTGTCGGCGTCCTCGACCGCGATCCGGCGCACTTCCATCGGGCTCGGCGCGGGCGGCGTGTAGGTGACGAACGTGCCGCCGAACCGGCCGCGCCGCGATTCCACGTACCCGGCGTGCTGCAGCGCCCGGATCGCTTCCCGCAGCGTGATCCGGCTGACGCCAAGAAGCTGTGACAGCTGGCGCTCGGCGGGAAACCGGCCCCCCGGCCCTACTACGCCCAGCTTGATGACCGTGAGCAGTTTCTCAACGGTTTCCTCGAACGCGTTCTGCGACCGGACCAGGCCGAGCACAGCGGTCAGCTCCAGCCCGGGCGGCTGCCCGGTGGTCTGCGGAATTCTGGCCCGGGGTCTTGACATCCCCCGCACTCTATCCACCAATGGTCTGTTATTAAACCATTCGTTGCCCGGAGACGGATCAGCGCCCACTCGGCTCCCGGCTACCGGTTCCGCAGGCTTCAGCTCAACCCGGCCCGGCACGCGCCGGGTCATCGCTAAGGAGATCCGCTATGGCGGTCAACGAACAAGCGGCGCCACTCGACCAGGATGAAGCAGCCCTGCACCAGATGGGGTACGCGCAGGAATTGCGCCGCCGGATGTCGGGGTTCTCCAACTTCGCCGTCTCGTTCACGATCATCTCGATCCTGTCCGGCTGCCTGACCCTGTACGGGTTCGGCATGGCCACCGGCGGCCCGGTCGTCATCGTCTGGGGCTGGCTGTTCGTCGGCGTCATGACCCTGTTCGTCGGCCTGGCCATGGCCGAGGTCTGTTCCAGCTACCCGACGGCGGGCGGCCTCTACTACTGGTCGGCCAAACTGGCACCGAAGCACGGCCCGGCCTGGTCCTGGTTCACCGGCTGGTTCAACTTCCTCGGCCAGGTCGCGGTGACCGCGGGCATCGACTTCGGTGCCGCGTTCTTCATCAACGCCTTCGGCGCGCTGGTGTGGGGCTGGAGCACCGCGCACTCGGTGACGATCCTGATCTACGCGATCGTGCTGCTGGTGCACGGCCTGCTGAACCAGTTCGGCATCCGGCTGGTCGCGCTGCTGAACGACGTCAGCGTGTGGTGGCACATCATCGGCGTCCTGCTCATCGTCGGGGTGCTCATCTTCGTGCCGTCGCACCACCAGTCGCCCAGCTTCGTGTTCGGGCACTTCGTCAACGACACCGGGCTGCACATCGCCCCCATCTACATCGTGCTGATCGGCCTGCTGCTGGCCCAGTACACGTTCACCGGCTACGACGCGTCCGCGCACATGACCGAGGAGACGCACAGTGCCGCCACCAGCGGGCCGCGGGGCATCGTGATGTCGATCTTCGTCTCGCTGATCGCAGGCTGGGTGCTGCTGATCGGGATCACGTTCGCCATCCAGCACTACGAAGCGACGCGTGCCACGGCCACCGGGGTGCCGCCCGCGCAGATCTTCATCGACGCCGCCGGGACGGCCTGGGCCAAGTTCCTGCTGCTGGTCGTGATCGGCGCCCAGCTGTTCTGCGGGATGTCCTCGGTCACCGCCAACTCCCGGATGATCTACGCGTTCTCCCGGGACGGCGCGCTGCCCGCCTCGGCCTTCTGGCACCGGGTCAACAAGCGGACCCGCACCCCGACCAACGCGATCTGGCTGGCCGCCGCGGGCGCGCTCATCCTGGGCCTGCCCTACCTGTGGAACAGCACCGCGTACGCGGCGGTCACCTCGATCGCGGTCATCGGCCTGTACATCGCCTACGTGATCCCGACCTTCCTGCGGCTGCGCCAGGGCGAAAGCTTCCGGCGCGGCCCGTGGCACCTGGGCCGGTGGAGCAAGCCGATCGGCATCATCGCGGTCACCTGGGTCGCGATCATCACGATCCTGTTCATGCTGCCGCAGGTCGGCCCGATCACCTGGACCACGTTCAACTACGCCGTGTTCGCGGTGGCCGTGGTCATCGGTTTCGCGGGCATCTACTGGCTCGTGTCGGCCCGCAACTGGTTCACCGGCCCGCGCGTTCAGGGCACGGCCGAGGAACTGGCCGCGATCGAGCAGGAACTCTCGGCCTGACTGGGGGCCCGGCCTGGCCGGGGCGCTGAGCTGAGACAGCGCCCCGGCCAGGGGCCCGGCCCGGGCCAGGAATGTTTCAGCGGCCGAAGTGATGGAGACGGGAGGCGCATGGAAAAGCAGCGCGGAGCGGTCCCGCACACGAGGCGTCGCGGGATGCTCACCCTGGAGCAGCTCCGCGTCGAGGTGAGCGAGGGCAACATCGACACGGTGGTCGTCGCGTTCACCGACATGCAGGGCCGGCTGGCGGGCAAGCGGCTGGCCGCCGACTACTTCCTCGACGACGTGGTGGGCCACGCCATCGAGGGATGCAACTACCTGCTCGCGGTGGACGTGGAGATGAACACCGTGGACGGGTTCGCGATGTCCTCGTGGGAGACCGGCTACGGCGACTTCGTGCTGGTGCCGGACATGAGCACGCTGCGCCGGGTGCCCTGGCACGAGGCCACCGCGATGGTGCTGGCCGACCTGACCTGGCACGACAGCTCGCCGGTGGTGGCCTCGCCCCGGCAGATCCTCAAGGCGCAGACCGACCGGCTGGCCCAGCGCGACCTGCGCGCGCTGGCCGGCACCGAACTCGAGTTCATCGTGTACCGCGACACGTACGAGCACGCGCAGGCCACCGACTACCGCGGGCTCACCCCGGCCAACACCTACAACGTGGACTACTCGGTGCTGGGCACCGCCCGGATCGAGCCGCTGCTGCGCCGGCTGCGCAACGGGATGGCGGGCGCCGGGCTCCAGGTGGAATCGGCCAAGGGCGAGTGCAACCTGGGCCAGCAGGAGATCGCGTTCCGCTACGCGGACGCCGTGACCACGTGCGACAACCATTCCATCTACAAGACCGGGTCCAAGGAGATCGCCGCCCAGGAGGGCATGAGCCTGACGTTCATGGCCAAGCCGAACGCCCGGGAGGGCAACTCCTGCCACATCCACCTGTCGACCCGTGACGCCAAGGGAAAGCCGGTCATGGCCGGGGACGGGCCACACGGCCTGTCCGCGTTCGGCGAGCACTTCATCGCCGGCCAGCTGGCCGCGCTGCGCGAGCTGACCTTGTGCTACGCGCCGAACATCAACTCCTACAAGCGCTACGTGCCGGGCAGTTTCGCGCCCACCGCGGTCCGCTGGGGGGTGGACAACCGCACCTGTGCGCTGCGGCTGGTCGGGCACGGCCCGGCACTCCGGGTGGAGAACCGGGTGCCGGGCGGTGACGTCAACCCGTACCTGGCCGTCGCGGCCATGATCGCGGCCGGGCTGCACGGCGTGGACCACGAACTCCCGCTGGAAGAAGCGTTCAGCGGGAACGCGTACACCGACCCGGGCAGCCACGTTCCTGCCACCCTGCGCGACGCACTCGACCTGTGGCGCAAGTCCGAGCTGGCCCGGGAAGCGTTCGGTAATGAGGTTGTCGAGCATTACGCGAACGCCGCGCGGGTGGAGATAGAAGCGTTCGATGCCGCGGTCACCGACTGGGAGCTGCACCGTAGCTTCGAGCGGATGTGAGCACGGCGAGTTGAGAGCGAGCAGCAGCATGTCCACGTTCACGGTGCTGAACCCGGCCACCGAGCAAGCGGTCGCCAGCGTGCCCGCGTCCTCGGCCGAGCAGGCCGACGAGGCGATCAGCCGGGCCGCGGCGGCGCAGCCCGGCTGGCGGGCGGTGGCCCCGGGCGAGCGGGCCAGCCTGCTGCGCCGTTTCGCCGACGTGGTGGACGCGCACAACGAGGAACTGGCCCAGCTGGAAGTCACCGGCACTGGGCACCCGGTCGGCCAGGCCCGCTGGGAGGCGGGCAACGTCGCCGCCGTGCTGCGGTACTACTCGGCCGGGCCGGAACGGCTGCTCGGCCAGCAGATCCCGGTGCCCGGCGGGCTCAACGTGACGTTCAAGGAGCCGGTCGGCATCGTCGGGCTGATCGTGCCGTGGAACTTCCCCATGCCGATCCTGGGCTGGGGGCTGGGCCCGGCGCTGGCGGCCGGCAACCCGGTGATCGCCAAGCCCGCCGAGCGGACCCCGCTCACCGCGATCCGGATCGGCGAGCTGGCCCTGGAGGCCGGGCTGCCCGAGGGCGTGTTCCAGGTCCTGCCGGGCAAGGGCTCGGTGGTCGGCCAGCGCCTGGTCGACCACGAACTGGTCCGCAAGATCGTGTTCACCGGGTCCACCGAGGTGGGCAGCAAGCTGATGGCCGACTGCGCCCGCCAGGTCAAGCGGGTCACCCTGGAGCTGGGCGGCAAGAGCGCCAACATCGTGTTCGCCGACGCCGACCTGGAGCAGGCCGCGGCCACCGCGCCGTACGCGGTGTTCGACAACGCGGGCCAGGACTGCTGCGCGCGGTCCCGGATCCTGGTCGAGCGCAGCGTGTTCGACCGGTTCATGGAGCTGCTGGAGCCGGCTGTGCTGGGCGTCGCGGTCGGCGACCCGGGCGACCCGGGGACGGAGATGGGCCCGCTGATCTCGGCTGAGCACCGGGCCCGGGTCGCGTCTTACGTGCCGGACGGGGCGCCGGTCGCGTTCCGCGGTCAGGCGCCGGCCGGCCCGGGGTACTGGTACCCGCCCACCGTGCTCGCCCCGGTCGGCGCGGACGACCCCGCGTTCACCGAGGAAGTGTTCGGGCCGGTGGTGACCGTGGTGCCGGTCGAGGACGAAGCCGAGGCCATCCGGATCGCCAACGACACGCCGTACGGCCTGTCCGGCTCGATCTGGACCCGGGACATCGGCCGGGCGCTGCGGGTCGCCCGGGCCGTGGAGACCGGGAACCTGTCAGTCAACTCGCACGCCTCGGTGCGCTACTGGACGCCGTTCGGCGGGTTCAAGCAGTCCGGGCTGGGCCGGGAGCTCGGGCCGGACGCGCTCGACGCGTTCACCGAAGTCAAGAACGTATTTATCGCAACCGAGTGAGGGGCACGCATGCAGCGCTTGGCGGACCGAGTCGCCGTGATCACCGGCGCGGGCAGCGGGATCGGGCTGGCCAGCGCGCGCCGGCTGGCCGCTGAAGGCGCCACCGTGGTGGTCGCCGACGTGGACGAGGAGACCGGCAAGCTGGCCGCCGACGAGGTCGGCGGCTACTTCGTGCAGACCGACGTGACCAGCGAGGACGCGGTCCGCGACCTGTACCAGACGGTGGTGGACACCTGCGGCGCGGTGCACGTCGCGGTGCACAACGCGGGCATCTCCCCGCCCGAGGACGATTCCATCCTGGCCACCGGCCTGGACGCCTGGCAGCGCGTCCAGGACGTCAACCTCACCTCGGTCTACCTGTGCTGCAAGTACGTGATCCCGCACATGCAGCGCCAGTTCGCCGCGGGCCAGGGCGGCGGCTCGATCATCAACACCGCGTCCTTCGTCGCGGTGATGGGCGCGGCCACCTCACAGATCTCCTACACCGCGTCCAAGGGCGGGGTGCTGGCGCTCAGCCGCGAACTCGGCGTGCAGTTCGCCCGGGAAGGCATCCGGGTCAACGCGCTGTGCCCGGGCCCGGTGAACACGCCGCTGCTGCGCGAGCTGTTCGCCGCCGACCCGGAGCGCGCCGCCCGCCGGCTGGTGCACGTGCCGATGGGCCGGTTCGCCGAGCCGGAGGAGATCGCCGCCGCTATCGCGTTCCTGGCCAGCGACGACAGCTCGTTCATCACCGCGGCCAGCTTCCTGGTCGACGGCGGCATCTCCGGCGCCTACGTGACCCCACTGTGAACGGGACCGCCGCCCCGCTGGTCGGCATCGCCAGCTACGCCGAGCAGGCCCGCTGGGGACCGTGGGACGCGCCCGCCGCGCTGCTCCCGGTCAGCTACCCGGAGCAGGTCGCCGCGGCGGGCGGCGTGCCGGTGCTGCTGCCCCCGCTGCCCGGCGTAGCCCGGGCCGCCGCGCGGCTGGACGCGGTGGTGCTGTCCGGCGGCGGGGACCTGGACCCGGCCGGCTACGGCGCCGGCCCGCACCCGCTGACCACCCGCATCTACCCGGAGCGGGACCGGGCCGAACGCGCCCTGCTCAGCGCGGCCCTGGCCGAGGGCGTGCCGGTCCTGGCCATCTGCCGGGGCCTGCAGATACTTAACGTAACGCGTGGTGGCACTCTGCATCAGCACCTGCCTGACGTAGTCGGCCATGACGGGCACGGGGCCGCCCCGGGCACGTTCGGCCAGCACGAGGTGCGGGTCAGCCCGGCCAGCCGGCTGGGCGCGATCCTCGGCCCGCCCGGACCCGGCGGCGAACTGCGGCTGACCGTGCCGACCCAGCACCATCAGGCCATCGGCCGGCTCGGCCGGGGGCTGATCGCCACCGCGTGGGCCGGCGACGGCACGATCGAGGCGGTGGAGCCGGACCCGGCGCAGCCGGACCCAGCGCAGCCGGACACGGGCCAGTTCCTGATCGGCGTGCAGTGGCATCCGGAGGCCGGGGCCGATCCGCGCCTGTTCCAGGCGCTGATCGCGGCGGCGCGCGGCCGGGCCGGGGGCGGCGGCCCAGCCGGGCCGGCCGCGCACGCTGAACCTCTAGACTCGCGTGCGTGAGTACCGGACCCGCCGTCGAGATCAGCCATCTGGTCAAGAGGTACGGCCGGACCGCGGCGGTGAACGGGCTCACGCTGCGCGCCAGCCGCGCGGCGGTGACCGCCATCCTGGGCCCGAACGGCGCGGGCAAGACCACGACCATCGAAACCTGCGAGGGCTACCGGCGGCCCGACGATGGCACGGTCCGGGTGCTCGGCCTGGACCCGGTGGCCGACGCGCGGCAG
>Ga0207665_10002495_pt1 | contig 12392 bp, 6 predicted proteins | sample LARL112metaG_FD_184351 | JGI IMG/M metagenome (GOLD analysis project Ga0207665, IMG submission 184351) | Corn, switchgrass and miscanthus rhizosphere microbial communities from Kellogg Biological Station, Michigan, USA - LAR L11-2 metaG... | ecosystem: Host-associated > Plants > Roots >...
GTTCGGGTAATGCATCTTGCCGTTGCCATGTCTCTCCTGAATCTTGAGATGCAAACAGAGCTGCGTGGCTCTTGTCGCCGGCGACTGCGTACAGAATCTTGGAATTCTCGGGATCGATCGCCAGAGCGGCAATAGTCCCTAGCGGATCGGGATCGGTAATAAGAATCTCGTCTGAATGGTCCGATCTCATCACGATTGTTTTTATGGTGGCGGGCTTGGGGTACAACAGCTTCCAGGTTTCACCGGCATCGGTGCTCCGCCACAACCCCGTGGCCTGGGCGTACATTACTTTTGGATCAATAGGGTCGAAGACGAAAAAACGGACCACCCCGCGAAGATTAAACATTCGCCACGATTTCCCGCCGTCATGGGTGATGTAGGCGCCCGTCATGTCGCAGGAAATCAGAACTGTATTCGGATCATGGGGGCTGATCGTGGGGTTGAACATAGCGCCGCCGCCCCCGGGACCTAGAACTTTGAAGTCTCCGGGGCGCGCGCCGTATGCGAGGCTTACAAGTGCCAAGACTAGAAGCAGACGTTGCCCCACTTTTGCCATTTGATTCTTTCTTTTACTTTCGATATCTTTGCGTCCACCACTTTCCGGCAAACTGCATAAAATGTCAACGGCAAAGTAGGGATTTCGGCCCAACATGCGAAGACGAGGTGGGCTCGAAGGCGCGCCGTTGCAATTGGTCCGCTGCCTGGAATTCAATCGCCGCTGATGTGAAAAAAAATGATGATCCCGCCTAGCGGAAGGAGTCTGACCGGGCAGGGTACAAATTAATTACTGGATCAGGTGCACCCGCAAGCGCGCATCCTTGTGGCCGCTGAAGGGTATGCGCAGGATGCCTGAACGATCAGTATCAGCGGTACCAGTCCATAGATGAACTCCCTGGAACAATCCGCCGCCCCAAGTCTTGGTCTTGCCTCCGGTCAGATCGAGCTGATATTTCGCTTCCGGTTTCAAACCAGTCACAATCAGAGTTTTGCTCTCTACATCTGGCACCGTGACCTCGCCATCAATGACCGGCACCTCGGACGTCGCGAACAACGCCAGGATCTGGCCCGCGATCACCGCACCGGTCAGATTGACGCCATCGGCGAGTTCAACGTGTTGATTTTTAGTGTCACCCTTTTCTCCGATTTCAAGCACATTCAGAAATAAGTCGTCTTTGTTGGCTTTCGCCGGCGTGATCTCGACCCGCCATGAACCGGGCACTACATGCTGCATGTTCGAAGGCTCTATTCGCTGGACATCTTCGCCCCAGAACGTACGCCACATTTTATTCAGATAAGGGTCCGTAGGTAGCGGACCGCCTTGCGCTCCTTCTATGGGCCAGTTTTTTCCTGTTCCCCAGGCACCCCCAAATTCATCGCCCGGAGCCCAGAACTCCCATCCCGGCCCGCCGCGTTTGACTACCTCACGCTCACGCGGCAGAAGAGTGTGGACGAGCAAACGCCCACTCCCGTCTTCTAAAGTAAAGTTCGCCACGCCGGAGTAGGACGTACCTCCGTGACCCACATCGTGCCCGCGATCGGTGGCCGCGACAGTGGGCTCATTCACCCCGTGCAACAACCACACTTTCTTGTATGAAGGATCGGTACTCTGTACATGGTCGAAAACGATCAGAATATTCGTATGAGGAAGGTAGACGAGCTCTCGCGTGTACAGATTCAGCTTGGATGAATTGTAGGCGTGAGTCGCGTCGCCCTTCGCGTACTGAAATTCACCCGGCACGTAATCCGTAACCTGCATGCGCGCCAGGTCCCAAAGGTCGCGCGTGCGCTCCCAGTCATCCCGGCTGCGGATCGTATTCCAGTAGCGCGACGAATCCATACGCTGGCCGCCGTCATTGGCCGCGGGCCAGAGATTCTCCGCCCAGAAAAAAGGTTCGCCCGGTTTGTAGACAAGCATGGTGTTGTGCGCAATCGTGCGCCGGTAGTAGTTCAGGTAATTCGGACTTTCGGTTTCGGTGTAGTCCGCGGCACTATCGATTGCCAGATATCCGTGATGAAAAATTGTGAATTGGTTCTGGTCCAGGTGCTGATGCTTGGAGAGATATGGCCCAGAGGTGAATTCAATCCACGTCGAGTCCGGTCCCCAGCCATCGCGCATCACCAGGTCGCCAACTCCGCTGAATAAATGTTGCCGCGGCAGTTCGACCTCACTTGCAAGTGCGGGATCGCGAGGAGCCACCTGCGGGTCGTCCCAAAGAAACTTCAGTATCGGAATGTACCAGTTGGGCGTTGAGGCCCAGCCACTTTTTCTGAGCATCCACGCGGCATAGGGATCTTTGAACCGATTGACGATGTAACCCAGAACGTCGTTGTCCTGCGCAAGAAAGTATGGCCACTCATTATCGCCACGGCGAGAGGTAGTTCCATCGGGAAGAGTTTTGAATAGATAAGTGTCCGCATAATGTGAATAGGCAGTAAAACGGCGCGCCGGATCATCACCGCTCGTAGTCCGGCGAAGCTCCGCCAACAGCGCCATAGGCAGAAAGGTGATTCGCATGTAGTCCATCGACTCGTGATAACCACCCTGGGGAGTGATGAACTGGCTGATGTCGAGCACATTGTCGAGCGAACGACGAGCACGCTCGCGCAACGGGGCAGCCCGATGCTCGGTCGAGGGATGTCCTTCAATCGCGGTAAGGGCAAAGGTGGCCAGGGTCAGAAAACGCGCAACGTAATTGTGATAACTCACCAGCGAGGGATCTTCCAGCGAATTGTCCTGCAACATGCGCTCGGCCGCACTTAACAGTTCACCTGCGATGCGGTCCTTCAAGGCTCCGTCGAAATCCTTGTAGTTGTAAAGCCAATCGAACGCCAGTGACCAGCGGATGTAATCCATGTAAGTTCGTGAGCCGACTTTTTCCGGTGGATGCGTTCGCCTCATCTCTTCCATCGCGCGCTGTGCATATGAATTGTCGCCGGTGATCAAATATGTCAGTGCCCATCCCGCGATATCGTCCGAGGGACGCATGCCGGCGGCATATCTGGCGCGTAGAATCGTGATCCCCGTAAAAGGATCGTCGTTCCCAATCAACAGCCGCGGCCTCGTGACTTGCCCCCGGGCACAGACGGCTGTGCTGAGCAGTAGCAAAGTACATGCCGCAACCAAAGGGATCGACGACGTTGAGCATGGGAAAAATGCCGTGTTGAATTTGCCAGGAGTTCGACGCTCGCTCATAGGACGGAGATTATAGGACGCGCTGTCAAATCGCGTTCCGCGAAAATTCTCGACTAACTGGCGTACTCGAGCCGGGCTCAACTAGACTACGCACAACTTATGAGCATTCGATTGGGCCTGATCGGCTGCGGCGAACATTCCGAAATCGGACATGCTATACCGCTTGCCCGCTATGCGAGCACGCATCCAGAAACCGTTGCCCTGGCGGCGGCTTGCGATCTCCGCACCGAGCGCGCAGAGCTGTTCTGTCAGAAATATGGCTTTGCTAAACCCTACCAGCAAGCCGAAGACATGCTGGCGAAGGAACAGCTTGATGTTTGCATTGCAGTCATGCCGGTCGAACGTATCTCGGAGATTGGCATAAAACTCTTGCAGGCGAACACCCCTTGTGTCGTCGAGAAGTCGTTAGGCGTGACCATCGCCGAAGTGCGGCGGTTGCTTGAGGTTGCGAAAGCAACCGGGACGAGCAACATGGTTTCTGTTAACCGTCGCTTCATGCCGCTTCTTAATCGCGGGATGGAGTGGGCGAAAGCTGCGGGGACTCTTCGTTACGTGCATTGCGCGATGCTTCGCCACGCCCGTACCGAGCCGGATTTTCTCCGTTTCACCGCAATTCACGCGTTGGATACCATGCGCTTTATCGCTGGTGAGGTCATGGCATCGGAAATTCGCACGCTTACGCCAGCGCCGCCGCACTGGTACGCAATTGATCTCCAATTCGAGAATGCTGTTCAAGGCCGGATCGATGTTTTGCCCACCGCGGGCGTGGCCGAAGAAAGATATGAACTTTTAGGAGAAGGTTTTCGCGCGGTGATCACCAGCCCATTCGGCCCCCAGAGATCGCTGCTGTGCTATCAGGAAAACCGATTGGTCTTAGGAGAGATCGCCGGAAGCGAAACTCCCGAAGACGTGACCCAAGGTTTCTACGGAGAAGCCACCGAACTGATTGAGGCCTTGAACAACGGAAAGCGGCCTAAGCCATCGATTGAAGATGTTTTTCCATCGGTGGAGCTATGCTTTCAACTCGCGGATCGCACCGAAGGGAACCGGTGAGTCGAGGCGAAGATTCAGACGAGAATTACGTCAATCCCTTTGTTCCGCAGCGCGTCCGTGAATTCCTCAGGGGCACGCACGTCAGTGATCAACCGGTGAATATTCTCGATTGGGCCGATGCGAAAAAGGCTCCGCCGGCCAAGCTTCGTCGAGTCGGCTACGACTGTCACTTCCTTCGAGACCTTCATCATCAAGCCGTTCAGCTGAGCTTCCAACACGTCCGGAGTAAACGGGCCGCCGGCCAGGTCAAGTCCGTCCACCGCAAGAAACAGACGGTCTGCATGCAAGTCGCGAAGCATGGCCTCGGCCTGAGGTCCTACAAAAGAATAAGAAACCGTGCGCAGGAGCCCCCCAAGCATGAACAGTGAAATTGCCGGAGCATCCGCGAGTTCATTAGCGATATTGAGTGCACTGGTAATAACCGTGAACTTTACCTTCGAACGCTTGAGGTTCTTGGCGATTTCCGCTGTGGTAGTGCCGGAATCCAGAATAATGGTTTCGTTTGGTTGCACCAGTTTTGCAGCCGCTTGCCCGATCCGCGCTTTTTCCGACCGATGAAGAGTCGCCTTGAGTTTCAGAGGATAGTCCTGAGTGGCCTCGTAACGGACCGCCCCTCCGTGAGAACGCAGCACCGCTCCGTTGGTGGAGAGGGCATCAAGGTCGCTGCGGGCCGTGACTGCGGAAACGGCAAACCGGTTTACGACGTCGTGAATTGTGACCTGGCCAGTCTGTTCGACCAGCTCCAGAATCTTTCGCCGGCGGCCCTCTGCCAGCAGTCGCGAATTGTTGGCAACCTGCATAAAACCAAGGGCAGTGTAGCCCCTGGCCTCGTAGCGGTCAAATTTATGCCTTTCGACTAGCGGTGTCCCGCTTGCGATTGATTTGCTATTGCCTTGCTTTTTCTTGTTTTTTTGCTTGCGAATCGTTTCTTTTTCGTGATACAAGTCCCCCATTGCCAAATCCTGAGCCACCACGGAGCTGCTTATGAAACCCCGTTCTTATTTCGCCATTCTGTTAGTTTTCACGCTCGTTATCTGCGGCAGCTTTTTCGTCCACGGCCAAGGCACTGATCTTGGCACCATTCGCGGCACCGTCACTGATTCCAGCGGAGCCGTAGTAGTGAACGCCAGCGTGACTGTGCTCGATGTTCGGACCGGCGCGACCCGGGAAATCAAGACCAACTCGCACGGTGAATACCAGATGTTCGGTCTGCCTTCGGGTCAATATAAAGTCACTATTGTCGCGGCCGGCATGGCCACGCAGGATATCACTGGCATTGTCTTGAATGGCAGCGACGTGGCTACCGCCGACGCTAGGCTTAAGGTTTCGAGCGCGAATCAGGAGATTGTGGTGACTGCCGAGGCACCAACGATCGACGACTCCAACCAGACGATCAGCAATACCATCAACAGCACGGAGGTGATCAACCTCCCACGTGACAGCCGCGACGTATACGATTTTCTCTACCTCAATCCGAACATTACGCAAGCTGACAACCCTGGCGAACTCAAGTTACTCGGATTCCAGAGTTATGGCGCGAATTTCACCATTGACGGGCAGCGCTCCACGAATACGATCTTTGGCTCGCATATGTCGAGCGAGCCGTCGCTTGAGGCGGTCAGTGAAGTGAACGTTCTTTCTAATGATTTCAGTGCTGAGTACGCCGGGGTCGCCAATATTCGTATCACCACCAAACGTGGCGAGGACCAATTTCACGGCTCCGCCTTTTACAACAACAAGAACTCTTCTCTCGCGGCCTTGCAAGTGCAGGACAAGATCGGCATCCTCGGATCTCAGGGTTCTCTCTATCCCTTTCCGTATCCATACTTCAACTTCAACGACATTGGCGGCTCGCTTGGCGGTCCGATCAAGGGCCTGAACAAAACCTGGTTCTTCATGGCATACGAGCGGAACTACACCAGGGCACCAGTATCTTTTACCGACAGCCGTTTGCCCCACCCGACGTTCTGGACAGGAGACTTTTCGTTGCTGACGAGCTCGCCCGCGCAACTTCCGGATGTACCAGCGGGTATTGCGCTCACTCCGGCCGAAGTAGCGAATGATACTTACCTAAGTCTTGGGCAACAGTTCGTAACGATTCCTTCGCGTCTTCTCGACCCCAATGTGCAAAAGATGATCAGCCTTTATTTTCCAAAAATAGATCCTTCAATTGCCCTGAGTCCCAGCAGAGGTGGCCGCCTTGGAGATACATTTCAAACAACCCTGCCTGGCGGCTCGACCCGTGATTTAGGCACATTCCGCGTGGATCACGATCTCACCGACAAAGATCACGTTTACGTTGTTTATAACGCTCAGGCTTTTGTGGGCGACCAGTCTCCGGTCAGATCGCCTTTTACTGGACTAGGACTCACTCAGAATGACATTCGCGACAACACGCTTTCGGGCTCGTATGTTCGAATGATTCGGAACAACATCATCAACGAAGCGCGTGGAGGATTTAATCGCGAAAATCGGTATGTCCACAGTAACACCACACTCCAGAGTTTTCTTTCCAGCATTGGGTTCGATCAGAACGCCATCGACGCCTACGGAGCAGTAGTCGGACAAAATATCCTGGCGACCCACGGCCATCCTGTGATTACCTGGGCAGGTTCGAATTACACGAGCTTCGATCGAAGCGGCGATCGTGCAACCGATCGTCTACTTGGCCAATACCTGACTACCTTCGGGGATACCTTGACTTGGGTGATCGGTACTCACAATCTGAAAATGGGCGCGGACTTTGTTCGCAATGTCGGACAAGACGGTTTCGCTGTTGGACGTGGCAATCCTCGTGGTTTAATGAAATACGTCAACCCGACCGCCTGCCAAACTAATGGCACACCAACACCCTGCGTCGGCGGACGAGCTGGTGCATTTGCCGATTGGCTGCTCGGGCTTCCGGCAAGCACCGTCCAATTTATCCCTAAGACACGCCCTCCAATGGACGTGCACAATTGGGAGCAGGGGTATTTCTTCCAAGACGACTGGAAGGCCACCCCGAACCTAACGTTCAATCTGGGCCTGCGCTATGAGCTGGTCTCACCGTTCATCGACAAGAACGACATTATGATGAACTTCGACCCTACCTTCAACAACAGCACGGGACGGCTAATCGTTGCGTCCAACAAAACTTTGCAATATCTGGATTCGCGGCTCCTTAGCCTCTTGCCAATCGTTACCGCTTCTCAGTCGGGGCTTGGTGTTGGCCGCGGTGTGCTTCGAACCGACAAAAATAACTTTTCACCGCGGGTTGGAGCAGCTCTACGCCTGGGTGACAGGTCCGTTGTACGCGGTGGATACGGAATCTACTTCCCAACTGCGGCAGCGCAGGGAATTCGCGACCCCCTCTCTACGAACGGCTTCAACCAGGCACAGAGCAAAGCAACGGATCCCAACGATCCGAACGCCACTGCGTTGCAACCGTGGCCAACACCAATGACTGGTGGCTCTATCGTTCCCAATACAGACTTTGTATCAATCAATGCCGTACCGGTGGGACTGCAACAACCAAGGGTTCAGCAGTATAACGTCACGTTTGAGCGGGAACTGGGACTCAAGACCTCGGCCCGAATTTCTTACTTGGGCATTACCTCGCATGGCCTTATCGCTGGACGAGACCTAAACGGAATTGCGCCCAGCAATGCTGGCTGGAACACTACCACTGGTGATGGCGTAACCCCGTGCTCTGTTGATGATGGAGACTGCTTGCTTAGCGCCGCCGACCTCGCTCGGATCCCCTATCCGGCGCTGGGGGATTTCCTTACGAGCTTTGGAAACTACGGGCATGGACAGTCGAATTCCTTTCAAGGCCAGCTTGAACGCCGCTACAGCAGTGGATTTATGTTCAACGCTTCCTATACCTACGCTGATCAGAAGTCCACTGGGATCGATCTAGCGAACTCAAGTCTTGGCGGAGTAGCTTACGACCCCTTCAACCCTGAGCGCGACTACACTCAGGATTCATGGGTATCTCGCCATCGATTCGTTCTCTATGGCGTATACGATTTGCCGGTGGGGCGCGGGAGGAAATTGGGAAGCGGGATGTCGAACTGGGCTGACGCCGTGATTGGCGGCTGGCAGACAAGTTTCCAGATGTTCGCCAAGAGCGGCACTGCATTCACACCGTACTTGGCCTGCGATAACTGTTTCAACAACCAACGATATATCGGCCCCGGGAATACAGCCACAGGCTCCATCGATGCGGTCGGAGATTTCACAGGCGGGTATCGGCCCTTGATCGTGGGCAATTACAAGCAACCCGTAGGAGATCAGCTCTTCAATCCCGCCGCTTTTGCGCCGCCTCCGATGGGCGCCGACTTATTCACGAGTCCTGGAGTTGCAAGAAAGAACCTTTTATGGGGACCCGGTGCCTGGGGGGTAAATTTCGGATTGCATAAGGAGTTTAGATTTGGCGAGCGAGTGACGGCATCGCTCGGAGCTGACGTCAATAATCTCTTCAACCACCCGATCCGCATGCCCAATCTGGATTTCGCAGACGGCAGTTTTGCTTTCGTAGGTGATTTTGATGTTCAAGTGGACCCGAATACACTGAGGCCGCAACTTGAGGATTTCATCCCTAATGACGATCCCCTAACCGGGTTCGGCCGGATACACCAGACATTCTCTCAGGAAGGCGTAGACGGCCGCCGCACGGTTCGGTTGCGACTGCGAATTGCGTTTTAGCGCTACAAACCTTCGGCAACGGTGCTGGTATCAAGTGGTTCTAGATAGCGACATGTTCAGCCTGTGCGCGTACTCTCATTGGTCGAGCATATCGCTCTTTCCAATTCAGAAGAACGGCAACCGATGGCGGGAGCGGCGGAGGCTTCGCCAACGTCGGGGAGTTTTCTTGCCACTGCCGGTCGCGGGGCCACCCGGCCAGCAGCCGGTTTTAGTTCCTATCACGGCTCCGAATCCGGCTTGCCCCTTTGCGGGCAACAGCTGCATTAGGCTCAACCCGAGCTTTGGGCAGCTGATTAAAGGGTACGATCAAGAGGGAGTTTCTTCCCGGCGTGAGATCCGGCTGCGACTGCGCGTCACCTTCTGAAAGGACTTTAATGGCGCCGATCAGAACTCATGGGTTTCGCGCCATCGCTGTGTTTTCTACGGTCTTTACGATCTCCCAATTGCTCGCGGCAAAAAGTTGGGCAGCTCTTTTTCAAGATGGGCCGACAGTAGGAACTTCGCGCTGTTCCCAATTTTTAGGCACGAAGCCCCACTGTGGTTTCTCTGTGACCCTGACCACCTGTTCTTTCAGATCCAGATCCGCGCGCGTGACGTGCTGCACCTCGGCGCCACGGTTTTCATACCACTCGATGTAATAAGAGCCTTCGCGATGAAGCTCAGAGCGGCCTGTGGCCAGAACGGGGAAAGCACCATACCAGCCTCTCTACGCTCAAGAGTGATATGGATTGCAGTATGGACGCCAGAAAAGTACAACAAAACAAAATACTGGCGGAGAGAGTGGGATTCGAACCCACGTTAGAGTTTCCCCTAAACACGCTTTCCAAGCGTGCGCCTTCAGCCACTCGGCCATCTCTCCGGCGCTTTTGGGAAGTGAAGGGCTCGGCCGCGTGGATAGAGCCCACTTCTAGATTCTATGGGCGTCAGGTGCGCCCTGCAAGCCAGTGTGCCAGCCGCTAAGCTTAGGCGACAAGTGCTCACATGTCCGCCTGCAAACGCAGACCATCGACAGAACAATGTCTAGTCAGGTTGCTTACGAGAAATGGTTACTACGATTTCTTCGAAAGATCGGTGGTTTCGGCGACAGGAGTTTGCTGCGCGGGCTGTTCGACGGGAGCGGTCGTTGCCGGAGCGGCTTGTTTCGCGTCCTGCAGCACCCGGCTGTTCAGGCAATACAGCGCCAGTTCAAGGCGGTCGGCCACACCCAACTTGTCATATACCTTGCGCAGATAGTTTTTGACCACCTGCTCAGTGGTTCCGACACGTGTGGCGATTTCCTTGTTTTTCATTCCCTGAGTGACGCAGGAAACGATCAGCGCCTCTTTCGGCGTGAGCTGCACTTTTGTGCGTGCCGATTGGGGCCGCGTGCTTTGAGTGCGATATGCTTCGAGTACCCACTTGATAGCATGAGGCTCCAGCCAGGATTCGCCTTGTGCCACCTTACGCAGACAATCGACAAAAAGCTCGGAATCAATCTCTCGTGAGACCACTGAGTGCGCGCCGCGCCGGAAAAGCTCTAATGTGAGCTCCTGGTCGGGCGCTTCAGTGACCACGACGACGCGCAGCCCGGGAGACTGTTTCAGAATTTCCTGCAGAACTTCTACCGGCCGCTCAGCCAAGGCGGATTCAAGTATCAGAATTTCTGCGCTGAATTTGGTTGCCGCGGCAATCGCCTGGGGCAGAGTCTCTGCCTGTCCCACCACGCGGATGTCATCTTCAACCGCGAAAATCTTTCGCAGCCCGGCGCGAAAAATGGCCTGCGAGTCGGCCACAATCACACGAATGAGCTGTTCCCTGTTCTCCATCTCCGGAGGGGCCACTCTTGGTTCTCCCGTGCTTAAAGCTGGGCTTGCCATGTAGTTGCCTATGGGCCGGACATTTCCGTCCTGGACCCGGTGGTCACTTACCGGCGCTCGAAACTGTATTCATCGATCACCACGCCCACTCCACGCCGTCCGCCTTCTTGGTTGCTGCGGACCACGCGCCCGTGGCACTGCACCTTCACGTCAGCTGTGGCGCCGACCACTTCTGCCGGAAGCGAAATTGTGAAGTCGACTCTCGACCCAACCGGCATATCAACATCGTGATGAAACAGCACTCCGTTGGCGGAAATGTTGTCGGTTTCAGTGTCGCTTTCGCCGCTTGGCGACGTAATGTGAATGGGAAGTTTTACGGGAAAACGCGCTGCGCTCTGCACTTCTGAGAAGCGCGATCGCACTGCTTTGGCGGCACCGCTGGATTTAGCTGATTCGTCAGACATCACTGGCAGACTACACGCGAAAAACCACCCACGAAAGTTACCGAAGTCATTGGACTTTGAGGTGTAAATACTTGAGGTACATGAACTTGCGGGGATGTTGTCTGGCCGCCAACCAACTCCCAAATAGCACCCCGGAAAGCAACTCAATCAGCGTTATCTCGTGGCCTGAAGCGGGTATTCCAGTGTAAAATCCGCTTGAATTTTCAACGGTAACGCGGAATCGGGGGGCTCCGCGCGAATCTGAAGGGGAGGTTCGTGTGCCCATCCGAAGAAGCGTTGGTCTCGCGCTAGCCCTGGCAGCGCTTTCACTTATTACATCTCTAGCTCCCGCGCAACAGCCGCAGATGTCATCTTTCGACCGCGACCGCGCTCAGGGAATCCTGCGGGTGATTGCTAGTGACGTGAAGAAGCGTTACTACGATCCGAAATTTCACGGCCTCGACTGGGACGCGAAGGTCGGCGAGGCCAAAGAAGGAATTGCGAAAGCTGACACCTTTAATCGAGCGATGTCTTCAATAGCAGCGGCCCTCGATACTCTGAACGATTCGCATACTTTCTTTCTGCCGCCACAACATGCATTTCGTCTGAGTTACGGATTTGAATATCAAATGGTGGGTGACCATTGCTTTGTAACTCGCGTGCGGCCGAAGAGCGACGCGGAAAGCAAAGGAGTCAAGCCGGGAGAGGAACTTGTGGCTCTCAACGGCTTCAATGTAAATCGTGATGATTTGTGGAAGATGCAATATGTGTTTTCCGTGCTCAGACCGCAACCCGCATTGCGATTGGCACTACGCGATGAAGCCGGTGCACAGCGGCAGGTGGATATAGCCGCGAAGATTCGACAGCACAAACGGATCACTGACCTCACGTTTAGCGGCGCTGGAGAAGATATTTTCGATTTGATACGCGAAAGCGAGACCGAAGAGCACCTGATGCGCGCCCGCTTCGCTGAGTATGGAGATCAGTTAATCGCGCTAAAGGTCCCGGAGTTCCTGTTTTCACGGGACGAAGTTGAGAACATGATCGGCAAAGCTCGCAAATATCCAAATCTGATTATCGATCTACGGGGGAACCCCGGCGGAAGCGTCGATACGTTGAAGTATCTGGTGGGTGGAGTATTCGACAAAGACGTAAAAATCGCCGATCGGGTCGGCCGCAAAGAGGCGAAACCGGAAGTAGCGAAGGGCTGGCACAATTCGT
>Ga0207665_10002499_pt1 | contig 12375 bp, 11 predicted proteins | sample LARL112metaG_FD_184351 | JGI IMG/M metagenome (GOLD analysis project Ga0207665, IMG submission 184351) | Corn, switchgrass and miscanthus rhizosphere microbial communities from Kellogg Biological Station, Michigan, USA - LAR L11-2 metaG... | ecosystem: Host-associated > Plants > Roots >...
CGGTCTCCTCGACGACGGCGGACACGCGGCCCGCGCATACGGCACCGACGCCCTGATCCTCGTCCGCCCGGACGGATACATCGGGCTGATCGCCGACCCGGCGGAGGCGGAAACAGTTGCCGAGTACCTTCGCTCCCTGTAAGAGGCGACCAACTCCAAGGGACCGAACGAGCAGGGCCTAGTCGTCACTCCCGGCCGCGCTCGTCCAGCGCGCGCAGGGCCTCGGCGAAGGGCCTCTCCAGCCAGGCGAGGTGGTCGGCCTCGCCGTGATGATGCGTCGTGAGCTGGTCAGACCTCCGGACCGCGGTGTGCCGTACGTATTCGCGGGCACCCTCGACGAGCGTTCGCATATAGCGGATGCCTTCGGGGTCGGTCATCGTCCAGTCGCCGCCGCCGCAGGCGAGGTAGACCGGAGAGGTGTGGGCGAAAACCTGGCGCCCCCATTCATCGAGGTGGTAATCGACACCGAACGCCCGGCAGGCTATCCACGAGCTCTCTTCGATGCGCACGTCCTCGTTGATTTCGGCCTGCCGTCCGCCGTTGGCTTCTGCCCTGGCCACGACCTCGCCGTTACGCACGACTTCAAGCGAACGGAGCGGGAAAATGCTGCGCACCGCGGCGTGGATACTGACCGTTCCCGGCCCGGACAGCTCGACGGTGCCGCCCGGCTCGCACCCGTCGACCGAGAGCGTCACCAGCGGCCCGCCGGAAAGGAACGTCCGACCCGACCGTACCGCCTGGCACCAGGCCTCGTAGCTGAACTCCTCGTCCAGCCGCGCGTACGTGCGATACAGGCCGACCGGCACGGCGCTGGACATCTTGTCCGTGCCGCCGACGAGCGGCAGCCGGTAGCCGCTGTTCAGGTACCGGTAGTACTCGAGCATTCCGTCGTCGGAATGGGTCAGCATCTCGACGGCGTCGGCTCGGCCGGTCGCGACGAGAACGGCCGGCTCGCCGTTCGGATGCGGGAAATGCGCGGCGACGACGGTGCCGCCCTGGTCGTGCGTCCGGTCGGCCCAGTCGCTCAACGTCGCGTCGAGCGCGCCGCCGAGCTCGGCCTCATCGGGACCGTCGCTGCACCACGGCATGACCGGTTCCTTCAAGTCCCACAGGACCATGTGGCCGAGCGCGTGCTGCCGGTTTTCCTGGCCGACATACGTCACGTAGCCGCCGCCGTCGACAACACTGGGCCGACCGGAGAAATCCTCGGTATTGGTGAACAGCGCGCCCCATTGCGTCTGTAGCAGGTTGACGACCCGCAGATCCTCGCCCCTCTGCTCGAGCTGAGCGCCCGGGGTCGACAGGAAGTGCACGTGCGAGTCGCCAGACCACCATCCTTCCGAAGCCATGTCAGCGACGCGCCCGATCCGCAGCGTCAGGTCGCGCTGACCCGGCTCGATCCGCACGGTCTGCCGGAGCGGCTCGTATTCGAACCCGCGCGCGACGTCGACGACGACGTCGCCTCGTGGCAGCCATCCCTGGCAGGTGCCGTCGATATACGCAAAGCTGCGCTGGCCCAGGCGGACGTCACCGCCAACGTCGTAGTGCCAGCTGCCGAGGTTTTGCGTGACGTGATTGTGGTGGCCGTGCGGCTGGTACGGAATTCCCGCGGCCGAACGGAAATGGACCCGGCACGGCACCGGCCGCCCGGTCGCGTCGTCGACGACGCGGACATGCACCCAGTTGCGGCCGCCTTCCACGAGCTCCAACAAGACCTGGCCGGCGTCCGCCCGCCCGTCGCGTTCCACGTCGCCCCAGCGCACCCGGCCAAGCTCGTCGTCGCCCTGCCGGACCGCGACGGTGGCCGACGGCAGCGCGGCGATCGACGTATACGCGGACGTTCCCTCGGTCGCTCCCCAGCCGGCCCGGTCGTCCTCGCCGGGCAGCGGCTGCGGATAGGTCGCGACCCCGCGGTCCACGGCGATACCGAGGACGCCGTTCCGCCCGTTCTTGGCCACGAGCCGCACCGGGCGGGCCGGCTCACGGACGAACGGGTGCTCGTCAACGTCGCTGGTCGTGATGCCGGCGACGACGAACCGGCCGCCGCGCGGGATGAACTCGAGCTGCTCGACCGGCCGTTCGGGATGAGGATTTTCCCAGCACCACAGGTAATACCTGGCGGGCCATCCCAGGGCGTGCTCGGTCAGGCGGACCCCGGCTTCGTCCCACCGGCCTTCGAAACGCGGAAGGTTGTGATCGCTGGTGTCGGGGACGGCGAGGAACGGCAGACGGCCCCACTCGGTCGGCACCACCTGGATCTCGAACCGCTCCCGGATCGGCGCGACCACGACCTCGCCGCCGGCCAGGTGAAACGCATACTCCGCGACGGTCTGCCCGACGGCGTGACCGGCTGGTGCGCCCGGCTCGAGCAGGCGGTGCGCGATGATCACCCGCCGCGCCAGCCGGCCGATCCCCACCGACGTCGGGGCGCCGGGCAGCAGCAAGCACCGCTCCGCGGACGGCGGCTCGGGCCCGATCAGGAACGGCAGGCCGCGCAGGTCCACCCGCCCGAGCGGAACATCACCCGGCTCATCGCCAAGAACCTCCACCCCGGCGTTACATATACCGGACAGGTCTACGGGCTCGTAGCTCGGCATGCGTCCGATCGTAGGACGAGCGGCCGGGCTGATCCCAGTCGATTTCTGCCCCGTAGGGGCGGCGCCTAGGGTGAGCGTCATGCTCTCGTGGTGGCACCGCGACGTGATCGCGGCCGGCAAGCTGCCGCTGATGCTGTGCTTCGTCTCCTTCGTCGTCACGTTCGTGTCGACGCGGACGATCACCCGCCTGATCCGCGACGGGCGCGGCCCGTTCCGCAATGTCACGGCCGGCGGGACGCATGTTCACCACTCCGTGCCCGGCATCATCCTGCTGATGATCGGCGCCTTCACGGCGGTCGGCGGGCCCGGCACGCTGGGATGGCTGTCGTTCTCCGCGATCGCGGTCGGGATCGGGACGTCGCTGGTGCTGGACGAGTTCGCGCTGATCTTGCACCTGCAGGATGTCTACTGGAGCGGCGAGGGGCAGCTCTCCGTCGAGGCGGTCAGCCTGGTCGCCGCCTGCCTGGGGCTGGCCCTGGTCGGGTTCAGCCCGCTGCGGGTGCCGGACATGGGCACCGCCGAGCGCTTGCTGCGGGTCAGCGCCACCGGCATCCTGGTCATCGATGCCTGCCTGGCGCTGGTCTGCATCCTCAAGGGCAAGTACCGGACGGGTCTGTTCGGCCTGTTCCTGCCGCCGGTCGGGCTGTTCGGCGCGGTGCGGCTGGCCCGGCCGAATTCGATCTGGGCGCGGCGCCGCTACCACGGCGAGCGGCTGGAGCGCGCCACCCGCCGGGCCGCGGACTTCGACCGCCACTGGAAACCGGTGCAGGCGGACTGGGAGGACTTCATCGGCGGCCGGCCGTCGCAGCCGGACCCGCCGCCCAGCCCGGACTCGCCGCCCAGCCCGGCTCCACCGCCCAGCCCGGCTCCGCCGCCCGCCGGGACCGCGGACGGCTGATCGAATCGCTCACATGCCGGCGATGAGCCTGGCGACCCGATCATCGGCCGAGCGGAACGGATCCTTGCACAGCACGGTCCGCTGAGCCTGGTCGTTGAGCTTGAGGTGCACCCAGTCGGCGCTGAAGTCGCGTCCCGTGTCCTCGGCCCGGCGGATGAAGTCGCCGCGGAGCTTGGCCCGGGTGGTCTGCGGCGGAACGGACTTGGCCGCGAAGATGTCGATGTCGCGGGCCGCCCGCTCTACCACCCCGGCGCGCTGCAGCAGGTAGTACAGGCCGCGGCCGCGGCGCACGTCGTGGTAGGCGAGGTCCAGCTGGGCGATCCTGGGAGCCGACAGCGGCAGGTCATGCGCGGCCCGGTACCGCTGGATCAGCTGGTACTTGGTGACCCAGTCGATCTCGCGGGCGATCTTGTCGAGGTTCCCGGTCTCGATCCCGTCGAGCGTCCGCTCCCACATCTCGAGCACCCGCTCGCCGACCGCGTCCAGCCCGTTCATCCTCGTGAATTCCCGTGCGCGGGTCAGGTACTCATACTGGATCTCCAGCGCGCTCATCGTGCGCCCGTTCGCCAGGCGCAGCTGGCTGCGGCCGGTCATGTCGTAGCTGACCTCGCGGATCGCGCGGACCGGGTTGTCCAGCGTCATGTCCCGCAGCGCCGCCCCGGCCTCGATCATCCGCAGCACGAGGCCGGTGGACCCGATCTTGAGCAGCATCGTGGTCTCGCTCATGTTGGAGTCACCGACGATCACGTGCAGGCGCCGGAAGCGCTCGGCGTCGGCGTGCGGCTCGTCCCGGGTGTTGATGATCGGCCGGGACCGGGTGGTGGCCGACGACACCCCCTCCCAGATGTGATCGGCGCGCTGGCTCACGCAGTACACGGTGCCGCGCGGCGTCTGCAGCACCTTCCCGGCGCCGCAGATCATCTGCCGGGTAACCAGGAACGGCGTCAGGATGCCCGTCAGCCGCCCCAGATCCTGATGCCGCGGGACCAGGTAGTTCTCATGGCAGCCGTAGGAGTTCCCGGCGGAGTCGGTGTTGTTCTTGAACAGGTAGATGTCCCCGCCGATCCCCTCCGCGCGCAGCCGGCGGCCGGCGTCCGCCACCAGCCCCTCCAGGATCCGCTCGCCCGCCTTGTCGTGCGTGACCAGGTCGACCACGCTGTCGCACTCCGGGGTGGCGTACTCGGGATGACTGCCCACGTCAAGATAGAGGCGGCTGCCGTTGCGCAGGAAGACGTTGCTGCTCCGCCCCCATGACACAACGCCCCGGAACAGGTAGCGCGCTACCTCATCCGGAGACAGTCGCCGCTGCCCGCGGAAGCTACAGGTGAGGCCGTACTCAGTCTCGACCCCGAATATCCGCCGGTCCATGTGCCTAACCTACGTTCCCCGCGGCCGGCGGGTCTTATCGCGGCGGACCGGCGCGCCCTATTGTGGGGGTGTGCCCAGCGGACCGCGCCTGCGCCAGGTCGCCCTGGTGGCGCGCGACTGCGGCCAGGTGGCTGGTGAACTGCGCCGGGTCTTCGGCTGGCCGCCGCCCTTTCACGATCCGGGGGTCGGACAGTTCGGCCTGACCAACGCGGTGTTCGCGGTGGGCGACACGTTCGTGGAGGTGGTGGCCCCCGCGCGGCCGGGCACCACCGCCGGCCGGTACCTCGAGCGGCGCGGCGGTGACGGCGGGTACATGGCGATATTCCAGGTCAGGGACCTGGCGGCGGCCCGTCGCCGGGTCGCCGGGCTGGGGGTGCGGGTGGTCTGGACCGCCGAACTGCCCGACATCGCCGCGACTCACCTTCATCCCGGGGACGTCCCCGGCGCCATCGTGTCCCTGGACTGGGCGGACCCGGAGCAATCGTGGAGGTGGGCGGGCCCGTCCTGGACGGGGCGCGTGCCCGACCACGCTCCCGGCGGCGTGACCGGGCTGACGATCGAGGTCAGCGACCCGGCCGCCGCGGCACGGCGCTGGGCGGAGGTGCTCGGGATCCCCGTGCCCGGCCGCGGGCCCGCCACGGTAGACCTGCCGGACTCGGGCCAGCGGCTGCGGTTCGTGCCGGCCGGGGCTGGTCGTGGCGAGGGCATCACCGAGGTGACCATCGCCGGACTGCCCGCCAAAGGCGGTGCGGGGCCATGGGTGATCGGCGGGGTCCGCTTCGCCGGCGAGGAAGGATGACATGACCGCGATCGATACAGGGACCGAGGATCTGCGCGCCGAGATCGACAGCGGCGTCGCGGTGATCACCATGAACCGGCCGGACCGGCGGAACGCCTTCTCCCAGGCCATGGTGTCCGCCCTGGGGGCGGTCCTGGCTCAGGTGGAGACCGACGACGCGGTCGGCTGCGTCGTGCTGACCGGGGCGGGCGGCGCCTTCTGCGCCGGCGGTGACGTCAAGAGCATGGCCGCCCCGGCCGCGGACCGCGGGAACGGTGCCGGCCCGTCCCTCGACGCCCGCATCCACCGCCAGCGGCTCAATCAGCGGGCCACCAGCGGCCGCCTGTGGAGCATGCCCAAGCCTACGATCGCGGCCATCGGGGGGCCCGCGGCCGGCGCCGGCCTGTCGCTCGCGCTCGCCTGCGATCTGCGCTACGCGGCGTCGGGGGCGGTGCTGACCACCGCCTTCGCCAAGGTCGCGTTCGCCGGGGACTACGGCGGGACCTGGTTTCTCACCCAGCTGGTCGGCAGCAGCAAGGCCAAGGAGCTCTACTACTTCTCCGAGCGGCTCAGCGCCGAAGAAGCCGAGCGATTGGGGATCGTCAACGCCGTCTTCCCGCCCGTCGACTTCGAACGGGAGGTCATGGAGCGCGCCCGCCGGCTGGCCCAGGGGCCGTCGATCGCTTACCGCTACATGAAGGAGAACCTGAACCGCGCCGTAGCCGGCGAGCTGGGTGAATGCATGGACCTGGAAGTGACCCACCATGCGCACACCGGGCTCACCGAGGACCACCGCGAAGCCGCCCAAGCCTTCGTCGACAAACGCGAACCGCGTTTCCGCGGCCGGTAACCGTCTCGCCCGGCAGGCATTGAACCAAACCCCGGTCAATTACTCAGCAATTCCCGCCGGATCGCGATCCTCCTGTTATGCAGAATGTCCAGGCATTGCATTGACAGTCCATACCGGCTCCGTGACACTTTTCCCTCATGGAAGAAGCCGCTGATAAAAACCTGGTCGTGGGGCTCGGTTTCGACGCGGCCCGGGGTTATGCGCTGGCCGACCAGACGAGCCCGGCGCTGGCTGGCGCGGCCGGGGCCCTGACCGACACCACGATGACCGGTGAACAGGTCACCGAACTGCGCATTCACGGCGTCTCGGGGTCCAACGGCCCGACCATGCTGGAGCACCCGCAGGCGCTGCAGGTGGCCGGCGACGGCGTGGCGGGGTTCTTCCGGCGGTGGAGCCCGGACGGCCCTGGCCAGCCCAGCGTGCCGTGGAAGCTGGAGGCTTACTCGTGGGGCGGGCTGACCGAGGCGCCGCTGGCCTCGGCGTCCTGGCTGGCGCTGGCCCCGTTCATGATGTACAACGTCGCCTACTTCATGCTGCCGCCCACCGTGGCGGGCAGTGAGCCCATGGTCATCGAGGGTCCGGAACCGCACATTCGCCGCGACCGGGGCCACCAGATCGCGCACGCGCTGCTGAGGCTGCTGGCCCTGGCGGCGACGATCCAGTTCGTGAGCGCGGCGGCGACCGTGACCATGAGCACGGTCGCCTGGCAGGCGGCCGACCAGATGAACCCGCTGCTGCCGACCTGGATGGGCTGGTATGAGTCATGGACCGCCGGGTGGCGGGTCGCCCTGGCGCTCGTGTTCACCGGCCTGATCGTGGCCCTGCTGTGGATGATCAGCGTTCGGACCACGAGCAAGTACGAGGCACGGATCAGTGTCGCGCGGCCCAAGCTGAACGAGGACTGGATGCTGACCCAGCCGACCTTCTGGCGGGGGAACGTCCTGGTCACCCGGCAGCGCTCGCTCCACGCGGCCGCGGCGGGCGCCTCGGTGGCGCTGATCGCCGTCCTGCCTTCCGGTCATCCGGCCGTGGTCCGGTGGGTGGCGATCGTCGTGGCCGCGGCGGTTCTCGTCGCCGCGGTCGTCATGAGCACGATGCCGCTGGCCGACCGCTACACGGTCACCGTGGTCAACGGGGGAGAGCCGGACGCGGCCCGCCCGGGCGGGCGGATGCCGGTCGGCAGGTCGGCCGACTGGTGGTGCCGGCGCGTCCTGCACGCCGCGCTGGCCTCCCTGGTCATCTCGGTGGTGGCGAGCGGATGGACCGAACAGCAGCACGATCGGCACCCGGGAGCACTGCCCGGCCTGACCACGTTCCTCGTCGTCCTGCTACTCGCGCAGGTGGTCTTGCTCGTCGCGCTGGGCGTCGTGGTCAGCGGCCTGGCCCGGCGGGCCCGCGCGGCAGGCTTCGACCGCGCCATCCGTCCCTACCTGGGCGGTAACCTCGCCACGCTGATGGCGACGCTGGGCTTCACCCTCGGCGGGCTGCTCACCGCCGTGATCAACTTCGGCGTGACCCGCCTGCTCGGAACGGCCGAACCCAGCGACGTTCACTTCATGACCGTGCCGAAGGATGCGCTCGCCATGCCCTGGCCGGTATTCGCCTTCGGTGCCGCGCCCATCGGGCTGCTGGCCGGCGCGATCGCAGCGGGCATCGTGCTGTATCTCCGCTACCGGCGCAACACCCGCGCGTTCTCGTCCGTAGCCGCCGGCGGCCCATCGCCGGTAGCCGCCACTTACGCCGGCTCCACTGCGGGCGCCCCGGACGGCAACGCGAACACCGGCGACGGCGACGCCTACAAGCAGCGCCGCGGCGCCATCGCCAAAGCCTGGGCCGTCGGCCTGCTCGTCGACGACGCCGATCTCGCCACCGCGCTGGCCGTGGGCGGCGCCCTCGCCCTGGTGCTCGCCGCCGAGATCATCGCGGCGGTCTACGTCATCACCGCCGGTCCGGACAGCAAGCCGTACGAGGCCTGGCACGGCCTGGCCGCCGTGGTCTCGCTCATCGCCATCGCGGTGGCCGGCTGGCTGCTCACGCTGCTGCGCCAGGACTACTCCGACCCGGCCAAGCGCAAGACGATCGGCGCGCTGTGGGACGTGGGCACCTTCTGGCCCAGGGCGGTCCACCCGCTCGCCCCGCCCTGCTACGCCGAACGTGCCATACCCGAGGTAGTGGACCGCATCCGCCTGCTGACCGGCCATATCAGCCACGACCCAGACGACGTCGCGACGCTGAAGTACCAGGCCGGGCTGCCGGACCTGGGCCGCACCACCGGCCTGACCGTGCCGTCCGGCCCGCTGCTGCTGACCGGCTACAGCCAGGGTTCGGTCATCGCGCCGGCCGTTGTCGCCCAGCTGCCCGCCGACGTCCTGCCCGAAGTCGCCCTGCTCACGCTGGCCTGCCCGGCCCAGCGACTGTACGGACGGGCCTTCCCCGCCTACTTCGGCCAGCGCCAGCTCACGGAGCTGGCCCGCCTGCTCGACGCGGACCCGAAACCCGGGCGCTGGAAGAACCTGCGCCGCCGCAGCGACTACATCGGATCGTTCATCTTCGCCGAGCCAGAGCCCCGGCTGGACGAGGACTACCTGCGCGACCACATCGACCAGCCGTGCCTGGATCCCCCCGTTCTGGTCCAGGACGCGAACCCGAGCCCGCCGCCCACCCACCGCCACTCCCAGTTCTGGCCCGACCCGCGCACCACCGAGGTCGGGAAGCACCTGGTCGAGCTGCTGAGCGACGAGCCCCCTGCTCAGCTAGCCCAGCGCGGCGACGGCAGCCACGACCAGTTCCCAGAAACGCCCGGCATCTAGCCCGACCGCGACCCGCGAAGGCGAGCGACGCCTTCCCCGTCGCGGTCAACCCAGGCTAAGCGTCTATCGGTGTCACTAGTGACCAGAACACCTGTACGTCGAAATGGCCACTCGACGGGTCGGGATCGCCGTAGATCTCCCAGCGAGGGCCTGCCAGCCTGTACCCGTTCGCCTTGCTCCACTCGCACACCGCCTGATGAGTGTCGCCGATCGTGGCGATCGGGCCGGTGTGGGTAGCGGTGGCGGCTAGGCCGCCCGGGAGCGCCGACGGGATGACATGAGCGGCGGGATCGAATGAGCCACTTACCTGAACGCCTACTTCGACGTTGGGAACATCGTCCTTGTACAGCATGATGTTGTGGCCCTGCTGGTAAAGCCCTGCCGGAGCGCCGCCGCGAAGAAAGCTCCACACCGTGTCCAGCATCGGCCTCCACATTGCCGGGAACTCCGCCCACGTGGTCGTCGCGGCTACCACCGCCGTCGGCGTTGGCTCGACGGTCTTCACGGTGACATCGACGGTCATGGCGCGGCCGACCGCGGAAGTGTCGTCAGGCGGTAGAACCGGTCGGCCGGGTCGGCCATCTCGGTCTCGCGGGGGAGTACCGCGAGGATCCGCGCACCGCCCGCCGCGTGCCGCGCGGCCAGTCGCTCGCGGTCGGCACAGGCGAACGCGAGGTGCCCGGTCACGCGGTCATCCAGGCCGGCCCGCCGTAGTTCCAGCCGCACCGGTTGCGCCGAACGGTCTCCACCCTGCCCCTCCCACCCGGTCAGCGCGGTCCAGAACGAGCGCTCGCGCTCGAAGGAGCCTGTCGGTACGTCCAGCCAGAACTGGTCCGCGCGGCTGGCGCCCCCGCCGTCGAGCCGTACCGGCCTGGGCACGCTGTGCTCGCCGTGCCAGCGCACCAGGCAGAACGTGAACCCGCCCGGGCTGGCCGAGATGACGAGGCCCAGTTCCCGGTGCAGCACCTTCGCCCCCAGTGCGACCGCGCGTTCGGCCGCCTGCTCCACCGAAGCGAGGGCGGGATCCACGTGCAGGTCCAGGTGGTGGCCGCCGCTGCGGCCGGCGACGCGCTGCACCCGCAGGTACGCGTCTCCGTCCGCTGGCAGCAGCGTGGCGAATTCCCCCGCCGCGCCCCGGAACGGCGACAGCGTGCTGCCCGTCACCTCGCGCCAGAACGCCACCCCGGCGCCGAACGAGTCAGCCGGGAAGTCCAGGAACACGGTCAGCCACCGGACCGGGATCGCGGTCACGGCCTGCGTGCCTTCGGCAGCGACGCGACCACCAGGTCGTAGGAGTCGCCGAGCAAGTCGGCCACCATCTCGTCGGGCACCGAGCCGTCCAGCGTGATCGTGTTCCAGTGCCGCTTGTTCAGGTGATACCCGGGCGTGATCGCCTCGTACGCCGAACGCAGCTGGACCGCGAGCTCCGGATCACACTTCAGGCTCACCTGCAGCGGCTCGGCGTCCAGGCTGCACAGCGCGAACATCTTCCCGCTGACCTTGAACACCGACACCTCGTCCCCGAACGGGAACTCCTCGCTCGCCCCCGCCAGCCCCAGGCACCGCTCCCTGAGCCCTTCCGCCGTCAACTCGCGCCCGGCCATGATGCTCCCAATTCCATCAGCCTCTTCTGCATCACAATTCGCTCACCAGTACGATCTTCGTCGGGGTAACGTGGTTGATTCGGGCTTCGTGGTTGATTTGGGGGACCATAGTGCACCAAATCAACCGCATAACCCCGATCAACCACGATATTTCGCAATCTACAGACCTCACGCTGCACTTACTCACCAAGCACCACATCGGCATCGTCGTCCAGGCGTGTCTAGACCGTGAAGGCGGCGCGGAATCGGGCCAGGGCGCGGTCGCTGTCGCCGTCGGCGGCCCAGGCCTCCAGGCCGACGGTGCCGGTGTAGCCCATCTCGTTCAGCGCGGCGGCCACGGCGGGGTAGTTGATCTCGCCGGTGCCCGGCTCGCGCCGGCCGGGCACGTCGGCGACCTGGATCTCGCCGATCAGCGGCCCGGCCCGCCGGACCAGCTCGATCAGGTTCCCCTCGCCGATCTGCGCGTGGTAGAGGTCGAGCATCAGCCGGACCCGCGGATGCCCGACGGCTTCGACCAGGGCGAGCGTGTCGGCGGCGCGGGCGAACGGGACGCCGGGGTGGTCCACCGCGGTATTGAGATTCTCCAGGCAGAACGTGACCCCGGCCCGTTCGGCCATATCGCCGAGACGGGTCAGGGTGCGCGCGGCCGAAATCCACAGCGGACCCGGCATGTCCTCGCCGGGCACCACCGGCAGGCCCTTGCCGTCCAGCCCGGTGCCGTGCAGGTTCAGCCGGGGGCAGTCGAGCGTCTGCGCCACCGCGATGGACTCCTGCGCGGTCCGGATCAGTTCGTCGGCGCCAGCGCCGAAGTCACCCCTGATGTAACCGGTCATGGACGAGAACATCGCCCCGGTCGCGGCCAGCGCCTCGACGTCGTGCCGGGTCCAGTCCCAGATCTCGGCGTCGAAGCCGGCCTCGGCGATCCGCTGGACCCGTTCGGTGATGGGCAGGTCGAGGAAGATCATCTCGGCGCAAACGGCCAGTCGCATCGGCATGCTCCTTCCGTATGATGCCGTCATGTCAGAGTCAACACCAGCGGGGGTACCCGCCGCGACGTTCCCCATCACTACCGGCCTCGGCCTGCCGGGCGCGGTCATCGAGAGAGACCTGGGGCTCGCCTTCGGCCTCGTCGTGCGGAGCATGGGCTTCGCCAAGTCGTTCGGCGCCGGGCTCACCTCGCTGCGTCAGGGCGAGGTCCCGCAGTACACCCGGCTGCTCGAGGACAGCCGCCGGCACGCCATCGACCGCATGGTCGAGAACGCGCGGCTGCTCGGCGCGAACGCGATCGTCGCCATGCGGTTCGACTCGTCAGAGATCAGCCAGCAGCTGACGGAGATCGTGGCCTACGGGACCGCGGTCGTCGTCCGGCCTGCCGGGTAGCCGTGCCCGGCGCACGGCCGCTGGTCTCCGACGCCGACCGCGAGCGGCTGATCGCGCTGCTGCGCGAGCACTACGCGGCGGGACTGTTCG